>Ga0070741_10011302_pt1 | contig 16534 bp, 22 predicted proteins | sample Coa_R1_4_FD_66440 | JGI IMG/M metagenome (GOLD analysis project Ga0070741, IMG submission 66440) | Surface soil microbial communities from Centralia Pennsylvania, which are recovering from an underground coalmine fire - Coalmine... | ecosystem: Environmental > Terrestrial > Soil > Unclassified ...
AAGAAGTTCCACATTTCACTTGAATGATCAATGAACGGCGTCGTCATAATACCGGCTGAATTCAGCATGTTCGGCAAGTATTGTGCAGTGCACAATCGTGGCTTGGCGATGTGCGGGATATCCGGTTGGGAAAGACCAAATTTGGGAGGCGATGGTGGAGGCGGCGGGGTTGGTGACTGAGGGCGTGGCCTTTGACCAGGGCTGTTTGATCCGGCGCAATGCGCCTGTTTAGATTCATTCCAGTGTAAGCCGCCTATCAGTTTGGAATTGCTACAAAACTCTTGTTTTGCCTTTGCATCCGCCGGCGTCCTTCAATACGTAAATGCCGAGCATCACCGCATCACTTGAAGAGCCTCCCGCTTTAATGATCGTCTGTTCCTGCAATGTGTTGAGCGACCACGACGTCCGCAGTGCCGTCGAGGAAGCGCAAGACCTTCCCCGCAACGCCAAGCAACTCTACGGCTGCCTCGGATGCAGCGCCGAGTGCGGCCGCTGCGCGCGCACGATCAAGTCCATTATCGACGAAGCGCTGGGCGCCTGCGCCAAGGCGTGCTGCGCTGGCTGTCCGCACAGCCATGCGGCGCATCACCAACACGCCGATACCGACCTCTCCCTCGCAGCCGTCGGCTGAGTTTTCGGAACCGATCGCGGCCTCGCCGTTTCTGCGGAAGCTGCCCGCGCGATTCTCGCTCCGCCAAACCGCTTAAACTTTGGCGGATGATGCGCTACAGCATGAACCGGACGGGCCGCTAACCGGCCTTACAGAGAGGCACCATGCAAGGCGACGCCAAGGTCATCGACTATCTCAACAAGGGTTTGCGCCACGAACTCACGGCCATCAACCAGTACTGGCTGCATTACCGGCTGCTGGGCAATTGGGGCCTGTTGGATATGGCCAAGACCTGGCGCAAGGAATCCATCGAGGAGATGGAACACGCCGACAAGCTCATCGATCGCATCATCTTCCTCGACGGCTTTCCGAACATGCAGGTGCTCGATCCGCTTCGGATCGGCCAGAATGTCAAGGAAGTCATCGATTGCGATCTCGCCGCCGAGATCAGCGCGAGGGCGCTTTATCAGGAAGCCGCAACCCATTGTCACGCCGTGAAGGATTACGTCTCGCGCGACCTGTTCGAGCAGCTGATGAAGGACGAGGAACACCACATCGACTTCCTCGAAACCCAGATCGACCTGATCGGCCGGATCGGGCTCGAACTCTACACCCAGAAGCATGTCGGCGGGCTCGAGGGCGGGGAGCACTAGCGCTTTCCGTCATTGCGAGCGCAAGCCAACGGGTCGCGCGAATGCGCGCCCGATGACAGGCTCCGCAATCCAGTCGTTCCGCAAGCGAAGATTCTGGATTGCTTCGTCGCTCCAGCGCAAAATTGCTTCGCAATCTTGTCGCGGGCTCCTCACAATGACGATGATGGCTTCCGCGCGCGCGTATGGGTCCCGGCCTTCGCCGGGACGACATTGATAATCACAACTGCGTCTTGTAGCGCGCCTCGACCGCGGCCTGAGTTTCCGGTTCGCCCAGGCTCGTCTGCTCGTGGATGATCTGGCTGATCGACGGGAACGTTGCGCGCTCGACCTGCGTGTCTTTCGACCACAGTTTTGAGCGCATCAGCGCCTTGCCGCAGTGGAAGTAGGCTTCGGCTACCTCGATGCGCAGCACGGCGCGCGGCAGCTTGCCGAATTCTTCCATCGCCGCAAGCAAGGCGGGGTCGGTCGTGACTGCGCCTTTGCCGCCAACGCGCAGCGTCTCGTCGAGGCCGGGCACGAAAAAGATCAGCTGCAGCAGGCCGGTTCCTTCGACGATGTTCTTGAAGCTGTCGATGCGGTTGTTGCCGGGGCGATCGGGCATTAGCAGCCGGTTGGGGCCGTCGACATGGATAAAGCCGGGATGGCCGCCGCGCGGGGAAGCATCGACGCTGCCGTCGGTGCCCGATGTCGCCAGCACGCAGAACGGCGACGTCTCGATGAATTTTCGCGCGTGACTGTCGATCTCCGGCCGCGCTTTTGCGATCACCCGCGCGGTCGGCTTGGCATAGATCGTGGCGAGGTCTTCCGATGTGATGTCGGTCAAGGCTGTTCTCCCGTCGCTTTGCGCCAGATTAGCAGCCCATACCTAGCGCAGCAATTCTTCGATCTGCTCCTTGTAGAACTTCGCGCTCGCCGTGGTGCCGTGGCCGCGCGTCTCCGATGACGCGGGGATCAGATAGAGCTTGCCGTGCTTGAGCTGTTTGATCGCCTCAAGCGTCACGCCGGTCTCCGGCGGATTGCGCTCGTCGTCGGCTGCGTTGATCGCAAGCAGCTTGGCTTCGATCCGTGAAAGTCCGCCCGACGCATCGTAATCGTGCGAGGCCTCCCATTGGTAGATGAAGTCGTTGGCGTCTGTTGCGACCCCCGCCGCCAGCCGCTCGTCGACCATGTGATCGGCCTTCGCGGCCGTTGGCGCCTCGTCCTGATAGGCGAGCGTGCCGCCGGAGCTCGCGAAACCATAGGCTGCGATCGCATATTTCATCAGGCGCGGCTGGCTCGCATAGTTGCCGTTGTTGTAATCGGGGTCGTTGCGAATGGTTTCGAGCATCATCCGTCGCAGGATCCAGTTGCGCGCCGCCATCGCCGTGGGCTGCGAGGCCATCGGCACGGCAACGTCCATCATGCCAGGATATTTTTCCGCCCACAGCCAGGTGTGCATACCGCCCATGGAATTGCCGATCACAAGCCGCAAATGTTTGATGCCGAGGCCTTCCTTGACGAGGCGGTATTGCGCCTCGACCATGTCGTCATAGTCGTATTTCGGGAAGGCGGTCTTCATGCCGTCCGACGGCTTGGACGATTTGCCGTGGCCGATGCCGTCGGGAATGATGATGTAGTATTTCGCGGCGTCGAGCGGAGCGCCCGCGCCGAACAATTCGCCGGCAAAGCCCGAAGTCAGCATGCTTGCGGCGGAACCGCCGGAGCCATGCAGCACCAGCACCGGCTGGCCGGTCGGCTCGCCGACCGTCGTGTAGTGCAGCTTCAGCTCGGCCATCACTTCGCCGCCGTGAAACTTGAAATCATGCGCGACGAAGTCGCCTTGTTTTGGTGGCGGATAGTCGGCGGCGAGGGCGGCCGTTCCCGATAAGGCCGAAAAAATCGCTGAGAGCAGGAAGGCGCGGAGCTGACGCATCGGAAATATGCCTTTTTTGAATTTGCGGGCCGAGCGAAGGCCACTATTCTAGGCGGAGTTCGATGGAGATCAAAATGTGCCGAAACATCAAGACGCTGTTCAACTTTGAGCCGCCGGCGACCGACGACGAAATCCACGCCTCCGCCTTGCAGTTCGTGCGCAAGCTGTCCGGCTTCAACAAGCCGTCGGCTGCCAATGAAGCCGCCTTCAACCGTGCGATCGAGGACGTTTCAGCAGCCGCGCACCGCCTGCTGACCTCGCTGCACACGCATGCGCCGGCGCGCGATCGGGCGGTGGAAGCCGAGAAGGCGAAAGAGCGCTCGCGGCTCCGCTTCGGATAGCGACAAGGGCTCGCCATGGCCTGGTATGTCAATGTCGGCTGGTTCTTTGCTTTGGCAAGGTGCGGAAAGACGCGCCGCGCCCGAAGCAGCTATTTCTTGTCTTTCTTCCGTTTGTGCTTCTTGTCCTTTTTATCCTTCTTGTCCTTCTTGTCTTTTTTCTTCCGTTTCTTGTCATGGTCCTCGTCGTCGCCTTCGTCGAACAGGACCTCGTCATGATCCTGTTCGGCAAGCGCAGCGAGCGTCATCGCTTCACGGTCTGCCGTTTCGATCGCCTCGCGCTCGCGCTGACGCTTGTAATCCTCATAGGCGTCGAACAGTTGGTGCAGCCATGGCAGTACCTGTTCGATGGAAGGTAGTTGACCGGCCGGCCCAGGCTCACCGCGCGGTCCTTTCTCACCTTGCACGCCCGCCTTGCCCTGCGGGCCAGGATCGCCGCGCTTGCCTTGCGCGCCCGGTCTTCCCGGCTTGCCCTCCTTGCCGCGCGGACCTTCCGGCCCAGGCCGGCCAGGATGTCCCTGCGGGCCGGGCGGTCCCTGACGCCCGATCAAACTATTCGCCACTGAGGTTTCTCCTGGTGATCTCCAGTGGTCTGATTCTAACATTCGCATCCCTTCTCAGCGGGCACTTTTGCGAATGTTAGAATCGTAAGACCACCGGCAAATATATGTTTCTGGTGGAGTTTAGGATTTGACATTCGCTAGCCAATTCGCGGCCGGACGGGAAGCGAATGTCAAATCCACTCCACCAGGTTAACTCTAACTCTTAGCAGACCATCAACGACACCAGCAATTGTACAGGGGATTGATCAACATCAATCGTAAACCTCGCTCGGTCTAGCATGAGCCAAGGGTGGCAATGCGAGGCATAACGATGAACGAGGGCTGGAAGGTATTTTGGCTGTTCGCTGCGGTGTTCGCCGTGGCATTTGGCGCCGAGCACACATTCGTTGCCGACGTGGTGCCGGTCGCATTCGCCGATCTGCCGCAGCCGCTGTGGGCGGTCTTGACTGCCATGGTGTTGCGCGCGCTCGAACTGATATCGGGCAGCGTGGCGCTGATCGCGCTGATCTTGATGTGCGGCGTCTGGGCCGATCACTTGCGGCAGGTTCAGATCAGCGCGAAGGACCGGCTGAAGGCGCGCTTCATCGAAAAGTAGCGCTGCATCAGATCGCGCGATAGCCGCCGTCCGCCATCACGATCGATCCCGTCACGTAGGACGACAGGTCGGAGGCGAGAAAGATCGCGGGCCCGACGATGTCCTTCGGCTTGCCTGCGCGCCCGAGCGGCGTGTGATCCATGAAGATCTTTACCAGCTCCGGATTGTTGGCGCGCACGGCGGCATTGAGCGGAGTCTCGATCAGGCCCGGGCCGATCGCATTAACGCGCACGCCGTACTTGCCGAGTTCGGCAGCAAGCGCGCGGGTGAAGCCTAGCACGCCATGCTTGGAGGTGGTGTAGGCCGGTGAGTTCGGCGTGCGCACATGCACGAACGACTGGATGGACGCGATGTTGACGATGCGCCCTTTGCTAGCGCGCAGGGGCTCGAGGAAGGCATGCGTCACGTTGAACACGCCGTTGAGATTGATCGAGATGATGTCTTCCCAGTCCTTGATGACGGCCGAAGCCTCGCCGGCAAAGGCGTTGCGGCGATTGATGCCGGCATTGTTGACGAGGATCGAGACCTGCCCGACCTGTTCGCCGACGAGCTTCGCGATATCAACGCAGTCGTCGCGCTTCGTGACGTCGAGCCGGTAACTGGAAGCCCGGCCACCCGAGCGACGAATATCTTCCGCAGCTTCCTCCGCCGCCTGCGCATTGATATCGAGGAGGACGACCTGCGCGCCTTCTTTGGCGTAACCTGACGCGATGGCGAGGCCGATGCCGGAGGCTGCTCCCGTGACGACGGCGATATGGTTTTCGAGAAGTCCAGGCATCGTTTCCTCCACTCGATTTTTCGCGAGAGCTTAACAACTCTGTCGCAATCGCCACAGCGCTTTCTCGACAATTCGGCTCAAATTGGCGGCAACCGCAACGGAAAATTTTATCTTTATGTAGTGCTTAATTGCGCGGGTGGTTCGCCATGGATCAACGCATCACGCAATGGAAGCTCGAGCTCGACCGCATCTGGTCGGCGCATGCGCCTGACTATGGTGATGCGGTGGAGCTTGCACACCGCATCGCAACGCTCAGCGAGGACGAAGCGCTGCGTCAGGCCGCTTCCCAGGCGCTGCCTATTCTGCGGTCTGCCGCACAGGCCGGCGCCGATCACGCAACCTGCGTTGCCGCGCGGCGGCGGCTCGGCGTCATGCACGAGGTGCTGGTTGCGCTCACCACCCCGCAATTCGGGCGGCGACAAGCCTTGCCCAAAATGTTGACGATAGAAGAGCGTTCCCGCGAGCTTCTGGGATTGCCGTTCGGCTGTCGCCTCTCCGAGAGTGAAATTCATCGCGCCTACAAGCTGCTCGCCAAGCGCGCTCATCCGGATGCCGGCGGCAGCGAGGAAGCGTTCCTGCGGATCACGGCGGCGCATGATGCCCTGATGAGGGAGCGGCGTGCGCCGCGCCGCTAGTGTCCCGATTCCGAAGTTCGTCGCATTATCGGAGCCACGTTTCGAACTTCGGAATCGAAGGGACACTAGAAACCTGTTGATCCAGTGTGGCTTTGGTTCAGAAGTCCGCATGGCGAACCCTGCGCACCAATGATGCGGACTTCTGAACCGCCACACCAGGCGAGCTGGTCCACGTCAGTGATAGCGCGCGGTATAGCTGTAGAAGGGCGGGCAGCTCTTGCCGATCCTGGCGTCGCCCGCGTCGTCGAGGAAGACGACGTCGAGATGCGCCTCGGTGTTGAACAGGGCGCCAAAGGCGCGGTCCATCTGAAGCGCGAGCGTGCCGTTCTCTTGTCTGTCGCGTGTCAAAAGACCGAGCAGGACGCCGCCGGTGGTGCCGTCATCGTAACGCACGCGCGCAAGATAGGCACGCGCCACGCCGGCATTGAGATCGAGCAGCACGGTGATGGCTTCCTTCAGCCGCCGCTCATGCGCGCCATCCTGTTCGCCGATGAAGGTGATGTCGGTTGCGGAGAATTGATGCAGCATCAAGTACTCCCGAAGGCCCCTGAAGACGCGAAGATGGGCACGAAGCATCAACGCGCTTCCGTGCCCACCGTTCCGCCGATCGATTCGGTATTACAGAGCGCAGTAGCCCTTGTGCAGCAGCCAGCCCTTGACCGCGACAGCGCGCTCGAAGGTCGCCTGGCGATGGGTCATGACGGTGTAGTGCACCGGCCACGGCGTGGTCGGGATGCCGTTGTCCCAGACCTGGCAGAAGCCGGTGTCGGCGTACTTGATCACGTGGTAGGGCGCGGCTTGCGCCGGGCTCGTCGCGACGAACGCGGTGGCAGCGACGACAGCGGCAGCGGCAAGGGTTCGGATGTGATGCACAGTTATCTCCTAAAGTAATCGTTGGTGATCCGCTGGACCTGCTAATGGAGGTCTTTCGCGGGGGTGTGTCTTCCGGACCTTAAGGGATCGGCCCGAATGGTCATGAGTGTCGCGAGCCATGGAACCGGTTCAATCCGGAAGGATTTCAAAACGGTTTCAAAATGATGTCGTCGAGGTTGCAAACCTTCTTCCGTTGGCGCACAAGCGGCTTCCGCTGGCGCATGGGGCGGGCAGAAGCGAGGTCATGTTGATGAGTGCCAGCGAAGAGAAGGTTAATCCGGTCAAGCCGGAGCGGCTGCATCAGGCGCTCGGCGTTTACCAGATGGCGCTTGTTGAAAAGCCGGCGGACGACGGCGCAGACGCCTCAAGCCCGGCCGATAGACCGGACAGCCTCCGCGGCTTGCGCGCCGTGCAGCGCGAATTTCCCGACGCAGCGGAGTTTCAAAGCCTGAGCGTCCGCCTCAAGCATTTCACCGAAGTCGTCAGCGACAGGAAGCTGATCAAGTGGGGCATGGTCAAGCACTCCGAGGGCGGCCTCGAAATTCACGACGCCGTCGTCAATGCGCTGGCGGCTGCGCCCTTCCGCAAATCCGGTGTGCTCGACAAGGACGTCTTCCACGAACTGGTCAAGGCCGAATTCAACCGCCTGGAAGCGGCAGAGAAGGCGTAAGGGCTGTCACCCGTCCGATGGCGTAGCGACGGCAACGGTTTGAGCGCCATCGCTCGCGACACTCCGTCGCTGCCATGCTTCAAAGCCGAACATGCCGACAACCATTGCCGCGACGAAAGCGACGATCGGCGCGCTCAGGCCTTCGAGATTGACCAGCGCCGGACCCGGACAGATGCCGACAAGACCCCAGCCGACGCCAAACAGCGCCGAACCGATCACAAGCGGCGCATCGACATCGCTGCGCGAGGGCCAGGCAAAGCGCTGCGCCAACAGCGGCGCATTCCGACGCCGCGCCAGCACAAAGCCTATGCTGGTAACGGCGACCGCGCCCGCCATCACAAAGGCCAGCGTGGCGTCCCACGCGCCGAAGACGTCGAGGAAGCCGAGCACTTTTTCCGGTTCGGTCATGCCGGAGATCAAAAGTCCCAGTCCGAAGACAAGACCGCAACCAAAACTCGCGAGGATGAGCGCCATGATATCAGCCTCCAACACCGTGGCGAACGACCGCGACCGTGATGAACGCGACGCCCATGAACACCAGCGTCGCCACGATCGAGCGGGTTGAGATGCGCGCGAAGCCGCAGACGCCGTGGCCCGACGTGCAGCCATTGCCCATCCGGCTGCCGAACCCGACCAGAAGCCCCGCGGCGGCGTAGAGCACCAGATTTGACGACGACAGCCGCGCGGCGCCCGGCGTGCCGAACAGCGGGCCGATCAGCGCCGCCGCGATCAGCCCGGCGATGAAGGCAAGCCGCCAGCCGCGGTCGCTGTTTGCGGTCAATGATCCGCCGAGCATGCCGGAAACGCCAGCCAGGCGTCCGGCCGATAACATCAACAGCGCGGAGGCAAGCCCGATCAACGCGCCGCCGATCAGTCCGCTCAGGGGTGTAAAATGATGCATTTTCTGACTCTCCCGTGGGCCTGCGGCTCCCGAATTGCCACGATAGGAGCTGGTTTGGTTGGCGCCAATGCCTTTTTCTCGGCTTGTTCGATCGGCTAAAGTCCGCCCCGCTTGAGATTCGACAGCTTTGAAAAAGCGCCAACCCCGGGGGAACCTATGAAATTGTCATCCGCCTTCCGCGTCATCGTCCTTGCGCTCGTTGCCTTCGTGGGCCTTTCGGCCTCCGCAGGCGCCGACGAAGGCTACGTGCAGCTCACGATCTACAAGGGCGGATGGATCATCGGCGGCAACGGCGGCGGCGGTGTGCTGGACTTCCACGGACGTCGCTATTCGCTCGGGATCGGCGGCATCGACTACGGCCTGGTGTTCGGAGGATCGCGCGCCGTGCTGCGTGGCCGCGTTCACAACATCTGGCGGCCGCAGGATATCGCCGGCGTCTATGCGGCGGGCGGCGCGGGCATTGTGGTCGGCGGCGGCGTGCGCGGCATCGCGCTCACCAATGCAAGGGGCGTCGTGCTCGAACTCGCAGGGACCCAGGTCGGCTTGATGGCGAATGCCGATCTGAGCGGCTTGGCGATCTCGCTGCACTAGAAGCTGGATCTAGCCGCCGGCGCGCTCGAAGATTTCGGCGGGCGTTACCGGCGGCGTGATCCCAAAGGTGTCACGCAACACCTCGCCCAGCTGATCGGCGTTTTGCAGCGTGCGCTCAGCCGTCACCTCGCCGTCGCGCGCTTCCGTCGACAGCGTGCGATCGACCAGCCGATAACGCCGCTCCCCCGAGAGCCGCTCCATGATCAGGCGGGTGGTGAGCGGGATGTTCGGGTTGGTCGACGTGAACCAGTTGCCGAGTTCGTAGTCGGACTGCAGCTGCGGCTGCAGGTCGAACACATACAGCGTGCGCCAGCCGCCCTGCCGCTTTGCATTCAGCCAGAGCAGGCCGTTGGATTGCGTGAGCCGGTACGTCCCCATCGCGGTGGATTGCTCGATGTCAGTCTTCATCTGCAACGGCGCATCGAGCAGGCAGGCGCCGAAGCCGGCGTCGGCGAGATAAGCGCCGTCGGCGAGATCGACCTTCAGCAACATGTGCGTCTTCGCCCCGAGCGGGCTGTCGGGCGGCGACATCCAGCGGACCCGCCCGGCAAGCCCGGTGACCTCAAAGCCGATCGCGGCAAGTGCGGCCCGGAGCAGCAGGTTATGCTCATAGCAATATCCGCCGCGGCCTCCATCCACGAGCTTGGCCTGAATCGAGGCGAGGTCGAGTTTGACCGGGCGGCGCAGCAGGGGATCAAGTGCCTCGAACGGGATCGCATCGAGATGGGCGCGTTGCAGCGCCTGCAGCGTTGCGAGATCGGCTTTCAGCGGACCGCTGTATCCGATCCGCGCCAGATAGTTTTGCAGCCGAAATTCGCTATCCATGATGGGCGGCCCTGTGTGCTGGCGCTACTACCATGAGGACGGCATCAAAACCAGAAGGCCGGGCAATCGCCGGGCCTTCGTATTCCACTTTGCCTCATCCTGAGGAGCATCGCGGACCGCGATACGTCTCGAAGGATGACGGCAGCCTCATGGTTCGAGACGCTACGCTCCTCACCATGAGGCCTGTCCCTGATACAGCCGCTCACAGCGTGCAGTGACGGCTCATCCGCATGTTTTCCTGGATCGCGGCGGCCTCGGTAAACGTCGGCACCGGCTTGCTGACGACCTTGTAGTCGGACAGGAACTTGACCGGCTTCTCCTGCAAATCCGTGTTCCAGATCTGGCAGACGCCGGTGTTGTCCCAGCGGATCACGTAGTAGCCGGACTGCTGCGGCATCGGGCGGGCGATGGCGGCCGCAGAAAGGACGAAAGCGGCAGCAGCACAGAAAGCGGTAACGCGACGCATGAAGTCACTCCTTGGATGATGGGTCCCCAGGCGCCATTCGGTGGCGCCGACCGACTCTGGTGCGGCAAAAGGGTGGCGCGCGCCAGTAGCAAGCGCGTGATTGCTGGCGATCGTCGGAAGATGCGCTATTGTGGCCACGCCGAAAGTGGCGGGCACGCCGGGAGGACCAGGGATGCGCAGGACAAATCGAGCCGCGGTGGTGATCGCAGCGGCGGGCGCTTTTGCCGCCATGTCATGCCCGATGCGGCTCATCGCGGCTCCGCCCACGGTCGCGGTGGCCGATTTCGACTACATCGACACCTCGGGCGAGGTGAAGAACCAGAAGGCGGAGCATGAGGCGCGCGTGGCGAAGTTCGCCGAATTGCTGCGCGCCAAGCTCAGCGCCGATGGCCAGTTTCAGGTCATACCGATCGAGTGCGCGGAGCCGCCCTGTACGCCGATCAACATGCAGCCGCAAAAGTTTATCGACGCAAGCCACCGCTCCGGCGCGCGCTTCGTCGTCTATGGCGGCATTCACAAGATGAGCACGCTGATACAGAATGGCGATGTCGAGTTGCTCGATCTCGAGACGGACAAGCTGCTGTTCAAGCGCACCGTGACGTTTCGCGGCGATACCGACGAGGCCTTCCGCCGCGCCGCCGTCTTCGTCAGCGACGCCGTCAAGGAGGCGATGGAGAAGAGGTGAGGGCGGCCTTGAATGGTTGGCGGGACTTCACCTCCGCAGGTGACGCGCAGGAAACCCCATGACTCCTGAGGACCTGATCGCCGCCTATGCGGCGCCGAACCGGCATTATCATAATCTGGCGCATATCAGGGATTGTCTTGATCAGCTCGCCCGCGTGGATGGCCTGTCGGCTGCGGAGCGCGAGGTTCTCGAGACGGCCATCTGGTGGCACGACGTTGTCTATGATCCCAGGCGATCGGATAATGAGGAGCTCAGCGCGCAGCTCGCCGAGCAGCATCTTGATGCGAAGATCGCCCGAGAGGTCGGCCGGCTCATCCGCTTGACCAGGACGCATCAGGTCGAACCCAGCGATAAACTGGGCGCGATCCTGATCTCGATCGATCTCTCGATCCTGGGCGCGGAGCCCTCGCGCTACGATGCCTATGCTGCGGCCATCCGCAAGGAATTTGCCCACGTGCCGGACGCGGCCTATCGCGCGGGCCGGTCCGATGTGCTCCGGCGCTTCGCGGCACGGCCGGTGATCTTTCCCGATGCCGCTTTTGCACGCGCTCTTGATAAGACGGCACGCGACAACCTCGCGCGTGAGCTGGCGGCGCTTGAGGGTGACAGGTCGTTGCGTAGTCTGGCTGAAGTCGGTCCCGCGAAGCCCGTTGGCTATCTCCCACTCGATACAATCAGGAATTTTACGACCCTATCTGTCGAAGCGGTCGCAAACGAAGCGAGGGCTCGCGGTCTCGCCGCGGCACAATTTGATTCCGACGCATGTTGCATCAAAAGCGGAGCACTTTATGTCTACGATAGAGAAGCACTCGCGAAGGTCTTGAAGGCGCAGGCCGGTGCGGTCGCTATCGCAGGATTGCCGAATGAGCCGGATCGCTTCGTTGCCCAGATTGCCTCTGTCTGGTATCCCGAGGATGATCCAGCCTACAGGGTCATTGCGGCCGCGTTTGGCGAAGCCGTTTGAGACCATGAAAAAGCCGGGCTTACATCCGGCCTTTTCGTTTTGATGGATGCCCGGGTCCCGCCTTCGCCAAGGGCTACAGCGGGCACACAAGCCCGGACATGACGTCTGTCACTCCGCCTTGTCCGGAGGAGAATCGTTGATAGCGACGCGTCTCGCGGGCTTTCAGATTCACATGTCAAACAGCAAGTTTTGGAGTCATTCCGGGATGGTCCGAAGGACCAGACCCGGAATCTCGAGATTCCGGGTTCGCTGTCGCGCCCCGGAATGACAACACACGCCCGCATTGCCGCGGCACGGAATGCGCCCGGGTGATGCACGAACATGTCGCCCCGGATAAAAGAGGGCGCAGGGAATGCCGGTGCCTCAGTGCACCCGCAGCCTCGTGCGCAGAAAAGGAAAGCACACGAGTAAGTCCACCACAGGTCCACCGGAACGTTCCGGCACTCCCTGCGCAATGGTTTTAACGGTTTCCTTCGTGATCTCCCTGGTGAGCCGGGCTTTCTTGCCACCATCACGAGTGCAATGCGTCAGCATTGTCACTCATTTGAACGCCAGCATCGGGGCGTCAGGACCACACGACTTCGCCGTCCGCGAGCCCACGCCGTTCGTCTTCTGGCGAGGTCCGCGTCCACCGCATCTCATCCCACGTTCGTGACGATCGCGAGCCGCCCCTCTCATCGGGTGAGACGCGCGGGCTTAAGCCACTGATTTGCCCGACGGGTTAAGCGAAATATTTTTTGCGCGAGGGCTGGACAGGGGGCAAATCAGCAGCGTCAGACGCCCTTTGGGCTTCCGGGGGCTCTACAGTCGCGATCGGTCCTTAGTATAACTGACGTTGTTTGATCCCGCCGCTACAGCATCGAGAAATTGCAATATGTCGAAAATGTCGATGAAATAAACTGTTAGTCTTCCGTCAGGTTGAAGGCCGCCGCGCGCGATCATGCCGCACAACGCCCCGCGGTTTAGATTATAAACCGGCGACCCACTCATGCCCGCAATGCTATCGAAATCAGAGTTTGCGTAGGTTGCGAATCCTCGACGCAGTGCATGGTCGAACTGCGCCACGCCGGCGTCGCGAAATTCAAGAAAGCCCAATCCTGCAAAAATGTTCGGCGGATCAATGCTGCTTTTTTGCTTCAAAAATCCTGTGGCTATGAGTTGGTTGGCTGGCTCGCTTGAGGCTGCCGGTTGGCGATCGAGGTCATAGGCTCCATCAAAAAATTGCTCCTCGAACTCGTTGAAGGCGATCACGCAAATGTCCTCGAGGTCCGATCCCTCGTTTTCGTCGCGAAGATTTGTCGGGTGGTACGTTCCTTTGATACCGGCCGCTTTTCGACCCGTTCTAGCGTCGCTTATCACAAGATGGTCGATGCTGAATCCATGCAAGACGTGCCGACAGGTTATGCCGTATGGCGTCCCCTTACGTCGTACTATGAAGGCCGTCCCGCCATTTGTGGCATACCGATAGTCCTCCAAATCCGTCTCGAAACAGACGAACCGCACGGAATCGGCGACCTCGCTCGGAACGGGAGGTGGTCCGAACTCTCGGCCGTGGCAATGTTTGAATCGCTTTCCGCTACCGCACGGACAGCGCTCGTTGCGTCGTGGTGGCATTCCGTAGTGTTATCAGATTCCGCCAGCCAAAGCGCCGCCCCTGCGGGTGACCGCACAACAGTCGGCCGGGCACCTTAGCAGCGTCGCTGCCGATGGCTTCACGTGAAAGCCGCTGCGATGCGGTGGCAGTGGGATGCATGTCCCGGTTATTCACAGGACTGTCGAGATCATCCTCAAACACCTGATGGAGCAGCGAAGGACGCGCCCTCTATTGGCTATAGACGCTTTACCTGCATAATTACGAGCGCAGACTAAGGGCGGATCCATATGAGTTACACTTCTCAAAGCAAGCTCCCGAGCACGGTGAAGCTGCCTCAACTCCAAGAAGTCGTTGAATTGCTAGGTTACAGGAAAATTCGTGATGACCTAGAAATTCCCAATCAAGTGGGGAGCTATTTCTGGCTTGACGAGAATGACTACAGGTCGTGGTACGGAGTCGAACTTCAAATCTATCGTAAGAAAGAAGAGATCACCGTAGACACGAGATCGACAGTGTCGAGAAGCTATTGGGACCTAAAGCATCAGAACAAGACGATTAAGACCATCCGCGACCTGTTCGGCGGTCATTTTATCACAGATGCTGGACGCAACAGATATTGGCGACCTGAGGAGCCGCCTCCTTCTTCGCTGTCATCCGGCTGCTACCTTGCGCGCTGGCATTTTCATAACGCGCTCGGCGCTGCGCGCGTATATCTGATGGCGAGGAAGTTTGAAGGTGACATAGCTCGCGAGAAAACTTCTGGATTCGCTTTCATCGACCGAATGAATCCTCGGTTACTTTCTAACAATTTGCTTGTCCCGTACGTGATAGCAGTGTGGGAAGAATACTTTCGTGCGACGTTTACGGCTGCTCTTAAATACTCAAAACAGCGTGCCGCCGTTTTGAAAAAAGCTAGACTAAGTCACAATCAGCTTGAGCAGATTGCCGTCAAAGAGCAACCGGTCGAGCGCACCGTTGCCGAGTGCTTTTCGTTTCAGCGCCCTAGCTCGATTGCTGAAAACTTTAGGTTGCTCGATTCAAAGTTGGATATTGCTGGCGCAATGCGTAAGCCCCATAAGCGGCGGAAATTATCACTCTACGATTCGATTGAGGCACTGGTAGACGGAAGGAATGCGTTTGTTCACGTTGGCGAGATGAACATGCAGCTTTATGACAAGCAACTCGGGACCAGCCTAGATGACATTGTGGAGGCTATTGATCGGTCCTATGCCGCAGTTGGCAGTCATTACGGATTTTCGCCCATACACAGTTATTAGAGAACTTCTACCTCAATGAGGTACTTGCTTGTGGGATGATCCTGTAATTTCACCTCGCTCCGGACTACCTGACAGTCATCTTCAAAGACGATTGGAAGATAGGTGAACGTCGGTCCGCTGCTGCCATCAAGAGTATCCATCACGCCACCAAGATAGTCCACCATCGATGAACCGTCATTGGACGGACCAAAAAGCGTGATGTTCACCGCTACTGGGCCGAAAACCCAAGCGCGACCAGCCATCGCAGCAGTCGCTTTGCGTCTCAGCAGCACGAACGATTCGTACTTCGGGTGATTCTCGTTGCGGATCGATCGGCGAATTGTTTTCGCCGGTGGAAGCCCGTCTACCTCGATACGAATGACGTCTCCGGCCTTCGGTGCTGGTCGGGTAGGCAAAGTGCCGGGATCGTAAGGTAGTATGTCGCGCGGCTGATCAGTCAATCGTTGCACTTGCATTCCCAAGATATAGGCGGCCTCATGGTTCGACGCACCTTTGCTGCTCGTCACCATGAGGCTCTTTTCTCACAACGCCTTATTACTCTGCTTCACCTTGTCCGCGTCGAGATAGACGTTCGCGCCCATCTCCTTGAACCTGGCGCTCATCTGCGCCATGCCCTGTTCCTTGTCGTTCAAGGTCGCGGCGTAGTCGCGCACGTCCTGCGTGATCTTCATCGAGCAGAACTTTGGGCCGCACATCGAGCAGAAATGCGCCACCTTGTGCGCTTCCTTCGGTAAGGTCTCGTCGTGGAATTTGCACGCCGTCTCCGGATCGAGCCCGAGGTTGAACTGATCCTCCCAGCGGAAGTCGAACCGCGCGCGTGACAGCGCATCGTCGCGCAGTTGCGCCGCCGGATGACCCTTCGCAAGATCGGAGGCATGCGCCGAGATCTTGTAGGTGATCACGCCAGTCTTGACGTCGTTGCGGTCGGGTAGCCCAAGGTGCTCCTTCGGCGTCACGTAGCAGAGCATCGCGCAGCCGAACCAGCCGATCATGGCGGCGCCAATGCCTGACGTGATGTGGTCATAGCCCGGCGCGATGTCGGTGGTCAGCGGGCCCAGGGTGTAGAACGGCGCCTCGCCACACTCCTTGAGTTGCTTGTCCATGTTGATCTTGATCTTGTGCATCGGCACATGGCCGGGGCCTTCGATCATCACCTGGCAGCCCTTGTCCCAGGCAATCTTGGTCAGTTCGCCGAGCGTTTCCAGTTCGGCGAACTGCGCGCGATCGTTGGCGTCCGCGATCGAGCCCGGCCGCAGGCCGTCGCCCAATGAAAACGAAACATCGTATTTCCGCATCAGGTCGCAGATCTCGTCGAAATGCGTGTAGAGGAAGCTCTCCTTGTGATGCGCCAGGCACCACTTCGCCATGATCGAGCCGCCGCGCGAGACGATGCCGGTGACGCGGTTGGCGGTGAGGTGGATGTAGGGCAACCTCACGCCGGCGTGGATGGTGAAGTAATCGACGCCCTGTTCGCACTGTTCGATCAGCGTGTCCTTGTAGAGCTCCCAGGTGAGCGCGACGGGGTCGCCGTTGCACTTCTCCAGCGCCTGGTAGATCGGCACGGTGCCGATCGGCACCGGCGAGTTGCGCAAAATCCATTCGCG
>Ga0070741_10011303_pt1 | contig 16529 bp, 15 predicted proteins | sample Coa_R1_4_FD_66440 | JGI IMG/M metagenome (GOLD analysis project Ga0070741, IMG submission 66440) | Surface soil microbial communities from Centralia Pennsylvania, which are recovering from an underground coalmine fire - Coalmine... | ecosystem: Environmental > Terrestrial > Soil > Unclassified ...
AGCGCGGAAAATACGGGCTCTTCCTCTACGCGGCACCGGCCGCTTCGCGGTAAAATCGGCCAGGCAACCGATAATACCGCCGCCGCTTTAGTGACCGCCGACCTTGCATCCCGATCCGCCGAGAACGACTCGGCGCTGGCGCCGCTGCGCCAGCCGTTGTTCCGGGCGCTCTGGATCGCGGCGTTCGCCTCCAATATCGGCACGTGGATACAGGACGTCGGCGCCGCCTGGCTCATGACCTCGCTCTCCGCGTCGCCGGTTATGGTGGCGCTGGTGCGCACCGCGAGCGCTTTCCCGATGTTTTTGTTCGCGCTTCCCGCCGGTGCCTTGGCCGATGTGCTCGATCGCCGCCGGTTGCTGCTGTTCACGCAAGCGCTCATGTTGGCGGCGGCGGCGATGCTCGCGCTCCTCACCTTCGCCGGATTGACCACGCCGGTGACGCTGCTGCTCCTCACCTTCGCGCTCGGCCTCGGCACGGCGCTCAACGCGCCGGCATGGCAGGCGATGGTCGCGGAGCTCGTGCCGCGCGCGCAGCTCGCGCCCGCGGTTTCCCTGAACAGCGTGTCGATCAACCTCGCGCGTTCGGTCGGCCCGGCGATCGGCGGACTGCTGATCGCCGCCGTCGGTCCGGGCGCGACCTTCGCCTTCAACGCGCTGTCGTTTTGCGGCGTCATCTACGTGCTCTACCGCTGGCGGCGGCAACCGGTCGAGACGGTGCTGCCCGCCGAGCGCGTGTACGGGGCGATGCGCGCCGGAATCCGCTACGTGCGGCACGCGCCGGCCGTGCTCGCCGTGCTCGCCCGCTCGATCGCCTTCACGGTCTTCGCGAGCGCGTTGCTCGCGTTACTGCCGACGCTCGCGCGCTTCGAGCTCGGCAGAGGTCCGGCCGGCTACGGCGTGCTGCTCGGCTTCTTCGGCGCGGGGGCGGTGTTGTCGGTGACGCTGCTGACCCGCGCCCGCGCGACGCTTTCCGCCGAGCGCATCGTGACGGTCGCGGTCCTCAGCTTCGCCGCCGCGCTTTTCGTGCTCGCCTGGACGCCGCTGCCCGCGCTCGTCGACTTCGCGGTGTTCGTCGCCGGCGGCGCCTGGCTTGCGCTGCTCTCGACGTTCAATTCGAGCATCCAGGCCGTGGTGCCGAGCTGGGTGCGCGGGCGGGCGCTCGCCATCTCGATTCTGGTTTTCTTCGGTTCGATGGCGCTCGGCGCCGCCGTCTGGGGTTACGTCGCCGCGTCGTTCGGGCTGACGGTCACCTATACCGCCGCCGCCATCGGCGCGCTTATCGGCTTGGCCGCGACGCATCGGCTGCGCATCGCCAAAGGCGAAGCGCTCGATCTTTCTCCCTCGGTCCACTGGCCGGCGCTGAACATCGTCAAGGAATTCCCGTCGCACCGCGGACCCGTGGTCGTGACCGTCGAGTACGTCATCGATCCGGAACAGGCGCGCCATTTTCGCCGCGTCATGCGGCGCGTGCGGCGCATTCGCCGGCGCGACGGCGCCATCAGCTGGGGACTGCTCGCCGACGTCGAGCGTGATGATCGCTACACGGAGACTTTCGTCGTCGAATCGTGGCTCGAGCACCTGCGCCAGCACGAGCGCGTGACGGTGACGGACCGCGCATTGCTCCAAAAAGCAAGCTCGTTTCATGTGGGCGGCGAACCGCCGCGCGTGACCCATTACGTCGTCGAGCCGCTGTCGAGCTGAGCGGCTATGTTATGCTTACGCCAACGACGATTGCGCGTCACCCCGAGGCCGGTCCATGAGCAAATCCGCGACCCACAAGAAGCGCCTTTATAAAGTCATTTTTATCAACGAGGGCAAAGTCTACGAGGTCTACGCGCGCCGGGTCGGGCAGGGGAGCCTGCTCGGCTTCATCGAAATCGAGCAACTCGTGTTCGGCGAGAAATCATCGGTTGTTATCGATCCCTCCGAAGAACGGCTGCGCAGCGAGTTCGAAGGCGTGAAAGTGTCGTACGTTCCGCTGCACGCGGTCATCCGCATCGACGAAGTCGAGCGTCAAGGCTCGGCGAAGATCGTGGCGTTATCGAGCAAGAGCGACGCGGTCGTGCCGTTCCCCACCCTGTTTCCCGGCGGCTCCGCGCCTAAAAAAGGACGCGACTGACGTTCACTTCGACGTTGACCCCGAGTGCCCGGCTGCGAAGGCCCGCACATCCGGGAAAAAATCGAAGAAGTGATTTTCGAGCGCGGCGTAGTTCCGCTCCAATTCGCTGATCGCCGTCGAGAGCGCGGTGGCGCGTTCCGGATAACGCAACCGGCGCGAAATGCCGTTGAGCGCCAGCTCGACCGATTCCATATCCGCGTAGGCCGCGAGCCAGTCATCGGAGACCATCCGCGGCAACATGCGCTGCAAACGATCGGGAAATGTCGCTTGGCGCGAGAGCAGCACGCCGTACACCATGCCGGTAAATTCCGGCAACGGCCGGCTGTCGTAGCGCCGCCAGTGCCGCGCCAGAAAATGGTCGTGAAAAATATCGAGCATGACGCCGGCGAAGCGCCGGCGCTCCGGGCTTATCAACGCGCGGCTCGCCGCGATCGCCGGATGACGATCGGTGTAACCGTCGATGGCGCGGTGTAACACGATGGCGGCGCGCACGTCGGTGCCCAGGTGCTCCGCGGGCTTTCCCTTTACGAAGTCGCCCAGCATCGCGCCGACGACGGCGTCCGGCGTATGGTGCGAAAGCAGCAAATGGCCAAGGTAATTCATGACGTGCGTAAAAGTATAGCGAGGGCTTGGGATACTACGGCGCGAGAGCAAGGCGGGCGAAAGAAATCGGGGGCCGGTCGGCCCCCGATCGGTGAAACGGATTATGGCGTTACCACCGCCCTCCGCCGCCGCCGCGCGGTTTGTTGCCCCAACCGCCGCGTCCACCGCCCGCGCCGGCGCCCGCACCGCTGCTGCGCTCGGTCTTGGGACGCGCCTCGTTCACGTTGAGGGCGCGGCCCTTCAGCTCCTTGCCGTTCAATCCGTTGATCGCGGCTTGCGCCTCGGTCTTCGCTTCCATTTCCACAAAACCGAATCCGCGCGGCTCGCCGCTGAACTTGTCCTTCAGAACCGTGGCTCGCGCGACGCGCCCATAGGTGCCGAACGCATTGAGGAGGTCTTCCTCGGTGACATCGCGCGCTAAATTCCCAACAAAGATGTTCATCATGCAACTCCTGAAGTGGTGATAGTGTGTAGCGATGCAGTCGCGATCCCTTCTGCTCCTCGGGAATCAACACGCGAGAGATCAACTTGCCCGTGCATCATACCCCCGGCGGGTACAAGACGGGTAGAACAATTTGGCGCGCACTACACGCTCGCGGCCGCCTGGGATAACCTTCCGCGATGGGAAGAAACCGTCTTCCGGGAACCAAGAGCTCCGCCTACATCACGCCCGATGGCGCCGCCCGCTTGCGCACCGAGCTGGAGCACCTCTGGCGCGTGCAACGGCCGCGCGTCACGCAGGCGGTGTCCGAGGCGGCGGCGCTCGGCGACCGTTCCGAAAACGCCGAATACATCTACGGCAAGCGGCAACTGCGGGAGATCGACCGGCGCATTCGGTTTCTGCAGAAGCGTCTCGACGAGCTCGTCGTCGTCGACCGCCCGCCGTCCGACGCGAGCCGCGTCTACTTCGGCGCGCGCGTACAGCTCGAAGACGCGGCGGGACGAATCGTCGAGTACCGCATCGTCGGGCCGGACGAATTCGACGCCGACAAGGGCTGGATCAGCATCGATTCGCCGCTCGCGCGCGCCGTGCTCAAAAAGAAAGTGGACGACGAGATCACCGTCGAGCTGCCGAGCGGGCGGATGACTTATACCGTCATCGACATTCGCTACGGCGATTAGATACGGCTTGTCGCCGGCACGAAGGACTGAGGAGCAACCGCTCCCCGGGGAAGTTCTGAACAAGTACCAACGCTTGTCACTGCGAGCCGCCTGTTTCGCCTGAAACTGCACACGGACTATGAACCGCTTTGTCTGTCATACACACCCCCTCCCCTTGCCCTCCCCCTCAAGGGGGGGAGTTGGTTCGCTGCGCGGTTCATGGAGAGCGAAGCGAAGCAATCTCGTCGATGGCTTGGAGATTGCGGCGCCCGTGCCGAGCGAAGCGAGGGATCGCTGCGCGGCCGTAAGGCCGAAGCGATCTCGACGAGATTGCTCCGGCGCACAAACGCTCCTCGCAACCGCCTATGACGCTTGTGCAGCGCTTCCCTAGATCAGCCGCTCCTCCGCATACGAAAGCCTGCCATCGACGACGCGCGCGGGCTCCGTGTACCGATGCGGTTGCACCTTCGTTTCATCGATGATGTGCGCTACCGGCGCGCCTTGCGCCATCAGATAGTCGGCAATGAGCGCGCGGTGGCAGCGCCACCATACGGCCTCGGCACACATGATCGCGGTGATACGACGTTCGGCGATCGCTTGCGCGCGCGCCACCGCAGCGCGAAACGCCGCCGTTTCCATATAATCCGCGTAACCGCGAAACGATGCATTGCGCCACGCGCTGTTCGATGAATCCGGCCGCGGCGTCCTTCGACCGCCGAGTTCCGGCATCCCATGGTATTCGATACCCCGCGCGGCCAGCGCCGCAGCGAGCGCGTCGTGGTTGAAATGCGGATAACGCCGCGACGCCGGAAAGCGACGCACGTCGACAACCGCTTGCACGCCGTGCGCCGCCAGCAGCGAGAGAAATTTCTCGAGCGAGCGCGTCGAATGTCCGACGGTCAGCACCATGCGGCCGCCACCGGGCGCGCGCGGTCACACGCGGTCGTGCAATCCTTCGACGCCCACCGCCTCCGCGCAATGCGCGCAACAGTAATACGTTCCGTCGCGCTCGACGCCATGCCCGACGATCTGGCAGCCGCAATGCGAGCAGCGCGGCGCGAGCGCGTGAATGGCGCACTCGAAGGAATCGAACGTATGCTCGGCGCCGCCGACGATGACTTGAAACGCCTTGTCGTATTCGTTGCCACAGACTTCACATTGGCCCATGCGAACCTCCTTGTCACGAGCAGGCTACACGCGCGGGATTGAGGAAAACAGGCTACGAGCAGCAGGACTAAGCGCCCGGTTGCCGTCGCATTTCCCTCTCCCGGGGACCGTGGAGAGGGCTAGGGCGAGGGCCTTGCATCAACGCCACCCGAATAGCTTCTAACACGCCGTGGAAAAAAGAGAGATGGCTTTGATGGATGGGGAACCTCCAATAATTCAAATGTAGGGTGGGTTGAGCGCCGCGATGCCGCACAGGATGTGCCAATTTCGCGGGAGCACATGGATGTGCGGAGCGATGCCCGCCGAACAATATGATTCGGTCCGCCGCTTGCGCGGCTTGACCCGACCTACAGGAGAAGCAATTTTTAGACTTTCCTCGATCTTAATTCGCATGCTCCCTCGCATCTTCCACCAACGCCTCCATCAACACGCTCATATCCTCCGGCACCGACGCGCTCCAGCGCAATTCTTCGCCGGTTTGCGGATGTCGCAGCGAAAGTTTCACGGCGTGCAGCGCCTGGCGCTTGAACCCGCGCAGCAGTTCCGTTAAACGGGCGCTCGCGGCCGGCGGAACGCGCAAGCGCCCGCCGTACACCGGGTCGCCGATGACCGGAAAGCGCAAATGCGCCATGTGCACGCGGATCTGATGCGTTCGTCCCGACTCGAGCGTAACCTGCACCAGCGTGTGCGCGCGATATTTGCGCATGACGCGATAGTGGCTCACCGCCTCGCGGCCGCGCTCGGTCACCGCCATGCGTTTGCGATCGACGCGATGCCGGCCGATCGGCGCTTCCACGGTGCCGCCGGCGACCATGACGCCGTTCACGATCGCGATGTACTCGCGCGAGATTCGCCGCGACTGCAGATCGTCACTGAGCCGCTGGCGCGCCTGCTCGGTGCGCGCGACGACCATCAACCCGGAGGTGTCTTTATCGAGACGATGCACAATGCCCGCGCGCGGCAGGCGCGCGAGCTCCGGCGCGTGGTGCAACAGCGCATTGAGCAACGTGCCGCGCGGGTTTCCGGCGCCCGGGTGCACCACGAGCCCGGCGGGCTTGTTGACGACGATGAGACTTTCGTCCTCGTAAACGATATCGAGCGCAATCGGCTCGGCGGTATCGGTCGCGATCGCCGCCGTCGGCTCGCGCACCTCGACGCGCTCACCGCCCCGGACCTTGTCGCGCTTGCGCGGCGCGCGCTCGTCGAGCAGCACGCGGCCGTCCGCGATCCACTGTTGCAATTGCGAACGCGTCACGTCGGGGAACAGGGCGGCGAGCGCCTGGTCCAACCGGCGGCCGGCGTAGTCGCGCGGAATCTCGGCGACGCGCACCTTTGCTTTGGTCATGCCAGTCAGTATGATCCTCCCGACTCCTAGGCGGCACAGTGTAGCCGCGCGGTTGAAAGTTCACGAGGTAGAGATGCAGCGTCTTGCCGGAATTGCCGTGTTGATCGCCGTCGGCGCGCTCTGCGCCTGCGCCAGCGTCCTCGATCCCACCCGGGATTGGACCGCCGAACGCTTCTATCAGGAGGCGAAGGAGAAGATGGCGGCGGGAAGCTGGGGCGACGCCATCAAGAATTTCGAGCAGCTCGAAGCGCGCTTTCCCTACGGCCGCTATACCGAGCAGGCGCAACTCGAGGTCGCGTACGCGCAGTACAAGGACAACGAACCGGCCCTCGCGCTCGCCGCCGCCGACCGGTTCATCCGTTTGCATCCGACGCATCCGAACGTCGACTATGCGTATTACCTGAAGGGCGTGATCAACTTCCGCGACGAGAAAAGCCTGTTCCACGCGCTGTTCGGTTACCACGAGGACATGTGGGACCGCGATCCGAAAACCGCGCGCGAGTCCTACAACGCCTTTCGCGAAGTGGTCGAGCGCTTTCCGAAGAGCCGCTACGCGAAGGACGCGGCGGACCGCATGAGATACCTCATCGACGCGCAAGCGCGCTATGAGGTGCATGTCGCCCGGTATTATCTGGATCGCGGCGCTTACGTGGCGGCGGCCAATCGCTGCAAGTACGCGTTGGAAAATTATCCGCGCACGCCCGCGGTCGAGGACGCGCTCGGCATCCAGGCCAAGGCGTACAAGCTCATGGGGCTCACGAAACTCGCGGATGACACGACGCGCGTGCTGCGGACGAATTTTCCGAACAGCCGCTACTTCAAGGAAATCGACGCAATCAAGACGGCGCAATCAAAGTAGCGCCTGCCCTCCCCTTGCCCTCTGGTCGCTCCCGACTTCCTGTCTCCGTGCCGTACAGGGACGTACCAATGTCGCGAGAAGCAGGATGCTGAGAGCGACCGACCTTAGTGCGTCCCTGCACGTCACCTCAAGGGGGGAGGGGGAGTTGGTTCGCGCTAACGCGCCTCCCCCCTCCCCTTGCCCTCTGGTCGCTCCCGACTTCCTGTCTCCCGCGACCTTAGTGCGTCCCTGCACGTCACCTCAAGGGGGGAGGGGGAGTTGGTTCGCGCTAACGCGCCTCCCCCCTCCCCTTGCCCTCCCCCTCAAGGGGGGAGGGGGAGTTGGTTCGCGCTAACGCGCGACTTCTTATACGGCTTCTTCGCCGCGCTCGCCGGTCCGTATCCGCACCACCTGCTCGACGGCGCAGACGAATATCTTGCCGTCGCCGATCTTGCCGGTCCGTGCCGCCGACGTGACGGCCTCGATGCAGCGGTCCACTTGATCGTCGGCCACCACCACTTCGATCTTCACCTTGGGCAGAAAATCGATCACGTATTCGGCGCCGCGGTAGAGCTCGGTATGACCCTTCTGCCGGCCGAAGCCTTTCACTTCCGTGACGGTGAGACCGGTCACCCCCGCCTCGGACAGGGCCTCGCGGACATCGTCGAGCTTGAACGGCTTTATGATCGCTTCGATTTTTTTCATTGCGTCTCTCACCTCAAACCAAAGTCACGGGAACATTATCTCTCGGCCGGCGCACCGCCACCACGTCACGTGCGCCCGAATCCTGAAGTAATAGGATAGCGCCGATCGCGCCCGAACGCGCGCGGCGTGATGCGCACCCCCGGCGGCGCCTGCCGCCGCTTGTACTCGTTGCGGTCCACCATCGTCGCGACGCGGCGCACCGTCGCCGGATCGAATCCGGCGGCGATGATGACGTCCGCCGATTCGTCGCGCTCGACATAGCGCTCGAGAATCGCGTCGAGCACATCGTAGGGCGGCAGCGAATCGGTGTCCTTCTGGTCGGACGCGAGCTCGGCGGAGGGCGCACGGTCGAACACGCGTTGCGGGATCACCGGCCGGCGGCGGTTGCGCATGGCGGCCAGGCGATACACCAACGTTTTAGGTACGTCTTTGATCGCGGCGAACCCGCCGGCCATGTCGCCGTAGAGGGTCGCATAGCCGACCGCCATCTCGCTCTTGTTGCCGGTGGTCAGCACCATCTTGCCGGTCTTGTTCGAGATCGCCATCAGCAATACCCCCCGCACGCGTGCCTGGATATTTTCCTCGGTGGCATCCGGCTGGTAGCCCTTGAACTCCTCGCGCAAGGATTCGAGAAACGCCTGAAACATCGGTTCGATCGCGATCGTGCGATGCCGCACGCCGAGCGCGTCGGCCTGGGCACGCGCGTCTTCGTTACTCATGTTCGCCGTATAACGCGACGGCATCATCACCGCTTCCACGCGCTCCGCTCCGAGCGCATCCACGGCAACGCACAACGTGAGCGCGGAATCGATGCCTCCGGACAGGCCCATCACCACGCCGGGAAAGCGGTTCTTCTCCACGTAGTCGCGCACCCCGAGGACGATCGCCGCGTACACGCTCTCCTCGATCGGCAGCTCGGGTGCGACCGGCGCAGGCATACATTGAACCGGCGTTCCCGCCGCGAAATCGACCGCGTAAAGCCCTTCGACAAACGCCGGCGCGCGCTGCGCGAGCTTGCCGGTCGCGTCGAGCACGAAGGAATCGCCGTCGAACACCAGCTCGTCCTGACCGCCGACGAGATTGAGGTAAACAAACGGCACGCGGTGGGTACGGGCGTAGCGCTCGGCGATCGCGATACGCTCGCGTCCCTTGTTCATATGATAGGGCGATCCGTTGATGTTCACGATCAACTTGGCGCCGGCGGACACCGATTGCTCGATCGGCCCCGGGAACCACATGTCTTCGCAAATGGTGAGACCGATCGGGATCGAGCCGACCTCGACCACGCACGCGTCGCTACCCGAAACGAAGTACCGGCGCTCATCGAACACGGCGTAATTTGGCAGATGATGCTTGCAGTACGTCGCGTGCACCGCGCCGTTGCGCAGAAACGACGCCGCGTTGTAGAGCTTGTCGTCGACGCGGTACGGATGCCCCGCGATGATGTCGATGCCGGTGACGGTACGCGCCAGCTCCTTTAACCCGTCGGCGGAGCGCTTGATCAGCTCGGCGCGAAACAGCAGGTCTTCCGGCGGGTAGCCGGCGATGGAAAGCTCGGGAAACACCACGAGCTGCGCCTTCAGCTCATCGCGCGCGCGCTGCGCCTGCGCCGCCATCTTGCGCAGGTTACCGGCGACATCGCCGACCAGGAGATTGGATTGGGCGAGCGCGATCCGGAGCCGTGTGGTCACTTAGCGCAACACCTCGCGCATGCGTTTGCCGATTTCCGCGGGCGAGCGCACGGTATGCGCACCGGCCGCCTCGAGCGCGCGGAATTTTTCGTCCGCGGTGCCTTTGCCGCCCGCAATAACGGCGCCGGCATGGCCCATGCGCTTGCCCTTCGGCGCCGTGACGCCGGCAATGTAAGCGACCACGGGCTTCGTGACGTATTGCTTGATGTACGCGGCGGCGTCTTCTTCCGCCTGCCCGCCGATCTCGCCGACCATGACGATACCTTGGGTTTGCGCGTCCGATTGAAACAGCTTCATGCAATCGACGAAGTTCAGGCCCTGGATGGGATCGCCGCCGATGCCGATGCAGGTGCTCTGCCCAAGCCCCACCTGCGTCGTTTGATAGACCGCCTCGTAGGTGAGCGTGCCCGAACGCGACACAATGCCGACGACGCCCGGCTTATGAATGAACCCCGGCATGATGCCCATCTTACATTCGCCCGGCGTGATGACGCCCGGGCAGTTCGGGCCGATCAGCAGCGAACCCGTATATTTGGTGCGCAGCGCGAATTTGACGCGCAGCATGTCGCGCACGGGGATGCCTTCGGTGATGCAGGCGATCACTTTAATACCCGCGGCGGCGGCTTCGAGGATCGAGTCAGCGGCATAGGGGGCGGGGACGTAAATCATCGTCGCTTCGGCCCCGGTTTCCTCGGCGGCCTCGCGCACGGTGTTGAAGACCGGAAGGTCGAGATGTCTTTGTCCGCCCTTGCCCGGCGTCACGCCGCCCACCATCTTAGTTCCGTAGGCGATGGCCTGCTCGGAATGGAATGTGCCCTGCTTGCCGGTGAAGCCCTGGCAAATCACTCGGGTGTTCTTATTGACGAGTACGCTCATTTGAATCTTCTCTCGATCTACTTCGCGGCGACGACGACTTGTTTGGCGGCTTCGGTGAGACTGTCCGCGGCGGCGACCTTGAGACCGCTCGTTTTCAACATCTCGCGGCCTTTCTCGACGTTGGTGCCTTCGAGCCGCACCACCACCGGCACGGCCACTTTTACTTCCTTCACCGCCTTGATGATGCCCTCGGCAATGAGATCGCAGCGCACGATGCCGCCGAAGATGTTGACGAGAATCGCCTTCACCTTGGGATCGGAAAGAATGATCTTGAACGCTTCGGCCACGCGCTCCGCCGTCGCGCCGCCGCCGACGTCGAGAAAATTCGCCGGCTGCCCGCCGTGGAGCTTGATGAGGTCCATGGTCGCCATCGCGAGCCCGGCGCCGTTCACCATGCAGCCGATGTTGCCGTCGAGCGCGACATAGTTGAGATCGTGCTCGCGCGCGCGGACTTCTTTGGGATCGTCCTGCGACGAGTCGCGCAGCGCGGCCAAGTCTTTCTGGCGGTAGAGCGCGTTATCGTCGACTTGCACCTTCGCATCGAGGACCAGCAGATCGCCGGCCTTGGTGACGACGAGCGGGTTGATCTCGAGCAATGCGAGGTCGCACGCCGTGTACACCTCGTAGAGCGACGTCATCAGGCGCGTGAGCTGCGCCACCTGCTTGTCGTCGAAACCGAGCGCGAAGCCGATTTCGCGGCATTGATACGGCTGCAGCCCGACCGACGGCTCGATCGCCGTCTTCAGAATTTTCTCGGGATGGGTGGCGGCGACCTCTTCGATATCCATGCCGCCTTCCGCCGACGCGATAAAAATGACCCGCTCAAGCGCGCGGTCGAGGAGGCAAGCCAGGTAGATCTCGCGCGCGATGTCGCTCGGCGTTTCCACATATACCTTCTCGACCGGCTGGCCGTTCGCGCCCGTCTGATGCGTCACGAGGCGCGTGCCGAGCAGCGCCTTGGCGACTTTCTCGAGCTCCTCCCGGCTTCTGACCAGCTTCACGCCGCCCGCCTTGCCGCGGCCCCCCGCGTGGATTTGCGCCTTGATGACCCAGGCGCCGCCTCCCAGGCTCTGCGCGGCACTCATGACTTCGGACACCGAGGTCGCCACGCGCCCGTTCGGTACCTGAATTCCGTGCTTGGCGAGCAGCGCCTTGGCCTGATACTCGTGCAGATTCATTTTGCTTATTTCCGGCTTAAAAGAAGGCGCGGATTATCTCTTAAGGCATGCGTCTTTGGAAACCCGCCGTCATCACTCGTAGCGCAGCGCCTGGATCGGATTGAGCGCCGCCGCCCGGCGCGCCGGGTAAATACCGAAGATAACTCCCACCATCGCCGAAAAAGCGAACGCCAGCAGCACCGAGCCGGGCGTCACCGCGGTGTTCCAACCGGCGACCGAGGACAGCACCAGCGTTGCGCCCCAGCCGAGGACAATGCCGGCGAGGCCGCCGGTCACGCTGACGACAATGGTTTCGACCAGGAACTGGTTCAGGATATCGCGCGGCCGGGCGCCCACCGCTTTGCGCAGCCCGATTTCGCGGGTCCGCTCGGTCACGGACACCAGCATGATGTTCATGATGCCGATGCCGCCGACCAGCAGCGAGATCGCCGCGATCGAGGCGAGCAGCAGCGACATGGTGCGGCTCGATTCCTCGAGCGCGCTCTGGATATCGGCGAGATTGCGAATCTGATAAGCGTCGCGGCGTTGCGCCGGCGGCACTCGATGCCGGGACAGCATGAGATCGGTCGTTGCGTTCTGCACCGTTTCCATGACTTGCGGCGATTCCGCCTCGATATCGATGTAATCGACGTAGTCCTTGCCGAGCAGCCGGCGCATCGCGGTCAACACCGGCACTACCACGACGTCGTCCTGATCGCGAAAACCGGTGGCGCCTTTCTCGGGCAACACGCCGATGACTTGAAAGCTGATCTTATTGACCTTGATCGTTTCACCGACCGGATTCTGTCCGCCGAAAAGCTCGCGCACCACCGTGAGCCCGATCAGCGCCACCCGCGCGCGCTGACGGTTCTCCTCCTCGGTAAAGAAACGCCCGATCTGCGGTTCGGACGCGCGCATGCGCGCGTACGCGGTCCCTACGCCGACCACCTGCGTGTTCCAGTTCTTGTTGGCGAAGGTCACTTGCGCCCGACCGGATACGTTGGGCGAAACTTCGTTGACGCCCGGCACGTGTTCCTTGATCTCGGTAACGTCCTCCAACGTCAGGCGCGTGGTGACGCCCGCCTGCTGCGCCACGCCGCCGACGCGCACGGAACCGGGACGCAACACCAGTAAATTCGAGCCGAGCGAGGAGAGCTGCTTCTCGATCGCCTGTTGCGCGCCGCGCCCGAGCGCCAGCATGGCGACGACCGCGGCGACGCCGATCAGAATGCCAAGCACCGATAGCAAGGTGCGTATCTTGTTGGCCGCGAGCGCGCGAAATCCCTGGCGCATGTGCTCGATCAGCTCGCGCACCCGCGCGCGCGGCTCGCTCGCGACCTCGGTCGCCGGTTCCGGCGCGGCGGCGGCGCGCGGCTTCGATGCGCCCACGTCCGATTGGATCACGCCGTCGCGCATTTGGATGCGCCGCGCCGCTTCGCGCGCGACTTCCTCCTCGTGCGTGACGATGATCACGGTGATGCCGTCGCGATTCAGTCCCTTGAGTATCTCCAGGATTTCGTGCTGGCTGGCGGTATCGAGGTTTCCGGTCGGCTCATCGGCAAGCAGGATGGAGGGACGATTGATGAGGGCGCGGGCGATGGCGACGCGCTGCTGTTGCCCGCCGGAAAGCTCGTTCGGGCGATGCGAGGCGCGATCGGCGAGCCCGACGCGCGCGAGGACCTCGCGCGCGGCGGCAAGATCGTAGCGGCCGCGCGAATACAGCAGCGGGAGCGCGACGTTTTCATCGGCGGCGGTGCGCGCGAGCAGATGAAACTGCTGGAATACGAAACCGATTTCGCCGCGGCGCAGTATCGCGAGCTCGTTCTCGGTCATGCGCGCGACTTCGCGGCCGTGCAGCCGGTAAGAACCGCTGTCCGGCACATCGAGGAGCCCGATGATGTGCATGAGCGTCGACTTGCCCGAGCCGGACGGGCCGGTGATGGCGACGAACTCGCCCCGCCCTATCGTCAGCGACACGCCGCGCAACGCGCGCACGAGCGTCTCGCCCATGCGGTAGGTCTTATAAACGTCGCGCAATTCGATCATATAAGGTGCGCGCGCTTAAGCGCGCGCCTCGGCGATGTGCAGGACGCACAAGTGTCGCGAAAGGCCATGGATGGCCGTGAGCGACCTCGCCTCCCTGCTCTCCTTGCGGGAGAAGGGACGGGGATGAGGGGCGATCCCCCTCTCCCCTTGCCCTCTCCCTCCAGGGGAGAGGGGGAGTTGGTGAGAATCTCCATGTCGATCGGGAAGAGCGAGAGTACGTGCGCTCACGCGGCGCATGAGACCGGCACGCCTCGGCTCGCTTAAGAATCGCACGTCACCGGCGCCCGAACGGCGAGCCGAACGGGCTCGATCCCGAGGCGCGCGCGCTTTTGGGGATTTGCGGCGCGAGCACCTTGTCGCCTTCGTGCAGGCCCGCCAACACCTCGGTACGCCGGCCGTCGCTCGCGCCGAGCTCCACCTCGCGCAGCATCGGCTTGTCCTCGGCGCGCTCCGCCGCCACCAGCACGCGCGATCGTCCCTGGCGTGTCTGCACCGCCTCGGCCGGGACGACCAGCACGTCGCGGCGCGAGGTAACGATAAAGCTGATGTTCGCCGTCATGCCGCTGCGCATGAACGGGGGCACGTTTTTCGGCAACACGTCGACGCCGTACGTCGTCACGTTGTTCACGGTCTTCGCCTCGAAGGCGATCTCATCCACCGTCCCGTCGATCGGCTTGTCCGCATAGGCGTCGAGCGTGATGCGCGCGGGCTGGCGCAGCTTGATCAGCGCGATGTCGGTTTCATCGACTTGCGCGCGCACGATCAGGTGATCCGACATCGCGAGCATCGCGTCCTGAACCTGGAAGGTCTGTCCCGGCTCGGCGTTGCGCAGAATGATGGTGCCGTCGATCGGTGCGATGATCGGCGTCGGACGATACAGCTCCTCCCAGCGTTTGAGCTCCTCGGGCCCTTTGGCGCGCGCGGCATCGATCAACGCGGCGCGCTCGCTCGAGCTCATCCACGCGAGCACCTGCCCGCGTCGCACGTGCTGCCCTTCGTTGACCAGCACTTGTTCCACGCGCCCCGCGATCGGCGGTTTGATTTCCAAGCGGTTGCTCGGCTGCACCACGCCGGTCGCGAGCACCGTTACATCGATGTCGCCGCGCGTGATTGTCAGCTCGCGGTAGGCCGGCGCCGGCTCGGCGGTGTAGCGCCAGATGCCGTAGGCGCCGCCGACGACCAGCATCAGCAAGACGGCCGCGAGCGTTTTTTTATAGGTCAGCCATTTCACGGAATCACCCCTTTTCCCTGCGCGAGCTCCCACGCCGCCTCGGCGTTGACGCGGTCGCGCGTGGAAGCGAGCAGCGCCTTCTGGCGTTGAATCAAATCGCTCTCCGCGCGGTCCCACTCGTCGAAACTGATCAGACCGTTCTGATAACGGGCGCGCGCGATGTTCGCCCGCGTTTCGGCCGCGGCCACGAACTCGCGATCGACATTCAAGCGGTCCACCGATTCGACATAGGCCGCGTGGTTCTGCGTCAACTTGACCAAGGTATCGCCCTCGACGCTTTCGCGGTTCGCCTTCGCGGCGTCGAGCGCCGCGAGCGCACCGCGCTCGCCGTAATAATCCCGGCCGCCGCTGAAAAGCGGTATGGAGACATTGGCATTCACCGAGCGGCGATCGCCGCTCGGATACCAAGTGTCGCCCGCGCGGGCGACGCTGCCGCTGACATTAACGCTCGGATAAAAACCCGCGCGAGCGAGCTGCACGTCGGCGGAAGCGGAGCGCTCGCGCGCCATCGCGTCGCGCACGTCGGGCGTTTCCCGGACGAGCGCCGTGAAGTCGGGCGCCGTGGGCGGGGTGCTCACCGGCACCATATCGCTCGCGAGCAGCGGCGTCACCGCCTGGCCGGTAATGCTCGCGAGCTGCGTCTGTGCGGATCTCAGCGCCTGTTGCGCCTGCAAGAGGTCGAGCCGCGCTTGCGCGACCGAGGCGCGCGTAAGCAGATACGCGCCTTTGTTTTCACGTCCGCTCTCGAAGCGCAGCTCCACCAGCCGCAGGTTGTCGAGGAGACGGCGGAGGATATCCTCGCTCAACTTCACGCTATCTTGCGCATAAAGCAAGCCGGCGTAGGCCGCTTTCAGGTCCCGGCTCAATTGCGCCTTCGCCGTGATCAGGGCCGCTTGCGCGGCGTCGACGCTCGCGGCTCCCTGCTCCACGCGCGCCTGATCCTGAAATCCGGCGAAAAGGTTTTGCGTTACGGTAAGTCCGGCCGAATAATCCGAACCCGACGTTATGCTCGAGGTCGAGCTGCCGGTCGTGTCGTTGTAACTGACGGTGCCGGAAAGCTGCGGTAGGAAACCGCTGTAGGCGGCCCGCGCGCGTTGTTGCGCCGCGAGTAAATTGGCGCGCGCGGTGCGCAGGCCGGCGTTATGCTCGGTCGCGAGCCGGATGGATTCCTCGAAACCGAGGGGCTCCGCGCGGACGGCCGGCGCCGCGAGGACGACGAAGCACAGAACGATGGAGATGAATTTGGCGATCCGAATCAGGGCTACTCTCTCGTTGTTGCAGTCTTTTTCCCCGCCCGCTTACGATCCGAGGACCGGCCGGCCAGTCTAGAGTTCCCGGGCGGAAATGGCCAGCATGGTCGCCGCGCCGGACGGCTGGTCGTGAACCGTTGGAGCATGGGCTGTAACGGGAAAAACGCCTCATCGGTTATACCGTTGACAGCAAGCGGTCGGCTAACATCCTCACGACGGACGTCGATGTGCGGGATAATGATGTCATGCAAGTGAGCGCGATCCCTACGCTGGAAGCCGTTCCCGCCGAGCAGTGGAATGCCTTGGCGGGGGCGAATCCTTTTTTGCGGCACGAATTCCTCGTGGCGCTCGAACGCGCCGGCTGCGTGGGCGCCAACACGGGCTGGGAGCCGTCCTACTT
>Ga0070741_10011304_pt1 | contig 16528 bp, 19 predicted proteins | sample Coa_R1_4_FD_66440 | JGI IMG/M metagenome (GOLD analysis project Ga0070741, IMG submission 66440) | Surface soil microbial communities from Centralia Pennsylvania, which are recovering from an underground coalmine fire - Coalmine... | ecosystem: Environmental > Terrestrial > Soil > Unclassified ...
CTTATTGATGTGAATCGGAGCGGCGTGCCGTTGATGGAAATTGTGAGTCAACCGGAATTACATTCGGCGGAAGATGTGAAACAATACGCGACGATGCTGCGCCAAATTTTGCGGTATATCGGCGTTTCGTCGGGCGATATGGAAAAGGGCGCGCTGCGGATTGAGCCGAATATTTCGCTGCGAATGCGCGGCGCAAGTGAATTGTCTGAAACGCGGACGGAAATTAAGAATCTGAATTCGATCAGCGCGATGTTTCACGCGGTTGAATATGAGATTGAGCGACAGGCGAACATTTTGCGCGCAGGTGGACGGGTCGAGCAGCAGACGATGGGGTGGGACGAAGCGCGTGGGGTGACGGTTCCACAGCGCAGCAAAGAAGAAGCGCATGATTATCGCTATTTTCCCGAACCGGATTTGCCGAGTTTGCATGTATCGCGGGAGTGGGTCGAGGAGATTCGCGCGCGTTTGCCGGAACTGCCGAGTGCCAAGCGTGCGCGCTATCAGACGGAATTGGGATTGAGCGCGTACGACACGGGCGTGTTGACCGCCGAGCGACCTGTAGCCGATTATTTTGAACGCGCGGTGGAGATTGGGAAACCGCGCGGCATAACGCCGAAAGCGATTTCCAATTGGCTGACGAGTGAAATTTTTGCGCGGTTGGAGGGCGGGATTGATGCGTTGAAAATATCGCCCGAACAATTGGTGGCATTGATTGCGCGGGTGAATGAGAAACGTATTAGCAGCACGCAGGCGAAAACGGTGTTGATTGTAATGATGGAAAGCGGCAGAGATGCTGACGTGATCATTGCCGAAAAAGGATTGGCGCAAGTGAGCGACCGTGCGCCGATTGAAGCTGCCGCGCAAAAAGTGATTGATGCGAACGTAAAAGAAGTGCAATCGTATTTGTCGGGGAAAGATGGCGTTTTGAATTTTCTCGTTGGGCAATTGATGAAAGAGACGCGCGGACAGGCAAATCCTGCTATGGCGCGGGAAGTGATGGTTGAAAAATTAAAGGCATTAAGTAGATAAGATTATGCTTACGCTTGAAAAAAGATCCCCTTATGAAATTGCGCAGGAGCAATTTGATCTCGCCGCCGAGTTCATGGGGCTGGAAGAAGACCTGCGCGCGATTCTGCGCGTTCCGAAACGCGAACTGACAGTGAATTTCCCCGTGCGGATGGACGATGGAACGGTGAAATCGTTCATCGGTTTTCGCGTGCAGCATAATAACGCGCGGGGGCCGGGAAAGGGCGGCATACGGTATCATCCCGACGTGTCGTTGGATGAAGTGCGTGCACTGGCAATGTGGATGACGTGGAAATGTGGGGTGGTCAATATTCCATTCGGCGGTGCCAAAGGGGGCGTGGTGGTTGATCCGACCGAGCTGTCACTGCGCGAATTGGAAAATCTGACGCGCCGCTTTGCAACGGAAATTTCGCCGCTGCTTGGCGCGGACGGCGATATTCCTGCGCCGGATGTGAACACGAATCAGCAAATCATGGCGTGGCTGATGGACACGATTTCGATGCATCATGGACATCTGGAAAGCGCGATTACGACGGGCAAACCGCTCGGTCTGGGCGGCTCACTCGGCCGCAGCGATGCGACAGGGCGCGGGGTGAGCTTTACCGTCGCGCAAGCTGCGAAATTTTTGGGACTCGACCTCGACGACGCGCCCACTGTTGTGCAAGGGTTTGGCAATGTTGGCTCAATCAGCGCGTTGATGCTGCATGACCTTGGGTGTAAGATTATTGCGGTCAGCGATGTGAATGGCGGGATTTATAATCCGAACGGAATTGACCCGCACGCGGTGGTCAAGCATATGAAAAAGACGCGCACGGTGGTGGATTTTCCGGGCGTTGAGCGGGTGACGAATGAAGAGCTGCTGGAACTGCCGTGTGATATTCTCGTGCCGGCCGCGTTGGAAGAACAGATTACGGGAATGAACGCGCCGCGCATTCGCCCAAAGATCATTGCGGAAGGCGCGAATGGACCAACGACGCCCGAAGCGGATAAAATTTTGTATGAGAACGGCGTGTTTGTGATTCCTGATATTCTGGCGAACGCGGGCGGCGTTACGGTTTCGTATTTTGAATGGGTGCAGGATTTGCAGTCGTTCTTTTGGGATGAGGATGAAATTAACAAGCGGCTCAAGCAAGTGATGGACGCGTCGTTTCACGCGGTGAATGAACGCGCGCAGGCGCATAAGATTCCGCTGCGGCTCGCCGCGAATATTTTGGCGATTGAACGCGTGGCGGAAGCGACGCGGCTACGAGGAATTTATCCGTAAATAGCCGATGGCTGATGGCGGATAGCAGATAGCAAGGAGCAAAAGGCGGGTAACCTCGCCAAATCACACAGAATTCTCAATGAGGAGAATGAACCCATGACGGTTCCAATGATACGAGAAGAAATTAAAACTGCTTCGCCGAACTTGTGGGATGTTGCTTTTACGCAATTCACACGAGCGGCGGATGTAATGGAACTCGAAGACAGCTTGCGTTTGATTCTGGGCAACGTCAAGCGAGTACTCACAGTCAATTTTCCCGTCAAGATGTCGAATGGGCGCACGCAGGTTTTTACCGGCTATCGCGCGCATCATAATGTGAATATGGGCCCGGCGCGCGGCGGCATTCGCTATCATCCCAATGTGAATGTGGACCAGACGAGCGCCTTTGCGATGCTGAACACATGGCGCGCGGCGGTGGTGAATGTGCCGTTCGGCGGCTCGGCGGGCGGTGTGGTGTGTGACCCGCGCGGACAGCGCACGGGGCGCGAGATGACGGCGCGGGAATTGGAAAATCTCACGCGTCGCTTTACGACGGAAATTGAATTAATTATTGGGCCGCAATCGGACATTCTCGTGCCTGAAGTGAACATTACGCCAGAAATTGTCGCGTGGGTGATGGACACGTATTCAATGCATCATGGTCATACGGTCACAGGGGTGATTACGGGGAAACCGCTGGCGATTGGGGGGAGCGCGCTGCGCGATGAAGCGGGCGGTCTCGGCGTGAAACTTGTCGTGGAACAAGCGGCGCGGCTGCGCGGAATGAAGCTGAATGGCGCGACGGTGGTGATTCAAGGCTTTGGGAATACGGGAAGTAACGCGGCGGCATTTCTGCATGAACTCGGCGCGCTAGTTATTGCGGTGAGCGATGTGACGGGCGCGATTGTTTCGAACGCAGGATTGGACCCGCTCGATGTAGAACGCTATCGTTTGCTGAATCGGACGCTGGAGAATTATCCGAACAGCGAGCCGTTGACCGAAGCGGAATTGTTGGAACTGCCGTGTGATATTTTGGTGATGGCGGGGTTGGAAAGTCAGATCAACGCGTCGAATGCGCCGCGCATTCGCGCCAAGTTGATTGCCGAAGCCGCGAATCTACCGACGACGCCGGAAGCGGATGATATTTTGCGCGAGCGCGGTACGTTTTTGATTCCTGACCTTTTGGCGAACGCGGCGAGCATGATGCTTTCGTACTTTGAATGGGTGCAGGATTTGCAGTCGTTCTTTTGGACGGAAGAGGAAACGCGCGACCGTTTGCGCCGCGTGGTGACGGACGCGTTTGAGAACGTGGTGGAAACATCGGAGCGGTTCCACGTGGATTTGCGAACGGCGGGGTTGATGATTGCGATTGGACGTGTGGCGGAGGCGACGCGGTTGCGAGGGATTTATCCGTAGGTAGCAGATGGCAGATAGCAGGTAGCAGGTAGCAAGGAGTAAGAGCAGGTAAGGCGAGGCGGGCGATTGATACAAAGGTGAGGATTTTCGTTTTATTTGACGATTCAAGGTCGTTCTGCTAGAATGTTTGGAGCTTGTGGAGCAGTGCCGGAGTGGACAAACGGCGCCGCCTTGAAAGCGGATGGTCGAAAGACACGGAGGTTCGAATCCTTCCTGCTCCGCCGGAGTTAGCCGTTAGTCATTAGTTGTTAGACATTAGTAATAATAACGGAAACTAACGACTAGTGCCTAGCGTCTAATGACTAGGATCATGGAGGGGTCGCATAGCCAGGTCTAGTGCGGCCGCCTGCTAAGCGGCTCTACTGGGTAATACCGGTAGCGCGGGTTCAAATCCCGCCCCCTCCGCTCAAGCTAGCTTGTCGAACTGGTGCGCTGCAATCGTCGCGGTGAGACTCGCTGGGCGATGCTCTTATACTTCGAGCATCGTATAAATTAAGGTGCTACGTTGGCGCAAGATTGTCCAACGGCAGCCCTTAGAAAAAAGATTGGCATCGAGCGTGTGTGCAAGGGCTGCGGAATTCTATTCGTGCGCTCGGTGTCTGCGGTCGTGATACTCAGAATATCACGACCGCTTTTATTTTGGTCGGTTGATGGTCTCGCGTTTTTTGAGAAATTCGTCGAGACTATCTTTGTAGATTCGGTAGGGGGCAGTCAATCCCAAGGTTTGCTTGAACGCACGCAGCTCGCCACGCCGGATCATGCGAATCACGGTCTCGCGCCGCGCACCAACAACTTCCGCCGCTTCGTCCACAGTCACCCAGTCCCGCGATGTCGTCTTTTTGGGTTTCGTCATAAATGCCATAAGGGTAATGAGCATTATACACACTATTTTTATAGTGTCAATACCCCATGTGCCTCACTTTCGTTTTGTCTTTTTCACTCGGCGCGGTCCGCGCGGTGCGCCGCGGCGCTTGCCGAGTGCGGCTAATTCATCCAATCGTCGTTCATATTCTTGAAACGATTCAATTTCAATCAGCATCAACTTGGGCGCTGGCAACTCGAACTTGAATTTCCCCTGATGAGCAAGCCGACGAATGGAATCGGCGCGAATCCCGGTCAACGCGGCGAGTCGAACCGTGCTGATCCAGCCGGGCTTGATGGTGTATTCCTTGATTTCAACCATCTACCTCTCCCAATACGCGACGAATTACGCGCATCTGTGCTTTCGCTTCCTCGCCCATGTAGCGATTCAACATCGCATCGGACTTGTGGCGGCTGACTTTGCGAACGTCATAAGCTTGCGCTTGGTCTTGTCCCGCCTGCGTGATCATTCCACGCCGAAGCGAATGACCGGCAAAGTCCCGCGCATTCAAGCCAATCCGCTCCGCTGCCTTTTTCACAACGAGCGCTACAACTTTATCCGTTAATGCCTCATCACGGATGTGTCCCCAACGGTCTACGCCGCGAAATAACCGTCCACTCTGAATTGCTGCCACGCGCAGCCACGCCCGCAGCGCTCGCACGGGACAAACATGCTCATCTTGCATCTGCGGAATGTGGATGGCATAACCCGCGCCATGCTGATCCGTCTTACTATGGCGAATCGTCACAATCATGCGGTCGCTAAGAAACTGCACATCCTCGACACGCAGCGCGACGAGCTCGCTCCGCCGCAAATCAGCAGCATAGCCGAGCAAGATCATTGCGCGATTGCGCAGCCCTGCTAGATTGCGCGGAAATGCATTGACCATGCGTTGGAGCTCCGCCCGCGTAACGGGCGCTTTAGCATTGGGCGGGGCACCGTGATTGCGCTTGATACCGTCGAGCACCAGCTCAACGACCTCGCTGTGCGTGGGGTCGGGCAGTCCCTTTGCGCGATGCCGGAAACGAATTGCCGCAATCTTGCTGACGAGTGTTGAAATCTTTTGGTGCTGCGCCAAGAAAGTCAGGTACGCCGCGACCGTTTCCGGTAGGGCAGGCAGGGCATCGGCATCGTGGTCAGCGCAAAACTGTGCAAAGTCCGTCCACGCTGCGCGGTAGGCGCGCAGCGTATTCTCGGCGCGCGAGCGCCTGGCATACTCCTTGGCACGTTCAACCAACAACTTCTTTTTATCGGCACCGCGAAGAAGGGCTTGGCTCATCGTATAACGTATCATTACCGATAATGCTTACTTATCGGTAATGATATAATTCACATTATGATAGCACCATTCGACCGTTTTGCGCGTTGTTTTTCAAGTTAATTGGATCGAGAATAATAATGGACGACGGAAACGGCGCGGGATGCGGCGACCCCACAAATCGAATGCGCCCTTTGATAAAGCGAATAATTCCGCGCATAGCGTATTCGTGCCACCAACGCGTATCGGTCCTAGATGGGATGAGACAGACTACCACTGCCCCATTGAGCGCCGATTCATACGCTTTTCTCATCCACAAATTCAATTGCTGCCCGTATGGCGGATTCATCCAACAAACCCCGCGCCATTCTTGTTTCAGTCCATCCTCGCGGATCGTGTAATAGTGCTTGCACTTGGTATTCAGGTCGGATGCAGCCACGTCGGTCGTAAATCCGAATTCTCGATCCAGCGGGTTGAAAATCTCTGGCGGCGTTTCCCATTCGTACGACTTCGCCGCAGGCATGTAGGCGCTCATCTTTTGCTAGTTCAGATTGATTCGCTCTTCAATCAATCCTTGACGGCGGCATTCCGCAAACGCGGTATTGATTCGTTCCTCATCCCAGTCCAACAGCGCGGCGAGCACATTCTCTTCGCGGTTGTGCGCCCATTCGGGCAAAGTGCCGGTGTCTTTGACGAACATGAACAACAATACCTTTTCAAAATCATCAAGCTTTCTCATGGCGTTATCCTCCGAAATTCAATCACCTTGGCGGCGGTTGATTCTTCACTGCCGCATACAGCGTGAATTGCGCCTCCACATACTGGTGCCATTTCTCGCCGACCTCTTCTTCGGTCTTGCCTGATTGCGCGACGGCGACCATATACGCGGCGTAGGCATCGGCCCATTTCGTGGCGGCTTCTTTTATCTTCAACAACTCCTTGATGTTTTCAGCCGCGCGTTGTTGAGGGTTGTCTTTGGTCACGTTTCCCCCCAGTGAGCTCCGCCGCACCAAGCGGCGTAATCTCAATCTCAAACCGTGCCTGAAATTTTGGCACGGCAATGAACTTGCCGTTCACCGGGGTGAAGTGTTTGTCGTCCACGTCCAAGCCTAGCTTTATGCCATCAAAAAGAGATTTCCAATACGCATCTTGGTCGCCGCGCGCCGAAGTGGGAACGTAAAAGTCAACCTTGATTTGAAACTGCTGTGTTGGCTCGAAGCGCCGCAATCCCATTGCCGCACGCACTTCCCAAGCGAGAGCTTCCATCCATACGCGCACCGTCGCCTTGAGCACCGGGCGTCCATACCGCGAATACCAATAGCGGTGATTGACTGTGAGATTCGGCTGCCATTCCATCGTGACGCGGATCGGCTCTCCGATTGGGCGTACGACGACGGTGCGCGCGCTTGAATTCTTTTTCATTTGCTCTCTGGCTCGATGGTATATTCGGTTGTGACCAAGATCGGGATTTTCCCTTTCCATTCAACCTGACTGCGAAACCCCGCAACGTACTTGGGGCTGCGCTTCATCGGTGACGTTAGCCAACCGTTTCCCTCGATCCACGCTCGCTTGCGGCGCAAGTCCGCACGCGCCTCCGAGAGGGACAAGCCAGTATTGAGGTAGCGAATTTCCCCGCACGCGCGCTTTCCGATTACTTGATAGGTCTTCATCATTCCTCCGGCGTGCGGTCCCGATTCATCACAGCAACGATGCGGGTTGTCAGTGGATCGTGATAGCGCCCGCAGGTTTCAGGATGCGCGCAGTCGCAGGGATTGCCATAGTATTCGCGGAGCTGCTCTTCGATTTCCTGACTTGTGGCGAATGCCTCATTCTTCTTAAGAATCTCTCGCTCGAGCTCCGCATCCGTCTCCGCGACTTTGAGGATTGCGCCAACCCCATCCAAATCCCCGCGCCCCAGCGCAGAGACGTAACGATTCAAAAGCCTTTCGCGTTCGTCTGACTGCAATTGTTTAGCGGCCATGATTAACCTCCTCGATTGGATTCAAGTATGCGTTCTCGGATTCCCTCTGGGCGCGAAGTTCCTCTTCGATGGCATCTTCCAAACAATCGGCGTGGGAGAGAACATCTCCTTCGCGATAAAAGCGTTTCTCATATCCGATTGGTTTGCCACACAGATTACAAGCAGTCGCGGCATCGCTACGACTGTGAGCGCAGTCCAAGTGGGCGCAATGCCCTTCGCACGGTCCATATTGTTTGCCCGGTGCTGGGATTCTTCCTGCTGCCATGATTACTCTCCCTTCGAGGTTATCTTTGCCAGCGGTTGAGTGCCGCCGTAAAGACTGGGGGCGATCTCGATGCTACTACCTACACGTTTGCCATTCCGATACGCTTCACCATTGAATCCCGAATTGTCTTCAAGGATTGAGTGTTTGCTAGCGCGGTACGCTCTTGGATATTTATTGCGCGCATATCCTTCCGCTTGCTCCGCTTTCAGGACAATCAATGCATTGCTCTTCGCATCCGTTGTGAAGAGCTTCGACTGTTCACGAAGTTTTTTCCGAATCTCGTACACCGCGCCATCAAACCAAGAGTCATACCACACACCCGGATGCTCACTGCCATGCATCGTCTTTAGTGGCTGCTTATCGGTTCCCCATTTCTGTTTGACATATTCTGACCGCGCCTTTTTCGAGATGGCGCGAAGCGAGCGCGCGAGCACGTTGAATGTATAAGTCGCAACCTCTACGTCCGACTTGCGCCCAATGTAACTCACCAAATGCGCCGCAACCAAGGTCTCACAGAAAAACGCTTCGCCGACAGCAATGCCTAGCTCAAGCCACCATCGTTCCTTGCGCCATTTATGTTTCCCATCCTCTGTTTGTAGAAAGATATCTTCGGTGACAAACGGATCGTCTTCGGGTCGGTCTTGCACTTCGCTAATTGATAAATCGTATTTCAGCAAAAGTTCTTGCACCTTTGCAGATGCAATGGCTGCCTCCGCGACAGTAGCACCGTTCTCAACAGTTTTGTCCATCAACGCGCGGATTTTTTTCAACAAGGACTCGCGGTCCATTGTTTGATTTTCCATATCCCTACCCTCCAATGGTTTGCCGCAATGTCGCGGCACAATCGAAATACACGTCCGCCTGCGCGCGACTCATTTCATCGCCCCTGCCTTGCAGCATTTCGCCAGTCTCAAGCCATTCGGCATAAAGTTGCTCGAGCGCAGTCCGCCCTTTGCGTCCTTGATCGGCGGTCCGTCCGAGCGCCAGATGAGGAGCGTCAGGCGTCGGATCGGCAAAATCGAGAATGTGCTGACTTTCAAAGATGTGTGAGGGCTGCTCTTCGCGGGGTTCTGTCCCATTGCCACCGCCAGCATTCAACTGCCGCGACTTGAGAATTTCCGCGTCCAAGCGCTTGCCGCTCCACGAGTTGGCTTGTTTCAACGCGATCCATTTCTCGCGTTCGGTGTCGTCCTCGAGCTTGGCGAGCGCCCGATAATCCTCAAAGGTGAGAAAATCGCGCTCAAGCGCCGGGCTGATTCGCTTCGCCACCGATGACCAGTTGTAGAGTGTGCCAATCGCATAGCCGATGCGCGTGACTTCATGCTCTGCCCCACGCTTCCACCGTTCCTGCCCGTACGCGAACGCACGCCCGACGATGAGTTGATACTTCACGCGTGCGCCCTCTAATTTGTTTTGAAATTCAAACAAGTCTTTCATCGTGGCGGCCCACTCGTCAAACTGCAATTCCCGCTCGACACTTGGCAGCTTCGGCAACGCGGGCACGCTCAAGTTTTTCTTAGCCATATCCCCTACTCCCACGCCCGCTCATACTCGCCAACGCCGGTGACGGTGCGCTCCGCTTCGTTATGAACATGCTCATCAGCGTGCGAAGCAATGAACTGTGTGCCTTCGGGCACTTGCATGAAACCGCGCGTGAACGGCGGCGCTGGATCAATCGTGCGCGGCGGGATGAAGGTTTTGGTCAAAGTGCCCTTGACCATGCACCAAAGCGAACCCTTTGATTCATCCTTCAAGCCGAGTTCGCCCTGCATGTCGTTATTAGCGCGCTCGGCTTTTTCCATGATCTCGGGAATGTCCACGTCCTCGCGGACGCTGGCACCCCCGCCCATCGTGAAATCGCCGCACTCACGCTCCACTTTCACGGACGGAACGCCGCTGTCATCCTGTACGATCTTGTCCTCGGCTTTCAATTCCTCAACGAGCTTTTGCTGCACCTTGCCGTCGAACATCACGCCGTTGATAATGAATTCGCCGAACGCCGCGGGCTTGCCCTTGCGCCAATCCAGCAGAACGACAGTATCGCCAAAGTGCATCGCTTTGACTTGATTCGCGGGTGCGCGCCGTGTGATAAAGCCGACGCGAATAGACTCTTCGATGAACTTGCGCGGCGTATAGCGTCCGCCGACGTAATGAAACCATTGCGCCATAGTTCAATTCCCGCTTTCTAGGCTGGCATACACACCCCGCTGGGCGCGTTTCAGCTGCCCTTTCAGCGCATCGCGCTGCACCTTAAAGAATTCGTACGCCGCGTCGTCCTTGCGTTTGCGAGCTTCCGCCATTTTTGAGGACGCCTGCTCAATCGCGGCTTGGATTTGGGAAACCAATGATTGACTCATACTGCCTCCTTAGAATAAAAAATCGGCTCCCCAGTGCGCGGTGAGATACAGTGCATCTCGCACGGGAGAGCCGATTTTTGAGAGCGTGACCTGCGCTTGAAACGCAGCGTCAACGCTGGTAAAATCGGAAGCAGCTCCTTGCGTGCCAATACCACGCTTGGGGTTAGCTGCCTATAGGTGGTCTCAACACTTATAGGCAGCGAATTTAGCATACTTATACACCCAAAAAGGTATATTGTCAATACCGAAAATAAAAAACCTTCACCGCGCGGTGAAATCTTGGGAGTAAACTTCATGAAAACATCGTTCCTACTAATGCTTTGTCTTTATCTGGGACTTGTTAGCTGCAATGCCGCACCCACCGCCCCGCCTGCCACGTCTGTCCCCACCCCGGACGTTGCCGCGATTCAAACAAGCGCCGCCATCAGCATATTTGCTACCCAGACCGCCAGCATTCCAACGCCGACGCCAACACGCATTGCGACAAACACCCCACAGCCGACCAACACACTTGAAGCAACTTCCACCCCCGATTTCGAGCAGCGCATTCCACCGCGTCAGGATTACAAGCACGGCTATGAAATCAAAGAGGAGTATGACCGCTTCAAACGAATCACCAAAGTATCCTTAGAGCCGCGCTTTTCGGACACCAAAAAAAGACCCGGCGCGCTCGCCGTCCTTTACAGCTATCCTGAAACCACACCCACAATCCCCAGCGAGGTAGATGTTGCATTTCTATCGGTGCATGACGACTGGGAATATCTCGAATGCCACGACCTCACCTTCCTGATTGATAACCAACCGCTTAAAGTCAAAACGGATCACGACGGCAGTGTGGGGAGTGGCTATGTGGTTGAGACGGTTGCTGGTTACATCAACACCGACGACTTTCTCACTCTCGTCAATGCGCAAAAGGTCGAAGGGCAGCTCTGCCGCGACGAATTCGTCTTGACGAATGATCAGATGAATGCACTCAAGGATGTAGCCAGTCGAATGCAACCCTAAGGTCAGCCTGCTAACTCAATGGCATCGTCAGCGCCGCGAATACATCACCGGCGCGGGTGAGCGCCCCCCCGGTCTCCTGCAAATGCACCACCGGTCCGGGCGGCTGTGGGACTTGGCAATACCACCCCATATATTCTAAAAGCCCCTGCTTGCTCAACGCATCCCAAATCAACTTCGGATAGAGCGTCGCCCGCGGATCGTTGACGCATTGCCCATCCAAGCCAACTTCCGTCAAATATAATTTGAACTGCGGTCCGAGATTGTCATCTACCCAATCGCGCCACTGCTGCACGAACGCGGTGACCGTGCTCGGACGAAAGTCGCCGAACGGTGCGTAATAATGAAAGTGGACGCCGTAGAGCAAGGGCTTGTTGGCTGCCATGATTTTTTGATACAAGAGCTTCAGCGGAATTCCGCCGTCCATCCAGGGCGTGCGCAAGTGATCCCCGCCTGGCAAAAGCCATTTCACTCCGGGCGCGAACGCCTTCACTTTCACCATTTGCGTATTGATGATATCCGCCAACTGTGCCATGTCCGTGTGTCCGTCAATCATCGGCTCATTGGCGCTCATCGCAATGCCCGACCAAAGCGGGCTGTTGACCACGAGCTGTAAATCTTCTGAGGCGAGGTTCGTTGTATAGAAAAAGTTTTGCAGGAACTTGGGAAAATTATTCGCGTACACCCCCCACGCCTGCACGGAATTCGGATACCAGCCCATATAGATGTAATCGTTGGGCTGGAGCAATACACGGATATCTTGCGGCGCACCGCCGTTAGTGACCATTCCTTTTTTCATTACAAGCCTCCTATCGTAGGACTTCGAGAAACGCTAATTTGTTGGTGAGCGTCGCATTCGCATTCGCCGCGTCCCACTGTGCGGTAACCGCGAAGGTTTTAGCAGCGGTCGTATCCTCTGCGGCTGTGCCGCTCGGACCGCGCTCGATGTCAATGGTAGTGCTGGCACGGGTAAAATCGAGCCAATAGGCGAGACGCTGCGCGTTGGTCGCCGTGTTGAATATCAGAATTTCGATGGTGTATTGCCCTGTCGTCGCACTGACCGTCAGCGCAATCGCTACGGTCACAATGGTCGTCGCCCCGAACTTGAAGCGCAATGTCAGTGTGCGCGTCCCCGCTGTATTATTCAGCCACGTCCCGCGCAAACTCAGTCGCATTCCACCGTTTGCTCCCAAATCATTCGCAGCGATACTTTTGCTGTAAATATTCGTTTCGGTGATCGTATTGCCGACTGTTACATCGGAATTCACACGGTCATAGATGCGATTCACTTGGTCGAGCCTGGGCGCATCATCTAACGCGGTCGCGGTGCCCACTTTTTGAATGCGCACCCCGCCCATGTTGATCAGTCCCGTGGGCAACGTGTAAAAGACCGTAATGCGAATATGGTCTATGCCAACAAAGTTAGCGCCGCTGCCCCCAGTACAAGTGGCGGAGATAACAACGCCAAAATTGCTTGCATTTACATCGGCAGGAGTTAAAGCCACTCCCCACAAATCATTAGAGCCGCCATAACTCGCATAGGCATCGGACGTAGGCCAGGCGGTGGCGGTGGCTTTGTTGTTCCCACTGACTGCGCCGGCCTTCACAAGCTTTACAGTGCTATCGGTAACTGTAATAAAAGGGTCTGCTACACGTTCAATCTCGACTAGCACCCCCAAGATGGTTGCCCCATTCGGAATGGCAAAGCCGAAGTTGGTGGCTTTCAAATAGTGTGAGGTTTGCCCGGGCGAAAGTCCACTACTCGCAAACGCATAACTATCGTCGCTTGTTTGTGCATTGCTTGGGCTTGACCATGCAACCGTCCCCACCGCTGCATCATCCGCGAGCGCCCCCGGATTATTGGGTCCCTTGCTGTAATTGCCGGTGCCTGCTGCGATGATCAAACCTTGCGCGTAAAGCAGACCTTCCACAAAAGCGTCGGGCAAGCGCACTGGCTGAACTTTACCGCTTTTGCCGACGACCGACACCGCATCATCTTCATCCGCGAAGGTGATGGATTCGTTAGTTACGTTGGTCAGTGTGCCGTTATCGTCAATCGTGTACGAGCTACGCGTGCCACCGGGATAATCAATGCTGAAATCCACGCCATTGCGGCTATCATCTTGAATCTTTTCATAGATGACGCCGTTCAGCCGATCCAGATAATATTGATCGGTGGGGATTGTCGCCCAAGTTCCGCTGCCGCTCGTATCGCCCTGCACGGTCTCACCGGGCTTGACATACTTGCCAGCCGCGGGCGCGCCGAAGCTCGGTAGCACAGCGCTGCGGCGATATAAATCAAGATTAGATATGAACATCTTTCTTCCTCAGGGTGTGACCCAACAGCACTTCGACCCCATCGGCATCCAACGGTTCAGTCGTCAACTGATCGGTCAAACAATCATAGTGCGTGCTTTCAATCAGTACCGCGCGTGGGTCGCTGTCAATGTCGCTGAATGTTTCCATCGGCTGAAACCAATCCTCGAGCAGCATATAATCGCCGGCGCGGACCATCCATTTCGGAAACGGCGCGCGCCCGGCATTCCAAACCCGCATCTGATCGGAGCGGGAGTAATAGCCGACCGTCGTGGGTCGGGCGCGCAAAAAGCAGGTGCGGTCTTCCCACATTTGAAAGAACAGACGTTGACTCTGTGAATTCCCGTACTGCGCGGCATTCGCAATGTAGGTTTGAACGTCCTGCCAGCTTTTCATCGTGTTATAGGTGATGCTTGTCCCCGTTGTGACGATGTAGGGATACGAGGAATCGCTCTTGTTCGTGAATTGTGTTCCCGCGGCGTCAATTTGATCAATAACAATGGAGCCCAATTCCCTCGACCTCTTGTAGGGTTTTTGCGTCCAGTTGTAAGCGAGCGTCGCATAATAGCCATAGATGCCGAGTCGGATTTCCGGCGGCTGCGGATCGCCGCCAAGCGTGACATAGTATTGCTTGGGTAGTTTGTGATGCGCGAGATACACTTTTCCGCGCAATTTTGCCTGCGCTTCCCCCATCACACCGTGTCCTGTGAGATCGAGTACGCCTTCTTTTCGACACCAGCGCGCTTGACTATCCGCATCTTCCAACCCGCTACCCCCGCGCAGGCGCACGGTCGTTGTTTCATCCTTGGCATACATCACGTGGACTTTGTTGATCATTTCCTCAATACGCCGGCCCACACGATGAGCGCCTGCCTGACACTCGATCTCCGCGATATATCCCTCGTACGCCGTATCCCCGCCATCATCCGTGACGAGCACGCGCCGCATCAACCAATTGCTGATCGCATCCAGCATCATGGCTCTTGGCGGCAGCGCGATGATGAGCTCTGCAGGACCAAACCCGCCTTGTGCTAACGTGGAAAAATTCGCTGTTGCGAATTCACAGCGATCCAATGGTAGCAAGAGGTTGTTTCCGAGCAGTGGATTCTCGTACAACGACCACGACAGCGAGCTATAACCCATGGCTGGATTAGCTCCCGGCAGCGACGCGATAGCGCGGCGTATACCAAAGCGTAACCGTGTTGTTGGCGTTCCAGGTGTGGCGTCCCGTTCCCGAAGCCAATGTCAGCACATACAATCGCTGCGCGAGCTCGGGCCACGCATACAGCGGCTTGCCCCGGATATCGGTCATCGGAAAGCGCAGCGTCCCCGCTTGCTCCAAGTAGGCGTCCGCGATTCGGTCGTGCGCATTAATCACGCCATCCGGCTCCGCCCCGGTCCCCATCACCGTGGGGAGAATCGCGGAAACGAGTCCGCTCTCATTGCCTCCCTGCGCAATCGGGAGAACGAAAAAGCCGTCAATGTCGAATTCATTGCCCCCGCCAGTTACAAGGGCTTGCGCGCGGAATTCGACGGCCATCCCTTGCGGCGCGACGCCGCCGGTGTCCACCGCCGGGAAATTGAGGATGCCGTAATTCAGCAAAGAGATCGCCGTTGTGCCTTGCGCGGTTAGCACATACTTCGGATCATCCCCATATGCGCCGTATTGATACGTCGAGCCGGATTTTATCGCCCCCCGCGCCCGGCTCTTGGTGTTCTTGGTGCCTTTGTTGTCGCGCACGCGCCCGAGCACCAGCGCGCGCCCCATCTTGTCGCCAATGTTGTTTGTAATATCCACCAGCACCAATTGCTGCTCGCTCGTCACGGCGGGCGTCCAGCGCTGCGCCGTCACCCCGCCCCCACCGGGCGATAGACTCGAGTCATTGAGATCGGCGACATTGGCTCCGCGCGCCGCATACGTGCCCGCGCCGTTGATGTCATACCAGCAGACAAAGTTCGCGGGCGTGCCTTCACTGCGGAGTGCCGCGATGATTTGATCTTGCGAACCGCTGGGCGTGCGAACCTTAATGTAAAGCGGAGCGGGCAAGTCGCCGCGCAGGGTGGCGGGAATATCAATCGGTGCTGCCGTGTTCGCTACCGTAAAGGGCGACCCACTCACATTGATTGGCGATTGCTCTTCAAAATAACCGCGATGAAGCAAATTAAAATCAAATTCAATTCGATTCGCCAGCAGTTTGTCGGGATATTGAATGAGATTTTGCAGCTCCAAGAGTTCCTCTTCCGGCACGCCAAAGCACTCGGCTTGAATCAACGTGGAACCGTTAACGTGCCGAAATTGGAGATAGACAGCATTGTAAAACCCGCCATTCTCCCACGTGTCATAATTCTTCGCGGCGAGCTGGAACGCTAGAAACAGATTAATGAGGTTGTCGAAGACGTTATCCGCTGACGAACCGATGATGTTAATAGAAAAGGGGCTGCGCGCGAATTTTTGACCCAGTGCTGAAATGCTCCACGTCTTTAACAGATAGTTGTTCGTAGCTTGAAAATCCACGAGCTGGAGATATAAACGCGCGTCATCTGCATATTGCGAATACGCACCAGCATTGGCATTGTCAAATTGCAGCAAGAAATAATGCGTGCCGGTGTTTTGAATGGTGACTGTAACTTCAACGCGAAACCATGAATTCCGTGTAGCATTCGCTTGTGATACAAACGTCGTGACGGCGATTGGCGTGCCAAGTGGCGAATGGACTGCGATATTCGCCACCGTGTAAGCGGGGTTGGCGCTTGGCAAATAGACCCACCAAGAAAAGTGATAGACCTCGCCGGCATTGCAAG
>Ga0070741_10011305_pt1 | contig 16528 bp, 12 predicted proteins | sample Coa_R1_4_FD_66440 | JGI IMG/M metagenome (GOLD analysis project Ga0070741, IMG submission 66440) | Surface soil microbial communities from Centralia Pennsylvania, which are recovering from an underground coalmine fire - Coalmine... | ecosystem: Environmental > Terrestrial > Soil > Unclassified ...
TACAACGAACAGCGGCCGCACGAATCGCTTGGCGACCTGCCACCAAGCACATTCCGGCGTGCCGTCGAATCAACGTGGAGTTCTCTTAACTCGGTGTGACGTTGACGGGGAAGGTTACGGCGCGATTGGCTCAATGGGAGTTCGAAGACTACAGGGGGCTTGGTTGACAGGTACGGCAGATGCATGGGGCAGCAATGGCGGTGGGAGCAGGATACGGAGCGTTTACGCGCTGTGCAGCAGGTAATCCATGTGTCGGAATTGTCAACTCTACCATAGCGTGATCGGCCGCGCGCTCGGCTCAGGTTTCCGCATGGTCTATGGCTATGAGCGAGTTCACGACATCGTGATCATCGGTAGACCTGCGGAAAATATCGTTACGTTTCTCTATGCCGATGGCATATTCAAGAACGGCTTTGAACAATAGCTTGGGATGTGACTGAGGTCAATGTGGTATTGAACAACCGACGTCGAGAAAGGCGCTAGGCGGCCTTACACCAGCTCAAAATCCAGCCCGATATCTGCAGCCGGAGCGCTTTGCATCAGCCGCCCGACCGAGACGTAGTCCACACCGCTCGCCGCGATCGCGGCGATCGTATCGAGCCGCACTCCACCCGAAGCTTCGGTCGCCGCGCGCCCGGCCACCAGCGTCACGGCCTCGGCCAGCATTGCCGGCGCCATATTGTCGAGCAGGATCTGGGTGGCGCCAGCCGCGATCGCCGGCTCGATCTGGTCGAGTCGATCGACTTCGCAGATGATCCGCTCCACGCCTGCCGCCTTCGCGCGCGCCACGGCCGGCCCGACGCCGCCCGCCACCGCGACGTGGTTGTCCTTGATCATCACCGCATCCCACAGCCCCATGCGGTAATTGGTCGCGCCGCCCATCCGCGTCGCGTATTTTTCAAGCACACGCAGGCCGGGAATGGTCTTGCGCGTGTCGAGCAGGGTGGCGTGGCCGTTCATGGCGTCGACATAGGCGCGCGTCATTGTCGCGATGCCCGAGAGGTGCTGCACGGTGTTGAGCGCGCTGCGCTCGGCAGTGAGCAGAGCACGAGCGTTGCCGGCGATCCGCATCAACGCGGTGCCGGACGTGACGCTCTGGCCGTCCTGCACGAGCATTTCGATCGCACAACCCGAATCGAGACGGCGGAAGAATGCGGCGGCCAGCGGCAGACCGGCGACGGTGATCGCCTCACGGCTGTCCATCACCCCGGCAAAGCGCGCATCCGCAGGGATGACACTTTCGGAGGTGATGTCGCGGCCGCCGCCAGGGAGGCCTTCGCCGAGATCTTCAGCGAGCGTAGCGTGGACAAAGGCACGGAGGTCGAAGGCTGGAAGGGTGAATGCATCCATGCCATGACATTACAGACGATGAAAGAATTATGCGAGGGCCTTGCGATCACGCGAATTAGCGTTGAAGCGCATGCCGTCATTCGCTCACGATTAGGGTGACGTTTCGTCCTCCAGCAATGCGGCAGCGGTGGAACCCTGAACGTTTTTTGCGGACTGGCGTACGGCTCGCTGCTTGAACTGTTGCAATCCGCGACAGCGTCAACCGCGAGATACCGGCCCGCACCACCCCGGCAAGTAGCTGGCGTCCATGCTCTTCGCGCACTTCATCGCCTTCTCCAATGCTTCGCCGAAATTGTTGTCGACGAGGCGCCGTTTGATGCGCCGGCGGAAAAAGTCGGCCCATAGGAATTCGCTGAACGGGGTGGTGTCCTTGGCGAAGCCGCCGAGATGCCGCAGTTCTCCCGCCAAGCTGCGATAAGGGTCGTCCTCGAGATCGGCGATGCGCTTGGGGATGTCTTTGTAGCGCCGTCGCTTGCCTTCGGCATCGAACGGATGCAGCCAGCCGCGGTTGTCGAGGAATACCCAAAACGCGTCGTTCGGAAGCGCGCGCAGATCGGCGACGATGGTGGTCGCGATTTCGCGCACTTTTTCCTTGTGCAAAGCGAGCGACAGATGATGATGATCGATCACGTAGAATTCTTCCCGCGGCCCCCACACGACAGGGATCATGTGGCGGCCCAGAAAATCGGCTTTCTTGCGCTCCGGATGTTCGCGCCAATGCTTGCGCTTGGCTTCCACTTCGCGCATGCCGACGGTGATTTGCGTCGGGCGCAGATCGCGAATCGCAACGGGATGAAGACGCGGCTCTCGGGCGAATGTCATGACGCGTGTCCTGGGCAGACGAAGGTGGTATCGATTTCGCTTCGGAATATCCCGCACTGCGCACAACGATAGCGAGTACCGTGTAGCGCAATTTGCGACCCCCTGCCCGTGATGCTAAGTGCGCCTGGCGTGCACTGCAAGCGCAGTCTGATTGCGGCTATTGGCGCGCCTCGGCACTTTGCTCGCGCAACGCTTTTTCGAAATGCTCCCGGGCTTCAGCGACGAGGGATGCGTAACCTGCGCTATCGAGGAAGACTCGCGGTCCTTCCTGCGGATAGCGTTTCAGCTTCGCGAGCATGTCGAAGTAGCCGCCGTGGGCTCCGAGGAACACGTCGCAGGGCAACGCGGCCAAGGTCGCGAACGTGCGCTCGAAGTCCTGCGCGATGCCCGGATAACTTGCCGCATGGTCGGGCGTTGCGACAAAGCGATATTTCGACCAGAAGCCGACGCCGCCGACGATGACGATGTCGCGCGACGTTCCAGCGGGCTCCCCTGGAAGATGCGAACGCAGCGTCCACGTCGTACAGCCGCGTGTGTGGCCGGCGGTTTTGTGGGCCGTGAGCGTGACTCCTCCGAGACTCACGGTGTCTTCGTCATGAAGAACCCGGTCGACATGCACCGCCGCGTAGGTCGGCGGCGGCGACAGGAAATCGGCTCGGCCGCCACTTTCGACGACGGCGGCATCGCCGTCCATGACCATGTTTTTCGCGTGCGTCTCGCGTATCACTTGGGCAGCGCCACCGACGTGGTCGTCGTGCGCTTGGCTGTTGAGGAGAATCTTCGTGTCGCTCCAGCGGAAACCCAATTTTTCGACGCTGGCACGAATCTGCGGCGGCGACGTCGCGAGGTTCGCGTTGATGAGGATATTTCCCTTCGGCGTGACGACGAGGTAGCTAGCAAGGTCCTGGCTGCCGACGTAATAGAGGTTGTCCGCTATCTGAAACGGTGGGATCGGCGTGGTCCACGAAGGGTCCACGTCGGCGAAAACATCGCGAGAGCCGCAGAACGAAAGCAGCAGCAGGAACGACACAATGACACGCATATCACCATACGGCACGCGCGGAAGTCGTGCCGCTCCATGCAAATGGGGGAGCCTAGCATTTGCGCCTCCAAGGCCGAAATCCTGACCGCAGCGGCCTTTCTTGTGTCGATTTATGGCGATTTCATGCCGCTCGCAAATGCGCTATGCACGATAGGCTGCGCTCGTCGCGGCGCGGCATTGCAGACTGCGTCACACTTCCGGAAGAAGCGTCGACATGATTGGCGGCACTTGCTCTCGCCCGGCGTATGTAGCACGCAGGTGAGGCGAGCTGGCCTGCGGCAATCGTGCTCCGCTGCGGCAGCCGCACTCTCCCGCCTCTTCAGGAGAGTCAAATGCAGAAACCACTCCTCTTCGTCACGAGCATGTTCCTCGTGTCTTCGGTGCCGCTGTCTGACGCTTTCGCGCAGAACCTGTCGCGGGCTTCGGATTCGATCCTGCGGGACGGATTCAGCGATCCCGACGCCGGTCCCTATTCCGACGCCGACGCGGCGCGCTTTCTCGCGCAAGCCACATTCGGACCTACGCCAGGCGACATCGCCGATCTGCGCGCGCAGGGCTACCATGCGTGGCTCGCCAAGCAGGAGGACGCGACGCAGACGCCGCCGACACATGCGAAGGAGTATCTCGCCTGGCTCAAGACGGTAGACAACAATGCGAGCACCACGACCGATGGGCTCATGGAGTCCTGGTTCCTCGGCGCCCTGGGCGGCCCCGATCCTGCGAACGCGAACCGCGTTCATTCCGATCAGTTGCGCCAACGCGTCGCGTTCGCGCTGAGCGAGATCTTCGTCACGTCCGACCGGCTGGCGGTGCTGTATCGCAACCCGGAAAGTCTGTACAGCTACTACGACATTCTTACCGACGACGCGTTCGGCAACTACCGGGACCTGCTGAAGGACGTCACGTTGAGTCCGGCCATGGGCGGATACCTGTCCATGCTCAACAACCAGAAGCCGAACGCGACGTACAACATCCGCCCCGACGAAAACTACGCACGGGAAATCCTGCAGTTGTTCTCGATCGGCTTGGTGCAATTGAACGGCGACGGCACGACACCGCTCGTGTCAGGGCAACCGATCCCGACCTACGACCAGTCGACCGTGCAGGGGTTTGCACGGATCTTCACGGGCTGGAGCTACAACGGATGCACAACGGGGTTTTGGACCGACCCTCTCACGCAAAACTGCCCGCCGGATTTCGTGGATCCCATGACGCCCGTGGAGCAATATCACGACGAATCCGACACGAAACAGCTATTGAGCTACAGCGGCACCTCCGGGCTGACTCCCGCCGGCGGACAGGCGCAGGCGGACTTGGACAATGCCCTCGACAACGTCTTCAACCATCCCAACGTCGGTCCATTCATCTCCAAGCAATTGATTCAGCGGCTCGTCACGAGCAATCCGAGCCCTGCCTACGTGGCGCGTGTCGCCACCGTGTTCAACAACAACGGCCAGGGTGTGCGCGGCGATCTGCGCGCCGTGGTCGATGCCGTTCTTCTCGATCGCGAAGCACGGTCCGGGCAATGGTTGGATCCGGTGCATTTCGGCAAAGTTCGCGAGCCGCTGCTGCGCCTCACGCATTTCTGGCGCGTGCTCGGAGCACGACACTACGGCGGCGACGGCAATCCTTATCGCTACACCGAATACCATCCCGAAAACGTCGTCGACGAGGCCCCTCTGCGCGCCCCATCGGTGTTCAATTTCTTTCGGCCCGACTTCGCTCCGAAGGGGGAAATCGCCCAAGTCGGTCTCGTGGCTCCGGAAATGCAGATTTCCACGGACAGCGTCACCACGGAAATCACGAATACCTTCAATGCGCGAATTTTCTACATGAATGCGGACCGTCCGAACACGACGTGCGGGAGTGCGCATCCCTGGGGCGATGTTTGCGTCGATCTCACGCAAGAAGCGCTGATCGCCGCTGATCCGCAAGCGCTGGTATCGCGCTACGACCTATTGTTCCTGTCGGGGCAGATGTCGCCTTACATGCGAACGACGTTGGTGAATTTCCTGACGTCGATACACGACAACACCAAGCGCGTTCAATACGCCTTGTCCTTGATTCTCACCTCCCCCGAATACTTGGTTCAGCAATAGGTGACGCCATGCATTGCGATCGTCGTAGATTCCTGAAATCCAGCATCAAGGCCGCACTGGGCGGAGCGAGTGCGTTCGGCGCATTCGGTAATCTGGCGCTCATCGAGTCCGCCCTTGCGGCGACGCCAAGCACGTTCACGGATTACAAAGCGCTCGTTTGCGTCTTCCTCAACGGCGGAAACGACAGTTTCAATACGGTCGTACCGACCGCCGCTAGCGCGAACCGCGCCGCATATGCCGCACAGCGCGGCGCGTTGGCTATCAACAGCGCCGCGTTGCTGCCATTGATGCCGCGCGCCGGCGGCGGCCCGAGCGACGGAGGCGTGTACGGCTTGCATCCGGTCATGCCGGAAATGCAGGCGCTCTTCAATGCGGGAAATGCGGCCATCGTCGCCAACGTGGGAACCCTGCTAAGACCGACAGACCAGTTCGCCTACAACAACCGCATCGATCTGCCTCCCCAACTTTTCTCCCACGCAGACCAAACACGCTACTGGCAGACATCGAGACCGGACGACAACTCCGCGAACGGCTGGGGTGGACGCATCGCGGACCTGCTGTACACGAACAACCCCACAGCGCTTCCGACTGCATTCTCCATCGGTGAAGAAGCGATCTTCCAACGCGCCGCTTCGGTCGACCAATACGTCACCGACGTCGCCGGCGTCTCCGCCATCGACTCGTCGGTGTGGCAGGACGGTGCCAAGGGCGTATTCGACAGTCTCCGTCAAACCGGCATGCAAACGAACATGCTGCAGCGCGCGTATACCGCATCGCTCGGCCACACCGTGGATACCTACAACGCGTTGGCGTCGGCACTGGCTGTCAATACGCAGCCGTTCCCCAATTTTCCGAACACCACGAACGGTCGAAAGATGCAGAACGTGGCGCAGTTGATCCGCGCATCCCAGACAACGATGAAGCGACAAGTTTTCTACGTCGGCTTCCCGGGATACGATACGCACGACAACCAGCTGGCTCAGCAAGGTGGCGGAACGAATGTTCCGGTCGGCCTGCTTCAAGACATGTCGCAAAGCATCAACGCGCTCTACGGTGCGCTCGTCAGCATGGGCCTCGGGAACAACGTGACGATATTCACGACCTCCGATTTCGGTAGGACGCTCTCCATCAACGGCGACGGCACCGATCACGGCTGGGGCGGGCATCATTTCGTCGTGGGCGGAGCCGTCCTCGGCGGCCGCTTCTACGGACGGATGCCGAGCCTCGCGGTCTCCAACAACCCCGACGACGCCGGCTGGGGCCAGATCATCCCCACGACGTCGGTCGACCAGTACGCGGCAACGCTGGCGGCGTGGTTCGGCGTCGACGCTTCGGGTATCGACACCGTTTTCCCGAACCTCAAGAACTTCCCCACGGCGTCGCTGGGCTTCATGGCGTAGCATGACCATCGCGATCGTTCCGATCGATGAGGCACATGTCGAGGGATTTCACGCCTGCCTCGATGCGGTGGCGCGGGAAAAGAAGTTCCTTGCGCAAATCGAAGCGCCGCCGCTCGAGCGCATCCGTGGCTTCGTGCGCGAAAGCGTGGCCTCCGATGTCGCACAATTCGTCGCGCTCGACGGCTCGCGCGTCGTCGGGTGGTGCGACGTATTTCCGGCGTGGGCCGAAACGGTCAAGCACTGTGGCACGCTCGGCATGGGCTTGCTGCCGGACTACCGGGGCCGAGGCATCGGCAAGGATTTATTGACGGCCTGCCTCGCCAAAGCGCGCGACAACGGCATCACTCGCGTGGAGTTGGAGGTCCGGGCCGACAACCAGCGAGCCCTGAACTTGTACGAACGAATGGGTTTCGTTCGTGAAGCGGTGAAGCGCCGCGGCATGCGCTTCGACGGCGTCTACTTCGACTCCATCCAAATGAGTCTCATTTTCGACGACAGGTTGTAGCGCCTGCGTCCCGATCACCCGCGCCGTCCGCACGGATCACATCGTCGTTCCGAGTCGCCGAGGACATCGCCCTCATGTCCGGGCGCTCGCGACCAATCCCAGCGCAAGAAGATTCGTGCGCAGCTCGGCGACGGAGCTCCAAGGCAGGATTCGGGAATTGGCTCGTTCGTCGGGAGGATGGGACGGCAGCTCGTCGGACCAGCCTCCGCAGCCCACGAGCGGGAGCAACGGTCTTTTGTTGAGCCACGCCAGATGCACTTCGGACTTCGTGCCTGCGCGACCGCCGATGACGATGCACGCGTCGCCGGCGAGCGCCATGAGGAGATTGCGAGCGTCGCCCATGCCGCACGGTAGCACCACGGTCGCCGGCCAATCGGGCGGAGGCATGTGATCCGGTGGAACGATGCTGAGCACGAGTCCGTTGGCATGGATGGCGCGTTCGGCGGCCACCCGCGTTGCGGGACTTCCGCAGCCGCTCACGACCGTGACTCCCCATTTGGCCAGCGCCTCTCCGGCTTCGGCAGCAAGTTCATAGGCGCGCGAACCAGGTTCGGCGCTGCCGAGCACGCACACTTGAGGTTTTCGATACGAGACGATCATAGGCGGGTCGGACGCACGTAGCGTGCGCCCGACGCTCGAGCGAGCGGCCGAGCCGCGGTGCGCCGGAGTTTACCTCACGCCGGCGGTTCCCTGATCAAGCCGCCTGAGCACTCTCGCACGCCTTGAACGCTTCGCTGACTTGGCGGCGGAAATCCGCGTCGTCCCAAGGTTTGGTCAGGAATTTGTAGATCGCGCCGCGGTTGATCGCTTCGGTGATCGCGGCGGCATCGGAGTAGCCGCTCAACAACAGGCGCACGGTATTCGGGTGCGTCACTTTGACCTTGCTCAGCAGTTCGGTGCCGCTCATGCCGGGCATGCGCTGATCGGACACGATCACTTGCACTTCGTTGTGGCGCAGGATTTCGATCGCCTCGTTCGCACTCGTCGCAGTGAGGATCCGATAACCCTCGTGGCGCAGCACACGCATGAGCGCGCGCTGGACGTTGACCTCGTCGTCGACCAGCAACAAAGTGCGCGATCCGCCCTGCTGCGCAACACTCGGAGCCGCGGACGGCGGCGTGGAAGAAGCCGCGGGAGGCGTGCGTGTGGGCTCGACCTTGGAAGGGGCGGAGAACGCCTTGAGCATTTCCGCGATCGATTTCCATGCGCGATCGACGAACGATCCTTCGTCGGCCGCGACGGCACGCGCCTTGCCGGCGGCGACATCGCGCGCAAGCTCGCGCAGGGACGTGCTCTCATACGGGGCGCCGCGGTGATCGAGCAGCAGGCAGCGGTCGCTCTCGTTCGAGAACCACGCAAGCTTGCGCCGCACCGTGTCGCCGAGCGGCGAGACGACGAATTCGAACCAGGTGCCGTGCGGCAACGCGCGCAGCCGGTTCAACGAGGCTTCGGCAGCAGCGTCGAGCGCCGCCGGCCGCGTCGCGCTCGCGGAACTGCCGGCGCCGAGGCGCGGCTTGAGCTTGAGCTTGATCGCGAGCTCCGTGTTCGAAATCGGCGCATCGTCGTGCGTTTGCGCCGAGCCGAGCAAGGTCGTGCAGATCGCTTGAACGTCGGACTCGTGCAGGCCGATCTGTGTCAGACCGCCGACGAGCTCGTCGCGCAGATCGAATTCCACCGCGTGCGTGCCGGACAAGAGGACGTCGACGACCTTGAGGCGCCTAGCGTACGCGGAGCTGCCCTCGCCTTCGCGCAACAGCGCCATCACGAGCACGTCGCTCCAGGCGCGCCGCAGCAGCATCGCGACGAAATCGTCGGGCGAGCTGCCGGCGATGCGCTCGTCGATCGCGGCGGCCGCGGTGCTGCGTGCGAGCTCGAGCTTGTCGTAACCCGTCGCGGCGTCGATCTGACGCCGTTCCGAGAGTGCGACGCGCTGCGCGAGCCGCTGCGTGTGCGCCGACAATTCCTCGAGCGCCTGCACGAAGACGATCGGGTCGTCCTGGTATTCGTAGGCGATTTTCTGCGTGATGCGCAGCAGGTCGTCGGCGAGCGCGGCTTCGCGCTCGTTTTCGGCTTCGTCGATCCACGAGCGTCCGAGCTCGACGAGCTCGCTGAGCAGGCGCCGTGCGGGGTCGCCGTTCGGTGCGAAGAACGCCTTGTCGCGCAGCGCGAGCCGCAGCATCGGCAGCTCGAGTTTCGCGAGCATGCGCACTGCGATGCCGCCGCGGCGGCTCTGTCGCGCGAGCGATTCGAACAGCATCGCGACGAGGTCGATCGTGTCGCTGTCTTCTTCTTGCAGATGGACGAGCCGCCCAGCCGCGGAGCGTTCCGCGACGACGGTGAGGATTTCGCTGCGAATCTGCTCGCCGCCGAGGACGCTCGTTTCGTCGCTGGCGGCGGCGCTGCGCGATTGCATGCCGGCAAGCACGCTCTGCAGCTCGGCCGAGCCAACGGCGTAGCGCTCGGCGCGCCGGCAGGTGCCGAGGAGATCGCGCAGCTGCGCGAACGCCTCGACGCGTTCGGCGGCGGGAGCCGTTGCCGGCTCGGGAGCTGCGTTTGCGTTCGCCGGAGCGGTCGCCGCAGCGGCCTCCGGGCGTTCGGCGGCGGTTGCCGGCTGCTCTGCTTTCGGCGCGTTCGGCAGCGTATGCAGTGCGGGCAGGATGTGCAACTCGATGAGCAGGTTGTTGAGCGCCGCGTAAAACGTGCCGATCTGGTTCATCGCCACGCGCTCGAAGCAGCGATGGAGCACGAGGCGGTGATCGAGCGGGATGTCGAGCTCGGCTGCCGCGTAGCGCAATGCCTCGGTCACGCGGCGCGGACCGAGCGGCATCACTTCGGCCGGCACGCGCGACGAACCTGCGAGCACGCCGAGCCGCTGACCGAGCGCGTAGAGCGGCTCGCGAAAACGTGCTTCGACCTTCGTTGCGATCTCGGAGAGCACGACGGATTCGTCGAGCTGCACGCCGTCGCTCAGCGACAAGGCCACCTTCGGCCGGGTTTTTTCCTGCGCCGAGACGCGCGACGACGTCCCGCCGAGGCGCGCGAGAGAGTTTTCGTGCCAGGCGAAGAAGCGGCCGATGATCTGCTCGCGCCGGCGTTTGAGCTCGTTGACGGAGTCGAAATAGACGTTCTGCTCGTGGATCGTGGCCTTCTCGGCGAGACGCACGAGTTGCCGCTCGCATTCGGAAAGGGCGTCGCGCAAGCCGGCTTCGAGACCGCCTCGGCAGAGCCCCAGCAGGCGCTCGAGCACGTGGCTCAAGCGAGCGGAGTCGCCCACGCGGTCGGCGAGTCGCATCAAACCGCCGGTTGCAGCCTCGGACGAGGCCTCGTTGCGGGATACAAAGGTCAGGATGTTCGAACGGACCATGACGTCGCTCCTTTTGCCGCTAGCGAACATCCTAGGCAGTCCGACGGCCCGAGATAATCCGTATGAATGCGTAGTCGGGCGTTCAGGCGAGCGCGGCCGTGGAGGCGTTCAGGCGCACTGCGCCTGGCGCGGTTGTTCGATCGGTAGCTCGATGCGCATGGTCGTGCCTTCGCCGGGCGCGCTCTCGACCGTGATCGTCCCGTGGTGCTTGAGCACGATGCCGTACGAAATCGACAGGCCGAGCCCGGTTCCGCTGCCGACCGGTTTGGTCGTGAAGAACGGATCGAAGATGCGCGGCAGGACCTCGGGCGGGATGCCCTGGCCGTTGTCGCGCACCGCCACCCAGACGCCGGTGCCCGTACGGCCGGTGCTGACGACGATCTTGCCCTTGTCGGGTATCGCCTGACCGGCGTTCATGAGCACGTTCATGAACACTTGGTTGAGCTCCGACGGCAGGCATTCGATGGGCGGCAGCTCGCCGAACTCGCGCACGATCTCGGCCTTGAACTTGAGCTCGTTCGCGACGATGTTGAGCGTCGACTCGAGACCGCGGTGCACGTCCGCCTGGACCCATTTCTCGCTGTGGTCGATGCGCGAAAAATCCTTGAGATCGCGCACGATCTTCGCGACGCGGCCGAGCCCCTCGCGCGACTCCTCGAGCAGCGGCGGCAGGTCTTCGGTCAAGGCGTCGATGTCGAAGCGCTCGCGGATCGCCTGCGCATCGGCGCTGCCTGCCTGCGAAAACGCCTCGATCGCGCCCATGAGCTGCGTCGAATACTGCTCGAGCGTATTGAAATTCGAGTTGACGTAACCGATCGGATTGTTGATCTCGTGCGCCACGCCCGCGGCGAGCTGGCCGATCGAAGCCAGCTTCTCGGACTGGATGAGCTGGTTCTTCGCATGCTCGAGTTCGTCGTTGAGCGCGATGAGCTCTTCGTTGCGATGCTTGAGCGCGAGATTGGTCTGCCGCTGCTGCTCGTTCGCGAGGTTGAGCTTGCGCGTGCGCTCCTGCACGAGCGCTTCGAGCTGCAGACGGCGTGCGCGGTAGCGGGCGCGCAGCACGAGCGGCGTCAGCGCCGCCATGAGCAGGAGCAGTGCCGCCATGAGCGCCTGCACGCCGGCGCGCTCGTACCAGAACGGCACGATCGTCAGCGGCAGCTCCGCGAGCGCGGGTGTCGCGCCGGCGGAGAATTCCGCTGCGTTGCTCGGCCGCGCTTGCACGCGGAAGCGGAACTGTCCGGGCGGCAGATTCGTGTAGAACGCCGCGCGGCGCGTGCCGGCCTCGTGCCACTCGGTGTCGTAGCCTTCCATGAGATAGCGGAACGTGACGCCGTGCGGTTCGCGGAAGCTCAATGCGGTGAACTGGAGCTCGATGTCGCGGTTCCGTCCGCCGATCTCGATCGTGTCGCCGAGCCCGTAGGATTGACCGCGGTGGATGAGCTGTTCGACCAGCACGGTGGGCGCGGACGGCGGCGGCTTGATCGCTTCGGTGTCGACGCGCACCGCGCCGTGGATCGCCGGGAACCACAGCGACTTTCCTTCCACGGCGATGCGCGCGCGACCGCCGCCGTTGCAGCAGTGGATGTGTTGCATGCCGGTGAGGCGTCCGACCACGCGCTCGGGCGCGATATGGACGTCCGGCGCGGCAGTAACGGGATCGGGCAACGAAGCAACCGGAATGCGCCACACGCCGTCGATGTTCGAGACGTAGAGATAGCCGTCGAGCGTTTGCATCGCCCATACGTTGTTGCGCGGCAACCCGTTGCGCTCGTCGAGCCGCAGCAGATGACCGTCGCGCAGCAGCGACAGGCCGGCGCTGCGCGTGCCGATGCCGTAGAGGCCCGGGACGATCGTGCTCGTCACCATCACGAAATCGCCTTCGAGCGGCCGCGCCCAGGGCGGAATGCCGAGCGCGCCGCCGTCGAGCTGGCGCACGCCGCCATCGGTGCTCACGATGAGCGTGCCGTCCTCGTCGAAATGGATGTTGCGCACCGGAGCGTCGACGACGCCGGGCGCCGCCGGAATGTGCTCGAGCTTTTCGCCGTGGTAACGGAACAGGCCCGCCTGCGAGCCGATCCAGACGTCGTCGCCGCGCTGCACGATCGCGTTGACCTGCGCGTTGTTCAGACGGCTGAATACGGACGGCGTGGCGATGCGGCCATGATCGAACAGCGCAAGTCCCGCGCGCATGCCGATCCAGAGGCGCCCCGCCGAGTCGTAGCTGAGCTCGTACGCAACCTGGTTGCCGAGCTGATCGGACGACACGATCTCGTGGACGCCGTCGGCATCGAGGCGCGAAACGTTGGAATTGGAACCGAGCACGATGCGACCCTGCGGATCGCGCGTCGTGCTCCAGACCACGGCGTCCTTGAGTCCTTCGCCGGCGCCCAGGCGCACGGCCCACCCGTCCCACAGCCGGAAGATGCCTTCCGTACGGCTGCCGAGCCAGAGATTGCCTTCGCGATCCTCGAACGCGCTGTCGATGTACGCGCGCGGGGTCAGGTCTTCCTCGCTCACGCGCTCGACGATGCCGTTCGGGCGGCGCCGCCAGAGTATCGTCGGCGTGCCGATCCAGAGGTTGCCGCTGCGATCTTCGAACAGGTGCTCGATGCGTGCGTGCCCGAGCTCGTTGTCGAAGCGCTCGATCGAATGGCCGTCGACGCGCAACAGGTAGAGACCCTGGCGCGTACCGACCCAGAGGCCCGAAGACGTCGGTTCGAGACGCGAAACGGGGCTACCCTCGCTGCCCGGGACGGCCAGTGTCTGCGAACCGGTGCGATCTTGACGCGTCACCGAACCGACACCGCCGATCCACAGCGCCCCGCTGTCGCGCGCGAGCCAGTACGCTGGCGCCGCGTACGCGGTGCTCACGAATGCGTCGCCGTCGTAACGCAGCACGCCATCGGGCGTGGCCGCGAGGATCGAACCGTCGTCGTCCTCGATCAGCGCCTGCACGTCCTTTACCGGAACGCGCGCCGGCACTTGGCGAAAATGTCCGCCTTCGCGCACGAGGATGCCTTTCTGCGTACCGAACCAGAGCCTTCCCTTGCTGTCGCAGAGGCTGGCTTGCGTATTGAGTGTGTCGGCGCCGTCGCTGTTGCTGCGATCGAACACGACGAAACGCATGCCGTCGAAACGCGCGAGGGCATCCTGCGTGCCGATCCAGATGTATCCCTCGCGATCCTGCGTGATGGTCAGAACGGACGTCTGCGGCAGGCCCTGGCTCGTGTTCCAGTTGTCGATGCCGTAGTCGTGAAAATTGCGCGCGGGGTCGAGCGCCGTTGCGGCGACCGCCCAGGCGAGCATAAAGCACGCACAGAGCATTCTCGTGACGGGACCTGCCATCTCTCGCACCTGATTTTTCGGCAGCTTGCAAAGCGCCCCTCGCCTTCGCGCGGGGCTCGTAGGGCATCGTAGGGAGATCGCGCGTTCACGCCCATCCGTACGAACACGTACCGTTCGCGGGCCTCGATCGGCCGCCCGATCCCAAACCGTGGCTGAACGGACGGCGGCCCGGTTGTTCCTCTACGCCGCGCTGCTGCGTTTCGTATGGACATCGCGCCTCACGCATCGATCGCCGCCATGTCCTACGATTCGCACGACCCGCTCGAAACCCTGCTCGCGTCCGGTTCGGACGACCTCTGCTTCGGATTCGCCGCGCACGCGACGGGCGAGATCTTCGCCCTCGCCGGCGACAAGCATCTGTTGCCGTTCCAAAGCGTCGTGGAAAAAGCGCTCGAGCCCGAAAACATCGTGTCGCGCTACGAGGAATGCGAAGGCCATGCGGCCGTGGGATGCGCGCCGCGCGGATACGCGCAAGGCCGTCTTTCGGCGGTGATCGGCATTCCACGACCCGGCGTGCTGCTCGTGCTGTTCGGCCTCATGCCCGACGGCATCGCCCGCGCGGTTTCGGATTCCAGCGAACAGATCGCCTGGTACTGGTCGCACCGGCAACGCGTTTGGTCGGCCGTGGAAGCCGTGTACGCCTGCTGAAACCGTGCTCGTGCGTCAATGCGCCGCAGCAGGCAGCGTCAGCGTGAACGTGCTGCCGCGGCCGGGTTCGCTGTCGACGGCGATCTCGGCCTCGAGCAGCGCCGCGAGCTTCTTGCAGAGATAGAGACCGAGACCCGTGCCCTCGGCGCGCGCGGCGTGTGAATCGACGCGACTGAACGCCTCGAAGAGTTTCCGCTGATCGTCGGGTGCGATTCCGGGGCCCGTATCCTCGACGGCGAAGCGCACCACTTCGCGCTCGTTCTCCACCGCGCGCGTAATGCGGATTTCGACGCTGCCTTCGCGCGTGAACTTGATCGCGTTGGAGGTCAGATTGAGCAGGATCTGGCTCAACGCGCGGCGGTCGGCGCGCACGGCAGCTTCGCGCTCGGGCAGCGAGACGCGCAGCTCGAGTCCGTTGGCTTCGGCCGCGTAGCGCTGGAAATCGGCGACTTCCTCGACGACGGATTGCGCGGGGAACGTCTCCATGTGCAGCTCGACCTTGCCGGCTTCCACCTTGGCGAGATCGAGCAGGTCGTTGATCAGCGACAAAAGGTGCTTGGCGCTGCGCTGGATCGTGCGCACTTGTCTCTGTTGTTCGTCGTTGAGCGGTCCGGGCAGCAGCATGAGCAGGGTACCGGCGAATCCGAGGATCGCGTTGAGCGGCGTGCGCAGCTCGTGGCTCATGTTGGCGAGGAACTCGCTCTTGTTCTTCTCGAGCGCCTTCGTGATCTGGTACAGCTGCCGCAGCTCGCGATTCGTCGCGTCGAGCTGGCGATTGGCCTGGAACACGTCGAGCTCCATGCGCTCGAGGCTTTCCTTGAGCTCTTGCGAATGCTGCGCCTGCTCGGTGCTGTGCTGCTTCAGGCGCACGAATTCGGTGACGTCCTCGACACGGTGGATGATCGCGACGAGGCGCGCATCGCCGTCGAACACGGGGATGTTGCGCGGGCTCCAGTAGCGCTCCTCGAACGCGCCGCCTTCGGATTCCGGCTTGCGGATGTCGTACTTCTGCACCGCCATCGTGTCGGCGGCTTTCTGCTTGAGCACGCGCTCGAGCGAGGCGCGCAGATTGCGCGTGCCGGTCGCCGACGGGTCGTCGGGATTGTCGGGGAAGACCTCGAACAGATCGCGTCCGAGAATGCGTGCGCGCTCGGTCATCGTCGCACGCAGGTAGGCGTCGCTCGCCGCGATGATCGTGAACGACGGGTCCAGCACGAGGTAGAGTCCTGGCGCGGACTCGAACAGCAGCCTGAAGTCCGGTGCGTTCGCTGCGGGAATGTCGGGCATGCGCGTCACCCTCGTGCAAACCTCTCCGCTTGCGACGATACTAGTCGAGCGCACCCGCGCGGGATACCGGCATTCCTTACAGGTGCTCCGATGCGCGCTCGGCTCGACCGTGCGCGGTGTGGGCCGCGAAGCTCGAATCGGGCGGAAATACGTCCGAACGGGCGTATCGACCGCATCGGAGGCGCATACATCGACGGTCGACAGGCTGTCACGAGGAGGAAAAAGCCGCGGAATTCGTGCGTTCCTTCGCGGTTTTCGCAGTTTCGCCCGGGACGTCCTGCGCATTTCATTTGGCAAGAAGCCCGCCTTAGCATACATTCATGACGCCAAGGCGTCTTGGTAACCACCCAAAACCACACAGAGGAAATCCATGGCCACGAAGAAATCCGCCAAGAAGACTGCTGCATCGAAGCCCATCAAGGAGCCGCTGGGCAAGTCCGGCTTGGTCGCCCACATCGCCGAAGCCAGCGGTGTCGCCGCCGCGCACGTGCGTGCGGTGCTCGCGGGCCTCGAGAGCGCCGTGGCCGGTTCCGTTCACAAGAACGGAGCGGGCACGTTCACGCTGCCGGGACTGCTCAAGATCACGGCGGTCAAGGTGCCCGCGAAGCCGAAGCGCAAGGGCATCAACCCGTTCACGAAGGAAGAGCAGTGGTTCGCCGCCAAGCC
>Ga0070741_10011306_pt1 | contig 16526 bp, 17 predicted proteins | sample Coa_R1_4_FD_66440 | JGI IMG/M metagenome (GOLD analysis project Ga0070741, IMG submission 66440) | Surface soil microbial communities from Centralia Pennsylvania, which are recovering from an underground coalmine fire - Coalmine... | ecosystem: Environmental > Terrestrial > Soil > Unclassified ...
CGGGGCGACACCAACGGCGCGACCGACATCTTCGTCCACGACCTGGCCACCGGCCGCACCGTCCGGGTCAGCGTGGCGTCGAACGGCGCCCAGTCCGACGGCGACGCCTTCACCCCGTCGATCTCGGGGGACGGCCGCTACGTGGCCTTCATCAGCGACGCCGGCAACCTGCGGTCCGGTGACGGCAACCGCGCCTCCGACGTCTTCGTCCACGACGGCGAGACCGGCCGCACGGTCCTCGTCAGCCGGTCGCCCGACCCCGATGTGTCGTTCGACCGGGGCAGCTTCGAGCCGTCGCTGTCGGTCGACGGCCGGTACGTGGCCTTCGTCACCGACGGAGCACTGGTGCCCGAGGACACCAACAACACCGAGGACGTCTACCTGGCCGAGGTGTCGGGCCGGGGCGTCCGGCGGGTGAGCCTGGCCTCCGACGGCAGCAGCGGCAACGGCCCGAGCCTCAGCCCGTCGGTCAACGGCGACGGAAACGTCGTGGCCTTCGAGTCGCTGGCCTCCAACCTGGTGGTGGCCGACTCCAACGGCGCCGACGACGTGTTCTGGCGCCGATGAGTTCCGGCCCGGGCCGGCGTCGGAAGGGCGTCGCGTCTCTGGCCCTCGACCGGGCCCCGCCCCGACCGCCGGCGCGCCGGAACGGCAGCGGGGCCACGACCCCGCTGCCGCCCGCCGCCCGCCGGGTCCGTCAGTAGCAGTACCCGGTGCGGTAGTCGTAGGAGCTGCAGGACGGCGAGCCGTAGTAGGAGCCGTAGCGGTTGTAGTACGCGTCGCAGTCGGCGTTGCGGTGGTAGGAGCCGTCGCGGCGTCCGTCGGGGCCGTAGTAGTAGCCGTCGCGGTACCCGTTGCAGCCGTCGCCGTAGTAGCGGTAGTAGTCGTCGTCGTAGCCGTGGTGGCGGTGATAGTCGTCACGGTCGTGGCCGCGGTCGTAGTGGTGTTCGGACTGGTGGCCGTCGTGGTCGCGGCCGCCGTGGTGGCCGTCGGCGAAGGCGGCCTGGGGAGCGGCGAACAGCAGGGCACTGCCGAGCATCGTCACCATCAGGGTGCGCTTGAGCATGGTCCATCCTTTCCGAGAGTGGGAACGGCGTGGACGAACTCGTCGCGTCTCCCCCAGCAAGGATTCGGAAGTACTCCGGTGGCCCTGTGAGACGGAGGACGTTTCCGTCAACCGGCGCTTACACTAGTGCATGCTGGCACTCGGTGCAAATAGCTCTTAGGTGACATTTCCTGACATCTCGGACACCGGGCCTCGGCCGGCCGGGCATGCCATCATTCGTGACGATGATCCGGGTGTTCCTGATCGACGACACGGCCGAGATGCGCCAGCTGCTGGAGCAGATCCTCTCGCTCGACTTCGAGGTCGTGGGCTCGGCGGCCAACGGTGCGTCGGCGTTGCCGCTGATGGCCGAGGCCGATCCCGACGTCGTCGTGCTCGACTACAACATGCCCGGCCTCGACGGCCTCATGACCGCCCGGCTCATCAAGGAGGAGCGGCCCGACCAGGCGATCATCCTCTACACCGCCTACCTCGACGGCGATCTCGAGCGCAAGGCCGCCCGGGCCGGTATCGCGCTCTGCGTGGAGAAGGCGGAGGGCATCCTGACACTGGAGGACGACATCCGCCGCCTGGCCGGCCGGGGGCACGAGCCGGGCCCGGATGGCGGGCCTTGACCTGAGAGGTCATGGCCCACGGCGGCCTTCCAGCCGGAGAATGCCTCCATGCACGGACTGTTCGAGATCCTGGCCGCCTTCAACGCCGGCGACCTGGCCGGGCTGGCGGAGAGGGTGGCGCCCGACGTCGTCTACCGCATTCCCGGCCGGGCCAGCGTGTCGGGGGAGTTCCACGGCGTCGAGGAGGTGATCGCCGCCTTCGGCCGCCTGCGCCGGGAGAGCGGCGGCACGATCGTCGCCGAGCCCGAGGCCGTCGTGGCCGACGCGGAGACGGTGATGTTCACCGCCCGGGTCACCGCCCGTCACGACGGACGGAGCCTCGACGTGGTCAACGCCTACGTCTTCCGCTTCCGCGACGCCAAGCTGGCCGAGGGCAGGCTCTTTCCCGGCGACCTCCATGCCATCGAGGCCTTCTTCCCTCGCCGGGTCGCCTGATTCTCGGGCCTTCAGGATTGCAGCATCGTCGCCAGGGAGCGGTGGAAGTGGGCCAGGGCGGGCTCGTTGCGGCCGAAGATGAGCTCGTCGGCGGCGCCGGCGGCCAGGTCGGCCTGGATCCGTTCGCACTGCGGGAAGTCCTCTTCGGTGGTGACCCGGAGGACGGCGTCGAGGTTCTTGCGCCAGTAGCGCTGCGCCCGCTCGTCGTGGGGCGGCGCCGGCGCGTAGAGGCCGGTGTGGACGACACAGCGGTCGACGCCGAGCGGGAACACCCGCCACAGCTCGAAGTGGTCGAGCTGGTGCACCAGCAGCGCGTTGGGAGCGAGCACGTAGTGGATCGTGGCGTGGGGGAGCATCGACCACGTCTCCTCCGGCGTGCCGAGGAGGTCGAGGATCGAACGGCGCACGCCGATGTAGCGGCAGTGCGGGCCGTAGGGGTCGAACAGCCCGCCGGTCGAGAAGTACTGCGGGGCGATGCTCTGCTTGTGGAGCGAGAAGATGTGGTACGCCTCGAGGAACGTGTCGACGACGAGCTTCCAGTTGCAGGGCTGGACGTGGGTGCGGGTCTCGACGTGGTGGTAGGAGGCGAGCTTGTAGCTGTCGAGCTCGGGGCCGAGGCCGCACAGCACGCCGTCGAGGTCGATCGGTTCGCCGTTGGCCGCCGCCCCCGCCGACGGAGGCGCCGGGGGCCGCACGAAGATCAGGCCGTGGCCTTCGACGACCGGCAGCGGGCGGAGCCCGAGGTCGCCTCGCTCGACCCCGAGGAATCCGTCGCCGGCGCCGGGCTGGGCGGTGAGCGCGCCAGAGAGATCGTAGGTCCAGGAGTGGTAGGGGCAGACGAGACAGTGGCGGGCCCGGCCCCGGCCCTCGACCACCCGGGCCCCCCGGTGGCGGCACGTGTTGACCATGGCCCGGGCCCGACCGTCGTCCTCCCGGACCACGACGACCGGCGCGCCGGCGCCCGACAGCGTGACGTAGTCGCCGGCGTCGGGGATGTCGGCCGACAGGGCGGCCAGCAGGGGAGCGCCGCCGAACAGCGCCCGCCGCTCCCGCTCCAGGTGCTCGGCCGACGTGTAGTCGGCCGCCGGCTGGCGGTAGACGGCCGGGGCCAGCTCGTCGGCCCTGGTCCCGTGCAGGGCGAAGAAGCGCCGCACGAGCCCGATGTCGTCGTCACGGTCCATGTCTCGTACCCGGGCTCAGCGGACGGCGGCGCTCACCGCCTGGGGGGCCGGCCCTCCGACCGGCGGGCCGGTGTCGATGCCCTGCAGCGCCGGCAGCACCGCATCGGCGAAGAGGCCGATGTTGGCCCGGGCGACGTCGTCGGGCATGCCGCCGTAGTTGAAGACGCCGATGACGCCGGCGGCGTCGATGCGGCGGACGTTCTCCCGGATCTGCTCGGTGACCGAGGCCGGCGTCCCCCAGATCTGCAGGCCGGCCAGGAACCGGCTGAACGTCTCGGGCCCGTGCTTGGCGATGCGCTCGGCCAGCTTGCCGTAGTACTCGTAGCCGGGGATGTCGGCCAGCGCGGTGTTGGCGAACTCGTAGTGCACCAGCGTCGAGGCGCAGTAGCCCATGATCCAGCGCTCGAACATCTCGTCGGCCGCCGCCTGGCTCTCGTGGACGGCGACCCACGTCGCCAGCAACGGCTTCGGCGCCTCTTCTCCGTTGATCTCCCGGTACAGCTCCCGGTAGGCGGCGACGTCGGCTTCGATCGTCTCCCACGGCTTCTGGGCGATGATCATCATCCCGACCCCGAGCTCGGCCAGGATGCGCGACGTCTCGGGCGAGATGGCCGAGGCGTAGACCCGGCCCCGGAACGAACACAGCGGCGCGGGCCGGATGGCCAGCCGCGGCTGATGGTAGAACTCGCCGTCGTAGGCCATCTCGCCCGTCTCCAGGGCGGAGAGGATGGCGTGGGCGTATTCGGTGAAGCGCCGGCGGGACTCGCCCATCTCGAGCCGGAACCCGTCGAACTCCACCCGGCCGAGGCCCCGCCCGATGCCGAGCAGCACCCGCCCCCCCGACATGTGGTCGAGGACCGTGACCTCCTCGGCGAGGCGCACCGGGTCGTGCCAGGGGAGCACCATCACCATCGAGCCGAGCTGCACCCGCTGCGTGCGGGCGGCCACCCAGCTGAGCAGCTGGGCCACATTCGGGCACATGTGGTAGTCGGTGAAGTGGTGCTCCGCCGACCAGACGGAGTCGAAGCCCTGCCCCTCCGCCGCTCCGGCCAGCTCCAGCCCCAGGCGCCAGACATCGGCGTCGGAGCGGGCCCGGCCCGGGTTCTGGAAGAACGTTCCCATCCCGACGTGCACGCGCCGCCCCCTTGGTCGGTCGAAATCCGGTCGCTACCCGGTTGACTACTTTTTAACACGAATTAAAATCCTCTGCCAATGGTGCGGAGCGAGGCCCGGACGAGAAAGTCGGAGGAGACGAGGGAGCGGCTGCTCGATGCCGCGGCCAAGGTCTTCCGCGACCGGGGCTACGCCGGGGCCCGCCTGGCCGACATCGCCGAGGCGGCCGGGATGCACACGCCCGGCGTCTACTACTACTTCGCCTCCAAGGAGGAGCTGGTCGAGGAGGTGCTCCGGGTGGGGGTGGCCCGGGCCCGCCGCTTCGTGCAGGAGCGGGTGGCGGCGCTGCCGGAGGGAGTCTCGGCGCTCGACCGGCTGCGGGCGGCCATCGAGGCCCACGCCTTGATGGTGCTGGAGATCGGTGACTACACGTCGGCCAACATCCGGATCTTCGGGCAGGTGCCCGACGACGTCCGGGCCCGGCACCTGGCCGACCAGCGGGCCTACGGCAACGTATGGCGGGCGCTGCTGGAGGAGGCCCGGGCGGCCGGCGAGCTGCGGGCCGACGTCGACCTCAGCGTCGTCCGCATGCTGCTGCTCGGCGCGCTCAACTGGACGGCGGAGTGGTACCGGCCGGGGCGGGAGACGGCCATCGAGGTGGCCCGGGAGGCGGCGGCGATGATCTGCGACGGGATCGGCGCCTAGCTCAGCCGCCGGCCCGCAGGCTGCGGGCGAACTCGAAACGGTTCTCCAGCAGGTGGAGGTCCATGGCGAAGCTCGTCACGACGTCGGCCTCGACCGTGGCCACCACGCAGGCCGGCCCGCCGGCGCCGGCGGCGGCACGGGCCCCCAGTCTACGGACGGCCCGCCGGGGGTGTCCGCTCCACCATCCAGGTGAGCGTGTAGGTCATGACCGGCACGCCGTCCTGGTTGCGGACGGTGCGCTTCCCCCGCACGATCCCCCGGTCGGGCCGGGAGGCCGACGGGCGCAGCTCGGTGATCTCGGTCGTCTGCTGCAGCCGGTCGCCCGGCCGGACGGGCCGCAGCATCCGGATCTCGTCCATTCCGAGCCCGGCGATGGCGGCGGTGGTCGGCGCCTCACCGGCCCCGAGGCGGACGGACGCCGCCAGCGTGTGGATGCCCGAGGCGACGAGCCCGCCGAAGTGGCTGGCCGCCCCGGCCTCCTCGTCGAGGTGGAAGGGCTGGGGATCGAACCGCCGGGCGATCTCGACGATCTCGTCCCGGGTGATCTCGTAGGGCTCGGTGCTCGACAGGACGGCCCCGACCCGGAGGTCGTCGAAGCGCAGCGGCGCAATTGGGGGGTTCACGGCGCCACATCATGCTCGCCGGCCGCCGAGTTGCGGGATCCGAGCCGGCCCGGGAAGGCTCGTCCCGACCCAGGAAGGATCCGGAACATTGGCCAGTGGAGAGCAGCCGGGCCCGGGCCGGCCCATCGTCGCCCGGACGCTGTGGGCGGCGACGGCGGCCGAGCGGGCGGCGGCGCCGTCGGGCGACGCCGACGACGACGCCGCTCTCGACGAGGCGGCGGCCTATCTCGTCGCCCGCACCGGCCGCCGCTCGCCGCCCCACGCCGCCGCGCCGGCCATCGGCGCGGTGTCGAGCGCGCTGTTCCCGGTCACCGACGCCGACACGGCGGCGGCCATGGGCCATCCCGATCCCGGCGTGCGGGTGCTGGCCACCCCCCGTCTCGGGCTGTGGTTCGAGGTGGCGACGTCGCCGCTCATGCCGGAGCCGGCGACGGGCCTGCGCCACGTCGGCGTCGGCCTCGTCGTCCATCACCTGGGCCGGGCCGACGTGGGGGAGGAGGTGACGGTCGCCGCCCGGGTCCTCGACGTGTCCGGACGGGCGGTGATCTTCAGCCTGACGGCCACCGCCGGTGAGCGTCCGGTGGGCCGGGGCGTCCACCACCGCCGCATCCTCGACGTCGACGCTCCGGGGCCGGTCAATCCGACGAGGGGAGGGGCTTCGCCTCCTTGAGCGTGAGCGGCGCCTCGCCGACCGAGAGCGAACCCGAGCCCGCCTTCGTGCAGAGGACCTCGAGGGAACCCCCGGCGTCGACGTAGCGCTTGCCGAGGAGGCTCCCGCCGCCCGACCCGCCCGAGGGCGCCGTCGCACCGGCCGGCGGTGCGACGTCGAAGCTCACCATGGGCTCACCGCCGCAGCGCAGGTCGACGTCGCCGGCGCCGGCCCGGACGACGATCACCTCGGTCGAGCATGTCGTGCTCCGCAGGCGGACCCCCGCCTTCAGCTCCATGCCCGGATCCTCCCATCCCCGGGCCCCCGCCGGCGAGCATCGCCGGGAGGTGCGCCCGGCGCAGGCCGAACGACGCCGCGCTGGCGTGGGAGAGCCGGGCGTCGCGACCGGTGGAATGCCGCCGGACCTCGGTGACGACTCCGGCACCGCTCCAGCAGAGGCCGCCGGGCCGTCGGGTACCCTGAGCCCGCCGCCCTCGTAGCTCAGTGGATAGAGCGACCGCCTCCTAAGCGGTAGGCCGCAGGTCCGATTCCTGCCGGGGGCACGACCCCGGTTCAAGGCAAAGTCCGGACGACTCGGCGTGACGTGCGTGGCGCAGGGCATTGCCGACGGCGGCCAACGCCGCAGTGTCGATGGCGGTGAGGACGCGGGGCAGGCGCCAGGGGCCGATCGCCGGCGCCATGGCCAGCAGCGCGCCGGCCACGGCGCCGGCCAGCGAGAGGCTGGCGCTCTCCCGGCTCGCCTGGCGGGCGGGACCGCAGGCGGCCAGCACCCGGGTCACGTCGGCGAGGCCGCCGGGGCAGATGACGTGGCTGCCGTCGGGCGCCCGCCCGCCCTCACCGGTCACCCCGATCGGCAGGTCGCCGGCGGCCAGCGGGGCGAACGACGGGCCGCCGACCGTGGCCACGACCCGGCCCGTGATCTGGAGGCGCCGGACCGCGCCGGCGCCGTCGGCGGCCGGCACCTGGAGCACCGAACCGACCGGGTCAGCAAACGCCGCCGGCCCGCTCCGAGCGGTGGACCGGCTCCGGCGGCGGCCGCCGACCACGATGATCCCGAGTCCGTTGGCCGCCGCCACCTGCTGGAGCCGAACGGCAACCTCGCCTTCACCGTTCCACAGCCGGCCCTCCACGACGACGGTGTCGACCTGGTCGAGCAAGCGAAGGGAGCCCGGCCGGAGCACGACGATCCCGCGCCGGCCGAGGTCGCGGCTCAGGTGCGAGCCGAAGGCCTCCCGTCCGAGCCGGGCCGCCTTCGGCGCGCCGCTGGCCAGTACCGACAAGGCGTTCTCGACGCTGCCGGTCAGCGGCAGGGTGGCCACGAAGGTGCCGAGCGACGCCACCCAGGTCAGCTCCGCGGTCCGCTCGACGGGCCCGGGGGGCCGGGGAAGGGGGCGCTCGGCCAGCTCGGACGACGCGCCGGCCGCCGTCGCCTCGGCCGACGGTCCGTAGAGCCGGGGCTCGGCGGCCAGCCACGCCTCCTGGCGGGCCCGGAGCTCACCGAGGCGCAGGCTGTGGTAGGCGAAGCCCACCACCGGGCCCACGAGGTTCTGGAACAGGCCGCCGGAGAGGGCGGCGGCCACGCCGGCGCTGGCCTCGGCGGTGGCCCGGCCGACCCAGCGGGCCAGCGTCCGCCGCAGGCCGGGGACGTTCTGCACCAGGGCGACGAGACCCTCCATGTCGGCCTCGACCGGCGGCCGGGGCACCCGCAGCGCCCGCAGCGACACGCTGAGCCCGAAGGCGAAGACGTCGGCCACGACCTCCGCCGCGGCCCGCAGCAGCGGCTCGTCCTCCACCGGCGAGCCATGGCGGTGCTCGGGAAAGGGGTTGCACTCGATGCCCGCCCGGGCCTCGGCGGCCTCGACCGCGGCGATGACGGCCGCCACCGCCCGCTCGTCGGCGAGGCCGGCGCCGCCGCCGTCGAGGGCCAGCACCAGCAGCCCGTCCAGCAGCCGGACGTCGATCCACACGACGGGCAGGTCGCTCAGCACGTCGGTGAGGGCGGCGACCAGGGCACCGGCCTGGTCGGGCCAGACCCGCCGGAGCTGGACGTGGAGGTGATCGCCGGCCCGGTGCGCCCGGGGCGTCAACCGCTCGTGCGGCCGGGACGACGCCACCCGGCGCCGGACATCGATCACCGCCGCAGTTCCTACCCCGAGAACCGCCGGTCGCGACCCCGGCCGTCTAGAAGGAGCCCCGGGCGACCCGGGCTGCGGGCGACTCGGCGGCCACCGTCGCCGCGGTCGACGCCGCCGCCGAGGCGGAGGCGGCCCGGGCCGCTTCGCCGTGGCGGAGCTCGTCGACGATGCCGACGGCGACGGCCGTCAACGGCACGGCGATGAAGGCTCCGAGCACGCCGGCCAGCTCGCCGCCGGCGGCCAGCGCCAGCAGGACGACGACCGTGTGCAGCCGCACGGCCCGGCCGAGGACGACGGGCCCGACCAGGTACCCCTCGACGTGGTGGATGACCACGGTCAGGCCGACGACCAGCAGGGCCGTCGCCGGGCTCTTGGCCACCAGGGCCACGGCGGCCGCCACCGCGCCGCTGACGAAGGCGCCGACGATGGGGAAGAACCCGCCGAAGAACGTGAGCACGGCGATGACCGGCACCAGCGGCACGTGGAGGATCATGAGGCCGACCGACATCAGCGTGGCGTTGACGACGCCGTTGACGGCGGTGCCCCGCACGTAGCCGGTCAGCGTCAGCCAGCTCCGGGCGCCGATGGCCCGCACCGTCGCCGCCGACGACGGCTGCAGTTGGTCGAGGAACCAGTCGCTGATGGCGTTGCCGTCCTTCACGAAGAAGAACGAGATCACGATGGTGAGGATCAGCGCGGCCAGGAAGTGGACCAGCAGCCGCAGCCCGCTGGCCGCCCCCCGGAGGATCCGCCCGCCGATGACGGTGCCGGCCGACACCCCGCTGCCGGCGCTGGTGCCGCCGCCCGAGGCGCCCCCGCCCGATCCGCCGCTGCGGGGCGCCGTCGCCGGCGGGTTCGTGGCCGGTGGGTTCGTGGCCCTCGGGTTCGTGGCCGGCGCGGTCGTCGCCGGCGGAGTCGGGCCGGTGGTGCCGGGCGAGCCGCTGCCGGCGCCGCTCCGCCGGTTCGGGGGCCGGTTGCCGGCGATGATGTCCTTCGCCTCGGCGGCGTAGCGGTCGACCTGCGAGGGGGACAGGTGCAGGGGCCCGTCGATCAGCCAGTTCCGTGTGTCGTCGACGTTCTGGGCCAACGACTGGCGGAGCGGCTCCCACTGGTCGGCCACCCGGGGAATGAGCCAGGCGCCGATCCCGACCACGATCGCCACCGCCGAGAGGAACACCGCCCAGGTGGCCAGCAACGCCGGGCACCCGCGCCGGCGCAGCCAGCGGGCCGGTGGCACCAGGATGGCGGAGACGAACAGCGCCCCGATGACCGGCACGACGACCACGGTCAGCCGGGACAGGGCCAGGACGACGAGGAACCCGGCGGCCACCACCACCACGACCCGCCAGGCGACCCCGGTCGCCGTTTCCAGCCAGGCGGGCACGTGCCTCGGCCCCGAGCGCTCCATCCCGACAGTCTGCCCGACGGCGAAGCGGCCAATCGAAGACCAATACGCTGCGGGTCATGGTTGACACCACGATCTCCGAGCTGTTCGACCCGACCGCCTGGCGGCAAGTCGACGGTTTCGACTTCACCGACCTCACGTACCACCGGGCGGTCGACGCCGGCGTCGTCCGCATCGCCTTCGACCGCCCCGAGGTCCGGAACGCCTTCCGACCGCAGACCGTCGACGAGCTGTACGCCGCCCTCGACCACGCCCGGATGTCGCCCGACGTCGGCTGCGTCCTCCTCACCGGCAACGGCCCGAGCCGGAAGGACGGCGGGCGGGCCTTCTGCTCCGGGGGCGACCAGCGCATCCGGGGCCGGACGGGCTACCAGTACGCCAGCGGTGAAACGGCCGACACCGTCGACCCCGCCCGCGCCGGGCGCCTCCACATCCTCGAGTGCCAGCGGCTCATCCGGTTCATGCCGAAGTTCGTCATCGCCGTCGTCAACGGCTGGGCGGCCGGCGGCGGCCACTCGCTCCACGTCGTCTGCGACATGACGCTGGCCAGCGCCGAGCACGCCCGCTTCAAGCAGACCGACGCCGACGTCGGCTCCTTCGACGGCGGGTTCGGCTCCGCCTACCTCGCCCGGGCCGTCGGCCAGAAGTTCGCCCGGGAGATCTTCGCCCTCGGCCGCACCTACACCGCGGAGGAGATGCACGCCATGGGGGCGGTCAACGCCGTCGTCCCCCACCGCGAGCTCGAGGACAGGGCCCTGGAGTGGGGCCGGGAGATCTGCGCCAAGTCGCCCACGGCGCAGCGAATGCTGAAGTACGCCTTCAACCTCATCGACGACGGGCTCGTCGGCCAGCAGCTCTTCGCCGGGGAGACGACCCGCCTGGCCTACATGACCGACGAGGCCCTCGAAGGGCGCGACGCCTTCCTGGAGAAGCGCCGGCCCGACTGGTCGAAGTTCCCCTACTACTACTGACGGAGCGCCCGGACGAGCATCACCAGCGCCCGGTGGTGGCGGATCCGCTTGTCCGGCGGGGGATCGTGGTCCCGGACGGGGTCGAGGTTGTGGACGACGTCGGCCAGCTTGACCCGCACGGCCGCCGGATCGGCACAGACCCGTCCGACGTAGTCGAGATAGTCCTCGCCCGGCCGGCGGCTGAGGATCTCGACCAGCCGGACGACGTCGGCCGGCACCCCGGCGGCCGTGAGATCGGCGGCGGTCGCCGCCGTGTGTTCGAGCACGTCGTGGAGCCAGGCCGCCGCCCGCCAGGCCTCGGGGCAGCCGTCGAGCAGTCCGGCCACCGCCCGGGGGTGCTCGATGTAGGGGGCGCCGACCCGGTCGACCTGGCCGGCGTGCCAGCGGCGGGCCAGGCTCTCGGCCAGCCTGACGAGGGGCTCCGGATCGGAAGTAAGGCCCATACGGCGGTGACGCTACTGGCTGGTTCGTGTTAGCGTCCCCTTTCGCTTGATGGTGCGAAGTTCGTCGTAGCGGCGGGGCCCGACTGGAGGAGGAACGGCGAGCGGACGGCGGAGGTCGTGGCGTGGGGCCGCCGGGACGGTGCACCGTCGGCTCGCCGTCGTGCTCGGCGTGTGGATCGTCTTCCAGACGCTGACCGGCCTCGTGCTCCTGTTCCGGGACCCGATCGAGCACCACGCCCACCCGGGGCTGACCCGGCACGGCCGGGGCGACATCGGCGCCGCCGCCGCCCTCGACGCCGTGCGCCGTCGCTACCCGGGCGAGCCGATCGGGCCGCTGGCCACGCCGGCGGTGAGCGACGGCGTCTACGTCGTCGAGGCGGGGGAGCGCGACGTCTACGTCGACCCCGCCCGGGCCCGGATCAACGGCGCCCGGGACGACGACGCCGGTTTCCTGGCCCTCGTCGAGCGGCTCCACCGCCGCTTCCTCTTCGACGAGCTGCCCGGTCTTTCGGGGGCCCGGCTGGTGGCGCTGCTCGGGATCGGCTGGCTGGTGCTGGCCGGGAGCGGCATCGCCGTCCGGACGCGGCGGCGGACCGACGACCCGGCCGGCGCCGGCGTCCGTCACCGGCGCCTCGGCCTGATGGTGGCGGCGCCGATGGTGCTGGTGGTGGTGACCGGCATCCGGCTCGCCGTCCCGGCCGGCACCGACCGGATCTGGGGGACGCTGACCGGCAGCGGGGAGGGCCGTCCGGACATCCCCCCGCCGAGCGCCACGGTGCGGTCGGCCGACCGGGGCGGGAATCCGCTCGACGCCACCCGGGCCCTCGCCGCCCTCCACCGGAAGTATCCCGACGGCGTGGTCGCCCGGCTCCTGATGCCACAGCCCGGCGACCGGGCGGCACCGGTGATCGCCGGCGTGTCCGTCGGGTTCGACCCGGGCCGGGGCCAGCACGACGACGGGGGCAACACCGTGGTCTTCCTCGACCAGTTCTCCGGCGCCACGCTGTGGGAGGGCCGCCCGGGGCGGGTACCGGCCGCCCGCCAGGCGGCGCTGCTGTGGTCCCGGCCGGTGCACACCGGGGCCGTGGCCGGGTCGTTCGGCGAGCTGCTCTGGGGCTGGCTGGCCCTCGCCTTCCTCGTCCTGACGGTGTCGGGCTGGCGGGCCCGGCGGGCCCGGGTGGCCGGCGAGGTTGAGGAGCCCGAGCCTCCGGCCCTGGCGGGGGTTGCGGCGATGCCGGGTGTGGCGGCGGTGCCGGAGCAGAACGGGCGCCGGCAGCTGCGGCGGCGCAAGATCCGCGCCCGCCGGCGGCGGTCGCGGGCCGCCCGCTCGGTCCGGGAGCGGCGCCGCGGCGCCCGGCGGCTCCAACGGCGCCGGAAGTACCAGGCCCGCATCCGGCCCCTGCTCTCCGACGTGGAGCCGGTCGAACCGCCGTTGGTCGAAGCGGCCCGTCCGGAGCCCGCGGTCGAGATCGATCTCAGGGAGCCGGCGATGGAGATCGACCTGACCGAGCCGGCCGTCGAGATCGATCTCACCGAAGCGCCCGTCGTCTACGACTCCACGATCACCCTGGAGACGGGCGAGACGGTCGAATCGGGCATCGTGGGCCCGGCGGAGCCCGGCTGAGGCGCGCCCCCGGCGGCCGGTATGGCACGCTGCACAGATGTTCGGTTCGGTACGGGCCCGCACGGCGGCGGCGTCCGTGCTGGTGGTGGGGGTGGGGGTCATGGCGGCGGGCGTCGCCGTGGCCGCGCTGCTGCACCGATCGCTGGTGGCCGACACCGACCGGGCCGCCTTCCACCGGGCGGAGGACGTCGCCGCCCTGATCGAGTCCGGCTCACTGCCGTCCCGGCTGCCCATCCCGACCGACAAGGACAACGACGACCTGCTCGTCCAGGTGGCCGACCCGTCGGGCCGCATCGTCGCCGCCAGCGCGCCGATGGCCGACGCCGGCCCCATGGCGCCCGGGCGGCGGCCGGCGCCGGGAGGGCGGCGCACCGCCACCGTGCGGGGCCTCCGGGCCGACCCGACCGACTCCTTCCGGGTCGTGGCCCTCACCACCGCCGGGGCCAACCCCGGCTACACCGTCTACATCGCCGACGAGCTCGAGATGGTGACCCAGAGCGACGCCGCCCTCCTCCGGCTGCTGGTCCGGGCTGGGCCGCCCTTCCTGGCCCTCGTGGCCATCGTGACCTGGCTCATCGCCGACCGGGCGCTGCGGCGGGTGGAGGGCATCCGGACCGAAGTGGCGGGGATCACGGCCGAAGCCCTCGACCGGCGGGTGCCGGAACCGCCCGGCGACGACGAGATCACCCGGCTCGCCCGGACCATGAACGAGATGCTCGACCGGCTCCGGGCGGCCGACGAGCGCCAGCGCCGCTTCGTGGCCGACGCCTCCCACGAGCTGAAGAGCCCGCTGGCCGCGGTCCAGGCGGAGCTGGAGGTGGCGCTGGCCCACCCCGACCACGCCGACTGGGAGGCCACCGCCACCCGGCTGCTGGAGGAGGATCGGCGGATGGAGCGACTGGTGGCCGACCTGCTGTTCCTGGCCCAGTGCGACGACGGCGACGCCGCCCTCCTCACCGCTCCGGCGGAGCGCGTCGCCGTCGACGCCGTGCTGATCGACGAGGTCGCCCGGCTCCGGTCGCGCTCGACGGTCCCCGTCGCCGTCGACATCGCCGTGTCCGAGGGCGAGGCCGGCGTCGCCGGCCGGGAGGAGCATCTCGCCCGGGTGGTGCGCAATCTCCTGGAGAACGCCGCCCGCCACGCCCGCACCCGGGTGACCGTGACGCTGACGTCGGCGCCCGCCGCCGGCGGCGAGAACGGAAGCGCCGCCGGCGGCGGTGAGCTCGAGCTCGTCGTCGCCGACGACGGGCCCGGGATCGACCCCGCCGACCGCGCCCGGGTCTTCGACCGCTTCACCCGCCTCGACGACGCCCGCAGCCGCGACGAGGGCGGCAGCGGCCTCGGGCTCCCGATCGCCCGGGAGATCGTCGAGGCCCACGGTGGCCGCATCGCGATCGGGGACGGGCCCGGCGGCCGGCTGATCGTGCGGCTCCCGCAGGCGCCGGCCCTCTCAGGGGCCGGCGGCGGGCAGCTCGAGGATGAACCGGGAGCCGGGCGCGGCGGCTTCGAGGGTGACGCTTCCGCCGTGGGCGACGGCGATGTCGCGCACGACGGCCAAGGCGAGCCCCGAGCCGGTCTCCCGGGTAGCTGACGGCGGCCCCGGCAGGCGGGTGAACGGTTCGAAGACGAGGTCGGTCTCGGCCGGCAGCTGTTCGCTGCCGTCGTCCTCCACCACGAGGGTGGTGTGGCCGTCGTCGCCCGTCCACAGGCCGACCCGCACGGTGGAGCGGGCGTGGCGCTCGGCGTACTCCAGGAGGTTGCGCACGGCCCGCCGGAGGTCCTCGGGCCGGCCCACGACCGGGGCGGCCGACACGGCCGCCGTCTCGAAGCGGACCGGGCCCCCGGGGGGCCGGGGGTGTCCCCCGGGATAGGCGGCCCGGAGCCGGGCCACCTCCGACAGCACGACGTCGTCGAGGTCGACGGGCACCAGCGGCGCCCGGGGGACGCCGGAGTCGGCCCGGGCCAGGTAGAGCAGGTCGCGCACCAGCCGTTCCATCGCCCGGTGCTGACGGAGGAGCGCGGCCCCGGCGGCCGGCCAGCCTCCCTCGGGGCCGGCGGCGGCGGTGGCCAGCCCGGCTTCGAGCTCGGTTCGGGTGGCGGCCAGCGGCGCGACGAGTTCCTCCGACGAGTCGGCCACGAAGCGGCGCTGCCGTTCGGCCGACGCCTCCAGCCGGTCGAGCATGGCGTTCATCGTCCGGGCCAGCCGGTCGACCTCGTCGCCGGCACCCGACTGCGGCACCCGGCGGTCGAGGTCGCGGGCGGAGATGTCGGCCAGCTCGGCCCGGATGGCCTCCACCGGTCGCAGGGCCCGGCCCACGGCCAGCCAGGCCGACAGCGCCACCAGCACCAGCAGCGCCGGCAGGCCGAAGAAGATCAGCCGGGTGAGGACGGCGATGTGGTGCTCCACCTCGTCGAGGCCGGTCGCCACGTAGACGACGGGGGGGTCGGGGGCGCCCGCCGCCCGCAGGGCAAGCAGGCGGTACTCGTCCTCGGTGCCGATCCCCCCCTCGAGGCGCCGCACCGTGTCGGTCTTGAACTGGCCCGGCGGCGGGAGAAGCCTCGAGATCGGACGGCCGTCGGCGGCGGGGAGGGAGGCGGCCAGGATCCGCCCGTCGGTGGTCACCACCTGGACGATTTCGCCGTCGCCGGAGGAGAGGCCCTCCGGCAGCCGGCCGGCGCCGGCCAGGGCGGCGACGTCGGCCGCCCGCACCTCGGCCACCGAGTCGAGGTTGCGGATGAGCGAGCGGCGCAGCAGCGCCCCGGCGGTCGAGGCGCTCAAAAGGAGGGCGATGCCGAGCGCCAGCGACGCCCCGAGGACGGTCCGGGCCCGGACGGTCGAGAAGGGCCGCACCGCCTCAGTCTCGCAGGGGCTCAGCCCCCGTCGGCGGCGAGGCGGTACCCGACGAGGCGCACCGTCTGGATGGCGCTGCGCCCGAACGGCTCGTCGATCCGCTTGCGGAGGTGCCGGATGTAGACCTCGACGATGTTGGGATCCCCCTCGAAGGCGTAGTCCCAGACGTGCTCCAGGATCTCGGCCTTGGAGATGACCTCCCCGGCCTTGCGCATGAGGTACTCCAGGAGGGAGAACTGGCGGGGGGTGAGCGTGATCTCCACCTCGCCCCGCCACGCCCGGTGGGCGGCCGGATCGAGGCGCAGGTCGCCGACTTCGAGGACGGGCGGCCGCTCCCGCCCGCCGCGGCGCAGCAGCGCCCGGATGCGGGCCACGAGCACGATGTAGGAGAACGGCTTCGACAGGAAGTCGTCGGCCCCGGTGTCGAGCGCCTCCGCCTCGTCGAGCTCGCCGTCCTTGGCCGTGAGCATGATGATCGGCGTCCAGTTGCCGCCCTCCCGGAGGGTCGAGCAGATCTTGTAGCCGTTCATGCCGGGCAGCATGATGTCGAGGACGATGGCGTCGTAGTCTCCCTCGGTGGCCCGCTCCAGCCCGTCCGGCCCGTCGAAGGCGATGTCGACGGCGAAGCCCTCCGCCTCCAGACCGCGCTTGATGCCGCCGGCCAGGTGCTTCTCGTCTTCGACCACGAGG
>Ga0070741_10011307_pt1 | contig 16523 bp, 11 predicted proteins | sample Coa_R1_4_FD_66440 | JGI IMG/M metagenome (GOLD analysis project Ga0070741, IMG submission 66440) | Surface soil microbial communities from Centralia Pennsylvania, which are recovering from an underground coalmine fire - Coalmine... | ecosystem: Environmental > Terrestrial > Soil > Unclassified ...
TGGGTTCCACGGCGGACGTACCTCCGCGATGGAATACGAACAAGCAAGCGAACTGACTTCAGGCTGCAAGAACTTTTGACACCCTACTTAGACCTGCTGCCAGACAAATCCCAGCCGGAACATTTTTTCACACGGGCCGCTATCATCTCCGCACAAGCGCAGACCTTTGGCGGGGCGCGCTCCGCTCCACAACGCGGATTGGAACTGCTGCGCCTGTGGCTCCCTGTGGCTCCGATGCAGGAATATAGAGCGTGGATACTGCGCGATATGGCGGAATATCTTTCCGTGGACGGGGCGGGCGAAGAGGCGCGCACCTTGATGACGGAGGCGTGTCGTGTCGCTCAGAACTGCGCCAATCCGACCGAACTGCGGCTGCGCAGGCTCGACCTGGCACGGCTGTACGTGCGCGAAGGCAATGCCGCAGAAGCACTCCCTCTGGCGGTATTGGATCCGCTGGATCCCCCGCTGCGTCGAGCCGAAGTCGAGTTGATATGGGCGGCGGGGTTGCTGGCACAAGGGGAGCGCAGCGGCGCGCAGGATTGGCTAGAGCGCACCTATACGGACATCACCACCCACGGGCTGACGCATCTGCAATCGCGTGCGGACGTTTTACGAGGCATTCTGTCGGTCTGAGGGGATAGAACCAGCCCCTTTCGCGGCTCTCGCTATACGACAGCGCAACGCCGCCTTAGTAGCGCCGCCGCAAGTCTGGTATACTGGCAATAGAGACAGGAGAAAGATTCCCCTATGGAGCAAGCCTTCACACAGCCGACGCCGGAGGTCGAGGCGCGGATCGTCAGTGTCATCGAGAAGTATCGCGAGTATGTCAATCCCGGCCTGGCGAAGCTGATGCAGTTCGGCGGATTCGGCGACATCGAAGAGACGGCGCAGGGCTGCGTCATCACAACGGCGACCGGCGCGCAGTATCTGGACTTTCTCGGCGGCTACGGCGTCTTCTCGCTCGGCCATCGGAATCCGCGCGTCGTGGAGGCTGTGCATCGCCAGCTAGACAAGATGCCGCTCTCCACGCGCACCTTCTTCAACGAGCCGCAGGCGCTCCTCGCGGAGAAGCTGGCCCAGATCGCGCCCGGCGACCTTCGCTACAGCTTCTTCTCCAACAGCGGCACGGAGGCGGTCGAAGCGGCCCTCAAGATCGCGCGGATCGCCACCGGCAAGACCGATTTCGTCAGCACGGTCGGGGCGTATCACGGCAAGAGCATGGGCAGCCTCTCCGCCACCGGGCGCGAGAAGTACCGCAAGCCCTTCGAGCCGATGGTTCCCGGCTGCGTCCACGTCCCTTTCAACGATCTGGACGCCGCCGCCGCCGCCATCAACGCCCAGACCGCTGCAATCATCATCGAGCCGATCCAGGGCGAGGGCGGCATCATCACCCCGACGCCGGGCTATCTCGCCGGGCTGCGCCGACTCTGCGACGAACGCCATATCCTGCTCATCGTGGACGAGGTGCAGACGGGCCTCGGACGCACAGGCAAGCTGTTCGCGGTCGAGTACGACGACATCGTGCCGGACATCCTGACTTTAGCGAAGGCGCTCGGCGGCGGTGTCATGCCCATCGGCGCGACCCTGGCAACACCGGCCATCTGGGAAAAAGCCTTCGGAGAGAACCCGCTCATCCACACCAGTACCTTCGGCGGCAACCAACTGGCGTGCGCGGCGGGACTGGCGGCCCTCAACGTCATTCTGGACGAAGACTTGCCGGGCAAGGCGTGCGAACGCGGCGCGCAGTTGCTCGCGGGCCTGCGCGCGGTGCAGAGCGAGCAGCCAGGCGCGCTGACGGCGGTGCGTGGGCTAGGCCTGATGATCGGGGTGGAGTTCGCGGTCAAAGACGTGGCGGAGTTGACCATCAACGGACTGGCGCGGCGGGGCATCGTCGCCGCCTACACCCTCAACAATCCCAACGTCATCCGGTTCGAGCCGCCTCTGGTCGTCACGGCGGAACAGGTGGATACGGCCATATCCGCTTTCCGCGAGTCGGTGGCGGAGGCGCTCTCCTTCCTGGAAGGTCTGGAAGAGTAGCCCAGGCGCGCTTTCAGGACATGATATCCTCTATTTAGGAGGAGTAAACTCGATGGCGCTGGAAACGATCACCCGTGAAGAGTTTGACCGCCGCCTGGAACAGTCTACCGAGCGGATGCGTCAACAACGTCTCGCTTTGGAGACGCGGGCGGCCGAATTGGAGGATTTAATCGGTCGGTATGCGTCGGTATTAGAACGCATAGAGGCCGAAGCCGGGCAGGAGAGCGACACTTTTCTGGAGCGACGGGAAGAGTTGCGTAACCTGCTGACGGAGCTTGCAGCGCGCACGTCAGCGGTTGCGGCATCCCTATAGCATGGCCTATGATGCGATACGATAGATGGCGGGCCGATAGCGCGGGCGCGGAACCGGTTTGCCAGCAGCGCGTGCGGCTTCGATCCACGCTTCTCTGGCCTGAACGACCTCACGCACGGCTTCTTCCGGCGTCTCCCCGAAGGCAGAGCAGAATTTCAGGTCGGGAATGTCCGCGATGTAGCCGCCATCCTCTACACTATAGAATACGTTGATGTGATAGTCTTTCATGGATTGTCTTCCTCCTCGCCATCGTCTTCTTCCATCTCTTCTAAAGATAGATTATACTCTTCAATCAATTGAAGCGCCTGTCGCGCCTGATACGGTTTGGCCTGCCCATGGCTGTTTTGCAGGTTGACCAGTTCCGGTACGTGTGGATGCGTAAAGATGTGGTGGCTTCCCTGCACGCGCGCAAGCTGAAATCCAAAGGCTTCGAGCAGCGCGACCATATCCGAGAAGCGGATGTTTTTTGAGCCACGCAATATTTTCGCCAGGAGTTTGCGTTTTCTCATCGGTTCTGAGCGGTTCCCTCCTCGACCAGAGCGATTTCCGCGTCCGTAAGGCCGTAGAGTTCGTAGACGAGGCGATCTATCTGATGGTCGGTGGCGTCTATCTGGCGTTGCAGGACGGCGCGCGTGGTCGGGGAGGCGTTGGGGAGTTGCTTGTGGAGCGCAAGCATCGCCTCCACGAGGTCTACCATGCGGTCGTGGCGGGCTTTGTCCGCCATTGGGATCGGTAGCGCCGACAGCGCGGAGATATGAACTTGAGGAAAATCGTCTTTCTGCGCAATCATAGACGTGTTAACGTAGTACCACGAGATGATGCGTGAATTGAGGATTCCCAACGCATATTTTACGTCGGCATCTGGTACTGTGGGAACGAGGTTAAGCACGTTGTCGGTCGTAATCATCGCTGTGTTGACCCAACTTGCCTGCAAGCGGAACTTTCGTGTCAGCAGACGACGCAGGACAATGCGCTCCCCTTCAAACAAAGATCGGGGCCGAGACGAAGCAATCTCATCACAGTATCGAATGTAGGACTTACGTTCGGATGCCGCCCAGTACCTTGAGAGTTCACTGCCTTGCAATTCGGGCATATATTCGTCGTTCAAAGGCGCGTCTGCATGAAGGAACCTGGCCTTGATCTGTTTCTCGGAATGTTTCTTACGGCTATAGGGTTGGATGCCGCGTTGAATTTGGAACCAGTCGCCGAAACAGACCTCAGCACCCCTGAGCTTGGATAAAATAGGGGCTATATTGTTTGACAGCAGGACAGACAGACGGCACTCTGCATCGGAACGGACACTGGATACAGGGACTTCCGTTCCGATATTTGCAGGTACATCGGTCAGTTTTTCCTTTTTGGGGAAGTAATGAATCAGACAGCTTTGGGAATGTGAGGAATTCGCGAACACGACGACAGCAGTATCAATGTACGCGGACTTGAAGACATCAAAGGGCATCGCATAGGCTACACGTGGGGTCATTGAAGACGTAAGCAGTTTCCGCGAAGCCGTGTATTTCTGGCCGGTTAGCCATGATGCCGGAATAATCATGGATAGCCGCCCTTCCTGACGCAGTAGACGCGACGCCTGCACCAAGAAGAACTCAAAAGTATCCTGCGATTGGGAGGTGTCTTTGAAACGCTGGCGCAGGTACGCTATATCATCGGCAGTGAGATGTGCGCCGTAGGGCGGGTTGCCGATGACGGCGTCGAAGCCAGGGTTGTCGCCGGAGAAGATGGGAGCGAACTCCTTCTTCCAGTCGAAGGCGTTGACGCGGTACATCTCGTCCTCGTCCAGCAGCGTCAACTGCTTGCCGTCGTAGAAGTCCGGGCCGATGAGCGAGTTGCCGCAGCGGATGTTGGCATCCAGATCGGGCAGGACGCGCTCGTGGAACATGGAGAGCGTGGTGTGGACCGTCTGTTGCGTCTCGCCTTCCAGCATCTTGAGCAGCAGCGAGAGTTTGGTCACCTCGACCGCCTGCGGGTCAATATCCACGCCGTAGAGGTTGGCGAGCAGGATGCGCTTGCGCTCCCCCGTCGTCAGCCGCCACGCGCCGCCCGTGTCCTGATAGAGTTTCGGGCTGCTGCCGCGCGCGTGTCGTACCGGGCCGTCGCTCTCGTACCACTGCTGATGCCAGTCGAGGAGCCGCTGATACGCGCCGATGAGGAAGGAGCCGGAGCCGCACGCCGGGTCGAGTATCTTCAGCTTCTCCACCTGCCGGGGCGTCTTGCCTTCCAGCAGCTTCCCGACCGTCTGCTCCACGATATAGTTGACGATGTAGGTCGGGGTGTAGTAGACGCCGCCCGCCTTCTTGACTTCGGGCTTATCCTCCACAACGGCGCGATGGCCGGACGTGAGCCGGATCACCTTGCCGAGAAACTGTTCGTAGACCTGCCCCAGAATATCGGCAGGAAAGACATCGAAGGCGTAGGGCGCGGGATAGTAGAGGCTGGCGAAAATCTCCTTGAGGACTTTATCATCTATCGTCAGGCCGGGCGTCAGCGTGTCGCGGGCCTGGTCGTCGCGCCCTTTCTCGATGCGGAAATGGAACAGGCCGGAGTTGTAGCGGTCGTCGGCCTCACGGAAGAGCGTGCAGAGTCGCGCATAGACGTTGCCGCCGTTGAGAAGGCTCTGCAGGCGGCCCATCGGCTCGATGCCCCGGTCTTCGCAGATGCGCAGGAAGATGATGCGGTCAATGGTGATCTGAACGGCGAAGTTGAGATCGCGGGAGCGCAGCAGCGGGTTGCGCAGGGCCAGGTTGCGGGCGAGGGCGTCGCGCCAGGTCTCGATCTCCTTGAGAAAGGCGGCGTCCACCTCCGCCGTGCCGCGCTTGGCCCTGTTGTCCTCGGCGTACCGGTCGAACGCGCCCTTCAGAATGGCCTCACGGGAGAAGATAGCGGCGATCTCGTCCCAGCGCGCGGCGTAGTCCTGGTAGCCGAGGAAGAGGGTGCGCGCAATGGCCGCTTTGTCGCTCTCCTGCGGCGGAATGCGGCAGTCGTAGACGGCGAACTCCTCGAAATCGGTCAGGATGGAGAGCGGCAGTTTGGCAGACCAGGCGTAGCGGCGCAGTTGGAAGGCAGGCCGCGTGTCCTCTTTGAGATTGATGGCGGGCTTTTTCGCCTCGACAAAGAACTTGCGCACGCCGCCGATGCGAAAGCTGTAGTCCGGCGCTTTGGTCGCCCCGCCGACCTTGATCGCGTCTTCGTGGACGACATCCTTGTAGGCTTCCGCATAGCCCTGCGTATTGTCCACATCCCAGCCGAGTGCCGCGAAGAAGGGATCGAGGAACTCCCGGCGCAGTTGCGTCTCGTTATACTGTGGCGCGTGATAGGCGGAACGGTTGGTATCGAACCGTTCGACAAGTTCGAGAATGGACGGCGGGGCAGGCATGGCGGCGCATCTCTCCGTAGTGAGCAGTTTCGTTAAGTATACGGGAGAAGTCGTTCGCTGTCAATATGAGGCGGGCCTGTCCGTCCAGCGCGAATACTAGAGGCGGCCGGTAGCCCGCTGGAGTCGGGCGACCGCCGTCGCATGGTCGTAGAGCGCCTGGGCCAGGTTCGCGCGGGCCTGGGTCAGCGCCGCCAGCGCGTCCAACTGCTCCACGAGAATGCTCTTCTGGTTCTGCACGCGCAGCGCGATCACCTCATACGCCGCCTGCGCCGCCTGAAGCGCCATCTGCGTCGTGCGGTAGTTCTGGGCCGCCGTCTCCACGTCCAGCCATGCCTGCCGCACCTCTTTGGCGACGGTCAGTTCCAGACTGCGCGATTCGGCAGCCGCGCGCTCCTGCATCGCGCGGGCCTGCGCGACCTCGGCCCGCCGCTGTCCCCCATCTACCAGAGGTATGCTCAGCGTCAGGCCGACCGTGTAGCCCACCCCGGAATCGTTGCGCCCGGAGAACCCGTCCGCCATCGCCGTGCCATAGACCTGTGGCTGGTACGCGCTCTTTGCGGCGCTGGTCTGCGCCCCGGCGGCGTGGACGCGCAGGCGGGCCGCGCGCAGTTCCGGGCGGTTGTCCGAAGCCGCTTTGAGGGCCGACGCCAGATCGCCGCCTGGAGGCTGAAAGGCCAGCGCGTCCGAAACCGTCAGTGCTGAATCGAGACGGACGCCCATGGCCGCTTTAAGGTCGAGCAGCGCCTTCGCCTGGTCGTTGCGGGCGGAAGTCAGGGCGCGCTGCGCGTCCGCCTGTTCCGCTTCGACCCGCCGCACGGAGGCTTCGATGCCCTTGCCCGCCTCGAACTGCGCGCGCGTCGTCTGCAAGAGCGCCGTGTCCGCCTCGACCCGAGCCTGCGCCGCCTTGACGATCTCCGCCGCCAGCAGCGCGCGATAGTACGCCTCCTTGATCTGCAACGCCGTCTCTGCCTGCACCCCGCCGACCTCTTCCGCCGCCGCGCGCTCCCGCTCCGCCGCCGCCCGCGCCAGGCTGTTCAGCCGCCCGCCCGTGTAGAGTGGAACCATCAGCATCAGGTTCTGGTCGGCAAACCCTTGCGGCATCACTGTCAGGGCATTCGGCGGCATGACACCGGGCGAGGTCGTCACGATGTTGGGCGAGTCGCCATAGGTCAGATAGGTATTGGCCGAGACCTGCACGCGCGTCAGGCTGCGCGCCGCGCGCGTTTCGGCGGCGGCAGCCTGCGCCTCGGACTGCGCGGCGCGGATCATCAGGTTCTCCCGCAGGCCGATCTGCACGGCCTGCGCCAGCGTCAGCGGCCCCTCGACCTTCGGCAGTTCGTCGGAGAGGGTCTGCGCTTCACTGTGTATCGGTAGCAGGGCGAGGGCTGCCAGCAGCCAGGCGCGCCCCGATTTTGCAACAGTTGTCATCGTTTCTCCTTAGCCCCCCACCCTGGCCCTCCCCCTGTTCTTGGGGGGAGGGCCAGGGTGGGGGGCCAATCTACTCTATCGGCGGCAGGGTAGAAGGGTCGCGGCGACGCACCTTCACCAGCCACCAGCGTTGAATATCGTCAATCAGCGTGTGCATGATGGGAATGTCCAGCAGGCTCAGGACGGTTCCCACGATCAGCCCGCCGACGATCACCGTGCCGAGCGGCTGATAGGCGTCCATGCCTGTCTTCGGACGCAGCGCGACCGGGGCCATCGCGATGATCGTGATGATCGAGGTCATCAGAATCGGGCGCAGACGTTCGGGACAGGCTGCGACGACCGCTTTGTTGCGCGGCATCCCCTGCTCCCGATATTTCATGATCAGATCAATCAGCAGAATCGCCGTCGTGATGTCCATGCCCGTCAGGACAATGACGGCCATGATAGAGACCGTGCTGAACGCCTGTCCCGCCAGCCAGAGCGCGATGAAGACGCCCGACAGCTCCAGAGGCAGCGAGAAGATCATCTGTGCCGGCTGCAAGAAGCCCCGGAACTGCGCCACCAGCACCAGGAAGATGAAGACGAGCGCCAGTTGCAGCCCGCCGAGCAGACGGCGGAAGCTGTCCATCATCTGGGTCATGTCGCCGCGCATCTCGATTCCATAGCCGGGAGGCCAGTTGAGCTGCATCTGCGCCCGCATCATCAGGTCCATCCCCACGTCCATCGAGGCGCGGTTGGGTTTGGAGACCCTCCCCCCCGGCCCCTCTCCCACGCTGCGGGAGAGGGGGGAGCTAGACACCTGGCTCTGCTGTTCCTTTGAACTCGTTTCCGAGTTGATAGAGAGGGCAGCGCCGTTGCTATGGTCTCCCCTCTCCCGCAGCGTGGGAGAGGGGCCGGGGGGGAGGGCCGCATGGTAGTCCGCCTTGCGGTAGTAGCCCATGACGCTGACGACGCGGCGGAAGTTGTCATGTTCGATAAGCGTCGGCGCGTTGCGATACTCCAGCGTCGCGACGGACTTGAGCGGAACCTGCCTGCCGTCCGGCGCGGTCAGCGTCATCTGTTCCAGATCGGCGGGCGTGGCGCGCTCATCCGCTTCATAGCGCACCAGCACGGTGGATTGCCGCTTGTTCTCCGGGCGGAAGAACTCGTTGGTGAAGCCGCCGCGCAGGGCGTAGTAGGCTTGATCGGCCACGTCTGCGACCGTCAAACCCTGTTCTAAGGCGCGGCGCGGGTCAATCTTGAGTTCATAGCTCGGCTGCTGCATTCCCCAGGAAGTCGCCACCTGGTAGATGTCGGGAACCTGCTTGCGGGCGATGTCGGCGACCTGCTCGGCCAGCATCGAGACGATCTTCAAGTCCGGGCCGTAGACGAGAAGCTGGATCGGCGCGGCGGAGGAGGCCATCACGTCCGACCCCATCTCTTTGATCTGCAAGCGGCGGATGCCCGGTATCGTCGCGTTCGCCTCGGCCACGATGCCGTCCATCACCTGCCAGATGTCGCGCCTGCGCGTGTCCTTGTCGGAGAAGGTGAGCATGGCCGACGCGCCGTTGACCAGGCCCATCGAGTAGCCGTTGAAGTAGGCTCCCGCCGAGTAGCCCGGCCCGCCCTCGTAGCCGATCTCGATGGAGGCGTGCCGCAGTTCCGGGTACTTCGCCAGGATCGTCTCGATCTTTTTAACGGCGGCCTCCGTCGCGGCATAGGATGTCCCCGGCTGCATCTCCAGCGTCATATAGGCTTGCCCCACATCCGCAAGCGGCATCATTTCCGAGCCGATGAAGTAGTAGAACCCGAACCCGATGAGGATGGTCGCAAAGATGCGCGCCAGGTTCGTAAAGCGGTTCCTGAGCATCCAGCGAATGAGATTGGCGTAACCGCCTTCCAGCCGGTCGAGAAACCTCTGGAACGGATTCAGGAACGCGCGGGCGAACCAGGAGCGCATCTCCCGCAGATAGCGCGGGTCTTCGTGCGGAATCAGCAGGTGCGCCGCCATCAGCGAGGTCAGCGTCAGGGAGACGAGGAAGGAGGCGAGCAGCCCGAAGATGATCGGCCAGACCAGCCCGACGAACATCTCCTGCACGATGCCGCCGCAGAACAGCAGAGGCGAGAGCGCCAGGCAGAGCATGAGGGTCGAAGCGGCGACGGCGGTGCGCACTTCCGTGATGCCATCTATCGTGGCCTCGCGCGGCGATTTGCCCATCCGCAGATGCCGCTCTACCGCGTGAATGTCTATGATGGCGTCGTCCACGAGCCGCCCGATGGAGAGCAGCAGGCCGATGAGCGTGCTGGAGTTGAGGGTCATGCCCATCGGGATCAGGGCGAGCAGCGCCATCGAGAGGGAGATGGGAATGGCGGTCATGGCGATGACCGTGCCGCGCCAGTTGCCCAGGAAGAAGAGAACGGCGATGCCGGTCAGCAGAATCGCCAGGCCCAGTTCCTCGAACATGTTGCGCATCAGGATGCCGACGAACTGGCTGTTGTCGTAGGCGATCTGGAAATGAATGCCGGGATAATCGCGTTCCAGCCGTTTCACCTCCGCCATGACCGCCTGGATGACGACGGGAGAGGAGGCTTCCGGGCTTTGCAGCACGCTGACCTCGATGGCCTCATCGCTGTGCGGCGCAGCGTTCGCGTCGCCGCCGCGATAGTAGTGCAGGTAGCCGCTGCGCCGCTCGTAGACCGTATCTTCGACCCGCGCCACATCCTTGATATAGACCGTGCGTCCATCCACGCTGGCGATCGGGTAGCTCGCAATCGTCTCCGGCGTGCGTCCGAGCGTGTCCACGCGCACGAGGCTCTCGCTCATGCCGGAGGTGAGCGTGCCGCCCGGTTTGGCGATGTTGTTCCTGTCGAGCGCGTCCCGGATTTGCAGAATGGAGACCCCGTAGGCCGCCAGCTTCTTGCGATCCACGATCACCTGCATCTGCCGCCGATAGCCGCCGAAGGGCTGCACCGTATAGATGAGCGGACTGACCGCCTTGATGCGATTGGCGATCTCGTTGTCCGCCAGTTCGCGCAGCCGCTTCTTGTCCCAGCGCGAATCGCCGGTCAGGGCGAGCGACAGCACGGGCAGGTTGAGCGGGTCTATCTTGAGCGCCCAGGAGGGCTTGAGGTTCGCGCCGGTCATCGGCAGGTCGGCCTGAATGACGTTGAGGAGCGCCTGCACATCCACCAGCGCCTTGTCCATGTCCGTGCCGTAAGGGAACTCCAGCGTGACGATGCTGAAGCCGTCCTGCGAGGTCGAGCGTGTGAAGCGGACGTTCGGGATGTTGATCATCCGCTCCTCGATGGGCTTGGAGATATAGGTCTCCATCTCCTGCGCGCTGAAGCCGGGCATCATGGAGACGACGCCGATCATCGGACTCTGCACGTAGGGCATGAAGCGGCGCGGCATGTACCGCGTAATGGCGATGGCGGCCAGCGCCAGCATCGCCACGTAGAAGGCGATGACGGTATAGGGATGGTCAATAGACCAGCGCGAGATATTGAAGCCGCCATGCTTGTCAGGGGCGGAAGGAGTTAGGGCCATTTTGCTTCCCTCCCTCCCATGCCGGGCATGTTCTCCATGCCGCTATGATGGCCCTCACCCCCTTCCCCTCTCCCACGCTGCGGGAGAGGGGAGCCTTCAACTCTCTCCTTCCTTACGAAGGGGAGGGTTGGGGAGGGGTTCTGACCGATGCTGTGATCCATTCCCGGCATGTTCGGCATCACGCCGGACGGCGCGGGCAACTGCTTCGGTCCCGCGATTCCCCATTCCGTAGGCGTGACCGGATCGCCCTCGTTCAGGTTCTCCGGGCCGCGCGTGATGACCTCGCCGCCCTCCTGCAAGCCCTGCTCCACGACGACGCGCTTGCCATCCGAAGGGCCGAGGGCGACGTCCACGCGATGCGCGATCTGCTTGCCTCCCTTCTTCGTCGGCTCCAAATCCATGCCGCACTTGTAGCACTTGCCGGGTTTGTCGGACTGCACCTCCGGGTGCATGACGCAGGCGTAGAGGGTCTTGCCGCCCTGCTGTCCCGCCGCCACTGTCCAGACGAACGGCTGCTGCTCACCATCTCTCTGTACGGCTTCCACAGGCACGGTGACGACCTCGCGCGGCGCGGCGGTCGCGATCTCCATGACGATGTACTGGCCGGGCAGCAGCCGCCCGCCGGGGTTCGGGGTCAGCGCCTCGACCGTGACGGTGCGGGTCTGTGGGTCGGCGGCGTTGAAGAGAGAGGTGACGCGCGTGCGCAGATGTAGATTCGGGTCGCGCGGCGCGGTCACGGTGACGGCGCTGCCGACGCGGATACCGGCCAGATCGGTTTCGGCGACGCTGGCTTGCAGGCGGACCCGATCCAGGCTCTTGATCTTGAGCAGCGCCATGCCGGGCTGCACCAGCGTGCCGGGGCTGACGAGCCGTTCCGTCACGACGCCGTCCTGCGCGGCGCGTATCTCTGTATAGCCCCGCACGATGTCCGCCGTGCGCTCCTGCGCCACCGCCTGCCGCATCATCGCGTTCCGATGCGCCGTGTGGTGGGCGGTCAGTTCGATATTGGCGTCCGCCGCCGCGATCTCCGCCGTCGCGCCCTGTAGATCGGCGCGCGTCTGATCGAGCCTGGCCTGCGCGCTGACGATACCGGCCTCTGCCTGCCGGATTTTGGACTGCGCGGCAGCGCGCATGGCCCGCTTCTCGCGTACCGCCGCCTCTGCCTGCGTCCGTTTGGCGCGCGCCTGCTGCGCCTGGGCTTTTTCGCGGTCGTATTCCTCGCGCGAGACCGCTCCCGCCTGGAACAGTTTCTCCTCGCGCGCGATCTCCGCCGTCCAGTAGTCGAGGTCGGCCTGCGCCGCGCTCACATTGGCCTCGGCGTCCGCCAGGCCCGCCTGCGCCGCCTCCTGCTCACGGCTCGCCTGTTCCCGCATGGCCTGCGCTGCCGCAAGCTGCGCCTGCGCGTCCTGCTGTGCGCTCCGCAGCCCGGCGACTTTGGCCTGCGCGACACGCTTCTGCGCGACGGCCTGCTCCAGCTCGCTCTGCGACGAGCGGAAATCGTGCTGCGCCGCCATCCGGTTCGCCGCCGCCTCCTGCTCACGGGAAGCGAGTTCCGCGCTATCCAGGCGCGCGACGACCTGCCCGGCGCGCACCCGGTCGCCGGGATAGACGGTAAGCGCGACGAGCGTTCCGGTGACGCGCGGGTAGACCTCGGCGTCGTTATAGGCCACGACGGAACCTGTATAGATGACGGTCGGCGCGAACCGGCGGCGTTCGACTTTCTCGGTCGCCACCGGGACGGAGCCGAGCGGCGTCCCGGACTGGCGCATATCCATCGCCTGCGCCTCGATCACGGTCATGGAACCGGGCGGGCGATAGTTCACGACGACATAGCGCACGCCCAGGAACACGACTACGAGCGTGACGATGCCGACAATATGGCGCTTGATAAATGGGAAGGCTTTCATTCCTCCTCCTTCCTGCTAAGTTCCGATGAGTAAGCGCGCCTGACCTGTACTGTCTGAACTATGATTTATAGGATGAGAGGATGGACCATGATTACGAGCCGTATAATCATAGTCCATCCGTTAATCATTCTAATCACAGTTCAGACAGTACGGGTGGCAAAGCTGAGGCGCGCAACAGTGGCGAACTTAGAGGAAGAGAGGAGGGGCGCGTCCGGGAGGCGGACGCAGGAAACGCTGGGGATAGAAAACCAGGGCGGCCGGGAGATAGATCTGCGTGGCCCGGCTTGCCGGGAAGACGAGAGGCTGCGGCGCAAGCGCCACAGCCGGGGCAGTCAGCGCCAGCCGATCTTGCAGAGTCGAGACCGACCCTTCGCGCTGGCGCAGCACGCACTGCGAAGTCGTGCAGGCAGACGCCGCGCCACAACTACGCACAGAACAGGTTCCGGTCGCAGGCGCGGCGGAGGCGCAGCGTAGGCAGGCCGCTTTGCCCGGTAAGGGACAGGCGGATACCGTTCCCTTCGCAGGACGCAGCATCGGGCAGTTGGCAGGACAGGGCGTTCCGTTGAGGCACTGCCAGGACGCGCCCGGAAGGGCGGCCAGCAGCCACAGACTCCATGCCAGCAGTACGCTGAACCCTCTGCGGTTAGTTCGGGCGAGGCTGTCCATACGCTGTACCATTATAGCCGCTTATTTTGCAAATCTCAACAGAGAAACTTTCTATGGGATTATAGGCCAGATGTAAAGCGGGATACATCCTCTAAACGGCGGATTGTGGCTAAAGAGTTCCCGCCTTCTGGCCGGAGGGAACCGTCGTCTCCGGCCCGACGAACGGCGTGCGGAGCAGCCCAGGAAACGCCTGCCATGCCTCGCCATCGAACCCATCCAGCCCCAGTCGCAGGGCGTGCGGGTCAGGAACCTGCCGGAACGTCCGCGCCAGCCTGTCCCAGATAGAGAAGATGCTGGAGTAGTTGCTGTCGGTCTCCAGCTGGTATCGGGAGTGATGGACACGGTGCATATTGGGCGAGACGATCACCCGACGCAGCAGGCGATCCCATCGTTCCGGCAGGGCCACATTGCTGTGATGGAACTGGATAACGGGCAGCAGGAAGACCTCGTAAAGCAACGCCTGCCACAGCGCCACCCCCAGGAACGGGAATATCGCCAGGCGCAGCAGGGACGAGAGGGCGATCTCGCCGACATGGAAGCGCGCTGAGGTCGTCACATCCAGCAGGGGATCGCTGTGGTGGACGCGATGAAAGCGCCAGAGGAACGGAATGCGGTGATTGGCCCGATGCCAGGCGTACATCCAGGCGTCTATGAGCAGCAAGGCCAGGCCCGTCTGCGCCCAGGTCGGCGCGCTTAGCCAGCGCAGCAGCCCGAAGTGGGAGCGCGCGGCCCAGGCAAGCGTTGCGGCGGTCAGTCCCGCGAAGAGGAGGCTGAGCGCGGCCGTGTTGATAAGAGCCAGCGAGAGATTGCGCGCGGCATGGCGCACGCGGCCCCGGCGTTCGGCGAAAAACGGCCACCAGCCTTCCAGCAGCCAGAGGACTACCAGGCCCAGGACGGCCACAACCGTCTGGACGCGCAGCAGCGTGTCGGGCAGCGCCATCACGACCTCTCCACGGCGCCCGGCCAGGCGTTCATCCCGCCCGCCAGATTTCGGACCTGGCAGAACCCCTTCGCCGCCAGGAAGCGCCCAGCCTGGTCGCTTCTTCTCCCCCGGTTTCAATAGAACACGGTGAGAGCCTGCGGGTCGAGCGTGGCGGCGCGGGCCGCCAGTTCCTCCATCGGGATATGGATGGCTCCCGGCAGATGGCCCGCCTGATACTCCTCCAGGGAGCGAACATCCACGACGAGCGGCGGCGTCTCGGCAGCCAGCGCGTGGGCCAGTTCCTCGGCGGTGATGACGGGCGTGACGATCTTGTTTCTCTTGAAGAGGTGGAACATACCTTCAGGATACGACATCACCGGGCATAAGTCAAATGCAGATTGATTGAAGTGGGGTATAATGCAGATATTATGACCGAGACGTTCAACCTCTACCCCTTGCATCTGTTCCGCCTTGTGGCGCGCTGCGGCAGCGTGACCCGCGCGGCGCAGGAACTCTCTATCAGCCAGCCTGCCGTCTCGACTCACATCAAGGCGCTGGAAGCGCGCTGCGGCGAAGCCCTGTTCGAGCGGACGCCGCGCGGAATGATCCTGACGCCGACCGGCGTCCTCGTCGCCGAGCGCGCCAACCGGCTGTTCGCGGAGTTGGAAGACATAGATCAGGCGGTCAAGGCCGCGCGCGGGCAGGTGCGCGGAGAGATCAGGATCGCGGCTTCCAGCACGCCGGGAGCCTACCTGCTGCCGGGCCTCCTGAAGCGGTTCCGGGCGCGTTTTCCTGCCGCCGAACCGACCTTGATCGTCGGCGACAGCGCCGAGACGATGGCACGGCTCCTTGACTACCAGGTTCCTCTGGGCGTCCTCGGCGATATGCCCGGAATGGCGATAGCAGGCGTCTTACGTCGCAAGCGGATCGCGGTGGATGAACTCCGGCTGATGGCGGCCCCGGACAGTCCGCTGCACCGGATAGAGACTCTGACAGGGGCGCATCTGCGCAGCCAGACGCTGCTGTTGCGGGAGAAGGGATCGAGTACCCGCGCCGGAGCGGAGGCGATGCTGTCCGGCTGGATGGATCAGTTCGAGCGGATCGCGGAGATAACGAGCGCGGAGGCGCTGAAGGAGGCCGTCATCGCAGGGCTGGGCATCGCGGTGCTGTCCTCCTGGGCGACGCGGCGCGAGGAGCAGGCGGGCGTGCTGAAGCCGGTGCGCCACACCCGCTTTCGACTGGAACGCCCTTTCTACCTGGTGCATCGGGCAGACCGGCCTCCCGTCGGCGCGGCTTCCATCCTCTGGCAGTTTCTGCAAACGGAAGCTTAGTCAGGCTCCAGAATGCCCGGCAAATCCTTTATTGCTGACAAACCCTCACTTTTTGTCTGGCGAATGAATTCGCGGCTGCAAAGGCACAAAGTCCGCCTTCGCGGACTCGGCATTGAGTCGGCGGAGGCCGACTTCGTGCTTTTCCAGCAGCGGTTTCAACCGCCGAGGAAAAAGTGAGGGTTTGTCAGCCTTTTCTGCTACTTTCCATGAGGGCGCGGCGGGCCGACCGGTACCGGCCCGGAACGCCTGCCTCCGCGCGCTCCGCGCGCAATGATAAAGCGCGCCTGCGCGACCCCGCTGGCGAGATACCCCGCCTTGAAAGCCTGCGCCTTGAGCAGCGTGCTGCGCGTCAGCAGCAGAGGAGACGAGTAGATCGGGGAGGATGCGGTCGGATCGCTGCCGTCCAGCGTATAGCGCAGCGTCGTCCCTGCAATGGGATGGGAAAGCGCGACCAGTACGTGACCGGCGAAGGCGCCTCCCGTAGGCGTGAGGGCGGGCAGGGGCAGCGTCGGGAACAGGCCGTAGACAACGAGCTGGTTGGAGAAGGTCGCCAGATAGACCTTGCCGTTGGCGATGGTCGGGCAGCAGAACTTGGCGAAGTTGCCCAGGTCGTCACGCGCCGCGTTCTGACGACTGTTCCACAGTTCGGTCAGCGTGGAGGCATCGAAAGCCCGCAGGAGGCCCGGCTGCGTTTTCGAGATGGCGCTGCCTGTGAAAGGATGGGAGGCCCAGAGGATACCCGTGCCTGCGGCGCTGCCGTTGGCTGAGATCGCCAGCATCCCGCCAGGCATTCCTTTGGGAGCCAGCATCGCGCTCATAAAGGCCGGAGTCGTCTCCAGGACGCCGTTGACCAGGCGAAAGGCTTTGAGATAGTCCTCTTCCCCCCAGAGATAGATCATCGGCCCGTTGGGACCGTTCCAGTAGACCGGTGAGCCGTGAATATGCCCGTTGGTCGCCTTGAAACTCTGCACGATCTGGCTGTTGTCAAGCGAGTTGTAGCCG
>Ga0070741_10011308_pt1 | contig 16522 bp, 13 predicted proteins | sample Coa_R1_4_FD_66440 | JGI IMG/M metagenome (GOLD analysis project Ga0070741, IMG submission 66440) | Surface soil microbial communities from Centralia Pennsylvania, which are recovering from an underground coalmine fire - Coalmine... | ecosystem: Environmental > Terrestrial > Soil > Unclassified ...
AACAGCTCCATCACATTAACATTGGACAGCGCCAACATCTCTATTTCTGGCGAAGTTGCTGGTTCGCCTCCAAACTTCACCGTCACAGTTCCAGTACAGGCAGGTGCTACATCAACAACCGTAACGGCAACCGGAGCAGCCGTAGGTTCTACGACCATATCGGCTGCATTCGGCGGACAGACGGTGGCGCTCTCGATGATTGTGCAGCCCACTCCTGTTCTCACCGGTCAGCTTGGGCTAAGTCCGGGATCGGTATTCGTAGGCGGCTCCGCCACTGGAACCGTCACGATCAGCGGGCCCGCGCCTCAAAGGGGATTGATCGTCACACTTGCTTCCAACAATCCAAATGTGGCCCAGGTTTCCGCCGCCAGCATCACAATTCCAGCCGGAGCTACTACCGGTTCATTCACCGTCACAGGCTCAAGCGCTGGAAGCGCAACCATCTTTGCCACCGCGGGCATAACGCTCTCGGCCCTGTTCACTGTAGTACAGAGAAAAGGAAAGGAAATCGTCGACAAATCATCGCAGATAGAAAAAGTACAGGCAGAGAAAATTGCTTTCAGAGAAATTCTCCCTGAGTCCAGAATCGACAAAGTCGAGACCCGTGCGACGAGTTCCATGCCGCCGTTCTCTTCAACAGGCTCAGCCTTCATTCGTCCGGAAGAGAGGCCCCCGGTTGGAGAAGCAGTTTTCAATCCGCCGAAAGCAGAAGCAGCAACTGCGCCCGCAGAAGCAGCAGATCAGGACCAACCAAAGAAACCGCTGAACGCGGAGAAAGGATTGATGGCCGAGAGGCTGGGAGAACAGCCTCTGCAGTAACCGTTCATGTTGATTATTCTTGCAAAGCGGGGAGACCCGGCTGCAGCGTGGCTCGCGGAGCGCTGGCGCAGTCATGACGCTGTGCTTGTCTCGGCGGCCGATCTTTCCATGAGCGGATGGAACATGCATCTCGCTTCACCGGGCAAGTCGAGAGCGCGCATTGCAGACCGCGACGTTGGCATCAGCGATATCCACGGCGTAATTGTTCGTGTCCCCGGCGTTGACTGCGAAGACCTTCCGCACATCACTCCTGCCGATCGGCAGTATGTCGCTTCTGAGATGACGGCATTTCTGCTCGCATGGTTGTCAGGCCTCCCATGTCCCGTACTGAATTGCCCTGCTCCGGGCAATCTTGGCGGGCCGTGCTGGCGTGCAGAAGAATGGACGCATATTGCCGCTCGTCTGGGAATCCCGGTTGTGCCGGTTCAGCGACGCTCACCCGGCGCCGCAGTGGATTGGGCAGGAGTGTCATGTGAAGTGACCGTAGTAGGCGAAGCCTGCTTTGGAAACGCCTCTGCCACGCTGAAAAATCATGCTCGCAAATTAGCGAAAGCCGCAGGGACAAATTTGCTGGCAGTTCGCTTTGCGGAATCCGGCCAGGGCAGCGCATTTGTAAGCGCGAGTCCATGGCCCGATTTGGCGTCGCCTGAGATTGCAGACGCTGTCCTTCAATGCCTGCCTGGAAAGCCTGTATGTTAGTTCTTCTCTGGGGTCTGGAAGCAGATGCGCCTCTCTCCGAGGTGCGCGATCAGCTTGAGTTACTCAATGTTCCCACTGCATTTATTGATCAGCGCCGCGTGCTCGAAACCAAAGTTGAACTCAACATAGGTGAAACCGTGGAGGGATGCATCCGCATGGGCGACGACAGCATCCGTCTTGCTGAAATCAGCGCAGCCTATCTGCGCCCCTATGAGTCCACGCGACTTCCTGAAGTCACAGCAACAGGCCTGAAAAGCGCAGTAAGGCATGCTGCTCAGGTAGATGACATTCTCGCCTCGTGGTCAGAACTTACTTCAGCTCTTGTCATCAATCGCCTTTCTGCGTCAGCCGTGAACGGTTCAAAGCCATATCAATTGGAGCAGATTCGAAGCCACGGCTGGAATGTTCCCGATACCCTCATCACTACCGACGCCGAAGAGGCACGTGCCTTTTGGAGGCACCACGGAGAGGTTGTCTATAAGTCCATCAGCGGCATCCGCAGCCGTGTCTCACGCCTGCGCCCCGAACATGCAGATCGTTTTAGCAGTCTTGCATCATGTCCCACGCAGTTTCAGCAATACATTGCGGGCGTCGACTATCGCGTACATGTAGTAGATGACAAAGTCTTCGCCTGCGAAGTACGTTGCGCTGCCGATGATTATCGTTATTCGGAGAACGAAGCTCCCGTTGTTCGCGCCGGTATACTGCCTCCCGATCTTGAAGAAAGATGCATCAGGATGGCCGCAGTCATGCATCTTCCTCTCGCCGGAATCGACCTGCGCCGCACGCCGCAGGATGAGTGGTTCTGTTTTGAAGTCAATCCATCGCCCGCTTTTACTTATTATCAGCAATTGACCGGCCAGCCCATCGGCCAGGCTGTTGCGCTGCTTCTGGCAAATGCTGCGCCGGAATATGTAGTTGAAAGTATGCACGGAGCAGCAAAGAGTTGATTATGTCTCCGATCCGCAACATCTTCGCATGTCTCGTTCACGAGAGTTCTGAGTGCGTCATCGATCTGGCCCGCAACCTGCATTTCGCCGATCCATCCTCTATCATCCTGCTCTACAACGGCGGACAAACACCCGATCTGCTCAAGACAGGCTTCCCGTTCGACACCTGCAACGCAATCGTGCATCCCTCGCCAAAGCCGATGGAATGGGGACGCCTCCACGACTTCGCACTGGACTGCATGCAGTTTGCGCTCGATGAATTGACCTTCGACACCATCACCATCGTCGACTCCGACCAGATGGCAACACGATGCGGTTTCTCCGAGTACCTGACACCATATATTCGTGATCGTCAGCGCCTCGGAATGCTCGGCAACTCACCGGGCGTCCAGCATCCAACAACATCTCAGGCACCCGCCCAGACGGCGTTTCGTGAGTTGGAGCTTTGGCGCCCATATCTGCGGCGCTTTCCGAATGGAGAGCAAAAGTTCGTTCATTGGTCTTTCTGGCCATCCACTGTCTTCACCAATGCGGCGGCCTGGGAACTCACAAGACTTTTCTCCACTGATCGGGAATTGACGTCCATTATGTCGCGGTCTGCCATCTGGGCGACAGAAGAGCTGGTGCTGCCCACGCTTCTGGCGTTGCTGGATTATGAGATCGCAGCCAATCCGTGTAGCAGCGATTACGTGAAATACAAGACGGATTACACTCTCTCCCAAATCGAGGCGGCGTTGAACCGGGAAGATGTCTTCTGGGTCCACCCCGTCCCGCGCAGATATGACAATTCCTTACGCAAGCGCATCCGCGAAAGCCTCGGTTATCACATGATTTCATCAGCAGGCGCCACATTCTCTGCGAAAACAGACCGCAACAACGCCATTGTTCTATCTGTGCCTATTCTGAAACGAATGAAGAAGATTCAAGGCTGGCTTGAAGAAGAAGAAGCCGATCTGTTGCTTGCTGCCTGCAATCTCGCATGCTCAACTCTCCCGGCAGATTCAGCTGTGGTCGAGATCGGCAGTTTCTGTGGCCGCTCCACAGTCGTATTAGGAAGCGTAGTGAAATCGCTGGGAGCGCAGACCAAAGTCTTTGCCATCGACAGCCATGATGGCATGGTCGGAGCTGCAGGATCGCGGTCAGGTGTCACATCGCTGGGTTCGACGCTGGATGTCTTCCGTCGTAACATTGCCGAGAACGGTTTGACTTCGGTTATTGAAACTATCGTGAAGCGCTCCTATGAAGTAGCTTGGGAAAAGCCTATCGGGCTGCTCTTCATCGATGGCCTGCATGACTATGAGAATGTCTCCCGCGATTTCCACCACTTCGAATCCTGTGTGATAGAAGGCGGATATATCGCCTTTCACGATTACGCCGACTACTATCCGGGTGTTAAAAATTTTGTAGACGAGGTAATCGCACTCCCGAATTTTGAGCTTGTCCATCGCGCAGGCAGCATGATTGTTGTCCGCAAAACCGCCGGAAACACAACACACCTCACAGATCACAGTCTTCCGAAAGAACAAGCATTAGAATCACGAATCGCGTCGTTATGGAACGGGCCTGCGTCGCTAGTCTCATGCATTATGCCGACTGCGGACAGACGCACTTTCATACCACAGGCAATCCGTCACTTCCTCTGTCAGGATTATCCCAACAAGGAACTCATTATTCTCGACGATGGCGCCGACACCATCGCAGACTTGGTCCCTCACGATGAACGCATTCGCTATCTTCGCCTGGATCGAAAGTTTTCCATGGGAGTGAAGCACAACATGGCGTGCGAGATGGCTCGTGGCGAGATCATCGTCCACTGGGACGATGATGACTGGGCCTCTCCGCAGCGCATTTCCTACCAGGCGCGCGAATTGCAGGAACAATCTGCGACCACTTCACAGGACACGATCTGCGGCCTCTCGCGTGTGATGTTTTATGATCCGCGTTCGCAGCGCGCATGGGAATATCAATACCCCGGAGGCCGTCCCTGGGTGCTCGGCTCAACCTTCTGTTACTACAAAAAGTTTTCTGAGCAGCACCGTTTTCCCGACATGAATGAAGGGGCCGACACCACATTTGTCTGGAACCTCCAGAATGTTAATGTACGTGCTCATCCTGATCACACGTTTTATGTGGGAACCGTTCACTCTCGAAACACGAGCCCTAAACGGACCGAAACCATAGGATGGCATCCGCTCTCGAACAGCGAAGTTCGCCGCCTGATGAATGATAAGGACTGGTCATTCTACGAAAACTTTGAACGGGTGATTGTATAACTTGGCTCCCTGAGGCTGATTCATTTGACGCGACTACTCACTGCCGAACCAAAACAATTCGGACAAATCCCCTCTCGTGATCGCACGCCCTCTGCGTCCTCTGGACCCTCGTTGCTTCGTCCAAAGCTGCGAATCCATAGGAAGGAACCCTCCCCCCGGCCAGAATCAAACGATGAACAGAGCACCCGGATCGAAACAGTGCCCATAAAGATTCTCACTCTGCAGCGACGCTGCGCCGCATGCGAAAAAGAAGAAGCAAAACTCCTGCACAAATGCGCACACTGCGAAGTGGAAGAAAAGAGTCGATTGCAGCGAAAGGAAGCAGGTCATGCGCCGCGCATAGCTCCGCCCATCGTCCACAATGTGCTGAGTTCTCCCGGACAGCCGCTCGACGCGGCGACGCGCTCCTTCATGGAGCCGCGCTTCGGCCATGACTTCAGCCGCGTTCGAATCCATATCGATTCACTCGCCACTGAATCCGCGCGTGCTGTAAATGCGCTGGCCTACACCGTAGGATCGAGCATCGTCTTCGATCGTCATCACTATGCGCCCGAAACCCACAAGGGCAGGGAACTGCTTGCCCATGAGTTGACTCATGTCATATCGCAGGTAAACCTCTCTCGAAGCCACTCGCATGGAACACTCGCCATCGGCCCCGAACACGATGAGCACGAGCGTGAAGCAGACCGGATGAGCCGCCAGATTGTCTCCGGCACGTATGCAATCCTATCCAGCAATCCAACAAAGAACATAAATTCTCGCCTTCAGCGTCAAATTGCACTTCCCGGCAATGTTGAGCTGGTCTCAGGTGCTTTCGTAGGAGACATCGCAGGAGCCGGAGACAACCTGCGCGAAGACGTGCTTACCGTCATGAGCCGTTTATTTTTCATCGGGGCCATGCCGGTAGCGGATTACAACGCGGAGGAACCAGCCGTTGCTGCCATTGCCGTTGGCGGCATCGTGCCGCAGGCCACCATTCCTAAAACCATTCAGGCTTTGAAAGCAGCGCACGAGCCCACTTTGACCGTATTTGGCAGCATTACCGCGCTCGGCGTGCCTATAGTCGCCGAAGTAGGAGCAGGTAAGCCCAATCTTAAGGCCGATATTCTTCAAATCCAGGACAAGCTGAGACTCTATCAGGAATTGACCGATGCAGAATACGCAGCCGAACGTGCCGCGGTGAACGCCGCCGCGGCTCCAGGAATTGCCGATGCCCTTATACCCAAGACCCTGCAAGGCATTTCGAAAATCAAACTGGACTCTCTCGCCGGCGTTGTCCGCCGCGACCTGCTCGCTGGAGCGAAAGCTGTCACACCAACGCAGCATGCTGAAGTCGAGCATATTCTCAACCCAACCACTGTTCTGGTGCCGGCTGCGCCTCCTCCGGTGGGCGGCGGTCCCGCTCCGCCGCCGGTAGTGGCTCCGCCTCCGGCACTCACCGGAGCCGGCCCCGGCGGCGCTTTCGAGCATGACATTCTCGACTATCTGAAGAAAAACATCGGAGGCTGGGCAAAAGATTTTAACAAGCTCAAGACCAAGCCAGGTCAGCCATCGTTTCCCATTGCCTCTGCCAATACCATCGCGAAAGCCGCGCAGGGAGAGGTCGAGCGCTACTTCGCTCCGTACATTAAAACAGCGAGCAGGGGAGCGGGCGATAAGTATCATCCCGGCGTGTATTCGCTGATCTCGAAGATTGGAGACGAATCCACCCGCCCGCTTACGGCCGCCGATCGCACCGGCTGGATGGGATATTTTGAGTCACTGCGCGCCCCAAACTGCCATACTCCGCCCTGCTGCCAGGAAATTCTCGATGCTCACCATTTCTTCGGTGCCAGAGACAGCGCCGAACTGGACCGCATCACCGGCGTCTATTTGTCATCGCCGTCCAATGTCACTGACCTCAATGACACAATTCATAGCTGGCCCGCGGAAGCAGGCACCGGAACGGTATTCATCCAGCCTTTTCAGCAAATGACGACTGTAAAAGAGAAGCGCGAAAAGCGCTGGGAGCTCTTCACCACGTTGATTCACGAAATGATGCACATCCTTACCCATCCTAACTACGCTGCCGCAGCAGACAAAATTGGCGGTACGGCGCGTAAGGTTCTCATTGAAGGATTCGCCGAAGTGATGCGCTCTGAATTGTGGTCGGGAGCAGGAAAATTAAGTACACGCATCGGAAGCCCGGAAATGGCTCCGCTACGCCAACAGGTCGAAGGCGGCGCAATGCCCTATGACGCGACCGCCGTCAAAGATAGCGCCTATTACGATCAGCTTGCAGATGCAACTCAAATCGATGCCAAAGTGGGACATGAAAACTCAAAGGCCGCGTTCTTCCTCGGACAAGTCGAACTGCTGGGCTTGGGGGCCGGAACTTCTACGGAAAGCGGAGGCGCAATCCCCGCTGATATCGCGGGATTTTCTGCAACCGACAGCAAAGACGCCAATATTGTAGTCGCCCAGGCTGGCGACACCTTCGCGTCCATTCGCACCCGAACAGGCGCGGGTCCGACCGGATTGCTCGACGAAATCACAGGCGCTCCGCTCGCCGCGGCTGCGCCAATACCAGTCGGCAAGCGCATCAAGGTTCCCGGAATCCGCTGGGTCGCCGCCGTAAAGAACGCTACCCTGGCCACGGTTGCTGAAGAGAACGACGTCAGTGTTGCAGCGTTAGCAGTTGCAAATAATCTTCCGGCAGGTTCGCCAGGAACAACGCCTCTCATCCCACCAAAGCGCATCCTCATTCCGATTCACACAAATCTGCCCTGATGATCTTCAGGACAGCCCGTACACATCCACCTTGCCATCGTAAGTAGGTACAAAAATCTTTCCACCGCTTACTACCGGTACGTTGAACTTGTTATAGATAAATTGAATCGCGAATCGTTCACTGTCCCACAACACGCGTAATCCCTTGCTGCCGTCGCTGTAAGTCACAAAATTATCCGGATCATACGCGATGAGCCGGCCATTAGTAACTGTCGAATTGGCATCGCCATAAGGAATTAGTGCCCACAACACCGCCGTTCCCGGCTTATTCCGATTGCTTGAAAGCGACATGAAGCCTCCCGGCATTCCACCCGGAGAGTTTCTGCTGTTCACAGACGCAATCTCAGCCGACTCCGCCAGATAAATAAGCTTCCCATTCGGTGCCATGCCCCACGCTCTCAGGTTCGAATTCTCTCCCCAGCAGAACAGCATCTTTCCGTGAATTGGGCTCTTATATTGCACTGAAGTCGAGTGCATATGCCGCGTCTTGCCTTGAAACAAAAAATCCAAGGTCGAGGAATTCTGCGGCGCCGGATCAATCTGACCCGGGTAATACGTGTACCAGTACGGCGGTTGCAGCAACTTGGCATAATTTGTGGCAGCATGCGCGAAGTCTGCTGGAACTGTCTTGCCCATATCATGCTGCTTCACCAGGTACGCGATCCCATCCTTGCCAGAGGCAAGCACCGCGCCATACTCCGAAATCAGTGACACGCCTGCTGATCCCAGGTCTTCATCACTGTACGCTCCAGTGTTGATGTTCAGCGGTTTTACATACATCAATGGGCCTACCACTCTGGCATTTTTCAGATCGCGCTCCGCCATCGAGTTCACCGGTCTCGGAGTTTCTGTCGTTTGTGTCTCGCCTGTCTTTGCTTCTTCGCTCGGCTCAGATACACCCGCCAGCTTCGGCTGTGCCGGAGCAGGGAAGGACTTCGTCGGGTCTTTCCCCACGCGCCCGCTGTCCGTGTAGGGGGTCCACCAGTCCACCACCGCAAGGCTCTTCGCGGCGTAATCGTACTTCACCTTGAAGATCGTCTCCCCCCAGTCGTTCTTCGCATCGAACGAACCATTTCCGGTAGACCCATAGATGAAGCCATCGGAATCAACACACAACCCCGACCCAGCCATCCAGATGCCCGCGCCATAACCGGCGCTCATCGCCAGCGCAGCCGAAATCTTGTTCGTGGCTACATCGTAGGCGAAGATCCATCCTGCCGCGCCGCCCACCGTCTCCAGCACTGTGCCGCTGGCAAAAAAGATCGTCTTCCGTCCTCCAACAAGCGCCAGCGCCAGAGATGTCCGCTGCTTGCGCATCGAGTCGCCATATTTCTGTACCGATCCGGAAGGGGTGGTATACGTCACGTCCTTCAGTGAAACCGCAGGATTAGCAAACGACCCGTCCGCAAGATGCAACGAGAAAATCGAGTGTGTGCCCTTCTGTGGGGTTCCATCCGGAGAAATCCACGCCACCACATACAAAATCTGTGTCTGCACATCGATCACTCCGGTAGAAAGAATGCCCCAGTGATCATTGATAAGGTGCATATCGATAGCTGCGCTTCCCTTGATTGGCGTGCCGAGCGAAACCGTCCACAGCACCTCATAGGTATTGGCGTCGAATGCGCGCACGCTGTTGTTCATCGAGCACAGAACAACCACGTCGCGCAGCTTGCCGTCCTTCATCTTTACTTTGGGAAGAATCAGCGGTTGCGCCTCCACGCCGCGCGCGTCTCCATCCATCACCAGGCTCGTGAGCCGCCGGATGCCCCGCTGCTCCACATTTGCCTGAGTAAGAGTCGTCTCTCTGGTATTCGCTCCTGTGCGTGAATTGTCATAGGAACGTGTCACCACCGGGGACATCACCCCGCTTACCGTTTGTGCGCAAAGCGGAAGAGAAAGAAGGAAAAACGCCACTGTATAAATTGCATTCTTCATAAAATTATCCTTGCTCGGGAGCGGAATATCCGGCGCGAAATATCAAAGCATGGCCGGAGCTTCATAAGTTACGGCAAGCGCAAATGGCACAGCTTTTTCTGATTTTGTGTGGACCATCACGGTGTACCAGCCGTCTTTTTCAACCTGATTTCCAGTAACTACAGCTGTACCATTCATGAGAACACCCGTGACATCCTCTTTGGTTGAGAACGCGACCTTGCTCTTCGCTCTCACATAGATACGGCCCGCTGTTACCGGCTTCGCCGAGGAAACCGGGGGAATATCCAGATCATTTGCGCCATAAAAAATCTGCGTATTTTTTCTTGGCCTGGTCCGGATCGGCTTATCGCTGCCCGCACGCGAAAAGCACAGATAGCTCTGCCCATTTGCGAATGCATTCGACGGAATTGTGAACGTCGCATTGCCGAAACCATCCGTCCAGATATCACCATGATGCCCGGTGTAGTCGTGCAAATGAGCATTCGGACCAAACGTGGTCGCACACGTAATGGTTCGTCTGTTCCATGTGTCAAAGTTAAGGCAGGTCAGCAGTCCGGGACTGTTGCCTACCGGACCGCCGTTGCCGTCGCGCTCCAGCACAATGACTTTATCGTCCACCCATCGCGTAATGCAGTTGCCGTAAGCGAAAGTCCGATTGATATAAACAAGATTGTCGATCCACGGCTTCAGCCCGTAAGCTCCGGGCCATACTTTCGGTCCGTAATAGTCCTTGCCGTACACCAGAACTTGCCGGCAGGGAATCGTGAGCAGATACGCATACCCGAGCAGTTTCGACAGAATAACGCCCTCGCCCTGACTCGTGTCCGTATCAGGATTATCGACAAACCCATACGCCAGGTCCGGACGCCATGAGAAATACCCGCCCCCTGCAAGCGCTCTCGCATCGAAGTTGTTGCACGCATTTGCAACCGCGAAGTGAGCGGTAAAATCTTCCGCGCCTGACCGGCTGTTCATGGGGCTGCTCGTCGCCCACCAGTTCAGGTTCGCCGGATTCCCATCAAAATACTCCGAATAAAACTGCTTTCCACCCATCACTCCATGATTCATGAACTGCGCCACAAACGGTGCCCACGCGCCCTTCGTATCGTCGAAGCGCGCGCCATCGCCGCCAGTCGTATTGAACAGCCACTCGCCGTAATCGAGAGCATCATTAATCGTGTATCCCGGCGGATCACACTTCTGGTACAGCTTCTCGTCCCCAAACGCAAAATCATCCGCCGGTACCGGAACATCATCCCGCACCTTAGCCGAGCGAAAGCATCCCGGATGCATCGGCCCCCGGCCGTTCAGAGATCCGTCCCATGCCTTGTAGCGGTATACGCCGCCCTGCCCGCCAATAAGCTGGTGCAGAACAATATCCAGGTCGACGGCCAGCCCGTTCTGGTGCGCAATGGCAACCAGCCGCCGCAGCTGCTCCGCATTGCCATATCGGGTAGGTATGCTGCCTTGTTGATCGAGATTCCCAATATCGCGCGGATGATACACGCCATATCCATCGCATCCTGCGCCCGCTCCACCCTGCGCCTTCGAGCAGGGCGGAAGTTGAATGCGATCAAACCCGATTTCCGCCAATTCTTTGGCCTGTGAAGCAAGGAAATCCCACAGCCACGGCTTACCTGGATCGGTCGAAGGAGCGGGCACGGTGATCCGGTTGCCCTTCTCGTCAAAGAATCTTCCCCAGCCAATAAGACTGACGCTCATGCGCGGTCCTTGTGAAAGAAATGGGAGCGAAAAGCAAAATCAGGATCAGGGCCCGTGAAACGGTCTTATAAACGATGGGAACTGCTCGGCGGCAACGTCAGTGTACACACTTTCCCATCCCGGGTTAAGGCAAATCGTTGCTCGACTATCTACTCAGCCGTTAAATAGTGTGGCAGGGAAGAAGGTCGTTTCGCGTATTCAGACGGCAGGTTTTGTGCGCTGCATATCTGATTTCATTAGGTCTGTCGCTAAATCTCGCAATATAAATGCTGTCATCCTGACGCTGAACGGAGTGAAGCGGAAAAATCTGCATTTTTAGTGATTTATCCATGTACGGATTTTCGATTTTATGACAGGTAATTTCAGGGACAGAGCACTAAATAAAGCTCATTATAAAAGCGAAAGGGCAAGCTCCCTCGCGGAAGCTCGCCCTTTCTTTCCGAATTTTTTGAAGGTCTGGTTCGGCTTCCAGACCACAACCGCCTTCACTTCAGAATCACACGTAACCTTCGTGTCTTGCGACTCGCGTTTTCGTGATCTTCTGTCGGTTCCAGCTATTGCAAAAGCTTCCTCGGTTTCCATCCAAGGCTTTCAGTTTCCTGTCCGCCTCGCGAATGCCGTTACCGGCGCTCCCGATGGAGCCCTTGTCCGCTTCTTCTTCTGGAAGATTTCTCTTCCGTTGAAAGGAAGCATACTCGCCAATAGGAAGATTACAAGACCCTCCGGCAAATTTTTTCGTGTGGAAATAAAGCAGGTTTTGTGGAAATGTGATCCGGCTAATGGCTCCACTGATTACACTTTGAGCAGATAAAACCAATCGAGGAAACGATGAGCCAGAACCTGTTGCAAACAATCGCGCTGCTCGAACGCACTCCGGCTGCTCTCAATGCTCTGCTTCGTGATCTCCCTGAATCCTGGACCATGCAAAACGAGGGCGGCAGCACCTTCAACGCATTGGATGTAGTCGGCCATCTCATCCACGGCGAACGAGCCGACTGGATGCCGCGCGCGAAAATGATTCTGCATTTCGGCGAAAGCCGCACCTTTGAATCCTTCGACCGCCGTGCTCACGTACAGGAAAGTCAGGACAAATCGCTCCATCAACTGCTCGACGAATTCGCCCGCCTCCGCGCTGAGAATCTCAACGAACTCCGTTCATTCAACCTGCAAAAAGAAGACCTCAGCCTCCGCGGACGCCATCCTGTCTTTGGGTCGGTTACGTTATCGCAACTCCTCGCAACATGGGCTGTGCACGACATGACACACCTGCACCAGCTATCCAGAATCATGGCTCACCAGTACCGCGAAGCCGTAGGGCCCTGGAGTGCATTTCTCGGAGTTTTGCAATGCAATGGACATAGCTCCTGACCGGCCTTCCTACGGTGTATCCTCAAAAGCATCTATGCGAACACAACATTTAGCCTTCCTCTCGTTGGCCGTTCTGCTTTCTGTGGCTGCTCCGCTTTTCGCGCAGGAAGCCAAGCCTAAACCTCAGGATACGGAAGTATGGGAACCGGTGCCCAAAGTCGTCACGCCCGGAGCCACCTGTGGCGCCCCTCCTTCTGATGCCATCATCCTATTCGATGGCAAGAATCTCGATGAATGGGTATCAGCTCAGGACCACTCTCCCGCCAGATGGATTGTCCACGATGGCATCGTGACCGTAAGCAAAGAAAAAGGCGTCGGCAATATAGAAACCAAACGAAGCTTCAAAAACTATCAGCTGCATGTTGAATGGCGAATCCCGGAAAACATTACCGGCTCCGATCAGGCGCGCGGCAACAGCGGTGTCTTTCTTGCCTCTACAGGCCCCGGCGATGACGGCTACGAGCTGCAGGTTCTTGATTCCTACAACAACAAGACCTACGTTAACGGCCAGGCAGGCAGCATCTATAAGCAGGGAATTCCGCTGGTAAACCCGAATCGCAAGCCGGGCGAATGGCAAACCTACGATGTAATATGGACCGCTCCCACCTTCAATGACGACGGCTCATTGAAAACGCCCGCCTACGTCACGGTTCTCTTCAACGGAGTCCTCGTTCAGAACCACTTCCAGTTAAAGGGCCAGACGCTCTACATCGGCAAGCCGTTCTACAAAAAGTATGACAGCGCTCCCATCAAGTTACAGGCGCATGGTGATAAAAGCGAACCCATCAGCTACCGCAACATCTGGGTCAGGGATTTACCCTGAACTTCAAGACTGTACATAATGGTGGACGTATGCGAGGGCGTTCAGCCCTCGCATGCAACTCATCCGGGGCTTTGATTCTGGATTAGCGCGAACGCGCAGCTCTCTTCGCATGCGAAGACAAAGCCTGCCGTGAAGCCGAGGCGCGAGTCTCTTTCTTCAGCGCCTTCACTCTCGAACTCGAGCGCTTCGCCGATGTCTTCGCCTCTCCGCTTTGTCCCTTGCTGTAATCCCGTTCAGCACGCTTGCGTGTAGACTCTTTCACCTTGCCCTTCGCAGGTGGTTTCAGCGGAATCCCCGCGCGTCGCGCCTTGCTTAATCCAATGGCAATGGCCTGCTCGGGTGACCGCGCTCCATGTTTGCCTTCGCGTACATGCTCAATTTCCTCGTGAACAAACTCTCCTGCAGCCGTGGTCGGCGATTTGCCCTCGCGGAGGTCCTCCTTAGCTCGCTTGATTGTCTCTTTTTCCGGCATATGTAATCTCCTTCTGGATAGGGATGCTCAAGCAGCCCGCGCCGATGTCAACTCGTGATTCAACGCATTTAAAGGCCGCTCAGACGGTAAAGAGTGTGAATGGATGCGGCTCCTGTCGATCACGCAAAATAGGCAGCGCCACGTTGTAGACCTTGACTCCGGTTTTCGTTTCCGCGGAGAAATATCCGTGATGTGCATGTCCGTGCAGGGCCAGAGCGGGTTTATGCCGTTCCAGCGCCCGTTCCAGCCGTGAGCTTCCCAGGAAGGGAAAGATCGGCTCCGGCTCTCCCACCACTGTCTCTTTAATCGGCGCATAATGCGTGATCACGATCTTCACAGCTGTTTTCAGCTGTGCCAGACCGTAATCCAGCTTGATCGCCTCTCGTTCCGCAATCTCGACAAAATTCTTGATTCCGCCTTCGCCAAAAGGCATCAGCTCATAGGGCGCAAACCCTCCGCAGAAGCCCTTCGTCCCTGCAAACCCGACGCCGTCATGTTCAAAACATTGGCCATCCAGTACATGAATCCCGGCTACGCGAGCCATCCCTGCCAATTCATCCTGATGACCGCTTTCATGGTCATGATTCCCAAGCACGGCAACTATGGGAATTCGAATGTGTTCCAGCACCGAAAGGCAGGCGCGCATCTCTTCCGGCATGCCGTGGTTTGTCAGGTCTCCGGCAATTACCAGCAGATCGGCAAGTTCGTTTACTGGAAGAAATTGCCGGATATTCTTTTCACAATCCTCTTTTTTCAGATGAATATCGGCCACCGCCGCCAGTCTCATCCTCGGCTCCTGTGCGCAGATTCAATCGCCTGCAGCAGAAACGGATGGCGCTCGCAGTATTCGCGGTAAAGATCGCGCTCTCCCCACTCCGCTGCATCAATTGCAAACATTAACGGATCGATGAGAGTTCCCCGAAAAGGCTCGTCCGCTTTCGGATGCTGAATATGCTCCTCGAACCGGTGCATCAGTTCACCCCATACATGCCGCGGAACAAGCCCGACATGCGCGGGATAAACATATGCAAAGAAAATCAGGCTCCAATACAGCAGCTCCCAATGCGGACCTAGGAGCTGTAGAACGCGGTTCCAGTCTAAGCGGTCGCCGCATGCGCGAATGACATGCGCCAGGTCTGCGCCATCAAAGCGCTCTCTTCGCGTAATAAATACCTTTGAGGCCACAAATTCTTCAGCGCTTAAAACACGGCATGGAACACCAAAAATTTCATGCGGTACGGCCCTCTCAATCCAGCCGGCATCCACCACCAGGGCCGCATTGCCCATTGCCGTAATCAGATCGACGAAATACTCGCCGCATATCGCCTTCGCCAGCCAGATCGGGTCTTCAATGCGCGTCTCAAAGCCTTCCTGATCAAGACGGGCCAACGCCTTCGGAACCGACCTCGCCTCCAGCATAATATCGAGGTCTTTCGTCGTTCTCCATATGCCGGTATGTTTGTGCAGAGCAAAAGCTCCCGCAATCGCGAACGGAATCTGCTCCGCCTGCAATGCCTCGAGAAATCCCTGATAGCATTCCAGCGCCTCCGGCGAGAATTCCGGCGGTGTCGATGAGCTTATCGGCAGGTTGGATCTCTCCACAGCCATAGGACTGTGAGACGCACATAGATATCGTTGTGTTGTGTCGCCACTCTTCGCAAAACTCCGGACAAGCAACCCACGCCGGAACGGTTTTAGAGGCTGCGTGCAACCGGTGATCTACAGGCAAAAAAAAGGGGGGCTGAAGACTATATGTCAACAGCCCGGTCATTAAGTCTTGGCAGTACCAGTTTGCTCATTATGATGCATGTGATTCCGCGGAGTGGCCTGCATTATGAGAACGCGGCATAATATGACGTGTCGCCCATGCTGGTTCCCGACATATTACGGATTGCTGCAAGAAACCACTTTCGATCAGCATCGACATTCCGAGTGTGTGAAACCGAGGCCCTCCCGCCATGAGTCAAACCATTCTTCTCACATCTCGTGACGAGTTGCCCTTGCTCACGCGTGCCGCCATCCGTCGCTGCGTCGGCTACAGAATCATATCCGCCCGCAGCCCTTCCCGAAGCCAGGTCGATGTCCTTCGAGCGAAATCCCGACCTGATCATTCTGGGCAACACCTTTTCAGATGCCGAGCAGGCTGACTTCATCGAAGAAGTGCATGAAAGCCAGCCTGGCATACTCGTCATGTCCCTCAAATACAACCTCATCGATCCAGTTATGCTCCTCGCCGTATGCAAATCCATCTTCTCCAGACAGCAGGCTGTGCATCTGCGCGCCTGTTGCAGGCGAGCTGAGGTCATATGAAGACTTGTTCGGATTTCGCGCGTGCCTACGTCAGATACTCTTTGAGAAACGGATCGTCGGAGTGAACAAGGTCATGTGTCGATCCGTCAAAAACCAGCTTGCCGTTATTCAGAACAAGAAAGCTGGTCTGCGGATCGGAGTGTCCCTCAGGAAGCGGCTCCATCTGGTTCTTCTCAGGGTTGAAGCGGTGCGAGGCGAGCACAAAAGCATCCTGCAGACGATGCGTCACCAGCAGGGAACTGGTGTGATAAACGTCGCGCTGTTTGATGACTAATTCCATGATCGTAGTAGACGTGATTGGATCAAGCCCGCCGGTAGGCGAGTCGTAAAGGATCAAATCCGGTTTTGTGATAATGGCGCGTGCAATCGCGACGCGGCG
>Ga0070741_10011309_pt1 | contig 16520 bp, 16 predicted proteins | sample Coa_R1_4_FD_66440 | JGI IMG/M metagenome (GOLD analysis project Ga0070741, IMG submission 66440) | Surface soil microbial communities from Centralia Pennsylvania, which are recovering from an underground coalmine fire - Coalmine... | ecosystem: Environmental > Terrestrial > Soil > Unclassified ...
TCTTTCTCAATCGGCTTGCGCGGGAACATCTGGTCGCGCTGCGCTGCCATATAAACAAATGAGGCCACAATCACTGCCATCTGCTTCAGGTCTTCCGGCTGCAGCCGGTCATAAACATCCATGTTGGAGTGGTGTGTGCGCGTCTCATATTCCACGGGATCTTGTATGAACTGAAACCCGGGAATGCCGACTGCGTCAAAAGAAAGATGGTCTGTGCCGCCGGTGTTGCGCATGGTGAGGGTATCCATGCCCAAGTCATGGAACGGCTTCATCCAGGCTTCAAAAATCGGCTGCACCATGGCATTTTCCTGCATGTACACGCCGCGAATCTTGCCTGTTCCGTTATCAACATTGAAATACACGGAAACCTTGGCCTGCTCCGGCTTAATGCTCATTGGCCCAGCGTCGCGACGAATCACCGTGGGATCGCCCTTGCGTTCTGGGTCTTTTGACTCCGGCCGCGTGCCGTAGTGGTGCGCCACATACCACTGCGAGCCCAGGAGACCCTGCTCTTCGCCAGTCCACAGGCCTATGCGGATGGTGCGGCGCGGCTTGATATCGAGCGCCTTGAGGATGCGCACTGCTTCCATCATCACGATGGTGCCTGCGCCGTTGTCCGTTGCGCCAGTGCCGGTGTGCCAGGAATCAAGGTGCGCGCCCAGCATGACCACTTCGTCTTTCTTATCGGTGCCGGGAATCTCGGCGATGGTGTCATTCTGGTTCATTGAATCGGGGCCATCGTAAAAGGTGTTCTTCACGTTCAGCTCCAGCTCAACGCTTTTCTTGGCTGCCAGGATGCGCGCAATGCGGGTCCAGTGCTCAGTGGCCAGGGTGATTTGCGGAGTGCCCACGGTTAGGCCCTCTTTGTAAGAGCCGCCCTGCTGGACAAAGACTGTGCCGCCGCCAATGGCGCCGCGGCTATGGTCAATCACGGCCAGAACTTTTTCTTCCTCGTAAAATTTGTTGAGCTGGCGTTGGAAGCGCGCACGCTGCTGAAATTCACGAAAGCGGGCATCATTGCGCTCGCCGGGAATCTGATAGTTCTCAATATCCGCCAGCGATTTGTCTGTGTATCTTTCCGAGAGCGGCTCGACAGAAGGCTTGATCTCAGGATCATCACCCGCTAGCACAATCTTTCCCGCCAGCTTGCCGCGATACTTTGCCAGATCCTGCGGCCCGCGAATGCTGACCCGCACTACCTCGCCTTTCACGGTGCCGTCAGTTCCCGGCGTCCAGGCCTTGGGATAAGCAATAAGTGTGGCAACATCCGGAGAGGTCATACGCACATTGCAGTATTCATTGGACCAACCGCGGCCAAAAGGTCCCCATGGCTCAAGATGAGCATTCGCCAGGCCAAATTCCTTCAGCTCGTCACGCGTCCATTCATTCGCTTTTTTCACATTGGGTGAGCCAGTCAGGCGCTGGCCAATCTGGTCCATCAGTCCGCTGGCGATCTCCATGATTTTGGAGTTATGAAAACCTTCGTAGCGGATCTTGCTGATCATTTCCAGATCGGCCTTCTCTTGCGCGCTGCAATACAGAGCGCCGGCCAGAGTGACAACCGCGAAACAAGAAATCAGACGCTTTAAGCTGGGCATTTTCTCTCCTTGGTGGATATAAGCAGACTGTGGGCAGAGCAGTTTATATGCGGAGAGCAGCAGGGTCAAACAGTAGGTTGTGAAGATTTGTTTAGGCTAAGCCTTGCGTGGCCGGACAGAAGTCCACTATATCGGGCCCGGGAAATTTGGTAGTGGGCGCTCTTCTTATTTTGCTAACTGCGGTTCATCGTCACACGATGAACTTTGCTAAGCCGTAACAGTCTTTTTTGCCGCGAACTCAATGAACGATTCTTGACCGGCCCACACGAAACAGGGAAATCATAAAGCCGCAAATCGCTCCCAGAATAGCCACAGGAACTGCGGCCTTGTATGCCAGCGTCATATCCGGCAGGGTATGGCTTGCTTCTCTAATGACTAATAGGGCGATGCACAGGAAAGCAACCGAGAGAAAAAAAGTAATCACGCCGGAAAAGAGACCGATTCCGGCACTTAAAAAGAATTTCTTCATAAAGACCACATTGGGATTGGATGAATCAGCCGTACGTTAGAATAATAACGTGAGTCAGGCAGTCAATGCACAACTCCGGAGCGTCCATGACATCATTCGCGATGCGCGGGTGAGCCAGGCGCCTAACGGCATCTGCTATACCACCGCCGGCGAGATCATGCTTCCCTCGGATGATCTGGAGCGGATTGTGGGCGCGGTGCCTCGCACCATTGCCGCCGCCCTGGACCGCAAGGCCTTCTACTTTGTGCCGCTTACCATTGGCGAAGGCGACAAAACTCTGGTAGCGGAGCGCTTTGACGGCCCGCCAATGGAAGGCGCACTTTGCCATCGCAACATTGATTCCGGCAACGCTCAGTGTGTCTTCATCTCTACCCGGCTGCTGGAAGAGCGCTTTGCCATTGCCTTTGAGTTCTATATCAACGTGGGCCATGCGTTTGTAGATAAGGCCGGTATTTCACCGGAATTTGCAGAGCTGGCCTGGGCGCAGGCGGTGAAGAACGTTCGCGGAGAAACCAGTTTTGACGCCAATGAGTTTCGCAAACAGGTACAGTCATTGAGCGCGGGCCGGGTGGACGAAAAGATTAAATCTGACTATCTGGCAGCAACGTTCTCTGACTCAATCGCCATCTACCTGCTCTCGCTGTGCCTCGATGTGGATTATTACGAGCTGCGCGAGCGCGAATATCCTCTGCTGGCGCCTTCAGCTCTGGCTGAACGCTTAAAGAAAATCGCAGAACTCTTTCCACCAAATCCGGGCTTTCAGTTTGATATTCGCTATCGGCGTAAAAGTTAGGGCGTAGACTTATCCAGAAACCAAGCTGCTGTTTTGTTTGACTGTGTAGAGTGCCGCGCGAGGCTGACGCAGCCTCAGGCGCGTTGCAATCCTAAAGCGTGAAGAAGCTTTCCGGCGGTTTGGAGCGAAGCGATAAAAACAGATGATCGCGCATCTTCGTGGAAAACTGATCTCCAAGCACCCGAACCAGGCTATCGTTGAGGCTGGCGGCGTGGGTTATGACGTAGCTATCAGCGTTCCTACTTTCTCTGAACTCCCCGCGCTGAATGCTGAGGTCTCTTTTTTTATCCATACTCACGTGCGGGAAGATGCCTTGGCGCTATTTGGCTTTCTCCGGGCACAGGAAAAACAGCTTTTTGAAAAGCTACTGAGCGTAAGCGGGATTGGACCAAAATTGGCCATCACCATCCTGAGCGGCATGTCGGCGGACGCAATGGTCGCGGCCATCAAGGGCAACAATGTAGCGGCGCTGACGCGCATTCCCGGGATCGGCAAAAAGACGGCTGAACGCATGGTGCTGGAGCTGCGCGATAAGCTTGACGCATTCGGCATCGCGCCTGAGGCAGCGCCTGCCGTTTCACCTGTAGAGGAAGACGTAATCTCTGCGCTTGTCAATCTAGGCTACCAGCGCGGAATGGCAGAGAAGGCACTGGCACGGCTGGGCAACGTCTCATCGGAGAGCTTTGACAGTCTTTTTCGTAAGGCCATGTCGGCATTAGCAAAGTAAGAACGTGAGGCTTTTGCCGACATTGATTCAGCCCGAAAGCCGGTTACACTTGGGTTGAACATGCGCAGGCTACAGCAGACCGTAATTGTTTGTGCGCTTCTGTCGCTCTCTCTTCAGGCTGCCAATAAAAAGCTGCAGGATTACTACGTTAAAGCTGACCAGACCGTTGACCTATCGTCTGATGTAAAACTGGTCACCGCAAAGCAGGACTGCGAAAACTGGGCCTTGGCTGCGGGCGTAGAGACCATGCTGGCAAAACAGAACGTAGCGTTAGGCCAGAACTTCTGGGTCATGCGCATGAGCGGCGGAGAACTCTGCCTGGACAAGCTGCCGAGCATGGAAACACTGTCCCAGGCAGTAAACAAAGATTTTGCGCTGGATGATGGGCGTCATGTACGGCTGGAGGCGCACTTTGTTTCCGGCGCACCCGTGAACATTGATGCGGTGATTGCCGGCTTGAAACAGCAGCAGGTCTCTTTGCTCCTGTGGCAGGGGCACCCTTACTACCTGACCGGCATCACCTATGACGAGCACATAGGCACTGATGGCACCCGCTATTTTGAAATAAAGGAATTGCGCCTGGCCAACACGTTCGCCAAACTACCGGGAGCCTCGTTCCAGAAGGGCCGCGATAACCCTGAGAACATTGGAGGAATTCTGAGCGTTGCAGTCTTGCCACGATAACTGGCTGGAGTTTATATAGTCTTTATTTTCCAATACAAAAGCTGCTGAAGATTAAGTTCAGAATATCATCGGTCGTCGTCTCGCCAGTGATGGCATCCAACGGGCGAAGTGCGCCATAAAGATCGAGCATGATCATCTCATGGGGAATCTTGTGTTCCACAGCGCGGGTGGCCGCTTCCAGGCCGTTAAGCGATTCTTCTACCAGTCTCTGGTGGCGAACGTTGGTGAGAAAACCCGTCTCCTGCTCTCCGCCAGAGCGACCAGAAACTTCTTCCAGAATTGCCTGGCGTAATGCATTGATACCCTCGCCAGTGATTGCTGAAGTTTTGAAGGCCCTGGACGGTTCGCGCAGGATCTTAAAGGCATTGGGAGCAAGGTCTGTCTTGTTGGCGACGGCCAGCCCGCGGCCGTTCACGCAGACTCGCAGAAGCTCCATATCTTCTGAAGAGATTTCCTGTGTGCTATCAAGCACCACCAGGACCAGGTCGGCTTCGCTCAGGGCCTCGTACGATTTGCGGATGCCGATGCTCTCAGCTTCGTCCGTTGAGTGCCGAATGCCGGCGGTATCGATCAGCTTGATGGGAATGCCGCCAAGCGAGACGGTTTCCGTGACCAGATCGCGCGTGGTACCGGGCGTGGCTGTCACAATGGCGCGCTCACGCTCCACCAATCGATTAAACAGGCTTGACTTGCCGACGTTAGGACGGCCGACAATGGCAAGAGTGAAGCCTTCATGCACGATTTTGCCGTAGGCAAAAGATGCCCGCAGTTGCTCCAGAGGCGTTTGCACTTCTTTGAGGCGCGCGATGATCTCTTCAGACGGAAGCACAGCTACATCGTCTTCAGAAAAGTCGATGCCTGCTTCCATAATCGCAATCAGTTCCACTAGTTTCTTTTTGATCGGCTGAAGCCGCTTGGAGAGCGAGCCTTCAAGCTGCTGGGCCGCGACTTTAGCTTGATACAGCGTCTGTGACTCAATCAGATCACGCACCGCTTCTGCCTGCGTGAGATCAATACGGCCGTTCAGGAAAGAGCGCATGGTGAATTCGCCAGGCTCGGCCAGTCGCGCGCCGCGCGAGGTAGCAAGCTCAACAATGTGACGCAAAACCACCGGTGCTCCGTGAGCAGAGATTTCGACTACATCGTCGGCGGTGTAAGAGTGCGGCTTGGCAAAGAACGTGACCACGGCTTCATCAATGCGCTCACTGCTGGCTGGTTCGATTACTTCGCCAAAAACGGCGCGACCAGCTGCGAGTTCCTGTTTCAACCGCAACATGGAGCATGCGATTGCTCGCGCCTCCGGGCCTGCCAGCCGGACCACTCCAATGCCGCCGCGTCCGGGCGGTGTGGCAATAGCAACGATGGTGTCGTCGAGATTCATAACAGCGAATCGAAATTAGCAGCTAGCAATTTTTTTAAATCCCTGACCCTGAGCGAAGCGAATGGGTGGGATCCATAATAGTTCCGATATTCTTATGAACCGCGCTTGCGCAAGCTGCCAGAAAATCATGGGCTTTCACATTTCCGTAGCAATAGCGATCCCTCACTGCTCCGTTGCGATCCCAAGAATTACGAACCATTGTGGTCGCAGGTTCCGGGATTCAGAAACAGGCTAACAGCTATTTGCCTCTTTCCAGCCGGGCCCAGTGGTCTTCCAGCCGTTCGTAAATATGGTCGATTTTACGATGGAGGTGCGCTACCTCCATTTCAGCCTTCAGGTTGACCTCATAATCCAAGTCGGATTTCAGCCGATCTTTAGCGGCTTGGCGGTTTTGCGACATCATGATGACTGGCGCCTGAACGGAAGCGATCATCGACAAAAATAAATTCAAGAGAATGTATGGGTACGGATCAAAGTGCCTGGCCAGCAGCGCGCTGGAATTAAGAATGACCCATACGGCCAGAATTACGCCAAAAATAATAATGAAAGTCCACGAGCCGCCGAATGAAGCCACTTTGTCCGCAATGCGCTGGCCAAAGGTCAGCAGTTCCTGTTCTTCAATGTTGGGATTGCGTGAGACCTGAGTGCGCAGCAATTCATCCGTAGCTCGCAGGCGCCGACCCATCACGGTAAGCACGTCCATGGCGGCGTGAGGATGCTTATCAATGAAATCAAGCAGACGCTCGCGGTCCAGCACGAGCATCTGTGTATCTTCCCGTGCGACCGCTGTGGCCGTTCTGGGGCCGCCATCGAGAAAAGAAAGCTCGCCAATCACATCCCCCTGCTCGTTTTCCGCCAGCAGGATCTTCTCGCCCTCCGTGTTCTCGACAAAGAGCTCGACCCGGCCGGTGCGCAGGATGAAGATTTCGCCGCCGGGATCGCCGTAATGGAAGACGGTCTGGCCCAGCTTGAACTCGCGCGCATTCATCATTTCCGCCAGGGCTTCGCGCTCCTCGTCATCCAACAACCCGAAGATGGGCACTTCTCCAATCATGGCTACGGTCGTCGACATAAAAATCCTTCCCGAACAGAAGTGGTATCAGTTCCAGCACATGATAGCTGAAGATCGGCTCTTGGCCAGTAGCTATTGGCTAAGAGCTCTTGGCTTTTGGTTGTTAGATTTTGGTTCAACGGGAATGAGGGGAAGGGAGATCAGGTGATCAGGGAAACCATGCCACTGATGACCCTGATTGACGCAGATTGAAAACCTCGGGCAAACAAGGCCGACAAGGTTGACTTCGCGTGAAACTCAGAGTCTAAGCAAAGGACGGATAGACCGGATGCTCCAGGCTTGGGATGCGGTGCGCTCGGATGTCGCTTCTATCTACTCGAAAGGACAAAATTGCATGAAGAATGGGGTGTTGTGGTTGTTCTTGTTTTTCTCCGTGAGCGTCTTGGCGCAACAAAGCGGGACGCAAAAGTCGCCGGCTGATCTCAGGAAGTTTCTGCTGACGCAACTGCAGGAAACCCATAACCAGAAGAACTGGTTTGTTTCCGAGAAAGAAGCGGTCGCCGACCTGACGCCGGAACAGGCTGCCTGGTCCGATGGAAAGAACCATTCCGTGGGCCAACTGCTCCAGCACCTGAACTTCTGGAACTCCACCAATCTGGCGGCTTTCAAGGGCCAGCATCCGCCGGGCCCGGAGGGCAACGACAACAGCAACACCTTCAAGTTCGAGCCCAAACAGTGGGACGCCGCGCTCAAGCAGTTCGACAGCGTGATGAATGAATGGGAGCAGACGGTAGAAAAAGCGAATGACGCGGCCCTGGCGAGGCTTGCTCCGCTGGTTGCTCGCATAGCGGAGCACAACGCCTACCACATTGGAGAGATGCTCGCGGTGCGCAAGGAGCACGGAATGTGGAATCCAGAGTTGGGGGTGAAATGAGCTGGCGTCCTCGGCGGCGCGGCAGTGGGCTTAACGGTAGCTCGCCGTCCAGATCGATGGTGAATGAGAGGTCGGGAAAGAGGATCGGATCTCGACCGGGCGGCACATGACATGTGTCGCCCTAACGCTAACGGGGCTTTGTTTTTCTTTTCGGGCTCACCAGACCTGACGGTCTGGGCTCAATCATTTTCCGCACCTTTCAGGGCTTCAATCACTGCGCCAAAAAGCCAAGAGCTAGTGGCCAAGCACTGATTTACCGCCGCGCTGGGCGGGCAGGCTTGTAATCCTTGGGGTAGAGAACCACGTAGCGGCGGCCGCCTTCGCCTTCACTCTGTGTTGTGAGCGTGCCATGATCGCGGAAAGCCAGGTGAATCAACCGACGCTCGCGCGATGACATGGGCGCGAAAGAGTAAGGCATTCCGGTCTTGATAACGCGCTCCGCGGCTACCTGGGCAGCAAGCTTCAATTCCTGGTGCCGTGCGGCGCGATAACCTCTGCAGTCAAAACTGACGCGGTCATGCTCTTCAGGATGAAGATGCAACGACTCATGAGTAAGCAACTCAAGAGCGCGCAAAGCTTCACCATTGCGCTCCAGCAGCAACTGGCTGTCAGGACCAGCAAGCTCCACCAGTATCTCCGGGGTCTCAAGCTCCTGCCCCACCGAAACAGGGGGATTCACCGTGATTCTGTATTTCAGCTTGAACGCCCCTGAAGCAATCACATTCTTCAAAAACGAATCGATCTTTTTGGCGGTGGCAACTTTATCCTGAAGCATTTCTCTAGCTCAAACTCTCCGGGCAATTTTACAGGGCTTTTGGCCTCATCGCTTGCGCGTGGCCCGCCGTTCCATGGTTTTCTTAACTTGCTGGCCCAGTTCAGAACGGTTGATCACCAACTGTTGCGCGTAACCCAGCAGAGTACTCAAGGCCCAGTAAATGGAAAGGCCGGAAGCCACGCCCCAACTGAATCCGCCGATCATAAGCGGGCCCATGAAGGTCATAATCTTCTGCTGGGCCGGATCCATACCAGCCTGGGGAGCGCTCTTCTGCTGGACATACATGGCGACGATGATCAAGATCGGCAAAATATGCAGCGGATCAGGCGCAGAAAGGTCGTGTATCCAAAGCCAGCTTGACTGCCTCAACTCAATCGCGTTGCCCAGCATGGCATAAAAGGCAAACAAGAAAGGCATTTGCAAGAGCAGCGGAAAGCAGCCGCCGACTGGATTCACGCCTTCTTTTTTGTACAGCGCAGACATCTCCTTCTGCATTTCAGCGCGCCGCGGATCAGTAATGCCATAGCGCTTGTATTTTTCATTGATGGCTTTTATCTGGGGCTGGATCCGCTGCATGCGCAAAGACGACTTCATGCTGGAAATGCGCAAAGGCAGCAGAGCCATGGTGATCACGATAGTCAGAAAGGCAATGGCCCATCCCCAATTAGGAATCCAATGCTCATACGTCCACTTAAGCCAGAGGAACAACGGACGGGCAATGAAGCTGAAGAAGCCAAAATCATAGATGCCACGCAAATCAGGGCCACCTGCCTGCGCTTGAGTGCCTTCAAGCAAGTCCACTGCCTTAGGCCCGCCAAAAATACGCACGCGCGTAAGACCGCTTGTGTTGCCGAACGCCGCGCCTACAACATTGGCCTTGTCTTTTGCGTCGTTGGGCTTCTCCGCGTTCTTGGGAGCTTCTGCCTGGCTGTTGAGCGTGACCAGCGTGACGTCTTTGGGATCTTGCGGCATGAAAGCCACGGCAAAGTACTGATCGGCAACGGCAACCCAGCTGTATGGTCCTGGCAGTGTCTCGCCACCAGCAATCCATTTCTTGCTTCTCAGGATGCCGCCGGAAGATACGGCCTTGCGTTCTACGTCGCCATTCTTTTCCCAGTCAATTTTACTGCCGACAAACGATCCAGCCGAAAGCTGGTCACCAAGACCGCTGGGCCACTGCGGAAACGCCTGGATTTTTTGCCCGTCACGCGTGACTTCCGTCTCAAGATCAAGAATATGGCCTTTTTCTAAGTGGAAAACTTTTCTGACCGCCACCTCACCATCAGAATATTCAAATGTGAGCGAGTCTTTGGATAGGCTGGCTACGTAGAGCGCCTCATTCAGCTTCTTTTTTAGCTCATCGTCATAGGTAAAAAGTGAGAAAGGATAACCAAGTTGCGGCGCTATCAACTGGTTAACGAGATCAAAAGGTTTGCCGTTATTGTCAGTGTATCGATATCCGCCGCCACTTTTGTTTTTTCCGATCAGCAGCCACGACTTCAGGACCGCACCGCGGTTGGAGAATGTGATGCGGAAATAATCATTTTCTAAAACTGACTCGGTCTCGCTGGCAGCTCCCTTTACAGGAATTTTGATTGCCGGCGCCGATTTTTTTGACGCCGCAGGCGTGGCGGATGCAGCGGGCAACGGCGCTGTACCTGGCGTGGGCTGCGACTGTTGTTGCTGGCCTTTTTCCTGCGGCTTAGGCTGAGGTTTGGGAAGAAGGTATTGCAAGAGGCCAAGCGCCAGGAAAACGCTTAGTAAGACAAGCATGATTCGCTTGTCTGAGCCGGGTTCGTTATGTGGATTGCGATATTCCAATTTTTTCTTGTCGCTTCGCTCCAAACCGCTTGAGCATTCTTCCTGAAAAACTAATTCACCATGCCTTGTTGCTTGCGGCTCGGTTACCCCTTCAAATTCCACCCGCCTTTAATCATTTGCAACCTGCTTAGCATTCGCATGGCTGCAATTTTTACTTTGCGGTACCGGATCATATCCGCCGCGTGAAAACGGGTGGCAGCGCAAGATACGCCATGCGCCCAAAAGAGTTCCCCGGAAAAACCCGTGCCGCGCTAAAGCTTCAGCAGCATATTCAGAGCAACTGGGAACATAGCGGCACGATGCAGGCAGAAAAGGCGAAATCAACTTCTTGTATAACCGCAGCAGCCATACGGCGAATCGTGCCATCTTGCCTTACCTCGCTGATCCTTTGCTTCGCTGAGCTTTATCACGCTGGACTGCGGCAAAAACCTGGCCAATCTCAGCATCCAACTGCGCAAACTTTAACTGCAACACGCTTTTCCTGGGATGCAACACAACATCGAGCGGCTTGGCCAGTTCTGCCAGACGCCGCTGCACTGCCGCACGCATGCGCCGGCGAATGCGATTGCGCTCTACTGCTCCACCCAAAACCTTGCCCACAGTAAGACCTACGCGCGGAACCGGGCCGCCGCTCTCACGATAAAAGGCGATCATGTTGCCGGAAAAATGTTTCTTGCCCTGCCGGTAAACCGCCTGGAAATCGGCGTGTTTCAGCAGCCGTGAGCTCCTTGGAAACTTGAATGAATCGCTTTCTGTAGAACTATTCACAGCTGGTCTGGCAGGAAGGTTCAACATTCGCTGGGAGGGCTATTCCCGAAACCCGGGCTTTACTGAAACCCGCTTCCTTCCTTTAGCGCGACGGCGGGAAATCACCGCCCTGCCGCTTTTTGTCTTCATACGAGTGCGAAAACCGTGCGTCTTAGACCGGCGGCGACGGTTGGGTTGAAAAGTGCGCTTAGGCATGGATTTGTGGAACTCCTACTCAGGATTGTTCTTGTTGGGCAAATTCTAAGTATAAAGAATCTTGAGGATTCCCGCCACTTTGCCAAAAGTATCTATACAGTTATTGCTGTGGGTAGCTCTTCTAAACATAAACTGTGGCGGCTGCAACGCCCCGGAGTTGCGATCTGAGATTTTTTTAAGGTTCAAATGCACAGAGCTCCGATGCAGGGTCAAAACGCGCGCTAGGCTATGCGTTATACATCAACAGGCTCAAACACGGTTAGCTTCAGTTTTGTAGCCGCGATGCTTCAAGCAACACAATGTGAAATCGCTCCACGTGCGGGTAATACAAGTGTTAGCGGAACTATTGCACCATGGCCGCAGCAAAGAAAAACATGCAGACTTTACGAATGCATGGCTATAGCGGAAAAGGAAAAAAATCTCGTGAATTTTTTTTGCATGAGTTCATTTCCTCAGGGCAAAGTTCGTGCTAGTATGCCGACCAGTCAAGAATTTTTAATTTGCACCACGAAATGTTCAGGCTCTACGTTGCCCAAACGTGGAGCAGGAACAGGGAATCTCTAAGTTAACGAACGGGCCCCTGGCCGGCTCGCATTAGGAAACATCCAGAGAATGTCATTACCCGCTGCGACCGTAACCGCAACCGCAAATCCGTGGCTCCGCATTCTGGCGGCGCTGGAAAAAAAGATTACCCGCCACTCCTATGACACATGGCTCAAGCCGACCCGCTTCAGCCACACAAATGGAAATATTATTTTTGTGCGGGTGCCGAACATAGAATTTCGCGATATCGGCGATAGGTTTGGCGACTTAATCCAGGAAGCCATGGACACGCTGGCGCCGGAATATCAGGACGTAAAATTCATTACGCCGGAAGAAGATCCAACGGTTCCTCCGGTCCGCCCCGATGGTGGTTTTGCTCCAGTTTCAGCCAGCACACCGGCCCAGAACACAGGACGGCAGCAGCGGTTTGACTGGGATTCAGCAGCACAGCTCAGCCCCAAGTACACCTTTGGCGCTTTTGTGATTGGCGCAGGCAATCAGTTTGCCCATGCAGCATCACAGGCCGTGGCTGAGCGTCCATCCAAAGCTTACAACCCGCTGTTTCTCTATGGCGGTGTGGGGATGGGCAAGACCCATTTAATGCAGGCCATTGGACACGAAGTAAAGCGGAGGCAGCCGCATGCTTCCATCTGCTACATCTCCAGCGAAAAGTTCACCAACGAGATGATCAACTCTCTGCGTTACGACCGGATGATCAGCTTCCGTGACAAGTTCCGCAACGTCGACGTGCTGCTGATTGACGACATTCAGTTCCTGGCGCAGAAAGAGCGGACGCAGGAAGAGTTCTTCCATACCTTCAACGCGCTGCATGAGTCGATGAAGCAGATTGTGATTGCCAGTGATCGCCCCCCCAAAGAACTGCCAGAGATTGAAGACCGTCTGCGTTCGCGTTTTGAATGGGGATTGATTGCGGACATTCAACCGCCGGATCTGGAGACAAAGGTCGCCATCCTGCAAAAGAAAGCTGAGTCTGAGCGGGTAACCATTTCAACCGATCTGGCGCTGTACATCGCTTCAAATGTGCGCACCAATGTGCGCGAGCTGGAAGGCGCATTGATCCGGCTGATTGCTTACTGCTCGCTGACGGGCGCGGAGATAAGCCTGATTACAGCTCAGCAGGTGCTGAAGAATTTCATTGATTCCCAGGCGCGTAAAATCACCATTGACGCCATACAGAAAGCAGTGGCGGAGCAGTTTGGTTTGCGCGTTACGGAGATTAAACAAAAGAGCAACTCACGCGCCATTGTCTTCCCGCGGCAGGTCGCCATGTACCTGGCCAAGCAGATGACCGAAGCATCGTTGCCGGAGATCGGACGCCAGTTTGGCGGCAAGCACCACACGACGGTCATGCACTCAATCGACAAGATCGAGGAGCAGCGGCAGGCGGATAAGGACTTGAACAGGCTCCTGAACAAGCTGACCGAGACACTGAATAGCTGAGCTGTCGGCTTGGACTTTGTGACAAATTGTCCCAAAGTTTTTGTCCTTGAGATGGCGACTGCTCTCCAGCCATGATTGTGCTGCTAATTCGGTGCAGAAATCCACAGCTCTCCACAAGCGATTTTCCACAAAACTCGAAAACGACAGATTAGAATGGCAGCCGCAGAGCATACGCTTGAACTTTGCGGCCTAGCAGCCGCTCTTCATGGGATTTGCGGTATCCTGCAAGAAATGATGTTTTCGCAGGGATCCATTTAGAATTTATAGGGGGCCATAATTTATGCCTTCTTCAGTAGGCACTGAGGCGGGAGTCGCAATGGAAATCAGCGTCAGCAAAAACGATCTGCTCAAGGAACTCACGGCGACACAGGGCGTGGTGGAGCGCAAGACGACGATCCCGATTCTCTCAAACTTTCTGTTTGAGGCGGGCGATGACAAGCTCTCAATCACCGCCACTGATCTTGATCTCAGCCTGCGCACCGCGTGCCCGGCAAAGGTCAAGAAAGAAGGCTCATGCACCGTGCCGGCACGCAAGCTTTATGACTATGTGAAGCTGCTGGGCGATGGCGACATCAGCATCAAGCTGCTGGAGAATCATTGGGTGCAGATCCGCAGCGGACGCTCGAACACAAAAATGGTTGGCATGGCGCGCGCTAATTTTCCCGCGCTGCCGCTGTTCCCCGCTGAATCTGCTATCCAACTCCCCGCTCAGGTGCTGCGCCAGTTGATTGCAAAGACGATTTTCTCAATTTCCAATGAAGAATCGCGTTACACCCTGAATGGCGCGCTAATGGTATTGAAGCCGGAATCGCTCACCATGGTGGCAACAGATGGCCATCGCCTGGCCCACATTGAACATGCCAATACCAAGCTGCCGGTCAATGGCGAGATGAGAGTCCTGGTCCCTAAAAAGGCCATGGCAGAGCTGAGCACCCTGCTGAACTCCAGCGATGCGCAAACGGTTGAGTTCGCCAAAGATGAATCAACGCTTTTCTTCCGCATTGGTGGAAGACTGTTGACCTCGCGTCAGCTTACCGGCCAGTTCCCCAATTACGAAGCTGTGCTTCCCCGGGATAACAACAAATTCATCACCGTGCACTGCGACGAACTATCTTCCGCCATCCAGCGCGTGGCGCAGTTTGCTGATGAGCGCTCCAATGCCATACGCCTGCGCGTGGAAAAGAACGAGTTGAAAGTCTCATCTTCCAACACGGAGACAGGCGAATCTGAAGATTCCATTGAGACGGCTTACGCCGGCGACCAGATGGTAATTGGATTCAACTCGCAATACCTTCTGGAATTTCTGAAAGTGGTCGGAGCCGGGGATGTCCGCTTTGAATTTAAAGACGCGCAGACCGCAGGCCAGCTGCGTCCAGACGAGCCGGCTGACAGCGAATATCGCTATCGCTATATCGTTATGCCAATGCGCATCTGAGGAACGGAACAAAGCAAAATGAAACAGGCCGGACATTTTGTCCGGCCTGAATTTTTATGGGAGAAAATGCTTACTGGACCATTTTCCGGGCCATCACGCGATCCACGGTTTGTTCGACATTGGGCAGGAATGAATCAATACCGCTCATGGAAGTAGCTGATGCAGGAGAGAACCGGGCGGTGCTCACAAGCACATCATTCCAACGCTGAAAGATAAGACGGCTGGGTGAATCGAGCACGTTGTTGCGCTCCGTTGCGGGAAGGGTAAGGCAAGTAAGCCAAAACGCAACTGCTCCAAGGTAGCAAAAATTCTCGACAATCCAGAGAATTGGCGCCTGGTCAGGGAATACGTTCTGCAAATACGCAACTGACAAGCTGGAAGCTGCACTCATGCCGAGCCCAAGAGCGATCGACATGCTGGTGCTTCGCCATGATAAGCCCAACTTTTTTTCAAAAAGCAGGAAGAGCAACAGGAATCCACATTCCATCAAACGCATACTGCGTTCTAAAAGATCAATGGCGGCAGAAAGCCTGCTCACGGAAGGCGAAGCTGTCGCGATTGCGGTGAGAATTGCAGCCACCAGAAGAAATACACCTGCCCAGCGAAAAAGCATTTTGCCCAGGTCAATTAGAGCCGCATAGGGTTTGAGCGCGGCAACGAAAATTTCATATAGAAGCGCGAATTCAATGCCAATCAGCGCAAGGCTCAGGCCGTCGAAAAGGAAGTGCATCTGTGGATAAGCGCAGCATAAAAAAAAGGGAATAAATCCAAGGAATATAGCTGCGATCACATAGGCGTTATAACCGAAAAAGACGGGGAACTGGGAACGCAAGTTCCTTTTTTTCATGACGTACAAAATCGTTACCTGTAAACAAGCGACAATTATTCCCAGAACAACGGGTGCCCACTTGATGATCGCCAGTCGCACGATGTACCTCCTAGGAGAGCCGAAAGCATATAACTCCCTACCAGTTGCAAGCAAGCACCCGGTGAGACACGAAGGTACAATTTACTAATTAGTACACTATTGGCGATTCAAGTCGTCTAACTCTAACAAAATAAGCCCATAACAGGCCTCCCAAATCTACCGTAGGGCGGGCCGCTGGGGGCAGGGTAATGGGTGGGCAATGGGACCAGTTAGAGAAGTTCCCAAATCGGTTGCGAGAGCTGCATAGCCTGCAAAGACAATCAAGGTGATGATGGAGGTACGAAGTAGCGATTTCATTGGGGGAAAGCTCCTGTTTTTCTTAGGTTCTAAATTTTTTCTTGGTGGTGCAATTCAGGTGGTCTGAATTGCGAGATGCAGTATACCCTTCATCCCTAATTTTTCAATACTTTATTAGTACAATCTGAATTTTGAAAATAGGGGGTTTTCCAGCCCTTCAACTGGCCTATGGGACATACTCCACCCGTTACGGAAGGGTATGTACAAATACCCATTAATCCATTGGATTTAAGTAACTTACCATAATGGGAAAACAATGGAAGTTCAGGCAGTTGGATTAAGTGAAACGGTTTTCACAAGCTCTCGGTCACGTCTCTCTCTGGTCAATAATTAGTCTTTAGTTGTGGAAATTTAAAATTCCTAATAAATTTCCACAGGACCATTTTGGACATCTTGCCCGGAACTTTGATCCCGGTTTTTGCCTCTCTCGCAGGAACCGAAAGCAGTTCCGGTATGGTACAATAGGGAGTTGTTTAGACGTCAACTAAGTAATTGATATTAAGCAACTTGAGTCGAGTTTTACACGGGCTAATGGCCCGAATGCAAGTTGCTGACCGCAGGTAAACAGGGGAGCAAAACAAATCTTGGCCAAAGAATCTGCAACAGCCACAGCGAAAGAAATGGCAGAACAAAACAAAAGCAAAAAGAGTAGCGGGAACGGAAACGGAAATTACACCGCAGAAGACATCAAAGTGCTTG
>Ga0070741_10011310_pt1 | contig 16518 bp, 13 predicted proteins | sample Coa_R1_4_FD_66440 | JGI IMG/M metagenome (GOLD analysis project Ga0070741, IMG submission 66440) | Surface soil microbial communities from Centralia Pennsylvania, which are recovering from an underground coalmine fire - Coalmine... | ecosystem: Environmental > Terrestrial > Soil > Unclassified ...
TCGGCTCCTCGAACACACGCGGTTTCATCTTCGGCGACGGCTTCTACTGGGTGTTGAGCCGCAATGCCGATGCCACGCTCGGCGCCGCTCTCTACAGCAAGCGCGGCTCTTCTCAGTCCGGCAACCTGCGCGCTGTCGGGTATACCTATGGCTTTCAGGCCAACTACTTCGGCGTTATCGACAGCCAGGGCTATCCGGGAACCGGGCAGAACCAGGGCGGCCAGGAACTGAGGGTGAATGCGTGGAAGCAACTGCCGGACGACTTCCGCGGCGTGCTCTCGGTCGATTATCTTTCCTCGTACCTGTTCCGCCTGGCCTTCGCGCAGGGCTTCACCGAAGCCATCAACTCGGAGGTGCGCTCCTACGGCTTCGTGTTCAAGAGCTGGGACGGCTTCGGTTTCGGCGTGCTCGCTTCCAGCTACCGCAATTACGAAAGCGCCACTGCCGGCGATTACATCGAGATTGTGCACGCCCCCAGCCTGGAGCTCTCGACCGTCGAACGGGCCTTCAGCAGGACAAATTTCGTCTACGGCTTCGACATCGCAACTGAGGCGGTATCGCGAAACGAGCTGGGTTTCGAGACCGCACCCGTGGTTGGCCGCGTCGATGTCGCGCCGCATTTTGCGTGGCCAAAGCTGTTTCATGGCTGGACGCTGCGTCCCGAAGTCGGCGTGCGCGAGACCTACTATTCGCAGCGTCTGGTGACGCCGCCAACGGCAACCATGGGCGTGGCGGTCAGCGATCCGGTCAATCGCAATGTAGCCAATGCCTCATTCGAGCTGCGCCCGCCGACGCTGGAAAAAGTATTTGGACGCAAGCTATTCGGGCGCGTTGTGAAGCACACGGTCGAGCCGTTCGCCATCTACCGCTATCAGACCGGGATCAACGACTTCGCCCAGATCATCCGCTTCGATTCGCGCGACATTCTGGCCAACACCGACGAAGTGGAGTACGGGCTCGTCAGCCGTCTCTATGCCAAGAAATCCTCCGTTGCCGCCAGCTGCTTCCAGCGTGCGCCGCACGAGTCGGCCTCGACCGACATCAGCGAACGCTTCAGCCAGGCCCAGAAGGCCTGCAAGGACAAGAGCGCGCCTGCCGGCGATGTGCTGACCTGGGAGCTGGCGCAGAAATACTACGGAAACCGGAGCTTCGGCGGAGCGCTGGTTCCGGGCGCGCGCAACGTATTCGACAGCACCGAGGACCTCACCGGAATCGCCTTCCTCATCGATCCCCGGCGGTTTTCGCCGATCGTGTCGCGCCTGCACGCGCAATCCGGCGGGGTCGACTTCCAATGGGCCCTCGACTACGACCCGGTGCTGCAGCGGGTGAATGCGAGCACCATCTTTGCCGGATACCGCTGGGGAAACTTCTATCTGAATGGCGGACAATCGTATTTGAACGCGCCTGGAGAGAGCGCGCTCACAAGCTCCGGAGTGGTGACGCCCAGCATCTTCAATCAATATCGTGTCGGATTGAACTACGGAGCCTTGAGCCGGGCGGGGCTGAACGCAGGCTTCAGTTTGGGCATCGACTCCCAGCTCTCGTATCTGCAGTCGGCTACCGCGCAGGCGAATTACAACTGGGACTGCTGCGGCATAGCGATCGAGTACGCGCGCTGGGAATTTCCCGGCATACGCAACGAAAACGCCTTCCGTTTTTCCTTCAGCCTGGCCAACGTCGGATCCTTCGGGACCTTGCGGCGGCTGCAGCGCCTGTACTGAATCTATAATGTGCGGGTGCCCGCCTCGCACTCCATTTCGGCTGAGTCAGCGGCTTCGGAACTCCAGGCCAAGCTGCTCGCCTTGCGGGCCGCCCTGCGCTCCATGCGCCACTTGCTGGTCGCCTATTCGGGAGGTGTGGATTCGGCGTTCCTGGCCTGGGTGGCACATCGCGAGCTAGGCAGCGCGATGCTGGCGGTGCTCGCCGATTCTGCCAGCCTGGCACGCTCCCAGATGCAGGACGCAGTCGCCTTCGCGGAAGAACAGGGCATCCCCCTGCTGGTCGTCGAAACCGGCGAGATGGAGCGGCCGGAATACCGGCAGAATGACAAGAGCCGCTGCTTCTACTGCAAAGACGAACTGTTCGCCGTCATGGAGCAATACGCGCGGCAGCACGGCTTCGACACCATTGCGTATGGGATGAACCTCGACGACGAGGGCGACTATCGGCCGGGACAGCGTGCCGCCCAACAGCACGGCGTTTGCGCTCCCCTGCGCGATGCGGGCTTGGGCAAGGACGAAATCCGGCAGCTGGCGCGGGAAGCGGGGTTGCGTGTGTGGGACAAGCCGGCGTCGCCCTGCCTGTCGTCGCGAATTGAATACGGACGGCCAGTGACGCGCGAGGCACTCTCGGCGATCGAAGCGGGAGAGGATGCGCTTCGCCAGTTGGGCTTCCGTCAGTGCCGCGCCCGGCACCACGGCGACAGCGTTCGCATTGAAATTGCGGCCGATGAACTGCCCCGAGCGCTGACCGCGTATATGGCCGCAGAGTTCACTCGCATCTTCAAGGCGCTCGGCTTCCGTTACGTCACCCTCGACCTGGAAGGCTTCCGTTCCGGCTCGCTGAATATTCTGGCGAGCCGTTAGAACCGCCCTCCTCCACCCTTCATGGTCAATTCCACTCTCCATGAGATAATCGGGTGATCAGGCTCCCACTCGAAAGGCGGTTTGTAACTTTGTTTTTGAAGCGACTTGCAATCGTGTCTCTGTTGTTGTGTTCCGCCGGCTGCGCGCAATCCAGCGCTCCGGGAATATCGCCCGACGTCTCCGAGCACATTCAGCGCCAGGTCCGCGCCTTCTTCAACATCCCTCCGGATGTCGACATCAAGATTGGCGCCCCCTCGCCCAGCGAGTTCCCTAACTACGAATATGTGCCGGTGACGATGACCCGCGGCGGCAAGTCGCAGCACGCCGAGTTCCTGCTTGCGAAGGACGGCAAGACGCTCATCCGCTTCACCAAGATCGATTTGACAAAGGACCTGTTCGCCGAGACGATGGGCAAGATCAACATTGCCGACCGGCCGGTACGCGGCAATCCAGACGCCAAGGTCACCATCGTCAACTTTGACGACTTCGAGTGTCCCTTCTGCGCCCGCATGCACACCACGCTGATGAACCAGATCCTGCCGCAGTATGCCGATAAGGTGAAGATTGTCTACAAGGATTACCCGCTACTGCAGATTCATCCGTGGGCGGAGCATGCGGCCAACGACGCCAACTGCCTGGCAAAGGAGAGCGGCGCCGCTTATTGGCAACTCGCCGATTATCTGCACGCCAACCAGCGGTCGATCCCGCCGCAGAACGTGCAGGCCTCCGACGGCGAGTTGGATCGGCTGACCCTGGATTTCGGGAAGAAGAATAACGCCGACATGAACCGGCTGCAGGCCTGCATCAAGACGCAGTCCGATGCGGCAGTGAAGGCCTCGATGACCGAAGGCGACGATCTGGGCGTCAGCGCGACGCCTACGGTCTTCATCAATGGCGAGCGCCTGGAAGGTGCGCTGGACGTCGACGAAGTACGCGCTGCGCTGAACCGGCAATTGCTGGCGGCGGGAGTGCAACCGCCTCCGGCGCAGAATCCGACGCCAGCCGCCAATACGCCATCGGAGCCGTCCGGCAATCCGGCAGGAAGCGCGGCGCATCCGCCTGCACCGCAGCCGTCCGCGGCCAGGTAGTCCGGCGCGCACAGATCGACAGGCGTGCACCATCGGCCTCTGAGGAGGGGCAACGTTGCAATTCGAACGCGCGAGAGAAATGATGCGGCGGGCCACCGTCGCCGGCTTTGCTTTACTTGGCTTGCTGGCAATCGTCGCCTGTTCCAATAAGCAGGTAGGCAGCGACGTGATGGCGACCGTCAACGGGCGCAAGATCACCCGGACAGAAGTCCAGAAGTTCTACGACAGCCAGATCGCCGACGCGCCGCAGAAGCCGAGCGCCGAGCAGGCCGACAGCCTTCGTCTCAATATTCTCACCCAGCTCATCAACAACGAAATCCTGATGCAGCGGGCCGAGAAGCTGGGCCTGCTGGCCACCGATGAAGAGGTCAACGCCAAAGTCACCGAGATCAAGGCGCCCTTCACCCAGCAGCAGTTCGATCAACGGCTGAAGGAACGCAACATCACGCTCGACGACTTCAAGCGCGACCTGCGCCGCTCGCTGACCATCGACAAGGTGCTCAACAAGGAAGTCACCTCCAAGATCGACATCACCGACGACGACATTACCAATTACTACAATCAGCACAAAGCGGAATTCAATCTCATCGAGCCGCAATACCACCTGGCGCAAATCCTGGTCACTGCCCAGCCTAACCCGCAGATCAGGAACATGAAGGCGCAGAACGAGGCGGAAGCGCGCAAGAAGATCCAGATGGTATCGAACCGGCTGGACAGCGGCGAGGACTTTGCCACCGTTGCCACCACCTATTCCGAGCAACCCGAAACCGCGCAGAACGGCGGCGACCTCGGCTTCATCCCGGAATCTTCCCTCAAGCAGGACCACGCCGCCTTTGACGCCATCAGCAAGCTGAAGCCCGGCCAATACACCGCCATCCTGCCGGTCGGCGATCCAAACAGCCATCAGGTTTTCGGCTTTCGCATCGTGAAACTGATCAGCAAAGAAGGCGCGGGACAACGCGAACTGAAAGACCCGCGGGTGCAGCAGGCAATCCGCGAGCAGCTGCGCGACCGCCGGGAACAGCTGCTGAAAGCGGCTTACTACGAAACCATCCGCGACAAGGCCTCGGTGACGAACTACTTCGCTGAAGATATTCTGAAGGGCGGGACGACGGGCAAGTAGGCCAAGCTAATGGCCGGCATGCGGTCCTGAGCTGACGGGAATCACGCAGCCGTCGCCGACCTCGCATACGTCGAGCTCGAATTGAATCGTGGTGTGGTGGATATGGAAGTGCTCGCCGAGCTCCGCCCGAATCGCAGCAAGGATATTCGCGCTCTCCGACGCGGGCATGTCCAGAATGCCGACATGGCATGACAGCGAATGGGTGTCGCTGCCGATGCTCCAGACGTGCAGGTCGTGTACCGAGCACACCCCGGGCACGGCGCGGATGGCGTCGGCAATGCGGTCCAGGTGCATGCCGCGCGGCGTACCCTCCAGCAGAATGTTCAGGCTTTCGCGGATGATCCCGATCGACGACCACAGGATCATTACGCCGATGCCCAGCGACAGCGCCGGATCGATCCAGTGCTGACCGGTAAAGCTGATCGCGACGCCTCCGGCGATGACCGCCGCGGTCGAAAACGTATCTCCTATCTCGTGCAGCAGGGCGCTGCGCAGATTGATGTCGCGGTGGCCGCGCATCAGCAGCAAGGCGATAACGCCGTTCATGGCGACGCCTGCGGCCGCCACCCAGATCATCAGCCCGGCATCGACTGCCACCGGCGCGCGCAGGCGCCGGAACGCCTCATACCAGATGTAGAACGAAATCAGCACCAGGGTGATGCCGTTGACGAAGGCGGCCAGCACACCGGCGCGGTGGTAGCCAAAGGTCTTGCGCGCGCTCGGCGGCCGCGATTGCAGATACACCGCGCCCCACGACATCAGCAGCGCTACGAAATCGGTGAGATTGTGCCCGGCTTCGGAGAGCAGCGCCAGGCTATGCGCGCGGACTCCGGCAATCACCAGCAGCACGATGTAGACAAGCGTTACAGCCAGCGAAATACGCAGCACGCGCGAGGTTTTCGCGTTGTCGGCGGCGTGCCAGTGCATGGCTCCAGTCTAACCGATGCCTATGGAAACCATGAGAGTGCCCGCTGGGGAATTTACAATGTCTGAGCATCGCCAAAAGCAATGGTCGCCGCTTTGCGTGCCTCGGTATGGCGCGCATGCGCCTGCTATCGGCTTGCGGCCTTGAACCTTTCGGCGCGGTGCGGCGTATTACACAGAGGCTCCAGCTACAGCAACAAGGCAATTCATAACAGGAACAGCAGCTCAGTTCCAGGAGACGGAAATGTTCGTGTTCAGCTTGGTCACGAGTGCGGCGCGCAAGGCGCTGGCTCTGGGAGTAATTGCTATTCTGACAAGTTTCGCGGCAGCGCAGGATGCCCCGCATAGCAACCCACCAGCGCCGCAAGTCGCCGTACCGCCCCTGGCTCCCATGCCGCAAGCTCCCTCGCCGCAGCACAATGCCCCCGCCTATTCCGACAAGAACTACGCGAAGCCGCTCTCCGGCTTCCCCAATCTCATCGCACCCTACAGCGTGCGCCACGTTCCGCCCGCCAACCTGAACAACTCGGCGATGACCGACACAGTTTTTCACGACGGCAAGATGTATCTTTCGATCAATGACGCCGTAGCGATGGCGCTGGAGAACAATCTGGATGTCACCCTGCAGCGCTACAACCTGTCGATTGCCGACACCGACTTGCTGTTGACCAGCTCGGGCGCGCCGAATCGCGGCGTGAACGCCAGCGTGGTGCAAGGGACGCCAGGCCCGGTGATCGGCTCGACCTCGACCGGCGGTACTGGCAGCGCCTCCACCGGCGCAACCGGCACCGGAGCCGGTGGCACGCAGGTCGGCGCGGGTGGCGCAGGCGCAGGCGCTGCGGGACTTGTGCAATCTACCCTCGGCGCAGGACCGCCGCTCGACAACTTCGATCCCGTCCTCAGCGGCACGCTGCAGGGCGAACACGCGACCACGCCGCAAACCAGCACGGTGTTCACCGGCACCACCACTTCGGTTCAGAACACCAATACCTACAACTTCAGCTATACGCAGGGCTTCTCCACCGGCACCCTGCTCACCGTGGGCTTCAATAACAGCTACGTCACCACCAACTCCATCTTCTCCCTGGTGACGCCGCAACTCACTCCCAGCTTCCGCTTTCAGCTGCGCCAGCACCTTTTGCAGGGCTTCGGTTTCGATCCCAACCTGCGCTACATCCGCATCGCGCGCAACAACCGTGAAATCGGCGATGTAGTCTTTCGCCAGCAGATCATCAACACCGTCTCGGAGGTCGAGAACATCTACTGGGACCTGGTGACCGCCTACGAAGCGGTGAAGGTGAACGAGCGCGCCTTGCAGTACGCCGACAAGGTGCTGGCCGACGATCGGGAGCAGGTGCGCATCGGCACCATGGCGCCCATAACGCTGGCTCAGGCGGAGAGCGGGGTGGCCAGTGCTAAGCAGAACCTGATCGTCTCCCAGACCAACCTGCAGTTGGAAGAGTTGCTGATGAAGAATGCCATCACCAAGAACCTGGAGGACCCGATCCTGGCCGAGGCTCCGGTGATTCCCACCGACACGCTGAAGCCGAACGAGCAGTACGAGGTGCGTCCGGTGCAGGACCTCATCGAGGAAGCCTTGCAACGGCGTCCGGAGATCGCCACCCAGCGCATCAACCTGACCAACGCGGAGATCTCGCGCAAGTCGCTCAAGAACGCTCTGCTGCCGAGCCTCGACCTCGTTGCCTTTTACGGCGCATCCGGTCTGGCCGGCCAGCCTAATCCGCAGATTCCCGCCTGCCCGACCACCAATGTCTTCGGGGAATGTTTCCAGCCCGGCCTGATTCCTCCTACCTATGGCACCGCATTTTCCAATCTCTTTAACAGCTCCGCGCCTGACAAAGGCATAGGCGTCAATCTAAACATTCCGCTGCGCAACCGGGCGGCGCAGGCCAACCAGGTGCGCTCCGAACTGGAGTACCGCCAGACGCAGGTGGCGCTGAAGCAAACGGAAAACACGATCGCGCTGCAGGTTCGCCAGGCGCAATTCGCGTTGCAGCAGAATTATGCGGCGCTACAGGCGGCGATCGCCGCCCGCGATTACGCCCGCGAAAGCCTCGACGCCGAGCAGAAGAAGTTCAAATATGGCGCTTCGACGCCAACTCTGGTGCTGCAAGCGTCCAGCAATCTCACGGCAGGGGAATCGAACGTGCTGAATGCCGCCGCGAACTATGAAAAATCGAAGGTCACGCTCGACTTCGTCACCGCCGACACGCTCACGAAATTGGGCATTGACCTTGCGGATGCCGAGTCAGGGCAGGTCAAGCACAAGCCGGAGGTTAAAGGAGTGGTGCCCGCCGACGTTAATGACATATTGGGGCCGGCGCCGGCATCGAACCCGACCGGCAACGAAGCTCCGCCCACAGCGCCACCGCCCACCCAGCCGCAATGAGCGATGACGGGTAGGGCGCCCAGCTCTACCCAGCGCCGCCGCAAGCTGAGCCGGCTCAACTTGTCCCGTTGGGACAAAAAAGAAAGCCGGAGCAAGCTCCGGCTTTGTAAGGAAGAATTTGTCTTCAGTTAGCGCATCATCTTCTTGCGCATAGTGGTGAACGCTCCGACCAGGCCGCTGCCCAGCAGCAACAGCGAGGAAGGCTCGGGAACGGTTGGTTGGTTGCCGCCCACGATGTCGAAAGCGCCAATCGTCGTGACGCCATTCGAGGTCCAGGTCTGGCCGTTGTCCCGGGAAAACTCATCGACACCCGTGGCGCCGGTGCTGTTCCAGTTGAACACCGCGTAGGTGTTGCTGTTGAAGTCCGCCGGACCGAGAACGATGAAATACGACTCTCCCGCCGACAGAGTCAGCCCCGTGATGCCGGTGAGGCTCACGAGCCCGCAGCATCCGCCAAACTGCTGGTTGCTGGTGAGGTCAGTTTCGCTCCACAGCTCAGTACCCGGAGTGCCGTTACTGCCGACGGTATAGATCGCGGCATAAAAGCTGCTGTTCTGGAAGCCGGCGACGTAGCTGACGGCAACGTCGATTTCGCTGACCGAGCCGGATGCCAGAGAGGTGAATTCGTTCGCTGTAGTGAAGCTTCCAGGGGGTGCGCTGGTTCCAGAAATCGTCCAGCCGGTTGAGCCGTTGTAAAGGTTGTTGCCGGAGCCCAGGTCGTCAAAGAACGTTTGCTGGGCCATCGCCGGCAGACTCATCAGGCAGAGAGCGAGTGCCAGCAGGGTAATCGACCACATGCATCGTTTGCTCAAGGGGATCCTCCATTTGAATCCTGCGAAACATTTCCCGGCCGTTTCGTCAGGTCCCACTCCTTTAAGGTCAGCAGGAGGCGGTGCACGCCCTCTTGATCTCGCTTACTGGCCGTCTCCGAAGTGGCCCGGAACCTACTACGGCGTTGATAGTAGGTTGCAATTTACATTCCATGGTAAGTAGCTGATATTTCTGTCTTTCTCGCCGCTCTCGGTGCAACAGCTTGCAGCAGAGTTCCCAGAGTTTTCCGCAACAGAAGTCTCTGGCGCTCCGGTTAGCCACCAAGGTGCGCCGCAATCAGCCTCGCGGATGTCCTGCCTTGGAAGCCTTCATAGGCAGCGCTTGCGCAGCCGCAACATTCGTCCGGGGCTGCCAGGCGTACGCTGTACCAATCCAGTAAACATAGCCCATTCCCAGGCTGCCGACCTCGGGCAGAACGTCCTCCCCCCGCGGCTGCAGCACCAGCAGGTACGGCAGCCTCGCGGTTTGGGGAGCTCGCGATGCCACCCTTCGCAAAATAAATGTCTGGTAGGCATGCGGGTTTCTCCAGCCCTCCGGACCCAGACCGTGAATGATCGCCAGCAGAAGATCGCCACGTCGCACGTGCTCCTGCCCGGGGTTGGCGGCGAGCCGCACCAGTTGCTGATGAGGCTTTGGCAGGGGAACGCGGGTGGGGTCCCAGACGACCCAATTGGCCGAGGAGCTGTTGATTTCGGCCATCCTGGCAGGATTGGGGCGTACCAGCACGGCAATGTCCTCGCTGTTATCGCCGTTGAAGTCGCCCACTGAATAGCTGGGCCTGGCCTGGTTCGTGAGCGCCAGGGCGCCGGCAAAGGCGCGCGCTACGGCATCGCGAACATCCTGCGGGGTCGGCGGCGGTAGCTTCACGATTTCCGTCGTCTGCCCGGCTTTCGGCCTCGCAGTGGCGGTTTCTGCGGTGGCTGCCGGCTTGTTTGAGCGGGTGCAGGCAGAGAGCAGGAGAATCAGTACCGGCACGGTAGCGGCCGCCAGCTTGCAACGAAGAGGCTTTCGATCCATCCTCACCCTCCGGTCTTCCGTGGTTTCCAACTTGGCAAGATTGAAGAGCGCGGGGCGCCACCTGCGACGCCCCACGCCGTTGGTGAGAACTCACAGAGAGTTCAGGAAGTTGATCAGGTCCTGCTGCTGGCCGGGCGTCAGCGCCAGGAAATTGCGGAGCACGACATCTCCCTCCGGAGCACCGTGCGCCATGATCGCCTGCCGCAACGTATACGCCATGCCGTTATGCAGGAAGCGGCTGCGCGTATGCAATCCCCACAGCGGAGCCGTGCGGATTTTCATCGCCGTGTCCTGATACGACTGTCCCTGCGGCCCTACAGGCGTCTGCACAATGCCGTCCCCAGTGTTGATATTGTGCAGCAGGAAATCGCTGTAGGGATTGATGACCCTGTTGCCCAGCGCATCGGGAATCGGCGTAAGGCCGCCCTGATTGGTTCCCGCGGGTGCAGTCACGATCTGCGGGACATGGCAGTTGGCGCACCCAATGCCATTGCCGTTTCCGATGACTTGGAACAGCGCCTGGCCACGTGCAATCGACGCACCTTGCCCGCTGTTGATGATGTCTTCCTGATCTTCCGGCGGGGGCGCCTGCAGCCCGCGCATGAAGACTGCGAAGTGGTCGATGTCGGCCAGGCCCAAGTTGTCGGGCTGGTCCTCGATCTGGTTGGCCGGCGTCACCTCACATACCCGCGTTACTTCCTGGTTGTTCGGTGGCAAGCGGTTGGTTACGCCCATTTCGTTCAGATAGGCGTCGCTGGCGAAGCTCAGCAGGCTGGCGTGCTCGTCCTTCCAGCCGAAGCGTCCCACGGCGAAGGTAGCCTGGTTCGGGCTTTCGAGAATCTGTACCTGGATGGCTTCGCCACAAATGTGAGTGTTGGTGGTCGACAAGCATTGCTGCTGCTGTATTCCCAGCAGAGTACTGTCGGCAATCGCCTCGACAAATCCATCGCCGAGAATCGGCAGGCTGATGCGCTGGGTGGTTGTCGGCGTGACCACCTGGCCGTTCGACGCGATTTGGTCCGGAGTGACCTCCTCGGCATCGGAGCAGATGGCCAGCGCATTGATCAGCGAGCGGCCGGTGATCTGGTTCAGGCCGTAGTTGATGGTCACGGTGGGGTTCACGAATGTCCCATTGATAGTGGCCCCGGCGCGCAGCTCGGCGGTATGCGACCAGCCGCCCGAGACTGTGCCCTGATGGCAGTTCACGCAGGACTTCTCGTTATAGATGGGGCCGAGGCCGTCGAAATCTCGATCCTGTTTTTCGAAGATGGACTTGTCGAGAAAGAAGCTGTCGCCGGGGGGTTCGGGAAATCCGTTATTGGCGCAGCCGGCGCTGATGTCCTCCGGAACCACAGTGTGGCCGCTGCTGTCGATGTTGGGGCAGATGTCGGTAAGTCCATTGCTGCCGTTGAACGGCAGGCTGTCACCGACCACAGTGGTGAAAGCTGCCGGTGCCGGAGCTGGGTCGGTTTGCCCCATACCGGGGATGAGCCTTGACCGGTTGGCGGCGTGCACGATCATCATGGTCAGCGTGAGCATCGCTGCCATGACGAAAAGAGGTGGGAGAAAACGCTTGAGGCGTTTGGGCATGGCTGCTCCTCCGTTCACGAGTGGGCAGGCACCATCAGTCACACCCAAGCAGGGGATTGGCAGTCGTTCAGTCCCGGAGCCCCACTGCGACGTTCCCCTCCGCTAGGAAGAGACACTGAGGATGTCGGCGGTGACGTAGCCATGCAATCGCATTGCCGCCGCAACTCATTGAGCAACACTGCTCGTCCACTTTGGGGGGTGCATCGCCTTGCAGCTAAGTTCCCAACCGCTACCTTGCTGCCGGAGATTGCTGTCGCAAGTTGGCGTTATCCGCCAATGTGGGATACCGACACTGTAGGACTAAGGTCTGTGGGATCTTTTACCGCACGAGCACGCGGAGCTGATGGCCGTCATCCGCTGACTGCAATGCTTCGCGCCACCCGCTCGCCGCCGGTGGCAGGGCCGCCCCGGGCAGCAAGCTGGCCGTTACCATGAGCTTAGGGGCGCTCGCCGGCACCTGCATCGTCAGCACGCCGTCAGCGTAGTCCGTGCGGGCGGTGCGCTCGCCTCCGCTTACGAACTGCCGCCGCAGTTCCAGCAGGCGCCGATACCAATCCAGCAACTCTCGATTTGGCTGTTCCTCTGCCCAGGTAAGCTTCGACCGCCGGAAGGTCTCCGGATCCTCGGGATCGGGCACCTGGTGGAAATCGAAATCTTTGAATTCGCTGCGACGGCCCTCGCTGACAGCTTTCTTGAGCGCCGGGTCCTGGAAATCCGTGAAGAACTGGAAGGGCGCGGCTTCGTCATACTCCTGGCCCATGAAAAGCAGCGGCGTATGCGGCGCCAATAGCAGAAGCGCCGCTGCCAGTTTGCGGACACCGCGTGCTACTAGCGTTGTCAGTCGGTCGCCCTGCGCGCGGTTGCCCACCTGATCGTGATTCTGCATGCTGATGACATTAGCCGGCAGGGACATCCCCAGAGCGCTTGCGCCGCGAGGCCGATTCCAGAAGCGAAACAACTCGCCCTGGAAGACATAGCCCTCGCGCAGCGCGCGCGCGATCTGCTGCGGCTCGCCGAAATCCTGGTAGTAGCCCTGGCGTTCGCCGGTGAAGAAGGCGTGCATGGCATGATGGAAGTCGTCGCTCCAGACGGCGTTCAGCCCATAACCGCTATCCGGCGGCTTCACATAGCGCGGATCGTTCTCGTCGGTTTCGGCGATGACACAGAGCTTTCGCCCCACCTCGCGCCCCAATCGCTGCACGTTTTCCTGGATCTCGGCGACAACATGCTGCGCCGAGTCGTCACGGATGGTCTGCACGGCGTCTAGGCGCAGTCCGTCAATGTGGTACTCGCGGATCCAATACAGCGCGTTTTCCGCCACAAAGCGCCTCACCGCCCCGCAGCCCTCGCTGTCGTAGTTCACCGCATCGCCCCAGGGAGTCTTGTGCTTGGCCGTGAGATACGGCCCAAACTTCGGCAGATAATTTCCCTCCGGGCCGAAGTGGTTGTAGACCACATCCAGCATGACCCCCAGCCCGGCCCGGTGCGCCGCGTCGACGAGGCGCTTCAACCCTTCCGGCCCGCCGTAACTTGCCTGCACCGCGTAGAGCGACACGCCGTCGTAGCCCCAGTTGCGTTCGCCGGGAAAGGCGGACACCGGCATGATCTCGATCATGGTTATGCCCAGCCGCTTCAGGTATTCGAGTTTGCCAATCGCGCCGTCGAAGGTCTCTTCCGGCGTGAACGTGCCGATATGCAGCTCGTAGAGGACGTAGTCGCGTAACTCCAGGCCGCTCCAGCCCTCGTCGCTCCACCGGAACGCATCCGTATTGAGGATCGCGGTCGGCCCATGCACCCCGCCGGGCAGAAAGCGCGACACGGGATCGGGTATGGCCAGCCCATCATCCAGGACGTAAAAGTAGCGGTCTCCTGCCGACGCCTCTGCTGTCGCGACGAAATCCTCGCCCTCGCGCTGCATCGGAATGTCGGGTTGATCTGCGGGTTTCGCGCCTGAGCGGGGATTTTCGTCTGAACCCTGGAGCAGACGCAGCTTCACGTTCCGCTGCGCCGGCGCCCAGACACGAAATTCCGCTGAGGCGCCGGTCAGCGTGGCTCCATACGTCAGCGATCGGGTGGCTGATTTCATCCCCAGTTCAGACGTGCAACTCCAGGCTCAGGATGCACACGTACTGGTTAGAATGAACCGGCATGCTGATCCTCGCTTCCGCATCGCCGCGCCGCGCTGAACTGCTACGCAGCGCCCGCATCCCCTTTGCAGTCGATCCGGCGCACGTACCCGAGCAGCCGGTCGCGGGAGAAGCTCCACTCGCTTACGCGCAGCGCCTGGCGCGCGACAAGGCACGCGCTGTTTTCGCACGACATCGCGAGGACGTTGTTCTCGGTGCTGACACGGTGGTGGTGATTGACCAGCACTTGCTGGAAAAGCCTACGGACGCCGCCGACGCCGCACGCATGCTCGGCCTGCTCTCCGGGCGAACCCATCAGGTAATCACCGGCGTCTGTCTTTTGGCGACTGGATTCGAGCGCACCGAGGCCGAACTGACCCAGGTCACTTTCTGCCAACTCTCCGGCGAAGAGATCGACGCCTACATTGGCAGCGGCGAGCCGATGGACAAAGCGGGCGCCTACGGCATCCAGGGCATGGCTTCACGCTGGGTCATGCGGATTGAAGGCTGCTATTTCAATGTGGTGGGATTGCCGGTGGCTCGCGTTCATCGGCTGCTGCGCGAAGCTGAAGCGGCGATGCAGATCAGGCTGCTTTAGTCCGCCGCCGCTCTTTATTTCTTCTCAGGCGTGGTCGTGGTGGGGGTGGAGCTGGTCGTCGAAGTCGTCGTGTTCGACGAGTTCTCGTGCATCGACGACTTGAAATTGCGAATGCCCTCTCCCAGCCCCTTACCCAGTTCTCCCAGTTTCTTAGGGCCGAAGATCAGCAGGGCGATAAAGACGATGACCAGCAGCTCGGGCAATCCGATCTTTCCACCAAACATAAAATTCCTCCCGGTAGAACAGCCCGTGCATTTGTGGTCAGGCAACGGGATCCGGTATCTAAGCGGATTCTAGGCCTTCGGGACAGGCCAGTCAAAGGCAGACATGGCTACTCGATCGCCTGAATCAATCCCGCCAATAAGGCGGCGCGGCGCGGCAGTTCATCGACAATCACGTGCTCATGCGCGGCATGGGCGCCGTCGCCCACAGCCCCCAGGCCGTCGAGTGTAGGAATTCCGATCCCCGCGGTGAAGTTCCCGTCCGAGCCGCCGCCCACCGCTATCTCCTTTAATCCGAAGCCGAGCTCGCCGGCGATGCCGCGCGCCAGCTCGAACAGTGTGGCCACATGCTCGCTCCGCTCCAGCGGAGGACGGTTCATCCCGCCCGTGATTTCCAATCTGCAGTGCGGGTCGACGGGCCGCAGCTCGCGCACTCGCCGTTCCATCGTCGCGCCGTCTTCGTTGCGCGCCACTCTTAGATCGATCTCCGCGAACGCTTCCCCTGCAACGACATTAGTGCGCGTGCCGCCGCGAATGACGCCCACGTTCATGGTGATGCCGCCGGCGGGATCGCTCAGCCGCGAGACGGCATGGATCTGGTGCGCCAGCTCGAGAATTGCGCTGTGTCCCTTCTCGAAGTCGAGCCCCGAGTGCGCCGCCACACCCGTGACTTTCATGGTGAACGTGCCCACTCCCTTGCGCGCGGTTTTCAATGCGCCGCCCGGACCTGATGGTTCGCACACCAGCACCGCCGTACACTGCTGGGCCAGTGCCTCAGTCGTGGCGCGTGAGCTCGCGCTGCCCACCTCTTCGTCGGAAACCAGCCACACGCGCAACGGACGCGGCAGCTCGCCCGCCACCTCACGCAGCGCCGCGATCGCGAACTGCATCTGCACGATTCCGGCTTTCATGTCGAAAACTCCGGGACCGTAGATTCGGCCCTCGCGCTCGCTCCACGGCATCGCCTCGAGTGTTCCGAGCTCGTATACCGTATCGAAGTGGCCGAGCAGCATCACCGGCTTGCGTTGAGCCCTGCCGGAAAAGTCGACCTGCAGATGGTTTCCGGCTGTGGATTGGCGATGGAGCTTCACCTCGCCGCCGATGGCGGCGAACTCGCGGGCAAGCGAGTCGCACAGGCGATCGCAAGCCTGCTTCTCGTGCGTTGGCGATTCCTCGAACACCAGCTCGCGCACCGCATCCACCATTGCCTGCTGCCGGTCGGTGAGCCAGCCGTAGAGAGTGCCCGGATTTGCGTTGGGACGAGACACAGTTCTTTTGCTCTAAGCGCTGCGGCAGCAAATGTATAATCGGGGCTTTGCGCCAGTCACTATGGACGTCACCATGGATTCCGCGCCGCCCGACGCCGGCAAGCAGACGATCAACATTGGCGAGCTGATGGAACTGCTACCCCATCGCTACCCGATGCTGCTGCTCGACCGCGTCATCGAGATGGTGCGTGCCAAGCGTATCGTCGCCATCAAGAATGTTACGATCAACGAGCCGTTTTTTGTCGGGCATTTTCCCGGCTATCCCATAATGCCGGGGGTGCTGATCATCGAAGCCATGGCGCAAGCGGGCGCGGCGCTGCTGTTTACCGAAGTGAAGGAACGCTCCAATAAGCTGCTGGTGTTCACCGGCATCGAGCGGGCGCGCTTCCGGCGGCCGGTCACTCCCGGCGATCAACTGCGCATCGAGGTCGACGTGCTCGCCTTCCGCGGCACCGCCGGCCGCTTGCAGGGTAAAGCGTATGTCGACGGCAAACTGGTTTGCGAGGGCGTCGTCACCTGCCGCCTGCTGTCGCGCGCTCCGGCCGGGAAGGACGGGGCGGCGGAAGCTGATTCGGGCAACGGCGGCACGGCCGAGCCGTAGCAAGTCTAGAAACCCGGCATGATCCACCCAACCGCGATCGTCGATCCATCTGCCCGAATTCCTGACTCCTGCAATGTAGGACCTCATTGCGTGATACACGCGGGCGCGGAGCTCGGCGAACATTGCGAGCTGGTCT
>Ga0070741_10011311_pt1 | contig 16516 bp, 15 predicted proteins | sample Coa_R1_4_FD_66440 | JGI IMG/M metagenome (GOLD analysis project Ga0070741, IMG submission 66440) | Surface soil microbial communities from Centralia Pennsylvania, which are recovering from an underground coalmine fire - Coalmine... | ecosystem: Environmental > Terrestrial > Soil > Unclassified ...
CCGCTCCCATCGCGTCCATCGGGTCGTTCTCGCTCTACCTCGGCCACACGCTCGGCGACCCGCTCGCATGGAGCCAGGCCCAGCGTGCATGGGGAAGGCACTTCTCGCCGTTCGGGTTCGTGCATGCAGTCGAGGGTCTCGGTCGCGCGTTCTCGCATGACGCATGGGTCGCGCGCGACGTCGCGGCCGTCGTCGTCTACCTCTTCCTGCTCGCGGCGGCCCGCCGCTCCGGTGTCTCGTGGCCGTGGCTCCTGTCCGGCATCGCGGTCGTCGTGCTGCCGCTCTTCAGCGGGTCGTTCGACTCGGTCGGGCGGTTCGGCCTCCTCGTGCCCGCCGTGTTCTGGGGGCTCGCATCGCTCGGGCGCGACCCGCGCGCCCATCGCCTCATCGTCGGCCTGTCGGCGCCGCTGCTCGTGGGGGCGATCGTGACCCTGCCGCTCCGCTTTCCATGAGTTGGGCGGAACGGTTCTCGCGCCTAGTCGGGCCCGTCTGGGTGACCGCCGGCGTCGCCGCCGCCGTCGTCGGCGCGGTGGTCGGCGCGGGGTTCCTCGTCCAGCGCGCCGTTCTTCCGGAGCCCCCGCATATCTCGTTGGTCGCGCTCCGCGCCGCCACGCACCTCCAGCGGCACCGCCTCGTCGACAGCACGTTCACGCTGGCCGGCTCGACCGTACACAGCCGCTGCGTCCAGGACTGGTTCAGCGCCGGCGGGCATCGCCGCCGCGGCGCCGTCCTCAGGCTGGACAGCGGGTTCGTCCTCCTCGCGGTCCCGCCCCACACGCTCGTCTCGAGCGGAGGCACCGCTGCACAGCGCGCGGCCCCGCCGCTCGTGCTCATGGAGCTCGGCGGCTGCCCTCGGGTGCTCGCGCGCCGCCTCGAGGCGCTCGCGCAGCAGCGGCGCGGCCTCACGCTTCGCGACGGCCGGCTGTCCTTCTCGCTCGAGGGCACACGCGTCGCCCTCACGCTGGCGCCGTCGACCGGCGCTCCGCTCGGCGTCTCCGTCGCGTTTTCGGGCGTGCGGGAATCGGCGCGGATCCGGTTCATCCGCATGACTCCGGGGCTCAGGCAGCGGCTTTCGGGCGGGTTTTTGGCCGTATCCGGACGGAAACCACCCCTGAGATGACATTCGTCGCGGCTGGGTCTCCGCCCTCGGCGTCGTGAGCGCGGTTCGTGAACAAGAGGAGCTCCGCCGGGAGGGCGCGGGCGACTTCGTCGAGGTCGAGATCCTGGGCCGGACGCCCTGGCAGCTCTTCTGGGTGCGATTCCGGCGGGACAGGGTCGCGCTCGGGGCCCTCGGCTTCATCGTCCTCCTGGTCCTCGTCGCCCTCTTCGCAGGCCCCATCACATCCGCCGTCGCGCACCCGCCGAACGCGCAGTACCCGGGCGCGCTCGACCCGCTCTTCGGGACGCCGACGGGCCCGTCCTCGAAGTACTTCTTCGGCGTCGACCAGATCGGCCGCGACGTGTTCTCGCGCGTGGTCTACGGCGCGCAGGTCTCGCTCGAGGTTGCGGTCATCGCCACGGCGTTCTCCGTGGCGATCGGCGTCGTCCTCGGGATGGTGGCCGGATACTTCCGCGGCTGGGTCGACACGGTGATCTCGCGTTTCATCGACGTCACCCTCGCCTTCCCGATCCTGCTCCTCGCGCTCGGCATCGCGTCCGCATGCTCGCTCGGAAACGGGTGCGCGTCGGGGCTCGTCAAGCCGGGCCTCGCCACGGTGATCGTCACCATCGTCATCATCAACTGGACGTATATCGGCCGCATCATTCGCGGCCAGGTCCTGTCGCTGCGGGAGAAGGAGTTCATCGAGGCGGCGCGGGCGGGAGGCGCGCGCTCCAGCACGATCATCTTCCGAGAGATCCTCCCGAACCTCGTCGCGCCGATCGTCGTCTACGCGACGCTGGTGATTCCGCAGAACATCCTGCTCGAGGCGGCACTCTCGTTCCTCGGCGTCGGCATCACGCCGCCGCGGGCGAGCTGGGGGCAGATGCTCGCCGAGGCGACTCCGATCTACGACACGGCGTGGTGGTACTTCGCGTTCCCGGGTGCGGCGCTTCTCCTCACGGTGCTCGCGTTCAACCTGCTCGGCGACGGAGTGCGCGACGCCCTCGATCCACGGACAACAACATGAAGGAGGGGGAATGAGACGACAAGTCGTTGTCGTCGCCGGCCTGGCAGCCGGTCTTCTCGCTTTCGTCGCAGCGGGCTGCGGCGGAGGTGGAAGCACCAGCGGCGTGCAAGGTGCGAGTCACACGCTGGTGCAGGGCAAGAAGGGCGGGACGATCACGATCCTGTCCGAAGGCGATATCGACCACCTCGACCCGGGCGCCGCGTACTACCAGTTCACGTACGCGATCACGTACGTGACGCAGCGGCCGCTCCTCGCGTACAAGCCGAACAGCATCCAGCCGGTCCCGGATCTGGCGACGAGCATGCCGACGGTGTCGAAGGACGGGAAGACGGTGACCGTGCACATTCGGCACGGGATCAAGTTCAGCCCGCCGGTCAACCGCGAGGTCACCTCGGCCGACGTGAAGTACGCCATCGAGCGAGGCTTCGACGCGGCAGTCGGCAACGGCTACGCGACGGCGTACTTCGGCGTGATCCAGGGCGCGCCGACGAAGATCGGCAACACGGTGCCGAACATCTCCGGCATCCAGACGCCCGACAAGTACACGATCGTCTTCAAGCTCTCGAAGCCGAGCGGCATCTTCGTGTCCGCTCTGCAGGAGCCGCTGACGGCGCCGGTCCCGGCCGACTATGCGCGGAAGTACGACAAGGGAACACAGTCCTCGTACGGAAACCACGAGGTCGCGACGGGGCCGTACATGGTCCGGAACAACGCGTCGGGCAAGATCACCGGCTACACGCCCGGACGGCAGATCGTCCTCGTTCGCAACCCGAACTGGAACCCGAAGACGAGCTGGCGGCCCGCATATGCCGACCGGATCGTCTTCAGAGAGGGCTTCGATCCGACGGTCGCGACGAAGCAGATCCTCAGCGGCCAGGGTGACGCGAACGGCGACTTCCCGCCGCCGGCGGCGAACCTGAAGCAGATCGTGTCGAACTCGAGCCAGAAGGGCCAGCTGGAGTTCACGCCGACACCGGGCAGCCGCTTCGTCGCGCTCAACACCCAGAAGCCGCCGTTCAACAACAAGCTCGTGCGGATGGCGGTCGCCTACGTCCTCGACCGGAATGCGATGCGGCTCACCCGCGGCGGCCCGATCGACGGCAAGATCGCCACCCACTTCATCTCGCCGGACTTCGGCAGCCACGGCTTCAACCAGGCCGGCGGGTTCGGCTACAACCCGTTCCCGAGCGCGAACGAGTCGGGCGACGTGGCGAAGGCGCAGTCGCTGCTCAAGGAGGCAGGCTTCACGAGCGGCAAGTACACAGGTCCGCAGATCACGCAGGTGGCGGACAACTCGCCGCCCGGCTCGAACACCGCAGCCGTGGTGGCGAACAGCCTGGAGAAGATCGGCTTCAACGTGAAGACGATCTCGGTGCAGCACTCGGCGATGTACACGCGTTTCTGCGGCGTGCCGAAGAACGCGCCGAACATCTGTCCGAACGTCGGCTGGATCTCGGACTTCCACGAGCCGCAGGCCGATCTCGACGCGAACTTCAACGGCAAGAACATCCTGCCGGCGAACAACGTCAACTGGTCGCAGTTCAACGACCCGCAGGTCAACGCCCTCATGGCGAAGGCCGAGGTCGAGCTGAACTCCGCCAAGCGCTGGTCCGAATGGGGCCAGGTCGACCAGCTGATCACGAAGAACGCAGCGGCGATCCCGTGGCTCTGGGAGGAGTCGCCGACGCTCTACTCGACCCGCGTCACGCACGCATCCGAGCTGTGGAACGGCGGAGAGCCGGACGTGTCGTTCATGTCGGTGAAATAGGGAGTGACGGCGTGAGCAGGAGCAGGAGGACCTAGGTGGGCGCGTACATCGTCAGACGCGTGCTCTGGGCGATCGTGCTCCTGCTCGTCGTCAGCTTCCTGACGTTCGTCATCTTCGATGTCTTCCCGTCGGCGGATCCGGCGGTGCTCCGCGCGGGCCGCAACGCGACACCGTCGCTCATCCAGCAGATCCGCGTCAATCTCGGGCTGGACAAGCCCTTCTACACCCAGTACTGGCTCTATCTGAAGGGCCTGGTCACGCACTTCGACCTCGGCTACTCGTACTACAACAGCGAGTCGGTGAGGTCGGAGATCTTCTCGCGGCTGCCGGCGACCGTCTCGGTCACGGTCGGCGGCTTCATCGTGTGGATGCTCATCGGCATCCCGGTCGGCATCGTGTCGGCGATCCGGCCGCGCAGCATCCTCGACCGGTCGCTGATGGGCGGCGCGCTCGTCGCCATCTCGGCGCCGGTGTACTTCCTCGGCCTCGTCTCGCTCTTCCTGTTCGCCAAGGGCACCGGGCAGCTGCAGTGGTTCGGAGCGGCGGGGAGCTACGTCCCGATCTCGCAGAACCCGGGACAGTGGTTCAACTCGCTCGTCCTCCCGTGGGTCACGCTCGCGGCTGCGTTCGCCGCGTTCTACGCACGCATGACGCGCGGCAACCTCATCGACGTGATGGGCGAGGACTACATCCGCACGGCGCGCGCGAAGGGCCTGCCCGAGTCGAGGGTGATCGGAAAGCACGGCTTGCGTGCCGCGCTGACGCCGATCGTGACCATGGCGGGCCTGGACGTCGGCCTGCTCCTCGGCGGCGCCATTCTCACGGAGATCGTCTTCAACATCCCCGGCGTCGGGCGCTATGCGTACAACGCGATCACGAACTCCGACCTCCCGGCGATTCAGGGCACGGTTCTCTTCGGTGCCTTCTTCGTCGTGTTCGCGAACCTCGTCGTCGACATCCTCTACGCCTTCCTCGATCCGAGAGTGAAGTACGGCTGAGGCGTATGGCGCTACTCGAGATCGAGGACCTGCACGTCTCCTTCCGTACGCTCGACGGCGTGGTCAAGGCCGTCTCGGGTGTCACGCTCGCGCTCGACTCCAGGAAGACGCTGGGGATCGTCGGCGAGTCCGGCTCGGGCAAGAGCGTGACCGCGCAGAGCGTGATCGGGCTCACGCGCTTCCCGAACGCGACCATCACGGGGAGGATCCTCTACGACGGGCGCGATCTCGTCGGCATGCCGACCGACGAGCTGCGCGACATCCGCGGCGCCCGCATCGCGATGATCTTCCAGGACCCGCTGTCGTCCCTCCATCCGTTCTTCCGCGTGGGGCACCAGATCGTCGAGGCGATTCGCACCCACGAGGACGTGCCGCGCGAGGCGGCGAAGAAGAGGACGATCGAGGCGCTTCGCTCGGTCGGCATCCCAAGCCCGGAGGAGCGGTTCGACAGCTTCCCGCACGAGATGTCCGGCGGCATGCGTCAGCGGGCGATGATCGCGATGGCGCTCGCACTGCGCCCCGACGTCCTCATCGCCGACGAGCCGACGACCGCGCTCGACGTGACCGTGCAAGCGCAGGTGCTCGAGCTGATCCAGGCGATGCGCGACGATTTCGGCACCGCCGTCATCCTCATCACGCACGACCTCGGCGTCGTGGCGCAGATGTGCGACGACGTGGCGGTGATGTACGCCGGTCGCGTGCTCGAGTACGCGGCGCGCGAAACGCTGTTCACGGCCCCGCAACATCCGTACACGTGGGGCCTCCTGGAGTCGATCCCGCGGCTCGATGCCCCACGCGCCGAGCGGCTGAGCCCGATCGCCGGCTCTCCGCCGAGCCTCATCAACGTCCCGCGCGGGTGCACGTTCCATCCGCGCTGCCCGTACACGCCGCCCGAGGCCCTCGAGAGCGAGCCGGAGCTCGCCGAGTCCGAGCCGGGTCACCTCGTGCGATGCCATCTCTCCGTCGAGGAAAGGAAGAGCCTGTGGCAGTCGCTGCTGCAGGAGCACCCCGTGCTGATGTAGGCGAGCAGCTGCTCGTCGTGCGCGACCTGGTCAAGCACTTCCCCATCCGGAAGGGCCTGCTGCAGCGCGAGGTCGCGCGGGTGCACGCCGTCGACGGGATCTCGTTCGAGGTGAAGCGCGGCGAGACGTTCGGCCTCGTCGGCGAGAGCGGCTGCGGAAAGTCGACGACGGCGCGGCTGGTGACGCGGCTGCTCGCTCCCACGAGCGGCTCGATCGTCTACGACGGTCGAGACATCAGCGACTGGCCCGAGCGCCGCATCCGCCCGCTGCGGCGAGATGTGCAGATGATCTTCCAGGATCCGTACGCATCGCTGAACCCACGCCGGCCCGTCGGGACGATCATCGGGGAGCCCCTCCGGCTGCTCGGCGTCGACGATCGCGATGCGCGGCGCGCTCGTGTGCGCGAGGTCATGGAGCGCGTGGGCCTCAACCCGGAGCACTACAACCGCTACCCGCACGAGTTCTCCGGCGGACAGCGCCAACGCATCGGGATCGCCCGCGCGATCGTGCTGGAGCCGAAGCTGATCGTCGCGGACGAGCCGGTGTCCGCGCTCGACGTCTCCATCCAGGCGCAGGTTCTCAACCTGCTGCAGGAGCTCCGTGACGAGATGGGCCTCACGCTCGTGTTCATCGCGCACGACCTGTCGGTGGTACGCCACATGTGCGACCGCATCGCAGTCATGTACCTCGGCAAGATCGTGGAGCTCGCGACCGGCGACCGGCTGTACGCCCATCCGCGCCATCCCTACACCGGCGCGCTCCTCTCGGCCGTGCCCTCGCCGACCGCGCGCGCGGGTCGCCAGAGGCGCCGCGTCGTGCTCGAGGGGGATGTCCCGAGCCCAGTGGCGCCTCCGTCGGCGTGCCGCTTCCATACGCGCTGCTGGAAGGCGCAGCGGATCTGCCGGGAGCAGGAGCCGCCGCTCGAGTCGAAGGGGCCGCGCGACATGGCCGCGTGTCACTTCCCGCTGTCCGAGGGTGAAGTCGACGCGCTCGCCCGCCGCCGCTGACCGATCCGGTGCCCATCGAGTGAACGCCCTGTAGCAGGGTGGTGTCACGGGACGAAAAGGCGCGGAAGAAAGGGAGGAATCGTCCGCGTCCTGCTCTACACAGAGAGGCAGTGACTCGCTGCGATCTGCACGTCCACTCGATCTACTCGACGGACAGCGGGAACTACGCGCTGCGCCGTGCCCGCCTCGGCGAGTCCTACACGCAGCCGGAGCGCGTCTACCGCGTGTGCAAGGCGCGCGGCATGACGCACGTCACGATCAGCGACCACAACACGGTCGAGGGCGCGCTGAGGATCGCGAACGAGCCCGACGCGTTCCTCTCCGTCGAGGTGACGAGTCGGTTCCCCGAGGACGACGTGCCGCTGCACGTCCTCGTGTGGAACCTCACCGAGGAGGATCACCGCGATCTCCAGCCGTACCGCCCATCGGTGTACGAGCTCGTCGCGTTCCTGCGCGAGCGGCGCCTGGCGCATGCGCTCGCGCACCCTCTGTACCGAATGGGGCCGCCGATCACGGCGCTCCACGTCGAACGGATGATGCTGCTGTTCGCCGTGTGGGAGGGGCGCAACGGCGCGCGCTCGCGCGAGTCGAACGAGCTCGCGTGCCGGCTCGCGGCCGCGGTGACGCCCGAGTTCCTCGCCGCCCTCGCCGACCGCCACGAGATCGAGCCCGCGCACCCGGGGCGCATCGCACTCACCGGCGGCTCGGACGACCACGGCGCGCTCGACATCGCGACGACGTGGACCGAGGCGCCCGGCGCGACCGTCGACGAGTTCCTTTCCGCGGTGGCGCGCGGTGTGGGCTCGGTCAACGGCGCGCACGGCTCGACGGCCAAGCTCGCGCACGCCGTCGCCGCCCTCTTCGCCAACGCCTACCGCATCTCGGGTGCCGAGCTGCCGGACACGATCGGCGCGCAGGTCGAGCAGCTGTTCGACCACGACGCCGAGGACGCCGGCGAGCGCCATCGCGAGATCGCCGACCAGAGCGCGCGCTTCGTGCGCCTGCTGGGCGAGCGCGCCCGCGCGGGCGGCGTGTCCCTCGCAGAGCTGCCGGGCGCCGGCCGGCGGCTCGGTGCGCTCGCCTTCGCCGCCGGCTTGCAGCTTCCGTATCTCGCCACGGCGCGGCATCATGCCGAGTCGCGCGCCGGGCTCGCCGAGCTCGAGCATGTGTTCTTCGGGCGGCGCGGCAGGATGCCGCGCACGCCGCGTGCTCTGCTCTTCACCGACACCTTCGGAGAGGTGAACGGTGTCGCGGGAACCATGCGGAGGCTCGCAGCTGCGGCGGCCGACGGCCTCTATCGGGGGCTCGTCGTCGTCGCTGCGCACGAGGACTGCGCGCCCGGCACGATCGCCCTTCCCCCCGACTGGTCGCTGCCGCTGCCGAGCTACGAGGCGATCGACCTCAAGTTTCCGCTTCCGACCGACGTGCTCGCATGCATCGAGGAGCAGCGGCCGGACGTGATCCACGTCGCGACGCCGGGCCCGGTCGGCTTCTGCGGGCTCGCCGTCGCGAGGCTTCTGGGCGTGCCGGTGGTGGGCTCGTACCACACCGAGCTCGGCCCGTACGCGCTGCATCTCACGCGCGACCTCCTCGTGGCCGAGGCGACGGAGGTGTATGTCGACTGGTTCTATGCACGCTGCGCAACGGTGCTCGCGCCGACGCGCGGCGTCGCCGACCTTCTGGCCTCGCGCGGTTTGCCCGACGTCGGCGTCTGGGGCCGCGGTGTCGACACCGACCTGTTCTCGCCGGAGCGCCGCGATGGGGAGCTTCGCGCGCGCATGCTCGGCGGCGGCGATCTCACGATCCTCTACGTGGGCCGGCTCTCGCACGAGAAGCGGATCGGCGTGCTGCTCGACGCGTTCGCCCGCGTATCCCGCGTGCGCCCCGAGACGCGACTCGTCATCGTCGGAGACGGCCCGGCGCGCCGGGAGTTCGAGCGGACCGCGCCGGCCGGAACCGTGTTCGAGGGCGAAGCGCGCGGAGAGGAGCTCGCCGCCTACTACGCGAGCGCGGACGTCTTCTGCTTCCCGAGCACGACCGACACGTTCGGGCAGGTGCTGCTCGAGGCCGGGGCCTCCGGTCTCCCGGTCGTCGCCGCCGCCGCGGGCGGGGCGCAGGAGCTCGTCCGGCACGACCGGACCGGCCTGCTCGTCCAGCCGGACGAGCCCGGGTTGCTCGCCGCGTCGCTGCTCGAGCTCGCCGAGAGCCCCGCGCGCCGGCTCGCCTTCGGCAGTGCGGGCCTCGCGGCCGCGCGCGCGCGGACGTGGGAGGCCGCGATCGCGGAGCTCGTCGGCACGTACCGCCGGGTCCTCGGTCTCGAGCCGCTGAGGGCGCGCGCCGCTGCGTGATTTCGATCTGGTGACAATCGAATCGACGGCGTACACGGATCTAGGATGCGCGGATGCAACCGTTCGCGCTCTTCCTTCCGGGCTGGGGCGCGCCCGCCACGCTCTACGAGCCGGGGCTGCCGCCCGAGTGGCGCGCGCTCGAGCCGCCGAGCTTCTCGGCCTCCGGCGGCTCGCTGGCGGCGTACAGCCACTGGCTCGGCGTCGAGCTGCACCGGCGCGGCCGTTCGCCGCTCGGCGGGCACTCGATGGGCGCGGCGCTGGCGATTCTCGCCGCCGCGGAGTCGCCGGAGCTCGTCGAACGCCTCGTGCTCGTGGCGCCCGCGGGGCTGCCGTTGCAGAAGCCGATCGTCGCCAGCCTCGTCGACTTTCTTCGCCAGGTCGCGCGCGGCGTCTATCCGAGGAACACGGCCGCACGCGCTCTCGCGGCGATCGCCCGCGCGCCGCGCGCTGCGCTCGCCCTCGCCGAAGAGGTGCGGTCACTCGACCTCAGTCGTGAATGCGCTCGGATACGAGCGGCGGGCATCCCGGTCGTCGTTATCGGCTGCTCCTCCGACACGCTCGTCACGCGCGGTCATTCGCGCATGCTCGCGGATGCTCTCGGCGCGGACTACCGGGAGCTCTCACTTGCGGGCGGCCACATGTGGATGCTCCGTGCTCACGACCTGCTCGCCGGCGTTCTCGCGGCGTAGGAGCGCCACGCCGACCGGGCAGATCGCGACCGTCCCGAGTGCGGCGAGGAGGATCGCAGCCGCGGTGCCGGCGGAGATCGAGTGCTGCTGCAGGCCGAGGGTGACGACGCCTGCCGGGAGGCCGAGCTGCGCCGTGGCGGCGAGACCGGCACCGAGCGGCTGTCGCGTCGCACGCGCCGCGGCGAGGTGGACGGCCACGCCGGCGACGAGCAGGAGCGCAGCGATCTCGAGGTTCGACGGATGGTGGACGAGCGCGCGCAGGTCGAGCCTCGCACCGAGCACGACGAAGAAGAGCGGGATGAAGAAGCCGGCGGCGATGCCGGTCACCTGCCTCGAGAGGCGCTTCGGGCCGCCGAGGACCGCGACGATCAGGCCGACCGCGAAGCCCGCGATGAGGATGCTCGTCCCCGAGCGCTGTGCGAGCCAGGAGAGCGCGAAGAGGACGAGGAGCGACACGCGCAGGTCGAGCGCCCAGCCGCGCTGCTTCGACGCGCGCCGGAGCTCATGCACGATCTTCGTCCCGCGGAGGAGGTTGGCGACCACGAGGACGGCGGCGGCGGCCGCGGCCACGGCGAGCCCGCCGAGCGCAGCGTGCAGCGCCTTGCCCGGCTGCATCACGATCGGAAGCGCGACGATTGCCGAGACGTCTGCGATCCCGACCTGCGCCATCAGCGTCAGCGCGCGCGCGTCGTCGGTGAGCCCTTCTTCCTCGAGCACCGGAAGCAGCACGGCCGCCGACCCGCTCGCGAGCAGGAGCGCGTAGATGGCGGCATGGTGCACCCCCGTCGCGGCCGCGACGCCGATGCCGGCCGGGACCGCGAGAGCGCCGACCAGCGCCGCGGCGGCGAGGCCGACGCGCAGCCCGCGCGCGATACCCGGGCGTCGGATCGGCACCTGCATCCCGGCGGCGAACATCAGCATCGCGAAGCCGACCTCGTACAGGAAGGTGATCGTCGAGCCCCGCGGGTCGAGCCAGCGTGCTCCCGTGTCTCCGATGACGACGCCTGCTGCCAGCTCACCGACGACCACCGGGACGAGGACGCGGTGCCCGGAGGCGAGGAGCGGGCCCGCCAGCCCGGCCAGGACGATGAGTGTGAGGATGCCGAAGCTCAACGAGCAACCATAGACTCGTGCTCGCCGTGGCGGAACAATCCGTGATCGAGGCCACTGAGGAATATGAGCGGTGGCTGGCGAAGCACGTCCGCATCGTCCACGACGACCTCGAGCGCAAGCACCGGCTCATGCGGCGGGATGCGTTCACGTTCTTCCGGGCGACCTACTACCGCTTCGTCGAGCGGTTCCAGCAGGTGGCTCCGGCGGTGGCCGCCGCCCCGCGTGTGGGCGCCGTGGGTGATCTCCATGTCGAGAACTTCGGCACGTGGCGCGACCGCGAGGGCCGGCTCGTGTGGGGCATCAACGACCTCGACGAGGCCGACCGGCTCCCGTACACGATCGATCTCACCCGGCTCGCGACGAGCGTGTTTCTCGCGGTCGAGGCGGGGAGGCTCGTTCTGAGCCGCTCGGTCATCGCCGCGTCGATCCTCGCCGGGTACGAGCGCGGGATAGAGGCGGGGACGACGCCGGTGGTGATGGCCGAGCGCCGGCGCTGGCTCTCGACCAGCTTCGCGCCGCTTCTCCGGGAGCCGCGCGCCTTCTGGCAGGAGCTCGCCGATCTTCCCGAGGCCGGGCGGCGGCTGACGCCGGCGGCCCGGGTCGTGCTCGCCGGAGTGGCGCCCGGAAAGGGATGGAAGTTCCGGCTCCACCGCCGAACGGCCGGCGTCGGCTCGCTCGGCCGTCCGCGCCTCGTCGCCGTCGGCGAGTGGGACGGCGCTCTCGCCGCCCGCCAGCTCAAGGGGCTGCCGCCGCCCGCGAGCCGTTTTACCGGTGGGAAGGGGCCGCTGGTGCGGCGCGTCCACTACGGCGACCCGTGGGCGGCGGAGAATGCCGGCTGGGTCGCGCGACGGCTCTCTCCCGACACCGCGAAGCTCGACCTGTCGCGCGTCGACCGCAAGCGCGCCGACCGCCGGCTGCTCTCGCTGATGGGCCGCGAGGTCGCTCACTACCACTTGCGGTCGCGCGGCGGAAAGCAGGCGATCCTCGCCGACCTCGCCGGGCGCCCGAGCGAATGGCTCGCGCAAGCGGCCGACGCGCTGGCGGACGATGTCCGCGCCGACTTCGACGTCTGGCGCCGGCGGTGAGCTCGGTCTACGTCGTCCGCCACGCGATCGCCGAGCAGCGCGACGGCGAGCGCTGGCCGGACGACGCCCTCCGGCCGCTGACGAAGGACGGCGAGAAGCGCTTCCGCGCGGCTGCGCGCGGGCTGGGAAGCATCGCGCCGTCCGTCGATGCCGTCCTCTCGAGCCCGTACGTGCGGGCGTGGCGCACCGCGGAGATCCTGCACGAGGAAACGGGATGGCCCGAGCCCACGCGCTGCGACGAGCTCGAGGCAGAACGCACGCCGGAGGGCGCGCTCGAGATCGTGCGGGGCCGGGAGACGGTCGCCGTCGTCGGGCATGAGCCGTTCCTCTCCGGCTTCGTCGGGCTCCTGCTCGACGCAGGCGTCTCGATCGACTTCAAGAAGGGCGGCGTCGTGCTCGTCGAGGACGGCGTGCTGCGCTGGTACGCGACGCCGAAGATCCTCCGGGGGCTTTAGCGGCCGCGCCGGCAAAGCCGGCACGGCCTCCGATGGTCGGCATCGCAAGCGACGCCTTAGCCGCCGCTGATCGCGGCGATCACGTCGACGCGCGAGCGCGGGTCGAGCGGCGTGGTGAGCGTCGCACGCTCGCGGTCGACGTAGACGTGGATGTGGGAGCGCAGCTGCGGGCCCGGCTCGCACAGGCGGTCGCGCAGGCCGGGCCAGCGTTGCTCGAGCGTCGCGATCGCCTCGTCCACCGTCGCCGCCTCGACGTCGAGGCGGCGCGGCAAGCCGGCGAAGAGCGGCGTCAGCGTCCCGGGTAGATGCAGGTCGGCCATCAGTCGATGACGGCCACCTCGACCGACGAGATCGGCGGCAGGTAGCTCGCGATCTCGCTCCAGCTCTCGCCCTCGTCGGCGCTCGCGAACATCTGGCCCGTGCTCGTGCCGACATAGAGGCCCGGTGAGTCGTACGAGTCGATCGCCATCGCCTCGCGGAGCACGCCGAGATACGCGTCGTTCTGCGGCAGGCCCTTCACGAGCTTCTGCCACGAGGAGCCCGCGTCCCGGGTGCGCCAGACCGCGGCCTTGCCGTCGGGCATGGTGCGCCCGTGGCCGGGGTCGAGAGGCACGACGTAGAACGTGTCGCGGTCGTGGGGATGCGCCGCGGCGGCGAAGCCGAACTCCGTCGGCAGCCCTTCGGTGATCTCCGTCCACGAGTGCCCCAGGTCGTCGCTGCGGTGCATGCCGACATGGTTCTGCTGGTACATGCGCGTGTCGTCGGCGCGCACGAGCTTGTGCACGCAGAAGCCGACCTCCTCGTGCGGCCTCGGCCAGTCGGCGCGCAGCCCGCGGTTGCGCGGCGTCCACGACGTACCGTCGTCGGTCGTCTCGAACACGCCGATGCCCTGCACGATCGCCCAGAAGCGCGAATCGTCGTCGTCGTCGAACATCAGCGCCGAGATGCCGAGGTGTCCGGGAGGCTGATTCGCCGGGTCGTCCCACACCTCGCTGCCCGGCTGTCCGGCGAGCGTCGAGAGCAGCGACCACGTCTCTCCGCCGTCCTTGCTCTCGAAGATCCCCGGCGCCTCGACCCCGACGAGCACGCGGCCGTTGCGCGCCGCGAGCGTCGAGACCTTCGAGACCTTCCGCCCGTCGTCGGCGTCGTATGCGAGCCCTTCGCTCGAGAGCGCCCAGGTCTCGCCGAGGTCGTTGCTCCTCCACACGGCCGAGCCGTGCCACTCGCTCGCCGCGGCCGCGTAGATCGCGCCCGTCCCGGCGTCGTGCACGGCGTGGTACACGGGCCAGCCCTCGCAATAGGGGCCGCGCAGCTTCCAGTCGCGGCGGTCGGCGTCGCTCTCCAGCAGGAAGGCGCCCTTGCGCGTTCCGACGAGCACCAGGGTCTTCGACATGTTCTCTCCCTTCCGGTTCCGGTGACTCCGAGTCTTGCATTCAGACTCGGGGTCTACGCAAGAATCATCGGTCGAAGCCGGAGGAGGATCCTCGACCGGCCGGCGACCACGAGCGCGCAGGCGTAGATCGCGACGGCGCTCGAGATGACCATCGTGCTCGGCGGCAGCGTCGGAAAGACGTAGCTCAGGGTCAGGCCGATCCAGACGGAGGCGAGCGCCAGCGCGGCCGACAGGACCGGACCGGCATACGGTCTGGCGGTGAGGAGCTGCGCGGCGCCGGCCGGGGCGGCGAGGAGGCCGAGGAGGAGCAGTGCGCCGATCGCCTGCGTCGCCTCGCCGGCGACGAGCCCCACGACGCCGAGGAAGACGAGCCCGAGTGCCCGGACGGGGACTCCCTGCGCCGCCGCGACCGTCGCGTCGATCGACGCATAGAGGAGCGGCCGCGCGACGGCGGCGAGCACGGCCACGGCGGCGGCGGCGAGGACGATGCTGGTCCAGACGTCGCGTGTGCTGAGCCCGAAGATGGAGCCGAAGAGCACGCGCACCCCGGCCGCGCCGTTGTCGCCGCTCCCGCTCCCGCTCGTCGTGAAGATGGACAGGAAGAGGACGCCGAGCCCGAGCACCCATGCGAACAGCGTGCCGATGACGACGTCGTCGGCACGGGCCCGGTCTCCGAGTGCGCCCATGGCGAGACCGCCGAGAATGGTGGCCGCGAAGAGGCCGATCTTCAGGTCGATGCCGAGCGCGGCGGCGGCGAGGGCCCCCGTGAAGGCGACGTGGCTGAGCGCGTCGCCCGCGAACACCTGCGCCCGCAGCACGAGGAAGTATCCGACGAGCCCGCAGGCGATGCCGACGGCGCTGCCGGCGACGAGCGCGTTGCGCATGAACTCGTGCGCGAGCATCAGGTGAGCGCGCGCATCAGGCGGGTGAGCGCATAGAGGGCGAAGGAGATCGTGGTGACGTAGAAGCCGACCGGGTAGATGGAGAAGTACGCGAGCGCAAGGCCGACCCACGTGACGACGAGGGCGATCGCCACCGAGAGCACGACGCCGGCGAGCGGGCGCGCGGTGATCTGCTGCGCCGTCGCCGCGGGCGTCACGAGCAGCGCGAACACGAGCAGCGCCCCCGTGATCTGGCTGGTCTCCGCGACCGACAGCCCGAGCACGAGCAGGAACGCGAGCCCGAGCAGCCTGACGGGGACGCCGCGGGCTTCGGCGACGTCGGGATCGACCGAGGCGAAGAGGAGCGGCCGCGCGGCGATGCCGACGACGACGACCGACACTGCGGCGACGGCGACGAGCGTCGCCACCTGTCCCGACGTGATGCCGAGGAACGTTCCGAAGAGGAGCGAGTCGAGCCCGTTCAGGATGCCGTGATAGAGGCTGACGAACAGGAAGCCGAGCGCGAGCGCGAGCGCGCCGACCGATCCCGTCGCCGCCGATTCGGAGCTGAGGCTGCGGCGAGGGCCCGACGCCGCGGCGAGCGCGAGCGCGCCGAGGCCGCACACGCCGAAGTAGCCGACCGTCACCGGGACGCCGGCGAGGCCCGCGGCCGACGCGCCCGTGAAGGCGGTGACCGAGAGCGTGTGCCCTGCGAACGTCTGCCGCCGCAGGACCATGAACCAGCCGATCACGCCCGCCATGACCGCGACCGCCGTCCCGGCCTCGAGCGCGTGCACCATGAACGGATACGCGAAGAGCGCGCGGACGTCCTCGACCGGGTTCCAGGAGACCCCGGTGAAGACGGACGCGTCAAGCATGAACGTGCGCGTGACGGTCGCCGTGGACGTACGGCGCCTCCGGCTGGCCGACGACGACGAGCCTCCCGTCGGACGCCTGCAGGACCTCGATGGGGACGCCGTACAGCGCCGTCAGGATCTCGCTCGAGATCACCGACTGCGGAGGGCCTTCGACCGCGGTGCCGCCGGCGAAGTAGATGACTCCGTCCAGGGACGAGATGATCGGGTTGACGTCGTGCGCGACGAGCAGGACGGCGACGTCCTCCTCCCGGCAGATCCGGCGCACGAGCTCCGCGACTCCGGCCTGGTTCGAGAGGTCGAGGCTGTCGAGCGGCTCGTCGAGGAGCAGGAGCTGCGGCCGACGGACGAGTGCCTGTGCGATGAGCAGGCGCTGCTGCTCGCCGCCCGAGAGCTCGCCGATCGGCTTGCGCGCGTAGGCGGTCGCGCCGACGAGCTCGATCACCTCGTCGGCGCGCTGCGCGCCGGCGCGGCTGCGTGCGCCGGGCAGCGGCAGGCCCCAGCGCGAACCGTCCAGCCCGAGGCGCACGAGGTCGAGGCCGCGGACCCGCGTCGTCTCGTCGAAGCTCCGGCGCTGCGGGAGGTAGCCGATGCGGTCGTTCGCATCGCCCGGCTTCCGCCCGAGGACCGAGGCGCTGCCGGCCGAGAGCGGCTGCATGCCGAGGATCGCTCGGATCAGCGTCGACTTGCCGGCGCCGTTCGGCCCGAGCACGGCGACGAACTGCCCGCGCTCGACCGTGACCGACACGTGGC
>Ga0070741_10011312_pt1 | contig 16516 bp, 17 predicted proteins | sample Coa_R1_4_FD_66440 | JGI IMG/M metagenome (GOLD analysis project Ga0070741, IMG submission 66440) | Surface soil microbial communities from Centralia Pennsylvania, which are recovering from an underground coalmine fire - Coalmine... | ecosystem: Environmental > Terrestrial > Soil > Unclassified ...
GAAAAGCCCTGCAATTCCTTACAGACGACCTGAGCGGGGTTGGTCGTCTGCAATAGCAAGCGGCAACGTGAAGGTGATGCGCGTTCCCTCGCCGGGGATGCTTTCAGCCCAGATCGTGCCGCTGTGAGCCTGGATGATCGCTTTCACAATCGAGAGGCCAAGCCCGCTGCCACCCGTCGCGCCTGTGCGGGAGCGGTCAGCGCGGTAGAAACGCTCGAAGATATGTGGCAGGTCGGCGGGATCGATCCCCGTGCCCGTATCGCTGACCCAGATATGCAACTTTTTCTCGCTCGCAGCCGCGCCAATCGTAATTTTGCCGTTCTCGGGCGTATGGCGGCGGCCATTGTCGAGCAGGTTGAGCAAGACCTGGATGAGCCGATCACTATCAGCCAGCACCGGCGGCGTGGACGGCGCGATCTCGTTGCAGAGCGTAATATGCGCCTGCTCACATTCCGGCGCGACCACCGCCAGCGTCTCATCGACCAGCGATTGCATATCGAGCGGGGCAAGATCGAGATGAATGCGACCAGCTTCGAGCGATGACATCTGTTGCATATCAGCCACCAGGCGGCGCAGACGCTGCACTTCACGCGCGATACGCTGGGCCGTTTCTTGCCGCTCTAGGGGGTCCTGAATGATATCATCAGCCAAAGCCTCGCTAAAGCCCTGAATGGCGGTGAGCGGCGTGGCAAGATCATGTCCAATGTTGGCGATCAGGTCGCGACGATACTGCTCGTGACGACGGAGTGCATTGACATCAGCCTCAATTGTGTCCGCCATCTCGTTAAATGTCAGCGCCAAACGGCCAAGCTCGTCCTGCGATCTGGGCAGGGTTACGCGTCGGGTATATTGTCCTCGCTTCATCTGCTCGGCTGCGACTGTGAGCGATTCAAGCGGCTGCGTGAGGCGACGGGCCAGCAGCAGGCTGAAAAGGACGACAATACCAGAGACGATAATGCCTGCAATCCAGATGGCCTGGTTGACCTGATTCAAAAACTCGTCGGGATACAATTCCGGTGCAGTAAGAAAGAGTGCTCCGACAATTTGTCCCTGGTAATGAAGAGGCAGGCTAACATAGAATGATGAGAAACGTGTATTGTTTGTGGAAACCAGCAAAATCCCATCAACCTCCTGACCCCTAGAGGCTTGTCGAAGCGCTCGTCTCAGCGTTGGATCATTACAATTGATCTGTGAGAGAGCCGTCTGGCTGCAAAGAACCTGGTTGCTAGGCAAATCTGCGATAGCCAGCACAATGGGATCGTTAGATAGACGCGAAATGGTCGGGCCATTCCCCACAATCCCCAGACTGCCGCCTAGTTGCTGATAGAGGCTCTCAATCCTTTGAGCCTGATATTGGGTACGCAGACGTAAAACGCTTAATTGCGTCATGGTGAAGTAGTTTTGCACGGCGAGCGCGACCGCGAAGGCGAGGATCAGGATAGCACCCAGCGCGACCCCTAGATAACTCAGGACGAGTTTGACGCGCAAGCTCAAGCGGGAGAATGGGGAAAAGTGAATCATCCCGGGGTCTCCTTTTTACGAACGGGTTGAAGGCGTGGGGACGAATTTGTAGCCCACACCCCAGACCGTTTGCACATGGTGGGGAGCATTAGCGTCGGCCTCTAGCTTTTTGCGCAGAGTGCCGACATGCACGTCAACTGTGCGGCCATCGCCAAGATAGGTATAGCCCCAGACCTGATTGAGCAGGACCTCACGGGTGAAGACGCGATCAGGGGCGGAGGCGAGCGTGACCAGCAGGTCGAATTCTTTGACGGTGAGGGTGATAGGCTGCCCATCGACGGCGACGCGACGCGCGGGGATGTTGATGAGTAGATCGCCGAAACGCAATACTTCCTCATCATTAGCTTTTTCTTTCTCTCCTCCGCTCTGCTGTGGCTCCTGGCCGCCAGCAACCAGGGCCGGGACGCTACGTCGCAGGATCGCCTTGACGCGGCTGACCAGTTCACGCGGACTGAATGGTTTCACCAGGTAGTCATCGGCCCCCATCTCCAGACCGGCGATACGATCATCCTCTCCCTGTCGCGCGGTGAGCATAAGAATAGGCGTATTGGCCCAGGCACGAATGCGGCGGCAGACCTCCATGCCATCGAGCGCGGGCAGCATCAGATCGAGGATCACCAGGTCAGGATGCTCACGGGCATGCAGTTCCAGGCCGGCGATGCCATCGCTGGCGCTGTGTACGGTATAGCCCGCCTGCTCCAGGTAGAGCCGGATCACCTGCACAATATTCGCTTCATCCTCAATCACAAGTATTTTCATCGTCTTTACTATATCAAAAGTCTTTCAAGAATTTACCAGGAATATGTAAAATTTTTGTGATGCTTTAAAAACCTCCGCTGAAATTATCCGCTAGAATAGCGTCCGGATCAAGCCCAGCCGTTCCAGCGCCATGTACGCGGCGGCGACCTGCCCCTGCACTGCGAATTCGCCTGTATGAATCAGTTGCAACAGCTCGGCAGGCGTGACCAGCAGATTCTCAATCACTTCGGTTGGATCGATCTTCTGCTCGCCCGTTTTGTGTACAGCGCGCGCCAGGTACCACCAGATGCGCGTCTCCGCGCCGGTTGGATTGGCAAGCATGTGAGCCAGAAACTCAAGCTGGTCGGACTCCACACTATAGCCGGTCTCTTCCATCAGCTCGCGATGGGCCGTGAGCATGGGATCATCCTCATGCTCATCGATCATGCCCGCAGGAAATTCCAGCACCTTCAGGCCAATTCCATGTTTATACTGCCGATTAAGCACAAAGCGGCCATCCTCTGTGACCGGAACAATACCGACCCAGCCGCGATTCTCGATAATGTAATAGTCTGGGATGATGACGCCATTGGGCAAAGCGACCCGCTCGCAGCGTATCTTTAAATAGGGTGTATCGAGAACCTGACGAGAGGAGAGCGCCTCCCAGGAATGCTCATCGTGAACCATCATACACAACACCTTTACCTACAAATGGATTTTTACAACCACCAACGCAGATTTATGCTCAATATAGTATACCTCATAAACAAGCCCCTCCTGAAAGCCACTTAAAATGCGCTAGTCGGCTATTTTTTGCCGATGCGCAGGGCCAGCAACACGCCGAATGAGACGGCGAGCAGCACGACAGAGAGGGCAATGGCCTTGTTCAGATCACTTTGTGTGGCAACGTAGACGGCAATCGGCATCGTCTGGGTTACGCCAGGAAAGTTGCCGGCGAAGGTGATGGTCGCGCCAAATTCGCCCAGCGCCCGCGCCCAGGCGAGACCGATGCCCGAGAGGAGAGCGGGTCGAATTAGCGGCAACACCACATGTAGAAAGGTGTAGAAGGGGGAGGCACGTAAAGTATAGGCAGCCATCTCGTAGCGCCGATCCAGTTGCTCAAAGCCCGCTCTGGCGCTATTGACGAAAAAAGGTGCAGCGATAAAAACCTGAGCCATGACCACAGCAACCATCGTGAAGGGAATAGTGATCCCCACCAGGTCCAGGTAATGTCCAATCAAGCCCATGCGTCCAAAGGTGAGCAACAGGGCCACGCCAGCCACCACTGGCGGGAGCACCGTTGGCATCACCACCAGCGTCTCCGCCAGCCCGCGACCGGGAAAATCGGTACGGGCGAGCAGGTACGCCACCGGCAGACCAAACAACACCGCGACCGCCGTACTCAGGCAGGTCGTAACAAGGCTCAGTTGTAGCGCCTGGAAGACATCCGGCTCTATCATTCCAGCCCAGATCGCCGCTGGCGGCTCGCGAAAAAACAGGGCTACCAGCGGAACTCCTAGAAAGAGCAAGAAGAGACTTGCCAGCACAGCCACAAAGGTTCTTCCAGGCCAGTTCAGGCGGAAGCGAGCGCCTCTAGGAGATGTCTTGCGGACATCTCCTTGCATATTCTGTAGCGTTGGCACTCGCTTTGCCGCAGGTCTCATAGCTATTGCGCTCCACTGCTGACGCCGATAAAGTGAAACTTTGTCAAAACCGCCTGCCCATTGGTTGACAATAGATATTGTACAAATGCCTGGGCTTCGGTAGAGTGAGCTGATTTCAGAGTGACGGCGACGGGATACTCGGCAACGACATTGAAGTTGTCAGGGATATCAATCATCTTGATCTGGTTCGCAACGGCAACGGTGACATCGGTTCGATACACAATACCCGCGTCAGCCTCGCCTAACTGCACCTTCTGCACCACTGCCTTCACATTATCCTCCTGAGACACAACGTTGGCTTTGACGCTGTTCTCAAAGGCAGGACCATAATCGGGCGACTTTGCCATCGTATCGAGTATCTGTATACTATATTTGCCCGCCGGAACGGCAGGGGCCGCGAGCACGATCTTCAGCCCTTTACGCGCAAGGTCTTTTAACGATGTGATATTGCCAGGATTACTCGCGGGTATAATCACAGCAAGTTTGTTGCGAGCGAAGATTTGCGAACTGCTGACCACTTTAGCATCGACAGCTTTATTCATATTGACAGTGTCGGCAGAAGCAAAGATATCCGCGTTCGCTCCATTGATGATCTGCTGCACCAGAATTTGCGAACCGTTGAAGTTGTAGACGATCTTGATATTCGGGTGGCTCGCCTGGTACTGTTTCGCGATCTCACCAAACGACTCGGTGAGCGAGGCCGCCGCAAAAACATTCAGGGTGACGGGCGTTGGGGCCTGGCTGGCAGCAGGGGAACTACCGCAACCGGCAACGGGCAAAAGAAAGAGGCTGAGAAGGAAAAAAATGCGCAAGGGCTGTCTCACGTTACATCTCCTTTGAGGTAGTATACAGCGACGAAAGGGAATGGGCAGCTTGAGCCATGCCAGAACCGTACTGGCCGAAATAAGCAAAGGATAAGCTCGATGGCTGAATATTCATGCATTGAGTATATGAAGAAAAGAAAGGTATGTCAAGGTTTCTGGAAACGTTGTTACTTCGTCCTATTATGTGGAGCTTTTTCGCTCATACTCTATGATAGTGTTTGCTAACGGTGTCCACCGCAGGCTTGCTCGCTGAGTGCTCGCGCCTGCGGCGCTCAGCCACTATTGTTCTTGGATGGTGTCACAACGGGACGAAGCCCCGTTGTGACACCATCCAAGAACGCCACCCTCGCACGTCAGGGCAAGCATGCCACGGGCTCGCAGGGGGCGATGGAGACAGGAACCAAACGCTATCTATGATAAGTAAAGAGGTTAGCAAAACATGTATACACCTATTTTAGCGACATTAGGCTATATTGTATCGAGGGATCGCAGCCAGGTATTGATGATTCATCGCAACAAAAGGCCGGATGACATTCATTTTGGCAAGTACAACGGTCTGGGCGGTCGTCTGGAGGCCGGGGAAGATATCGTCAGCGGGATGAGGCGCGAGATCATGGAGGAAGCTGGCTTAATCGCCGACCAGATGACGCTGCGTGGAACCATCTCCTGGCCCGGCTTCGGGAAACAGGGTCAGGACTGGTTCGGTTTTATTTTTCGAATCGAGCAATGGCACGGCGAACCCAACGAGGGCAATCGTGAAGGAACGCTTGAATGGGTCTCGCTCAAAGCTCTGCCGACGTTGCCGCTATGGCCCAGCGACTACAAATTCCTGCCGATGGTCTTTGACGATGATCCTCGACCCTTCCACGGCTGGATGCCCTATCATAATGGCGAGATGGTTGACTGGAGTTATCAGCGCATTTAAAAAGAAGGATGGAGATTCTTCCCGTGAACTTTCTCACGCCAAAAGTATGAATAATCTCATTGTCAGCGGATGCAATCTCATGTATTATACATGCAGATATTCTATTGTGAGATGGAAAAACGAGTTTTAACATTTAGGAGGAAACGCAATGCCTAACAATGATCCTGCTGCAGTAACGGCGGCCCTCGGCACATTTTCTTTGATAATCTTAGTGATCGCCCTCGCTTCAATCGTTTTTAGCATCATCATTTACTGGAAAATCTTCTCAAAAGCTGGCTATAGCGGGGCTTTAAGCTTACTGATGCTGGTTCCTATCGCCAACATTGTCATGCTCTGTGTCCTGGCCTTTGGTGAATGGCCCATTTATCAGGAGCTGAACCAATTGCGACAAATGGCAGCAGCCAGGGGAATGCAGAATCCCGCCTATCCCCAGAATCCTGTTTACCCTCAGAATCCTCAATATCGCTAAATGGACACAGCAAACCTGTAATCCAGTTCCATACCGGCGCTTTTGAGTAAAGGCGCCGGTAGAAATTTCTCCTGAACCTTACCCTTTACCCAAAACTGCTGCAACAACCCTCTTATTTCAGGTGGCCCCAAAGCACGTTCGTAGGGACCTCCCACGATGAATCGGGGAGCTACAGCGCGTCCTGCCTTGAAATTCCGAACGACAACGCTGCTGACGCGCTAGCTTCGCTCAGTCGTTCGGCAAGGAAGGCGCGATTTATCGCCTTATCCGATTGATCGTATTCTGCCGCTCTGGAGCGCGAAAAACATCAAACTATACGTATATCGTCCAATCTAGCTGCTAACGGATAACTTTTCAGAGGTGGAAAGGAGAAAACTAGATGACGAGTAAAGCAGATTTCACCCCCCAGGAGTGGACAATGCTCCTATTAGCTCCAGTTCAGACCGGGATGGCTGTTTTGCTTTCTTCGAGCAGTGGTTTGATCGGGACAGCCAAAGAGGCAATGGCGCTGTATAACGCCACCAATAAACGCGTCGCGCAACAGTATCCCCAAAATTCGCTGATCCAGGCGCTTCTGTCTAGCAATAATGATCAGGAAGATAAGCACGTCTTCCAGAAAGTTAAAGCCTACATTAGCGACAATAAAGCCCGTCAGCAGGTCAAGCCCGAAGCACTCCAAACGTGCCGCAACGTCGCCATGCTGCTCTCCCAGAGAGTCTCGCCTCAGGAGGCAGAAGGCTACAAGCAATGGCTGATGGATGTTAGCACCAAAGTTGCCAGCGCATCCTCAGAGAATGGACACGCGATCAACGATGCTGAAAGGATGACCTTGAAGGAGATTGCGGATGCCCTGGGGACCGTGCAGACACCCGCACCCTAAAGCAAAAACAGAGTAATGCTAGAATAAAGCACAGCTCTTCTAGCCCTATTTCTGAGAAAGAGGTCGTATAATTGCTACGCCTCTCTTCCAGAAATAGGGCAAATTGCTTATTTGAAGTGTTTGAGGTATAATTTGTAGTAACACAGGGGTATACACTCGGCCAGGGAAAGGAAGCGCTCTATGTCAGAAGAGAAATTGAGCCTGAGGCAACGCTTCAGGCTGATGGATGAGGCGGCCCAGCGTAAATTCATCAAGTACGCTGGCAGCGGCGCCGTTCTTGTCATCTTTGGCCTACTTATGATTATCATCGGCCTTTTTCTCAATACCGGCATGTATTCGGCAGGCAGCCTTCTGATCGGTTTCGGCGCAATTGCGGTGTTGATCGGGATCATCAGAGCTATGATCGGCTTTATCAATCCTGCCTCGCCAGTTGATATCCCACTTGCCCCTGATGATACCGAGCAACCGGAGTTAGCCGAGCAAATTTTCGAATCGGACAACCGTTCTTGAGCTTAAAGCGTTGTCAACCAGGTCAACAATATGAAACACATTGAAACGATTTGACATGCAGTATTTGACAATGGGCCTATATCATAGTATGATAGCTTTCGATATAGTCCGCCGTTAGAACTGTAAGACCTTCCTGTCAGACAGGCGGGAAGGGAGACGCAGCGAGAGAAAGGGAAAGCCATGCCTCAGGATGAGCAGTCGCAACCGAGGCGGCCCAGAACCAATACGGGCGAACGGGAGACCAGTGCGGGCTCGCAGTATGCGAAAACGATAGGGAAGTCGGTAGACACATCCACTCGAACAGACGGACACGCAGCAGACCTCTTCGATCTGCCTCGCCAGCATACGAGCGCTGTTCGTCGGGGGGAGAATCCCAAAGCCCTGGTGCCGCGAGCCACGAGCGCGCAGGTGTCGCCAGTTCCCATCCAGACTCGCCGCCAGTCGCAACAGCCAGACATGAAGAACCCGCCGCGTTCGCCGCGTATCACAACCTCACATCCCACCGAGCGCAAATCAACTCCTCGCAAAAGCATCCACTGGCTCGTCCCGGCTGGCATCGGCATGATTGCTATGCTCGTCTTATGGATGGTTGGCTCCAGCGTACTGGCATGGGGGGTACAGCGCTACAACGATTACCGCTATGGCATGCCGCGCACCTTCCAGACCGATGCGGTCGTCGGGCATGGTGGGGATAGCCCTCAGCACCCCAGCCACTTCATCGCGATGAATCTGAACCGCCAGGCGATTATCGTGGAATTTATGGCGGGAGACCCGGCCAAATCTGTGAGTTACGTTGCCCCTGTCTATATCGCGGGCGATGGCGGCGATCTGGCTCCTATCACCCTGGAATTTCGCGACGTCACCGGCAATGGCAGGGTCGATATGATAATTCATATCCACTTACCCAGCCAGGACCAGGTCTCGGTCTTCATCAACGACGGCACCAAATTTCGCCCGTCAACCGGCAGCGATAAAATACGAATATGACGGGGCGGTGTCTCGCGCCTGCCCCTGCCACGATAGGGGTTGAGGACAACCACCTGTAGCTCCCCGATTCATCGTGGGAGTTGCCCCTACATTCGAAAAATGCTGCGATAGTGTTCCGCCACCACCTGGGCTGGAAAGAAGCGCAACAGGCTGACCACCACCAGGGAGAACGCTACCCAGTCAAACCCTGCGTCAAGCGGCACCCCCAGTACCGTTCCCGCCACAGGCATCACAATGCTCAAAAATGCCTCATTAAAGACGTCCGGGAAAAACAGGATACACAGCAGGCCCGCGATTGAGCCCAGGAAAAGCAGTTTTCGGATCACGGGGATGCGTCGATCCTGCAATAACGCTCCTATCAATTTTGATGTTTTTATACTATGCAGAAAAACATCGCGACGCCGAGGACGCTCACGATGGCTGATCATCTGTTGCACGATTTTTGGCTCCTTCCTCAATAACCTACACGTAATACGTACAGGAGGGCAGACCAGTTGTAGCGGGCAAGCAACGATTCAGGCGAGTGATCGCAAGCGATTCTTTTGTCTTCTAGTGATGGAGCCAGACGGGAATGAGCAACGTCATGGCAAATTCCAGGTGCCAGAGAGTAAGCCCGACGGTGACTATTGCCAGCAGGATATGGAAGCTACGCCAGTAGCGAACCACATAGCGCAGATACTGCTCGTGCCGCAACGCCTTCTCCACCTGTTGCAACTCGTTGATATGATCGTAAGCGCCAGGAAGGAGCGCACCCGGACGGGCCAGCGCGCTTTTCCGGTCCGGCACGAAACGATATTGTACCGCATCGCGACTGATTTCTTGCGGTGTTTCCTCCAGCGAGATGTAAGCCATATCCCAGGAGGTCTGCAATACACCGCGATCTTTGGCGTTGCCTGCCGGAGAAGCCTGCCGATTGGCACCGGCCCAGGGCAACGGCGTGCCAAAGGAGGAATCGACCATACTGCGGGGATTATTATCGGGCTTGAACGTACGAATTTCCTGCTTGTTATGGACGACAATCGACTGCAAGTTCTGCGTGAGGGACTCGACGCGATCCTCTCCCTGCGCCGTCAGCGCCCGGCTAGCAGCTTTAGCAATCTTTCGCGGCGTGAAATGATCGATGGTGCGCCCGATTATGCCGCTGATCACAAGCGCGATCATTCCCCAGAGCGCGTAGGTGCCGGAGCGCGGGTTGAGATTGCCGAACGAGTGCAGGCAGAGCAAGACCAGACCAATGCTCCCAAAGGCCATATGCCAGTGCAACGAGCCATTCAGTTTGCCCACCGCCCGCTTGCGTGAGCGGCGATATAACGCATAGCGTACAGCCGCGAGCAGCATAAAGAAGGTACCGGAGATCGCAAAGCTATAGCCGGTGATACTATCCGGCGAGGCATCGCCGCTAAAGCGAAGCGCCCACACGAAAGCTGCAATCCCGAGAGCAACAAGGATAAGGGCTACCATAATGCTAGCCATGCGTGAACGGCTCCACTCGATAAAGAATAGCGAGTAGCCACTTTCTGAGCTTGCTTTCATATCACTCCTCATCTCTTGCAAGAAGCCGTATTTTGAGCCACATCACCATCGCATCTCGGTGCAGGCCAACAGGGCAGGGCGAGACGCAGGCCCCACATTGATAACATGCCTGCGCGAACCGCGCCACTGGGGCGGAGATTGTCCCCGAGACCGTCTCGCGATTCAGCACATCAATTGTGATCGGCTCGGTTAAAGCCGGGCAGGCGAGTAGACATTCATTACAGCCAATACACGCCCGCAACTCCTGAGCCACCTGGGAACCTGTTTTATGCAAAAGGGCAGGTCGGAGCTTGAGCATCTTGAGCACTTCTTCTCCTCCTTTTCCTTAAAATACATTTCCGCCTGACATCTTAGGGTTTGATGCTATACTTTTCCTCAAGCGAGGCGGCGGGAGCCAGCGGCTGTCTCGACCCGCTTGAGGGTACTGAATGAAATTAATACGTCTTTTCCGGGTTGCTATAGGACCACAGGTTCCTGGGCGCTCGCTCCCTGGCGGGCGCTTTTGTTGTCGGTTCACTGTAGGTCCACAAGCTCTGTGACACGTTTTGCCTTGTGGGAGGCATCAACTCCGGCTGATATTCCACCTCCCGCTCTGCTATAGGGGGCAAATTCCCAGAGAAGGGGTTCACCTCTTCGACCTGAACTCGGGGCATGGCCGGACCGGCTCCTTCAGCTCTGCCAGGTCGCATAGCGGGCAGATTCCCGGAGAAGGGACTGATTTCTTCAGCAACTATAGGGCTACCGTTCCATTCCTGCGCGACTGCAGGCTCGTCTCGCCTCGCAGCCGGTCTCGGCGTCTCCTGTTGTCGCACGGTTTCCGGCTGCACAGCCGGCATTGCACCCGTATAAGGTTGAGATGGCATTTGCCCCCATTCTCTGGTCGATGAAACCGCCGGACTTCTGCCCGAACTGATCATATTCTCGGCAACGCGCGAACGCATCTGCGAAAGATACTGGCGGGCGTCAAACTTGCCCTTCAAGAGCGCCCTGGTGATATTGCGCACAGAATATCCCTCGTCGATGATGCGCTTGATCGCAAGGCTATCGGGCTGGGACATGCCCAGCGAAAGATAGCCGATCAGCCGGTCATCCGCGATGGTCATGCGACGGTATCCGCCCTGGCCCGTATCAGTGAGTGTCATCACTTTGGGGTCCTGGCTCATGGGATCGCCGACGGAGAGCATAAAAAGCTCGCCCAGGTGGGTCGCCTGCCAGGGAGCGCCAAATGGCTGGTCGGCCAGTTCTTTGCGTCCCGCCAGCATGGCGCCTGCTATCTTTCCCTGCGAAACGGCGGCGTACCATAGCGCGCGAGGTTCGTAATTGCCCGTCTGCGGATTTTTGAGAGCGGCGGCATCGCCCGCTGCGTAAATATCGCGTACGCTGGTGCGCAGTTTGTCATCCACGATAATGCCACGTTTGGCGCGAATGGGGACGCTGCAACGTTCCGCCAACCAGGTCACGGGCTGCACACCAGTGCAGGTCAGCACCACCTGGCAGGGAATCATCTCCTGATGATTGGTGATGACGCCGGAAACAGTGGCGATGCGTCCCACGACCCCTACAACCTCTGTCTCCGTACGAATGGAGACGCCCGCACGGCGTATCCGCTCCAACACCATCTCGGAAGAGATTTCATCGAGAACCTTAGGCATAAAGTTGGCGCTGCGGATCAGCCAGTTGACGTGAATCCCCCAGTAGAGGAGATTCATCACGGTCTCAATCGCATGAACGCCGCCGCCAATCACAACGGCTTCGCTGACCTCGGGCAAACGGCGGCGAAAATCCAGGTAATCGCGCAGGCGGTGCAGCGTGAGCACGCCATCGAAGTTGCGCCCGGGCGTACTGTCAGGCAACCCCATCGGGGTGCTGCCCGTTGCTAAAAGCAGGGAGTCATAGCCAAAACCACGATTGCCGCTCAAGGTGACGTACTTGCTATTGGCATGGATTTCCTCGACATGGGCCGTCACCACATGAATACGCTCGGCTCGCTCAGTACCTGCCGGATAGGCCAGGAGCTGCTCTCGCTCCAGCTTCCCTATCGCAAATTGCTTCAGCGCAGGGGTGTTGATGGTGGGATGGGTTTGATCCGTAATCATCACGATCCGCTTATCGGGCGCGAGGCCGCGCGCTTCGATAGCAGCGGTCAGTCCGGCGATGCCATTGCCGATAATGACAATATCCGCCCGGTCGAGATACGGCTTGCTATTTTGTTGTCGTGCAGGGTCCATTATGCGATCTTGCTTACCAGTTGTCATGTGCTTCCTTACTACCAACATGGAATAGTTGCATGCTGAACGATTTACGCCGTTGGATACACGCGTTCTTCCTGTTACGTTAGTTAGTCCACGTCTATTGCAATCAGATTCTTGTTCGCGTCCTGCCTGTAATAGACATCGGTATGCGCTTTTTCATCACGATGGCGCTGCATATGTTTCAGTTCTCCCCGGCAGCGACCACTGCATTGAAAATGCACCTGTCCTTTGGTCGTGAGCAAGACAAAATCCATGTTCGGGCCTATCGATAGAATCTGCCCATCGTTGTGCGCCACACCGGTCCCATGCGTTATTGCGGGGCCTATCCACATCGCGGCGCTAATCCCTATCAGCGATAGTACTCCGATGAGCAAAAGCACGTAGATGGCTGCGGATAAGCGCGGGTTTATCATCTGTTCTTCCTAAAAACTTGCCTGCGTGTCTAGCCTCCGGTCATTGCCTCATGGCTACACGCTGATCTTTACACACAATGTATAGATGTGTCTGCTAACATCTATGTTATTGTATATCAGATCATTTCCGGCTCCACGTTCTTGCGGAGAAATTAGCCTAAATGTCTTACCATTTCGGGGGCAATATCAACCGGCATCGCAAAAGCGCGGGACGGGGCCGACGCGAATCACGCAGATTACGAGTGCAGGGTTATCAGGCCGCGCTGGACAGCTAGAGAAACCGCTTCTGTCCGGTTGGTAGCGCCCAGCTTGCCCATGATGGAGCTGACGTGAAATTTGGCGGTGCGTTCGCTGATAATAAGGTGGGTGGCAATTTCTTTGTTGGGCATCCCCTGTGCAAGCAGGCGCAAGACTTCCAGCTCTCGCTCGGTCAGCTCCTCTACCTGCATGGGCATACTCCCTCTGATGGGTATATTCCTCTGCTGCTGTTGACCAACGTGGTGCAATAATTTCGATGCCACCACCGGTTGCAGCAGGGAGCCGCCGCTCATGGCAACATGAATTGCCTTGAAGATCTCCTCCCGTGGCGCATCCTTGAGCAGATAGCCATTCGCTCCAGCCTGGATGGCATGGATAATGCGCTCATCATCATCGAAGGCCGTAAAGACGATAATGCGCGGCATGCCCGGCTGTTGATGCAGACGGCGAATGGTCTCAACGCCATCCATCACCGGCATTTCGAGATCGAGCAGGAGAACATCCGGGTGAAGCTGCGTCACCTTACGGACTGCTTCTTCACCATTGGCACATTCCGCGATCACCTCGAAGTCGGGCTGGGTCTCCAACAAGTTGCGGAGACCCTCACGCACAATCGGGTGATCGTCGGCGAGCAAGATGCGCACCATAGCTTCGCCTTTCTTTGCGTTTCCTTACCTTGTTTCAGGCAACTGATTAATAGGGAACTGAGACATCAATGCAAGTGCCGGCGCCCGGCTCACTTTGAATGCGAATAGAGCCTCCCAGGAGCTTGACCCGCTCTCCCATCCCGATCAGCCCAAAATGTCCTGCGCTACTTTGTTGCGACACATTTGCGGGATCAAAGCCCTGCCCATCATCCTGCACGACCAGGCACACCCATTGCTCCTCCGCCTGCAACGTCATTTCAATCTGTTGCGCCGCCGCATGCTTGCTGGCATTGGAGAGCGCCTCCTGCGCGATACGGTAGAGTCCGACTTCAACGCGTGCGGGCAACGTAGGAAAGCTCTGGGTCGGATAATAGCTATACTCGATGGTCAGGCCCGATTCTGGCTGTTGATATTCACGGGCAATCAAAGTCGCCAGGGCTTCTGGCAGCGTATGCCCTTGTAAAGGGGCGGCTCGCAGATCCATGACGGAGCGGCGCGCTTCTTCAAGGTTGCTGCGTGCCAGGCGTAACGCACGCTGAACGGCGTCTTGTGCCCGTTGAGGATGTGACGTGGTGAGAGCGTCGGCGGTTTCGAGCTGCAAAGTGATGGCGGCTAAGCCTTGAGCCAGCGTATCATGGATCTCGCGGGCCAGCCGGTTGCGTTCCTCGATGGTCGCCAGTCTGGCGGCGGCCTGCGTATGGTCGGCGGAGAGGCGCGCCCGCTGGATCGCCAGCCCGATCTGATCGCTGATAATGTGGAGCAGTTGCAGCTCTTTTTCCTGGAGTTCGCGCCAATCCTTGCTGGCGACATTCAGAACGCCCAGCGGCGTATCTCCGGCATAGATGGGAACGCTGGCATGGAAACGCAGCCCCAGCGCTGTGGGATCGCTGTCGCGCTCGGCATTTTTTAGACGGCTACAACGCAAGACATCGACATTCGAAGCCCCCTCCAGATCGCCACAAAGGAAGGTATCCAGGCAGAGGCATGAGCCGGTCATGCGCTCAGGATGATCGGCAAGATAGGGCGGTAGTGCCTGTGAGGCTGCCAGGACAGGCGTTCCCTGCTCTGAGAGCAGCCATAGCCAGCTCGTTTGCAGGTTCAGCATTTCGGTCACACGGACCAGCACTTCTTGCAGCGCCTCCCGAACGTCCACTTTATGGTTGAGGTAGCTGGCGATCTCGTAAAGAATCGCCAGTTCGCGATTCCCACGGAGCAGCGATGGTGTTTCCTGCTGAACAGATTGATTTTCGTGCTGCATATGCGTTGTTATATAGTTGGAAAGCGTTGAAAATGTACAAAGCCTGCTACAATTTCTCTAAATTTGCGAAGTCCATACTCAATCTTTTTTTGCCATGCTTACCCTGGAACAGCACATCCACAAACTCGGTTCCTGACTCCATTTCGCTTTTCAGAATGATGCCCTCACCAAACAGATCATGACGCACTCTATCGCCTGGTTTATACTGTTGTCCCTTTGGCCTGGCTGGCTCTATCTTCGGCGCCGATGGCAGCGATGGGGAAGCCTTTGGCGGTGAGGAAAAACTCGCGCGCGACGGGCTCTCTTTCTGCGGAATGCCGCGTCCATACACTCTGCCGCCCTCGCGAGAGCCGTAGATATCCTGATTGAAATCGTCCTCCCAGGCATTGCGGCGGTTCTTTGAGCTGGACGTATCTTTCTTGCCCTGACCGGTCGTTTTATGGCTGGTCAGGGAACCGGGAATATCATCAAGGAAGCGCGAAGGCTCCGTATATTGCGACTCGCCAAAAAACGAGCGTCGCCGCGCGCGTACAAGGTACAGATGACGCATGGCGCGCGTGATGCCAACGTAAACCAGCCGCCGTTCTTCCTCTAATTGCTCAGGCTGGCTGATAGAACGCGCGTGAGGCAATGATCCCTCATCCATGCCAATAATGAAGACCGCGGGGAACTCCAGGCCTTTGGCTGCATGCAAGGTAATCAAAGTGACCGCATCCTTGTTCTCCTCTTTGATCAGCGTACCATCTTCGCTCGTCTGCGCGGTATCGGCGCCTCCGACTAGCGCGACATTCTCCAGGTACAGTTCGAGCGCGACCGGAGTTTCAATCTCTTCGTAGTCTTCGGCGACGCGCCGCAACTCCAGCACGTTATTCCAGCGGTCCAGCTCCTCATCACCATTGGCACGCAGCTCCGGGCCATAGCCGCTGCGTTCCGCGACTCTATTCACCAGCTCGGGCAGCGGCAATTCTTCCACCGATCTGGTCAGGTCCGCCATCAACTCGCCGAAGCTCGTCAACGCGGCCTTCGCGGCCTTGCCGAGCGTGGGATGTTCGCTGATGCGCTGTATGGCCGCATAGAGCGAGATCTGCAACTGGCTCGCCCAACGTTGCAGTTCGCTAACGGTCTTGGGGCCGATTTTGCGGTTGGGCACGTTGATGATACGCTGCAAGCTCAGATCATCATTGGGATTGGCAAGCAGGCGCAAATAGGCCAGCATGTCTTTAATTTCTTTGCGCTCATAGAACTTGCGGCTCCCAATCACTTTGTAAGGGATATTAGCACGCAAGAATTGTTCCTCGACTGCACGCGATTGGGCGTTGGTGCGATACATCACAGCTACATCGCCAAGATGCTCAATCTCGCCTCTGGCCCGCAAAAGCTGGATCTCTTGCGCGGCGTAGTAGCCTTCCCGCTCTTCGTCGAAGGCCGTATGCACAACGATTTTGGGACCATTTCCCAGGTCCGTCCAGAGCTTTTTGTCTTTACGCATCCGGTTGCGTCGCACGATATTTTGCGCGGCATCAAGGATGGTCTGGGTTGAGCGATAATTCTGGTCGAGGATCACAATCCGCGTCTGCGGAAAATCGCGTTCAAAGCGCAACACATTCTCGGCGCTGGCCCCACGCCAGCTATAAATC
>Ga0070741_10011313_pt1 | contig 16515 bp, 20 predicted proteins | sample Coa_R1_4_FD_66440 | JGI IMG/M metagenome (GOLD analysis project Ga0070741, IMG submission 66440) | Surface soil microbial communities from Centralia Pennsylvania, which are recovering from an underground coalmine fire - Coalmine... | ecosystem: Environmental > Terrestrial > Soil > Unclassified ...
GCGGCGGCACCTCACCGAGCCCGCCGGCCTCGGTGCTGGCCATGCCCACGAGGTCGAGGGGGACGCGGCGGCGGGCATGTTCGAACAGGTCGGCACCGAGCCGGCGCCCGCGACGGCGGATGTGGTTGACGACCACGATGCCCCGCTCGACCTCGCCGGTCCACTGGGCCGCGTCGGGCACGACCACGCCGTGCTCGATCACCGTCGTCGGTGTGCGACCGTTATCCCACATCAGGGCGTTGAAGTCCGTCACGTGGGCCAGCAGCACGCGCGGGTCACGGACGGGGTGACGCGTGTCGGTCGGGGATTCCCGCGGCGGGTCGTGCTCGAGAAAGATCCTCGGCCCGCGACGCTGCTCGGGGCTGAGCACGTGGTACTGGTCGTGCGCCCACTGCCGGTGCGACTGGAACACGACGCAGTCGAGGTCGAGGTCCTTGACCCGGCTTACCGGGACCTCGTGCACGTTGTCCGGCCAGGGCCACACCCCCGAGCGCCCGCCGTAGCCGTCCCCGCCGTCGTCGGTGACGGGCAGGTAGATGTCGTGGGGGACGTGCGAGAGGTACCACAGGTAGTTGCCGTGCACGTGCCAGGTAAGGACTTTCAGGCGTACCGCCCGGCTCACGGCGCCCCCGTACCCGCACCACGTCGGGCCTAACCGCGGCCGTGGCGGGGTAGCCCTCCGCGCCCATGACGGTCGACGCCGGCGCGGCGGAGCGCCTCGGGATCCGCGACTACTACCGGGTGGCGGCCCCCGGCATCATCGCCGGCGTTGTCGGCGCGGCGTGCATCGCCGTGCTCGCACAGCAGGTACTGGGTTGACCGCGAGCCTGTGGGTGCCTCGGCCCGCGCGCGGCTGTGGCTCCGGGCTGCTCACCGAGGGCGGCTCCTCGGTTCCTCGGCAAGCACGGCGCGTGCCAGCGCCTTCGGGGCGACGAGGGTGTACGACGTCCGGACCCACTCCTCCACAAGCTCCCACCGGTCGCGGCCGCCGTCACCTACCTGCACGCGGACCCACCCGTGCCGGCCGAGGCCGTACGGGGCGGGCTCGGCGAGGGCGTCGGTGGCGACCACGGCGACGGCCTCCTCAGCCGGGAGCTTCACGGTGAGCGCCTGGGCGCGCGGGTCGGTGAAGACGAAGGTCTTCCCGCGCACGCGGAACGTCGGCTCGTCGCCCCACGCCTCGACGTCCACCCGTTGGGCCTCGGGCAGGCGGGCGACGATCCGCTCGAGGCGGCGCATGTGGTTCACGTCACCGTCCTCCCGCCGCGCCCGGGCGGGCTCGGGTGCCCTGGGGTGTGCGCGGCATCCACCGCCCGCCGATCGGCGTCCACGCGGTGGTGGTGCGCCTCGTGCAGGGCGAATCGGATGAGCGCCTCGACCGTGAACGTCTCGTTGTCGCGCCGCGTGCCCGTTCGTAGCCAATCGCCTTCGGCGAGCCCGCGCGCCAATGACGCCAGCTGCGAGGCGCGGCCTTCGAGTTCGGTGGCCACAACCTCGGGGGCCTGGTCGTTGTAGCCCTCGGTGTCAGCCGCGGCTTCGTGGTCCCACCACCCGAAGACCGGTCGGTCCTCAGCAAGCGCGAGCTCGACGCGGGCGGCGAACACGGCGAGGACGTCGCGCACGTGGGCGCCGTATTCGAGCGCCGACCATGTCCCCTCCGGGGCGCGCGCACGGAGCGTGGCCGCGCTCGCCGTACGGAGCAGCACGCCCCAGGTACGGCCTTCGTCCTCGAGCAGTGACGGCAGGTCCGCTCGCGGTATGCCACGCGCCGCCAGCCCGCAGTCGGGGCAATCCCCCGTCGCGACAATGCCCACCCAGTCCCGCTCAGCCACTCCTCCAATAGTGGTCGAGCCTTCGCCCATGGCGCGCCGGATATGGGCGCGCAGGTGAATGTGACCATTCTGTCAGCCGATCGTCACTTGACTTCAGAGCGATCGCGCGTACGGTCCTCACGGGCGGACCCCGACCACTTTCACAGAAGGACCTCGATGGCTGCGCAGCAACAGACCCGGTCGCTGATCGAGGTTGCCGTCGAGGAGCCCGATGGCACGCTGGTCATCCGACTCGCGGGGGACCTCGATGCCACTCGGGCGTCGGAGCTCTGCAACTGGATCGCGTCGCTCGCCACGACGGGCACCGAGATCGTCTTCGACCTCGCCGACGTCGAGTCTTTCGATGCGGCATGCCTCAGCGTGCTCGGCGAGGCATGGGCCGAAGCACGGCGCAACGGCCATCGGGTCGCACTGCGCTCGTGCCCGACGCCCGACCTCGCGGACGACGTCGCGCGCACCCGGCGGGGCGGCGCACGGCGTCGGCGCCGCCCAGCGGCGCGGCGTGCGGCCCACGCGGCCCGTGACTCCCGGACCTCGTCCTCGGTGGCGGCCCCTGCAGCGGCGCCGGCGCGTGGCCGCGCGAACCCGCCCCACCGCCGCCGCCGTGCCCACGCCCGGCGCCGAGGCGCCTTTGTCGCCTACCCGTTCCTCGTGGCCGTGGTGCTCGTCAGCGCGGCCGGCGTCGCCTGGTTCGCGCGGTAGCAGCTGCAAGGCCGGGCGCAAGCGTTGACGTGGAGCATCGCGTAACCGTACACTTACGCGTTAGTGGCAACTTACGCGACTGCGCCGTGGACGGCGCTCGGCGACCCGACCCGCCGGGCGATCTTCGAGTGCCTCCTCGAGCGCCCGCAGGCGGTGGGTGAGCTCGCCGCGCAGTTCCCGGTCAGCCGTCCCGCCGTCTCGCAGCACCTCAAGGTGCTCCAGGGCGCGGGCCTCGTCGCCGGCCACCAGGCGGGCAAGCACCGCATTTACCACGTCGACCCGGAGGGCCTCGCCGCGTTGCGCGCCGAGCTCGACCGGTTCTGGACAAAGACCCTCACCGCCTACAAGGCGGTCGTCGAACAACCGACCAAGGAGAGCTGAGCGGCCATGAGCACATCGCAGACGTCGACATCCGTCCTCGCCTCCATCGTCGTGAACGCGCCGATCGACCGTGCGTTCCGGGTGTTCACCGAGGAGTTCGGGAGGTTCAAGCCCCCCGAGCACAACCTGCTCGGGACGGAGATCACCGAGACGGTGTTCGAACCGTACGTGGGCGGCCATCTCTACGACCGCGGAGCCGACGGCCGCGAGTGCCACTGGGCGCGTGTCCTTGCCTACGAGCCGCCCGAGCGCGTGGTGCTCAGCTAGGACATCAGCCCGCGATGGCAGATCGAGACCGATCCGGCGAGGACCAGCGAGTGGGAGGTGCGCTTCGTCGCCGAGTCCGCGGAGCGGACCCGGGTCGAGATCGAGCACCGCAACCTCGACCGCCACGACGAGGGGTGGGAAGGCGTCCGCGACGGCGTCGGCGGGGACCAGGGCTGGCCGCTGTACCTCCGCCGGTACGCACAGGTGGTCGCCGGCACGGCGTGAACGCCACGGCGGCCGCGTCCCGGGGCGTCAGCCGTCGTGGTTCGTGTACGACAGGATGCGGCACGCCCGAAGCCGTCGGGTAGCCGAGCGGCATCTCGGACCCCTCTGCCGAAGCGAGCGAGGCGTCACCCAGCCCCGCGACTCCACGTCTGCAGCGCCCGATTGGATCTCGTCCTCCAGGCCCCACGCGCGAAAGATCTCCATGCAGCGCGTGCTGATCACCAGCGCGCGGGACAATGTCGAAGTACTCGTCCGCTTGTCGATCACGACGACGTCGATGCCGTAGAGCGCCAAAGAGATGGCGGCCACAAGCCCGGCCGGCCCAGCGCCGACGACCAGCACCTGGCGTTGCGGTCCGCCGCGGGGCCCCATGGACGGACGATAGATGGCCGCAGCGGCGCCGGCGTCGGCCAGCGCGTCGCGCCCAGGGGCGCTCAGCACGACCCCTGGCTAGAGTCCCGTCGCCTGGCAGTTCGGAGGAGCGTGGAGAGGGAGGGGTGTTCGATGGTGTGGAGTTCACGTGCTGGCCGAGGACTCGTTGCAGCGTCCGCGGTGATGCTTGCAGCATCAGGGCTCGCGGCGTTCAGTACGGCGCTGCCGAGCGGCGCAGCGCCGACGTGCGTGCCGGCGGGAGGCACGGGCCTCACGGCCGTGACCATCGCCCAGTCCGGGGCGACGATCACGGGGGCGATCGACGCCACCGGCTGCGACCTCGGCGTCTATATCGGGCCGGGGGCGAACGGCGTCACGATCAACGGCGCGACGATCAGCGGCGCCAATGACCATGCGATCCTCGCCGACAACGTGGCGAACCTGACGATCTCCGGCAACACCATCAAGGGCAACGGCATCAAACCGAACCCCAACGTGACCGAGAACAAGGCAATCCAGCTCGACGGCGTCACCAACTCGACGGTGAGCGGGAACACGCTCAGCGGCAACATTGCCGACGGTGGCGTCGGCATCGCCGACTATGGGGCGCTCGACCCGGGCGCGCCAAAGTCCGTGGCGACCGGCCCAGTCGCGACGTCCAACGTCACCGTGTCGAACAACACCCTGTCTGGTGACCGTGGCGGCTGCGAGATGGTCATCGCGGGCTACAACGCGGGCGGTGGCGCCACGAACGTCACGGCCAGCGGCAACCACATCTCTGACGTGTCGCAGGTCGGCCAGTTCGGGCCCGCGGGCCCGGAGATCGGCCAGATCGTGCTCGCCGGCGACGCGCCTGGGGTCCCAATGAAGGGCAACACCATCACCGGCAACACGATCATCGGCGGCGGGCTGCCCGGCGTGATCGTTCACGCCAACGCACCGGGTGACACCATCGACGCCACGATGATCTCCAACAACACGTTCAGCCTCGACAACTGGCTTGACACCGCCGGCCCGCCGCAGCCCACCGCCATCGGCCTGCGCGCCGAGGCCCCCGTCCCGCCGCCGGCGACGCCGTCGATCACCAACACGACGATCACCGGCAACACGATCTCCAACGAGTACTACGGCATCTGGTCCGAGGGGAACGTGACGGGCACGACGCAGTCCGGCAACACGATCTCGGTCATGCCGGGTGGGACCGCCGTGTTCAACCGCCCGGCGCACGGCACCGGCGGCTGGGTCGTCGGCAGCAACGGCACCGTGTACGCGCTCGGCAACTCGCCGTCGTACGGCTCCGCGGCTGGCGCGTCGCGCGTCGTCGGCATCGCCGCGAGCAACGACGGCGGCGGGTACTGGGTCGCCACCAGCGCCGGGCAGGTGGACAAGTTCGGGTCCGCATCGCTGCCCGCCCCCGGCCCGGCCTCGCTGGCCGACATGCACGTCACCCCGGCACGGCCCATCGTCGCCTTCTCCGCTACGCCCAACCCGCCCGCGGCCGGTCCCAACAGCAACAGCACCACCGGGCAGGGGTACTGGCTCGTCGGTTCCGATGGGGGCGTCTTCAACTTCGGTGATGCCAACTTCTACGGCTCCACGGGGAACCTGAAGCTCGCCGCGCCCATCGTCGGCATGGCTTCGAGCCCCGACGGCTTCGGCTACTGGCTCGTCGGCTCTGACGGCGGCGTCTTCAGTTTCGGTGACGCCGGGTTCCACGGGTCGATGGGCGGCAAGCACCTCAACAAGCCGATCGTCGGCATCGTCTCTTCACCATCTGGTAACGGCTACTGGCTTATCGCCGCCGACGGCGGGACGTTCAACTTCGGCGACGCCCCCTTCATCGGGTCGCTCGGCAACCTCAAGCTCGCCGCACCGATCGTCGGTGCCCGCGGCACGTTGTTCGCGCCCGGGCTGTGGCTCGTCGCTGCTGACGGCGGCACGTTCACGTTCGGCGCGGCGACGTTCTTCGGGTCGGCGGCGGGCAAGGCGCCGATCGGGACGATCACCGGTCTGAGCGTGAACTGACGCGCCATCGGGGCGCTCCGGGGGCGAAGGCCGTCCAGGCCCCGCCCCCGGCGCCTCCGGCAGACGGGACGACGTGGTGGTCGCGGTCCTCCGTAGTCAGAACGTGAAGCGAGTGAGGCCGCCCGGCTCCGTGCCCAACACCACGGTCGCCGAGCGCGGCACGATCCGGTACACGGTCCAAGGCGGCGGTCCTTGCAACGGTGCGTTGAACGGCGCAGTGATGCCTGTCCCGGCTTCGTCGGGTTCGACGGGCCACCCACCGTCCGCCCACGCCTTCGCCACGCGGGCCACCGTGCCGGGGTCGGTGACGCGCGTGGCGTCACCCTCGAGGACGACGTCCGCGTCCCGGATGGACACGGCGATCGCACACCGCGGGTCGCGTGCGACGTTGCGGGCCTTCCGGGTCCCGTTGCCGGTCTGGAACCAGTAGGTGCCGTCCAGCCAGACGGCGCCGACCGCAGTCACGTGGGGACTCCCGTCCTCGTTGACCGTTGTCAGCCAGGTCGTCCGGGCGTTGTGCGCGTCCGGTGCGGGCGCCGAACCTGCGTCGAGCTTCTCGTGGACGGCGGCCCACTGCACCGGCGGCAACCCGTCGGCTGCTCCCAAGTTGATGATCTCCACGGCGCATCCCCTTTCGGACGGGAGGCACATTGCACGCGCCCGTACCGGTCTGACGTACACGGAGCGGAAGATCCATCGCGACGCGAGGGCTGTTCGCCACGAGGCGGCAACCCGAGTCGATCAGCGTTGGGCGGAGCCACTCTGAGCGCCGGTCGAAGTCCCGCTCCGGTGCCTAGGGTTGGAGAGCACCGGCCCGTCTCTGCCCTCGCTTTGAGGAGACAGGGCAGCGCTCGGGGATGACGGCGTTCCAGTCGAGGCTCATCGCGTCGCCGCCGCGGTCTGCGCCACCAGCAGCTCGGCGAACCGGTCCGGATGCGCGAGGTGTGGGAAGTGGCCGCTCCCCGGCCAGGAGACCACCTCGCCCTGCGGGAGCGAGCGGGCCAGCCATTGCACATAGGCGTTGTCCGGGGTGTCGCCTACCACCGTGACGTAGGGGACCTGCCGGGAGCGCAGTTCGCCGAGGACGCCGCGGAACCACGCGTCGAGCTCCTCGGGGTCCCGGGTCAGAGCGTCGCGCCAATAGCCGACCACGAGATCGCGGCTGGGCCGGCTGGTCGAGGCCACGAGACGCCGGGCGTCAGGCGGCAGCACCTCGGCGTGCATGCTTGTCGCGAACCTCTCCCACACTGCGGCGAACCCGGGCCCGCGCAGATCGTCAGCGAGGGACCGCACCATCCGGGCGAAGTCCGCCACCCGGAGCGGCTGGTCGACATTGACGATCCCTCCCGTCGCGTGGCGGGCGCCGTACACGGTGGCGACCACGGCCGCCATGGAATGGCCGACGACGACCGGCGAATCGAGCTGCGCCTCTGCGACCGCCCGGTGAACGCCTTCGGCGAGGCCCTCGACGTCGTAGGCGGCCCAGCCCGGCGAGTCGCCGTGGCCGGGCAGATCGAGAGCCAGCACGGTCCGGCGCGGCTCGATCGCCTCGAGGCGCTGGACGACCGGGCCCCAGGTCCGGTGATCGAACGTCAGACCGTGCAACAGCACAACGGGAGCGCCGTCGCAGCGACCGTTCGTCAGGTGACCTGCCATGCCCGCCAGTGACACGTTGGTGGAAGGAGCCATCGTCCGGGACCCCCATGATGAACTACCGTTACGTTACATTGTAACGTAACGGTGTTGCGCTATTGTGTCAAGGGTGGGGCGGCCGCGGGAACACGACGAGCGGACTGCGGCGGCGCTCCTCGACGCGGCCGAGCGCACGATCCAGCAGCAGGGCGTGGAGTCCCTCTCCGTTCGGCACCTGGCCGACGACGTAGGGACCACGACGCGGGCGGTCTACAGCCTGTTCGGCTCGAAAGACGGCCTCCTGGCGGCCCTTGGGGCGCGGGCGTTCGACCTCCTGCGGTCCGCCCTGCAGGACCTGCCCGTGACGTCCGACCCCGGCGGCGACCTCGTCGACGCGGCGTGCACCGTCTTCCGCCGGTTCGCGACAACGCACCCGACGTTGTTCCACGTCGGCTTCAAACGAGACCTCGTGGCGCCCGAGCTGGCCGCGCAGTTCGAGGCAGCCCGCCTGTCCGCCCTTGCCGCCCTCGAGGGCAGAATGAGCCGGCTGAAGCAGGCAGGGCAGCTCGGCGACCGTCCCGTCAACGACGCCCTCTCGCATTTTCATGCACTGTGCGAGGGGCTCGCCGACATGGAACTGCGAGGGGCGCTGCCCGCGGGGAGGGAAGACGAGATCTGGCGCGACGCGGTCAGTGTCCTCGTCGCTGGGTTCTCCGCGCCGCGGCCGAAACGCCGGCGCTCGGGACCCTTGACGGTCCCTGGGACCACGGTCTCGGTCCACCGGCGCACGTAAGGGACCCCACGGCGCAGTTCGCCAGCGGACGGCGGCGAGTCGTAAGCCCCTGCGCTTTTGTGGCTGGCGGGGGAGGGCTCGAACCTCCAACCTCCTGATCCAAAGTCGTGCCCTGACGGTGCGCCCTGGTTCGCTGCCGTCCTCGGAGCCCCGAAAGATGGGCCTCCCCGTACACCGGCGTGCGCGCAGACCCGGGATCGTCCATGCCGTTGGTGGTCAGTTTGGTGGTCAGTCTGCGGCCGATCTCGCCACTGCCGAGTGCGGCGACCGACCACCGAGTGCGGCGACCGACCTTGGCCCCCTACTTCCCGAACTGACCCGGCCCTGGGCGTCGGTCGGCGGGCACCCGGCCCGTTCGCCGGGGTTCGTCCGTCATGGCGCCGATCGGTGGGGCGCCGCTGTTGGGGTCACGAGACGTCGGCGGTGCTCCTTGTCGTTGCGGGTGCGCTGCCGAACGGCCCACACGAGAAGCCAAACCGTTCTCAGCACGCGCTCGGTCGAGGAAAGGCGCGGCCAGACCTCGGGGTCGTCGTGACAGTGACACGCCCTGTGTCGCACCCCGAGGTTCTTACCCACGCACCCGGCAGCCTTCCCAGGGGCACAACGCGGACTCTGCCTCTGAGCACCTGCTGGGACAACGGCACGACAACCGTTCGCCAGGCCGCTGCAAAGGGCGTCGCGGTGGCCGATGTGAACGTGCGAAACCACAAGGGGCTGTCCACCTCGGCGGGGAGGTTGGGCAGCCCCTTCGCACGTCTGTCCGCCGGTATCACTGGGCGGAGGGCGCGGCTCTGAGAGGTCTGGACGGACGCCCCGCAGCACCACCCGCCGGTGACTCCCGGGGCTGTCCGTTCGCCAAGCTGTTGGGACACCTTCGACCGGGAGCGGGCGCTCGCCCTCCTGAAGGATCTTGTCGAGGCGCAGGACGAGACCGAGGCGCTCCGGCAGCGGCTTTCGGAACTCGCCGGCGGTGCAGAGTGGCTCGGACTTCGTCGCGCAGTGCTCAGCCGATGAGCCGCCGCACAGTGCCGAGGAGTCCCGAGAGCAACCCACCGCCGTTCTGCGGCGTCGCTGGCGCAGGTGGGGGCGGTGGCGGTGCAGGGCTTGGCGGCGTCGCCGGTGGCGGAGCCGGCACGACGGGCACTGGGAGCGCGGGGACTGGGAGCGCAGGGCTCGGGCCCAGGGGCGGCGACACTGTCGTCGGCCCTGCGACATTGGGCACCGAGAGGCCCGGCACACCCGGCACCAGCGGGACGGTGGTGACGACCGGAAGCGGGGCCGCACCAACCGGGGACGGCGGGGCCGGGGCGGGCGTGGCTAGCGACGGCGCAGGGGGAGCGGGCGGGCCCGACGGTGGCGGCGCCGCTTCCGTGGTGATGTCCGTACCTCCCCCGGCTGCAGCACCGGGTGCAGGCGACGGTGGCGGCGGAGGCGCAGGCGCGAGAGGGGCAACGGCGGCTGCCGAGGCCGGCGCACGGGACCCCGAGGCGGCCGCGACGCTCGGCGTCGGCGCAGGCGGTGCCAGTGCCGCCGTGAGGGCAGTGCTCACACCGAGCGTGGCCATCGTGCGGCCGGCGGCCGCAGCCACGCCTTCGAGGTGCGGGGCGCTAGCGAGGAAGGGCAGTTCCGCCAACCACGACACGAAACCCAGGGCGTGGTGCAGGTCCCCGATGGACACGTTGAGGAACGCGCGGACGACTGCCGGGTCGAACTGGGCGCCGGCGCACCTCGCCAACTCTTTGCGGGCCGCGTCGGGCGACACCGGCCGCTGGTAGGGCCGGCGCGCGGTCATGACCTCGAAGGTGTCGGCCACCGCGACGATGCGCGCACCGAGGCAGATGTCGTCGGCCGCCAGCCCGTTGGGGTACCCGGCGCCGTCCCAGCGCTCGTGGTGCTGAGGGATCGAGTCGGCCCACCTGCCGAGCCAGGGCCGCAGGCCGGCAGTGAGGCGGGCGCCGTCGATCGGGTGGCGGCGCAGTTGCTCCCATTCGGCGTTGGTCGGCTTCGACGGCTTGGTCAGGATGCGCCTGGGGACGTGCAACTTGCCGATGTCGTGGAGGAGGGCGGCCCAGCGCAGCCGGTCGCGGTCTTCGGGGGCAAGCCCCATCTCGGCGGCCAACAGGTCGTTGAGGGCTCGGACTCGCTCACAGTGCCCTCGGGTCAGCCGGTCGTGGCCACCGAGTGCGGCGAGCAGCTCCAAGACCCGACGCGCCGCCGCCGCAGGGGTGTCGTCGTCGCCATGGCGCGCTGCGGCGATGCGCTCCTCCAACTTCCGTGCCGTGCCGGCACGCAACGCCAGTGAGAAGCGGCCCGGTGCATGGTCTGGGAACACAAGGGACAGGCGCAACAACGCCGCCACCGGCAACAGCCGGCGGGCGGCACGTGACGTGAGGGCCAGGGCGAGCGAGGGAGCGCCGAGTGCCAGCGCCGCCCACCCCACCAGCGGCCACCCGCCGGCAGGGCGGCGGACGATGTTGACAAGCACCCAGGTCGCGGCGCTGGTCAACCCGAGCGGCCCCAGGAGGGCGACGGCGAGGACGGCGTAGCTCAGAACCGGGTGGGCGCGCCACCGCGCGTCCCACGGTTGCGCCGGCTCGCCCGGAGTGAGCTTCGGCGGCTCCGCCACGGGGGACTCGGGACCAGCGGCCATCGTCACGGTCGTTATCGACCGCCCGTCGATCGCGCGAAAGCTTCGGAGGGCATCGCGTTCCCCGAGCACCGCCGCGACGGGCCGATCACCTGGCCGCCGACCGCCCGATGCTTCCGACGCTGGTCGACGGGCTCCCTCGCCGCGCCGGGTGGGTCTACGAGCCGTCGGCGAACTGCGCGTCTGCGGAGTGGCGCCGCTCAACGTGACCGTGAGACCCGCTCGGTTGTCATGGCAACGATCGACCGACTGGGTACCGAGCGGGCGCCGATGCTGGCCCCGCGGTGGCGGCGAGCCGTGACCTGGGTCGACGACGGGCTTGTCGCCGAGGTGCGTTACCTCGAGCGGACGCCTACGGGGTTGTTACGGCACGCGTCGGCGCGAGCGGTGCTCTACCGAGGTGCCTCGTAGACACGACGGCGATTCCAGCAATGCATTTGGGGCGTTGGACGCTCGTGGAGCGCCTGGCTGGGGCGGCAACGGCGAAGTGTGGACAGTCGCCGAAGACAGCACCGTGGTGCTCAAAGTCCTAAAGAGCATCCGGGTGAGAGACGAACCGTATAAGCGCTTTCGTGACGAGGTCGTGATGCCATGCGCGTGGAGGTGCCGGTTTGTAACGGGATGGGAACCGGAGGATTGGCGGGGCGTCCTAGAGGTCCAAAGCCACGACTGGAGTCGGCCGAAATGCTGCGTACAGGACGCTGCAGGGCCGTCCGGTGTCCGCCTCTCGGCACTGGCGAGCGGTCGCGCTCCCGGCCACGCTCACCTCACCGCGGTCGTCGTCCGAGTCGAGAAAGAGAGGTGCGAGGTAGGAGCGAGCGGCCCTGTCGCTTGCGTGGCATCATCCGACAGTGTCGAAAGGGCGGTGGCGGATGGCGCGAGCCACACGAATTGCAACAGGGCTCGGCATCGTTGCGATGGGCCTTCTCTTCAGGCCACTACCGGCTCACGCTCTGCCACCTCAACTACGCCCTTGGGGGAAGCTCACCCTCCATGTCTCGGCAGGTCACACTCAGCCCCTCCATCGGGCACCTGGGCTTCATTTCGCGACCAACGCGAGTGCCGTCAGCGACAACTGGTCGGGCTACGTGGAAGTCGGACCGAGTATCACTGGCGTATCAGCAACATGGAGCGTCCCGAGCGTGGTGCCAGCACTGCAAGAAGAGCGTTCATCGACCTGGGTGGGTATTGATGGCACATCGTCATCGGGAACCCTCATACAGACGGGTACGGAATCCGCGACTGTAAACAACCAAACCTTCTATTACGCCTGGTACGAACTCCTACCCGCGTCCGAGGTGCCCATCGGTTTGGTCTTCCCCGGCGATCAGATGAGCGCAAGTATCTCCGAGGTTGCCGCCGGAAGTTGGAGCATTTCTATCTCAGACATCACATTGAACGAGAGCAGTTCTGGAGTCCTTATCTACTCAACCCCGGGCTTGAGCGCCGACTGGATCGAGGAGGCGACGACCAACGGGCAGACAGGGCAGCTCTACCCACTACCCAACTACGGGTCTGTCACATTCTCAAACGTTCGCTATCGTGGCCAGCTTTCAGCGTCTAACACTCTGGTGCCCGTCTATATGGCGAACTCTTCGGGCAATATCATCTCGTACCCGTCGGCATTTGATACCAACGTAGACGCATTCTCGGTCACGTACGGATCGCCGCCGTCGCCGCCACCCGGGCTTATTCCTACGCCATCGACCGGCACTCCGGAGCCGCCGGCACCGCCGCCCGCGACACCAATTGGTGGCCAGCCTCCTCCAGCGTCGCCACCGCCGGCCACACCGCCTCCGGCTTCGCCCGCCCCACATGCATGTGCGCCACCAGTGAACCAACCATTACCCGGCTTCGCTGCATCGATCGCGGCATACGCCGACCAGGCCGGCTGCGCTGGATATCGCATCGTTACCGTCAACGGCCACGTTGTGACGTTCGACTCGGCGTCCTATGGGGACCTCTCGGGCTCGCTCCCTGGGCCGGTCATCGCGATAGCGGACACCCCGGACGGCGCTGGCTACTGGCTAGCGACCTCTACCGGCACCGTCCACGCGTTCGGAGACGCCGTGTCCTACGGCGACATGAGCGGCCAGCACCTGAACGGGCGCATCATCGCCATCGCCGTCACGCCTGACGGGAAGGGCTACTGGCTCGTCGCGAACGACGGGGGCATCTTCACCTTCGGCGATGCGGCCTTCTTTGGCTCAACCGGGGCCATGAAGCTGAACCAGCCGATCGTCGGCATCGCCCCAGCGCCGGGAGGGACCGGCTACTGGCTTGTGGCCGCCGACGGGGGCGTCTTCACGTTCGGCTCCGCGGCATTCCTCGGGTCCACGGGCGGGATGCACCTCAACCGGCCGATCGTCGGCATCACGGCCGACCCCGCAGGCCGCGGGTACCGGATGGTCGCGTCGGACGGCGGGATCTTCAGCTTCGGAGCGCAGTTCTTCGGCAGCCTCGGCAACATGCCCCTGTCGGGCCCGATCGTGACGATGGCGCCTTCAACCGACGGGAACGGCTACTACATGCTCGGTCTCGACGGCGCCGTGTATGCGTTCGGCGACGCCCCGTTCGTCGGGAGCCTCTAACCGATCGTTGTTCACGATCGTCACCTAAAGGCCGGTGCCCGGTCGGGTCAACATGGTGCCGACTTCGCGGCTCACTGTCACCGCATCGTCGGGACCTTACGCCATCGAGTCGTTGACTGCTCGTACCGGGACACCGAGCGCGTCAGCGATCACATCGAGGCGCCTCAGGTCAGCGAACGCCCACGGTCGAACGGTTCGGCGGCCGTCAGTACCCTCTAGGTGTTCGTCAGCCGCCCGATCACGAGGCCGACGTAGTGCTCCTCTCGGTCGCTCGGGAACGGCGTCCCGGCTCCCTCAAAGTCGAGCTCGGCGCCGGCCCTGCCCTTGCGAGCCGTGACGATGTCGAGGTAGATCGACAACGTCAGGTTCTTCAGGTTCACGGGGACCGTCATGCGGTAGGCGATCGACTCGTCGCCAAAGCTCGGGAACGACATCTACTCGACCTTGGCCGTCCCGAACGTCGCTCCCGCCGGCAGGGTGTCCGAAGGGTCCTTCGGGTGGGCGGTGGCATAGCTGACGAGCTTCTGGACAGCAGGGGTCAGGCAGCCGGGCACTTTCGGGTCTGAGATCAGGCTGAACTCATGGCGGGCGGTCGCCACGTCGGGCGTGTAGCCGACGGAGCTCGACACCGTGTTGCTGTCGGCGTCGGAGAAGTCGGGGGAGTCCACGTCGGCTGGTCCTTTGCGGTTGAGCTCCTCGACGCTCACACCGAGACACTTGGCGACCTCGTTGTCGAGGTTCGGGTAGTCGGGGTTGTTGTCCTGAGGGGAGGACGTCCATCCCGTCGGGAAATCCGAAAGCTTGAGTGACACGGCCTCCGCTGCCGCACGGTCCGCGGCGATGTCTTGCGCCTGCTTGGGCGTGGTCCGCGCTGCGGAGGTTGCGGAACCCGTTGACGGGGGCGTCGGACCGCTTCCGGCGGCCCTTGGCGCGGGCGGCTTCGACGCGCCTCCGCACGCAGCCACTCCTAACAGCCCGACGGCAACCGCCGCCGCTGCTGCCAGCCGCATCATCTTTGCCCCCTCTCGCCCACCCGCCGCCCAAGTGGACCTGCACGATCCCATCCTCGGGAGCGATAGGCAAGGGCGACGTGGTAGGAAACACGCCGAGGACAGTGTGCGAGCGTTCCTCGGGGTCGCCGACGGGCAGCAGCCCGTCGGCTTGAGGTATCAGCGTCCAAGGGTCAGGTCTCCAATGCACAACGGGCAAGCGGGCAGCCCGCCCTTGTCCGCTCGTCGCCCTCGGGTGCCCGTTCAAGTGTTGGCCTGCGACCTGGCGGAGAGGTCGGGAAGGGCCGGTCATGACCGGGGTACGCATTCAAACCCGAGCACGCGTGATCCTTGCGCTCACGCTCCTTGCCGGCGCTGCTACGGGCGTCGCGCTCGAGGGCACGGCATCGGCCTCTGCCAGCATCACGCGCCTCGCTGGCGCTAACCGGGTCGCGACGGCGGTGAGCGTCAGCCAGAGCAGCTTCCCGGCAACCGGCTCAGCGGGGGCCGTCGTCGTCGCGAGCGACGCGAGCTTCGCTGACGCCCTGTCAGGCACGCCCCTCGCCGTCGCCAAGCACAGCCCGCTCCTCCTCACTCCGCCCGACGCCCTCGACCCGGTACTGGCCGCAGAGGTGCAGCGCGTGCTCGCCCCGGGAGGGACAGTGTTCCTCGTCGGCGGCACCGCGGCCATCTCTGCCAACGTCGCGGCGCAGATCACCGCGCTCGGCTTCACCGTCGCCCGCCTTGCTGGTGGGGACCGCTTCGCGACGGCCGTGACTGTCGCCCAAGCACTGCCGTCGGTCGCCACGGTGCTCGAGGCCACCGGGCTGAACTTCCCTGACGCCCTCGCCGCTGGCGCCGCGGCCGCAGCCGGCGGCGGGGCGGTCCTGCTCACCAACGGGGCCACGATGCCGGGCAGCACCGCGACGTACCTCGCGCAATCCTCCGTAGCGCGGTTCGCGGTCGGCGGCGCGGCTGCGGCCGCCGACGCGAGCGCCACTCCGCTCGTTGGCGCCGACCGCTATGCCACCGCGGTGCGCGTCGCGCAGAGGTTCTTCCCCGGCCCGACAGCGGTCGGGATCGCCAGCGGGGCGAACTTCCCCGACGCCCTCCCCGGCGGAGCCCACATCGCGGCGCTTGGGGGGCCGCTGCTCCTCACCGACCCGAACGTGCTCAGCCCGGCGACGGAGAACTACCTCACCACCAACATGACGGCGATCGGGACGGCGTTCGTGTACGGCGGGGCCGCCGCGGTCTCCGCCGGACGGCAGGGGCGATTGCCGGCGCGCTCAACGGCCAGCCGGTGACCACGACGACCACGACGCCGCCCGGCGGCGCGTCCGGGACCTTCGCCGACGGCCGGTACCGGATCGGCCAGACGCTCGCCGCCCGGACCTACCGCACTCAGGTCAACTCCTCGGGCCGCTACTGGGAGCGCGAGAGCGGCTTTTCCGGGCAGCTGAGCGACATCATCGCCAACAACCTCACGAACTTCCACGACGTCGTCACGATCCTGCCGACAGACGCCGGGTTCAAGACGCAGAACTGCGGCACGTGGACCTCCGACCTCTCGGCGCTCACCTCGTCACCGACCGCGCCCTTCGCTGACGGGACGTGGATCGTCAACACCGACGTCGGTCCCGGGACGTGGACCGCCGCAGGCGGGCAGAGCTGCTACTGGGCCCGCGTCAGCGCGTTCACCGGCAGGGTCGAGGACGTCGTCGCCAACGACCTCGGCACCACCAACCCGACCGCAACGATCGCCCCGACAGACGTCGGGTTCATCTCGCACTCGTGCGGCTCGTGGACGAAGGTGTCTTAGCCGGCCTCGCCGGCACAGGAGCGTCTCGCTGATGGCGCGTCTACCGCGTCCACCACCCCCGGGACCGCCGGCGGCCCCGATGGCGCGAGGGGCCTTGCGGAAGGTACGCCGGGCGCCATTGACGCGATTGCGTCCGTCACCGCTTGGACCAGCCGAGCGCTTCACGGCCGTGCACGACCGCCGATGCAGAACACGCGATGGAGGAGCCCGAGCTCGCCCGTGTCCGCTCCCAGCTGG
>Ga0070741_10011315_pt1 | contig 16512 bp, 19 predicted proteins | sample Coa_R1_4_FD_66440 | JGI IMG/M metagenome (GOLD analysis project Ga0070741, IMG submission 66440) | Surface soil microbial communities from Centralia Pennsylvania, which are recovering from an underground coalmine fire - Coalmine... | ecosystem: Environmental > Terrestrial > Soil > Unclassified ...
GCCGCCGCCCGTGACGACCTTCGGCAGCGCGCCGGAGTAGTCGACGATCACGTCGCGGAGCACGCCGGTGCCGCCGTTCCGCGTCCCGATGTTCTCAGCGGTGACATCGACCTGACCGTGCGATGCGACGACGTCGACGGCCACCTGGCCCGCGTCGTCGGTGTGGAGAAGGATCGATCCGGTCGTGCTCGCCGCGGGATCGCCCGGCTGGGCGGTCTCGGTCACGAGCTTCGGTCCGGTCGGATCGACGCTGAACTCGACCGGGGCGTTCTCGATCGGGTTCCCGTAGATGTCGTGGATCGTCTCGGTGACGATCCCTTCCGTCTTGCTCTTCGCCGTGAACGTCAGCGCCTTCATCGGCAGTCCGTACACGACCTTCGTCGTCGGATCGGAGGCGATGGAGCCGCCCGCGGCCTGCTCATACGGATACACGGCGGTCGCCGTGATCACCGAGCTGCCGAGCAGGACCGGAGAGCTTCCGTCACCCAGGTCGGTCCGTTTGTTGCTGTCGGAGGTGAAGTAGAACCCGACGTCCGGGTTGTACTCCACGACCGCCTCGCCGTGCTCGTCGGTGTAGACCGACACGGTGTCGTCCTGGCCCGCCGGAGACGGCCGCGTGACTCCGAGCTCGTCTTTGCCCAGGTTCGGGTTCGTCGCCCGGTCAGCGTTCAACACCTGGCCGTTCAGGACGGTCCAGAAGTCGTACTTCCCGTTGACCAGGAAGCCCGGGAAGTTCCCCGCGTAGCTCGCGGCGTCGATCCCCGAGCCGCCGTCACGCGACGTCGAGGGGATGTACTCCTCGTAGAACGGCGCGTAGTAGTCGGCCCAGTGCCCGCGCGAGATCGAGACGTACTTCTGTCCGTCCCACTCCCGCTGACCCTTCAGCACGTAGATGTCCGACTTGTCGGCCGTCTGGAAGGTGCCGACCCCGCCGGCCGCGATGCTGAAGTCGATCCGATCAGCAGGCATGGGAGCGTCGAGCGAGTCGACCGTCCCATCCGGGAACATCGTCGCCGCGACGATCGACGCCACGGGGTCGAACGGCCCGACCTTCGGCAGGCTGTTCCACAGGTAGTCGTCGGCGAGCGTCGAGTGATGTCCGTGGATGTCCCACGCCTCGAGATTCGGTCCGCTTTGGTCGACGGCTCCGAAGACCGGGTCGGCTGCGAGCTTCGCCCAGTCGTCCGGCATCGTCAACGCGCCGCCCGGGAACGGGAACGTTCCCTTGACCTCGACCTGCAGGAGCCCGAGGCCGAAGTCGTTCCCGGTCGTCTCGTCGTCCTGCTTGCTGGTGAGGAGATGGGTCCCGTCGCGGGAGACCACCGGCAGCGGGAGGAACTTTCCGTCGCCGGCAGGATCGCCGAGGCTCATCGGCTTGTCCGACAGCGCCGCCAGGTCGGCGTTCGAGAGCTCGTGAAGCGTGGGCTTCACGAGCGACATCCAGGCCACCTCGAACACCTGCTCCTTCACGAGGTCGCCCTTGTAGGTCACGAAGAGCTTGATCTTCGCGATGCCCGGATGGGTGTCGACCACGTCACCCTGCGCCGTCAGCTCGCCCCCCTTCATCGCAATGAAGGCGCCGTGGTAGTGATTCGTGCCGGCGTCGAGCGTGCCGCCGATCACGTACGGCTTGTAGTTCTGGTCCCCTGTCCACTCGACGACGGCGAGCTCGGCTGCGAAGCCGTCGCCCGAACGATCGGCGATCGACGGGAAGTCGGCCGTCCAGTCGAACTCCCGGACGAGCTTGACGTTCTCGCCGTTCCACGCGAGATACGGAATGTTCGCCGCCTGAGGGTTGAGGGATCCGTGGTTGTCGGTCTTCCCCGCCGCCGCCGGCATCACCGCAACGAGTAACGCCGCCACTGCGAAGAGGAGGCCGAGCACCAACCGTGTGCGCATGCTGCATCGCCCCTCTCTTGGCGCGCCCCGTCTCGGGACGCGCCGTCGATTTGCAACGGTGCAGATGCCCCGGCGAGCCGGCCGCGCGGATCGGTGGGAACCGCCCTCCCTCCCGGGAGGGTTTTCCTACCCGCGCTCGGCCGCGGAGATCCGCGCGCGGCGAACGGCGTCGGCGCGGGTGTGGACGCCGAGCTTCCGATAGGCGTTCCGCAGATGGAACCGCACCGTCTCCTGCGAGACCCAGAGATCGCGTGCGATCTCGGAGTTCGTGTGCCGTGCGGCGACGAGCCGGAGGACATCGAGCTCACGCGGTGTCAGGTGCACGTCCAGTAGCGCTGCCGGAGCCGGAAGGTCAGGCGACCGATCGCCTTCCGTCCACACCGGTTCGGCGCGGCGAAGCACGTCGCGCAGATCCTCGGCGAGCTTCCCGGAGGAGTCGACGACGAAAACCACGAGGCCCGGCTCGACTGCGACCGGCCCCGCGTTTCCCGTCACGCCCGCTCCTCCCAGTGTCACGGCGCGCCGACACCCTCTCCCGCCGCACGCCGGTTCCCCTCGGCGGCCGGCCCCGACGTCCGTAGAAACTACTGAGGGTCGAACCTAGCCGCGAAGCCTCTCCCGCAGCAAGCGGTTGACGACCTTCGGGTCGGCCTTGCCGCCGGTCTCGCGCATCACCTGGCCCACGAGGAAGCCGAGCACGCCCTCCTTGCCGCCGCGGTAGGTCGCGACCTGCTCCGGGTTCGCGGCGAGCACGGCGTCGATCACCGGCTCGAGCGCCGACTCGTCGGAGAGCGACGTCTGCGCGAGGTACTCGTCGGCGGCGATGACGCCCTCGACCGCGGCCGCGAACGCGGCGGTGTACGCCTCGCGCGTCAGCGTGTCGCGCGCGGAGACGATCTTCGCGAGCTCGCTCGCGTTCTCGAGCCGGAACGCCGGTTCGTTCATCGCGACGTTCGCGGCGGTCGCGAGCGGGACGCCGTGCTCGACGAGCGCGGTCGCACGCGACTCGTTTCCGGTCATGACGAGCTCCTCGGCGCGCTCGTGGCCGATCTCCGCCCCGTAGCCGCGGATGCGCTTTGCGGGCAGCTCGCCGATCGCGGCGCGCAGCCGTTCGACGAGCTCGCGCGGCGGCTCGACCGGCACGAGGTCGGGCTCGGGGAAGTAGCGGTAGTCGTCGGCCTCCTCCTTCGAGCGGTGCACCGTCAGCCGGTCGGTGTCGGCGTCGTAGTCGTAGGTCGATTGCTCGATCTCCTCGCCGCGCTCGTACGCCGCGACCTGCTCGCGAATCGCCGCCTCGATCCCGCGGCGGATGAAGGTGAAGCTGTTCATGTTCTTCAGCTCCCAGCGCGGCCTGTAGCCCTCCTCGCCGCGCCTGCGGACCGACACGTTCACGTCGGCGCGCAGCGTGCCCTTCTCCATCTCCGCGTCGGAGACGCCGAGCTCGACGATCGTCTGGCGCAGCAGGCGCAGGTAGCGGTCGGCCTCGTCGGCCGAGCGAATGTCCGGCGCGCTCACGATCTCGACGAGCGGCGTGCCGCCGCGGTTGAAGTCGACGAGCGAGTAGTCGGCGCCGACGCTCCGGCCCGTCGCGCCGCCCGCGTGCACCGTCTTCGCGGCGTCCTCCTCGAGATGCGCGCGCACGATGCCGACGCGCTCGTCGCCGTCGGCCGTCGGCACGACGAGCTCGCCGTGCTCGCAGAGCGGCGCCTCGTATTGCGAGATCTGGTAGCCCTTCGGCAGGTCGGGATAGAAGTAGTTCTTGCGCGCGAAGATCGCGTGCTCGGAGATCTCGCAGCCGAGCGCGAGGCCGAGCGTGATCGTGTGCTCGATCGCGCGCTCGTTCGGCACCGGCAGCGCGCCCGGATGCGCGAGGCAGACCGGGCACGTGCTCGTGTTCTCGGCCGCGCCGTACTCGAGCGTGCAGCGGCAGAACATCTTCGTCCTCGTCTTCAGGTGCGCGTGCACCTCGAGGCCGATCACGGCCTCCCAGTCAGCCGCCGGCATCGAGCCGCTCCTTCGCCTCTCGCAGCGCCGCCTCGATGTCGAGGTCGACCTCGACCATGCCGAGCCGGTGCTCGAGCACGCCCTTCCGCTCGATCAGCCAGAGCTCCCGCTCGCCCGCCTCGAGCTGCAGCTTCACGTCGCCGACGAGCACCGCCCGCGAGCCGTCGAGGATGCGCGGCGGCATGCCGAAGACGCGCTCGACCGCCGGCACGAAGTCCGCTGCGGGATCCTCGAACCTCATACGGCGGCCGCCATCCTCGGGGGAACCGGGTCGAAGCCGATCGCCTGCTCGAGCGCGTAGCCGACGGCGAAGAGCGTGTTCTCGCTGAACTGGGGGCCGATCAGCTGCACGCCGACCGGCAGGCCCTCCGAGAGCCCGCACGGGACGTTCAGGCCGGGCAGCCCCGCCATGCACGACGGGATCGTGAGCAGATCGTTGAGATACATCGCGAGCGGGTTCGCCGCCTTCGCGCCGAGCTCGAACGCAACCGTCGGCGACGTCGGCGTGAGCAGGACGTCGAAGCGCTCGAACGCCTCCGCGTGCTCGCGGATCAGCACCGTTCTCACCTTCTGCGCCTGGCCGTAGTACGCGTCGTAGTAGCCGGCCGACAGGGCATAGGTCCCCACCATGATGCGGCGCTTCGGCTCGTCGCCGAAGCCCTCGTCGCGCGTGCGCGTGTACATCTCGTACCGGTCGTCGGCGTTCGGCGAGCGGTAGCCGTAGCGCACGCCGTCGTACCGGGCGAGGTTCGACGACGCCTCCGCGGGAGCGATCAGGTAGTAGCACGGGACGCCGTAGTCGAGCGACCGCGGCAGCGAGCACTCCCCCACCTCCGCGCCGAGCTCGCGGCAGAGGTCGACCGTCCGCTCGACGAGCGCGCGGACGCCCGGCTCGATCGCCTCGTGCTCCGTGAACTCCGTCGGCACGCCGATGCGCACGCCGTTCAGGTCGGTGCGCTCCGGCAGCTCGACACCGTGCGGCAGGTCGACGGTCGTCGTGTCGCACGGGTCGCGGCCGGCCAGGATCGAGTAGAGGTACGCGCAGTCGCGCACTGTGCGCGCGACCGGCCCGACCTGGTCGAGGCTCGACGCGAACGCGACGACGCCGTAGCGCGACACCGTGCCGTACGTCGGACGCAGCCCGACGTTGCCGCAGAGCGCGGCCGGCTGCTTGATCGAGCCGCCCGTGTCGGAGCCGAGCGCCCAGGGCGCGAGCCCGGCGGCGACCGCTGCGGCGCTGCCGCCGCCCGAGCCGCCCGGCACGCGCGTCGGGTCCCACGGATTGCGCGTCGGCCCGTACGCGGAGTTCTCGGTCGACGAGCCCATCGCGAACTCGTCCGTGTTCGTCTTCCCGAGCACGCGCAGGCCGTGCTGCTTGCAGCGCGCGATCACGGTCGCGTCGTAGACCGGCACGTAGTGCTCGAGGATCCTGGAGCCCGCGGTCGTCGGGATGCCTTTCGTCCCGATCACGTCCTTGACCGCGATCGGGAGCCCGTCGCCCCCCTCGTCCTCGCAGACGTGCAGGTAGCAGTGCAGCTCCGGGTCGTGGCGGTCGATCGCCTCGCGGTAGGCGGCGAAGAGCTCTGCGCCCGAGACCTGCCTGGAGCGCACGAGCTCCAGCGCGTCGTACGCGCTCAGTCGAAGCGTGTCGATCACGAGCCTCCCGGCGGAACCTTGAAGTAGTCGCCCTCGCGCTCGGGCGCGTTCGCGAGCGCCTCCTCGACCGTGAGGCACGGCCGCGGCTCGTCCGCCTCCCACACGTTCACGACGTCGAGCGGATGGGACGTCGGCGGGACGTCCGAGAGGTCGAGCTCGGACACCTTCGAGACCGCGTCGATGATGTCGTTCAGCTGCGCGCCGAGGCGCTCGAGCTCGTCGTCCGAGAGCTCGAGGCGCGCGAGGTGCGCGACGTGGAGGAGCTGTTCGCGGTCGATCGCCATGAGCTTTCTGCGGTTCTTCTCCATAACAGAAGAGGCCCCTGTCGGGGCCCCTTCAAACGTGGTTCCGACAGGTTCTCTAGATCGCCTGGACGTTCGCGGCCTGCGCGCCCTTGGGGCCTTGCACAACCTCGAACGACACCTTCTGACCCTCGGTCAGCGACTTGTACCCGTCCATCCCGATCGCCGAGAAGTGCACGAAGACGTCGTCCCCGCCCTCGCGCTCGATGAAGCCGTAGCCCTTCTCGTTCGAGAACCATTTCACGGTGCCCTCTGCCAACTGTGGTGCCTCCTACCTGCGAATGAAAAACGACGGCCCCGAGTCTAGCTCAGTAGACGCGCGATACAAGACCCCGTCGCACACGTGCCGCGGTCGCCGTGTTCTTCAGGACCATCGCGATCGTCATCGGTCCGACACCGCCCGGCACCGGAGTGATGTAGGCGGCGACGTCCATCGCCCCCGGGTCGACGTCGCCGAAAAGGCCGTCCTCGGTGCGGTTCATGCCGACGTCGATCACCGTTGCGCCGGCCTTCACCATGTCGGCGCCGACGAGATGCAGCTGCCCGACGGCAGCGACGAGCACGTCTGCGTCGAGCGTATGGCGCTCGAGGTCCTGCGTCCGCGAGTGGCAGATCGTCACGGTGGCGTTCGCCTGCAGGAGCAGGTGCGCCATCGGCTTGCCCACGATCGCCGAGCGGCCGAGCACGACCGCCCGCGCCCCCTCCAGCTCGATGTCGTACTCGGCGAGCATCCGCATGATCCCGAGCGGCGTGCCGGGCACGAGCCGCGGCCGGCCGAGGTACAGCGAGCCGGCGTTGAACGGGTGGATGCCGTCGATGTCCTTCGCCGGATCGATCGCCTCCATCACGCGGGCCTCGTCGAGGTGGCCGGGCAGCGGCAGCTGGACGAGCAGGCCGTCGACCGCGTCGTCGGCGTTCAGCTCCTCGATCGTCGCGAGCAGCTCGGCCTCGGTCGTCTCGGCAGGGAGCTTCAGGTCGCGCGCCTCGATCCCGGCCTCGCGTGCATGGCGCTGCTTCAGGTTGATGTAGACGTGCGAGGCCGGGTCGTCGCCGACGAGCACCGTGGCGAGCCCGACGCGCCCGAGCTCCTCGACCTCGGCGGCGACCTCCTCGCGGACCTTCGCCGCGAGCGCACGTCCGTCGATCAGTTGCGCGGGCATCGGCGTGAGGGTACGCCAGAATGCGCTCGTGGCGGAACGGCTACCGCGGAAGAACGATTCGGCGTCGATCGAGGCGCGCCGCCGGGCGCTCGGCCTCGACGGCGAGGTGGACCTCGCGCCGTACGCGAAGGCGGCGGAGTCGGTGACGGGCGTCGCGACGATCCCGGTCTCGGTCGCGCAGCTGCGCGTCTCGCTCGGCGAGTACTCGCTCTCCGACGACGGCGAGGTGGTCGAGAGCGGGCGCGCGGACGGAGACGTCGTCGTCCCGCTCGCCCACAGCGAGGGCGGGCTCACCGCGTCGGTTCAGCGCGGCGCGAAGGCGGTCGAGCTCTCCGGCGGCTTCCGCACGCACGTCGTCGCGGACCGCATCACGCGCGCGTCGTGCTTCGTCTGCCGCGACGCGGGCGACGCGCTCGCGCTCGCGCGCTGGATCGACCACAACGTCGACGACATGCGCGCGTTCCTGCGCGCGTCGGAGTCGACCGAGCTGTCGCGCTACGCGGTCCTGCGGGAGGCGAAGACGCACGTCGTCGGGCCGATGTGCCACGTGCTGTGGCGCTGGACGACCGGCGACGCAGTCGGGCCGAACATGATGACGCGCAACGCGTACGCGCTGAACATGGCGTACGTGCTGCCGAACGCGCCGGTGCAGATCGAGCGCGCGCTGCTCGAGGCGAACATGGGCGGCGACAAGAAGCCGTCGTTCGAGTACTTCCAGTCGGGTCACGGCAAGACCGTCATCGCCGAGGCGACCCTCACGGACGAGGCGATCGAGCGCGTGCTGCGCACGACCGCCGCCGACCTCGAGACGCTCTCGTGGGCGGGCACGCACGGAGCCGTCGCGTCCGGCATGCAGTCCGTCGCGTTCACGCCGGCGTCGGCGATCGCGGCGGTCTTCGCCGCGACGGGGCAGGACCTCGGGATGGTCGGCACGTCCTCGATGGCGCACGGCACGGGCCGGCGCGTCGCGGGCGGGCTGCACGCCTCGATCCGCTTCCCGGGCCTCGAGGTCGGCACGGTCGGCGGCGGCACGGGCCTGCCGACCGCGCACGAATGGCTCTCGGTGATGGGCTGCGCCGGCGCGGGGAAGGTCTACCGCTTCGCGCAGATCGTCGCGGCGGCCGCCCTCGCGTTGGAGATCTCCGCCTCCGCGGCGATGGCGACCGCCGGCTCCGAGAACTTCTTCCGCGCCCACTTCGAGCGCGGCGGGCTACGGCACTAACCCCGCAGCGTTTGCTTCGACGTCACGTTCCCCTGCGCGTCGAACGTCTCGACGTAGACGGCTTCGCCCTGCGGCAGCCGGGTGCCCGACGCAAAGAGGTTGTCCACGACCGGTGTCGAGTCGATCACGTTGCCGTCCGCGTCGAGAAACGCGACCTTGGCTACACCGTCGGCCGCGACGCCCTCGAGGTACCGGCCGGGCGGGAAGACCGCAGCCTGCCGGTCGGCCGACGGAAAGCCGTCGTCGTTGAAGTCGCAGCCGACGCCCTTGTCGTACTGCTCGCCGACATGGTCGATCGCCATGCAGAAGTGGCCGCTCGCGTTGCGCGACACGTAGAACGCCACGCCGTTGAGCGTGCCGAGGTACTGCATGGTCGAGCCGACCTGAAGCTCCTGCAGCGCCTCGTCGAGCCTCGTGGCCCCGGGCAGGACCTGGCTCGTCGATACCGGCGTCCCCTGGTTCGAGACGCCGATCTGGTCGGCGAGCGCGAGCGCCGCAGGGACGGCGACCACGGCAGCCGCAGCCGCGGCGACCCAGCGCAGGCGGACCGACCGCCGCTCCCGTGTCGGGCCCGGCACCGGGTTCGCGGCTGCGAGCCGCGCGATCACGTCAGTGCTCATTCCGTTGCTCCTCTCGGTTCGGGTCGAAAGGACGCAGCGCCGTCGAGGCGGGCCCGCAGGCGCGACTTCGCGCGGTGGTAGCGCACGCGCGCCGCGACCGGCGAGCACTCGAGCACGCGCGCCGCGGCGCGCGTCGACAGCCCCTCCCAGGCGACGAGGCGGAGGATCTCTCGATCGGCGTCGCTCAGCGCCGCGAACGCGGACGCGAGGTGCGAGTCGCCGACGGGCTCCGGCTCGTACGAGACCTCCGGTGCGAGAGGGACGAGGCGCGACTGCTTCCGCCGCTCGTTCGCGAGCGTCTTGCGCGCGACGCCGTACAGCCACGGCAGCGCCTCGCGCGGAACGTCGTCGATCCGCCGCAGGCACACGACGAAGACGTCCGCGACGACGTCGTCGACGAGCGACTCCGGCGCACGGCGCCGCACGTACGCGCGAACGGCGTCCGCGTGCTCCTCGTAGATCTGCTCGAACCGCTGCATCCACCCGTTCTGTGTCGGGAGCGGCGCCGTTGTTACATCAGAAGGGCAGCGCGACCTCGGAGACGTCGAGCCCGAGCGACTGCGCGAGCCGGACGCCGTGGTTCAGCTCGAGCTTCAGCCGCTCGCGGTCGCGCGCCTCCATCAGCGAGCCGACGAACTCGCGCGCCTTCGGCCGCCAGAGCGCGTGCTGGGCGAACTCCGGCAGCATCCGGTTCGCTGCCGCAATCAGCTGCGAGCGCACCTTGGGCGTCGCGTGCTCGAGCAGGATCCGCTCGTACGCCATCCCCGACCCGTGGTGGATGCCGTCGTCGATCGCAAGCCGGTTGCAGATGTCCTCGAGGATCGTGCCGCGCGACGAGCGCGCGATCAGCCTGAAGCGCGGGATGATCAGCCGCTCGAAGAAGACCTGCATCAGGAAGACCTTCTCCTCGAGCGAATCGGCCTCGAGGAACATCCGGCCGAGCCGGTCGAGGTGCGGGTCGCGCTCGCCCTCGCCGCCGACCGTGCCGATCAGCTTCAGCCACGCCTCGGTATGGCGAGACTCGTCCTGCACCATCGTCGAGTAGTAGAGGCGCGCCTCCGGATCGGGAGCGGCGTTCAGGAGCTGCGCCGACATCTCGCACGCGATGACGTCGGCCTGCAGCTGCTGCATCACGACGCTCCGCCAGATGTCCCGGCGCCGCGCCTGCCGCTGCGGCAAGCCCTTGCCCTCGGGCACCGGCGCGAGCTCTCCCCACGGAATGTCGCGCACCTGCCACTCGGCGTGCTTCGCGAGCTCGTAGAAGCGCAGCACCCCCGCGTAGCGGCTGCGGTCGTCCTCCGGCGCTTCGATCGGCTCGGCGCTCACGACGCGGGACCTTATCCTGCCCGCGTGATCGCCCTCGTCTTCAGCTACGAAGTGCGGGATGCGACCGAGTTCGAGCGCGTCTACGGCCCGGGCGGCGACTGGTCGGAGTTCTTCGCCGGCGCGCCCGGCTACGTCGGCACGGAGCTGCTGCGCGACGTCGAGTCGCCAGGCCGCTACCTCGTGATCGACCGCTGGGAGTCGGCCGACGCGTACAACGCGTTCGCGGGCGAGCACCGCGACGAGTACATGCGGCGCGTCGACGACACGCGCTACCACTACGACCAAGAGCTCCGCTTCGGCACCTTCGAGAACGTGTGGCCGGACGAGCGGTAGTCCCGCCCCATCACGACCCCGCGTGCTGGGGCTGCGGCGACGCGCCGGACGGGATCCGGCTGCCGCGACCGGAGGCCGAGGGTCTGACGGAGTACGAGGCGTGGTTCCACTTCGACGAGCGGCACCAGGCGGGCCCCGGCTTCGTCCACGGCGGGCTGATCGCCGCCGCGCTCGACGAGGCGTGCGGGCTGCTCGCCACGTGGTACCGCTTCCCGACCGTGACCGCGCGCATCTTCGTGCGCTACCGGCGTCCGGTCGAGATCAACACGGAGCTGCTCGTGCGTGCGTGGCTGCGGAGCGAGCGGGGCCGCAGGCTGCACGTCGACGGCGAGCTCGGCGACGGGAGCGACGTGCTCGCCGAGGCACGCGCCGCGTTCCTGCACGTGCCGCTCGAGCACTTCCTCGCGACGCCGGAGGGTCGAGCCGCCGCCGAGACGTGGCGCGCTGACTGAGGGAAACCCCCGTTCGAGGGCGCGCGCAGCAGGCCCGTGGAGCCGATGATGCGCAGCGAACGATCCGGTTCTCTGCGGCCCCGGTTCTTCCGACAAGGAGTCCGCATGCTCTTCCGCATCGTCGCCGCCGGGTTCTGCATCTTCCTCGTCATGCTCGCCGTGAAAGACGGCCGCGTCCTGCGCACGTCCGGGCTGACCGGCTCCTGCACCGTGGTCGGGACGTACACCGACTCCTCCGAGCTCACCACCTGCCTGCCGGGCAAGCTCGAGGGCGCGCCGGACCTCTCGCACCGCGGCTGCCAGGCCGTCGGCTTCTCGGGGAAGGTCGAGCAGTGGCGCTGCCCCGCCGGGTTCGACATCTCGGACCTGCGCCGGTAGGCGCGACGCAAACCGATCCGGCCCGGCACGCGTAGAAACCGCCGGGTCGTGTCGCACCCGGCGGCTCACTGTGTCGCCGGCCGCCACGGAGGCACGCTCCGCCGGGTGTGACGCGGCCCACCCTCCGAGGGATCGAGGCTTCCGCCCCCGCGGCCGAGACGGAGTCCGTGCCGCTGCTTCTGCTCGCCGTGCTCGCCTCCGCCGGCGCGTCCCCGGCGCCGCAGCCGGGCGCCGCCTCGTGGCCCGCGACCCCGGCGCCGCCTGCGCTCCGGCGCGACGCCCACGGCGTCGTGACGAGACTCTCGGCCGGCTCCGTCACCGTCGGCCGCCTCACCTGCTCGATCGCGGCCGCGCCCGACTCGCGGGCGGCCGCCGCGACGCTCTCGCTCGGCGCCGTCGCCCGCATCGACTGCCGCCCGGCCGGCGGCCGCTGGGTGCTCGCCGCCGCCTCGACGGGCTGACGGCCGAGCGGCTCAGAGAGCCGCGAGCGCCTCGAGCAGCCGGTCGTCCGCCTCGGGCCGGTGCACGGTGATTCGCAGCGCACCCGGCGACGGCCGGACCGCGAGCCCGCGGGCGAGCAGGCACGCGTACAGCTCCTCGGCGCGCTCGTGCGGGACGAGGAGGAAGTTCGTGGACGAGGGCAGCGGCGCGAGCCCGAGCGAGCGGAGCCCGTCGGCCAGGCGCTCCCGCTCGGCGATCGTCGCCGAGACGTCCGGCGGGCCCGCCTCGAGCCCCGCCAGCGCGAGCGCGGCCGCGAGCGTCGAGACCGACTCCGGCGGCTGGCGCGCGCTCAGCTCGGCGGCGAGCTCGACGTCCGCGAGCGCGTAGCCGATGCGCGCCGACGCGAGGCCGAACGCCTTCGAGAACGTCCGTACGACGACGACGTCGCCCGCCCCGAGCAGCGGCAAGGCCGTCTCGCCGCCGTACTCGAAGTACGCCTCGTCGACGACGAGCGGACGCGCAGCCGGCAGGTCGACCATCGCGCCCGTGGGGTTGTGCGGGCGGCACACGAACGTGAGCGCCGGGCTCTCGTCGCCGACGTCGGCGCCCGTGACCCAGGCGGCGACGCGGTAGAGCGGGTACGACGGCTCGTGGGCGATCGCGATGCGGTCGCCGGGGCCGGCGTACGTGCGCGCACAGAGCATGAGCAGGTCGTCGGCGCCGGCGCCGAGGACGACGTTCTCGGGCTCGAGCCCGTTGTAGTCGGCGATCGCCTGCAGCAGCTCGGGAAAGCCGCCGTGGCGGTACGACTGGATCCTCCCGAGCGCGTCCGCGATCGTCTCCGGCCGCGCGGTCGGCGGCGGGTCCGGCGGCGTGTTGCCGTCGAAGCGCAGGACGTCCTCCGGGGCGAGGCCCGCGCGCCGCGCGATCTCGGCGGTCGAGAGGGCCCACGAGTAGGGACGGAACTGAGGCGAGAGCGGGCGGATCCGGCGAGCCTACTCGGCTGCGCATTGCGCAGCCAAACGCCGATCTTTCCCTCGCATTTGCGCAGGTGAGATACTGCGAAGCGATGCGGGTCGAAGAGCGAACGTCGACCGAGAGCGTCCGCCGCGGCCGCGAGCGCTACGTCCCCCGCGGCGTCGCGACGACCGACCTCGTCGTCACGCGCGCCTGGGGCGCGCGGATCTGGGACGCCGACGGCAACGAGTACATCGACTTCGCCGGCGGCATCGCCTGCCAGAACCTCGGCCACGGCAGCGCGGCGGTCGTGCGCGCGGTCCACGAACAGGTCGACCGCTACCTCCACCAGTGCTTCATGGTCGGCATGTACGAGCCCTACGTCGCGGTCGCGGAGCGGCTCGACGAGCTCTGGCCGGGCGACGCGACCACGAAGTCGCTGCTCCTGAACTCCGGCGCCGAGGCGATCGAGAACGCGGTGAAGATCGCGCGCGCCGCGACCGGCAGGTCGGGTGTCGTCGTCTTCGACCGCGCCTTCCACGGCCGCACGAACCTGACGATGGCGATGACCTCGAAGCTCGTCTACAAGCAGGGCTTCGGTCCGCTCGCACCGGACGTCTACCGCGCGCCGGCGCCGTACCCGTATCGCGGCGTCTCGACCGACGACGCGCTGCACGGCCTCGAGCTCCTCTTCAAGCAGGACGTCGACCCGAACGACGTCGCCTGCCTCGTCCTCGAGCCGGTGCAGGGGGAAGGCGGCTTCATTCCGATGACGGCGGAGTTCGTGCAGGCACTGCGCGAGCTCTGCACGCGCCACGGGATCGTCTACGTCGACGACGAGGTGCAGGCGGGCTGCGGCCGCACCGGCACGGTGTGGGCGATCGAGCGCTTCGAGATCGAGCCCGACCTGATCGTCTCCGGGAAGACGCTCGGCGGCGGGCTGCCGCTCGCCGCGGTGACGGGGCGCGCCGAGCTCATGGACGCGCCGCATCCCGGCGGCCTCGGCGGCACGTTCGGCGGCAATCCCGTCGCCTGCGCCGCCGCGCTCGCCGTGCTCGACGAGCTCTCCGCGCCCGGCTTCCGCGAGCGCGCCGAGCAGATCGCGGCGGTCCTGCGGACGAAGCTCGACGAGCTCGCCGCCAAGCATGCGAGCGTCGGCGAGGTGCGCGGCCTCGGCGCGATGCTCGCGCTCGAGCTCGCCGAGCAGTCGGGCGACGCTGCACGCGCGGTGACGACCGCGGCCCGCGAGCGCGGGCTCGTGCTTCTCTCCTGCGGGCTCTACGGCAACGTGATCCGGCTGCTGCCGCCGCTCTCCGCGACCGACGAGGAGCTCGAGCGGGGGCTCGCGATCCTGGACGACGCGCTTGGCGACGCAGGCTCCGGCTAGGACGGCGGAGCCGCGGCGCGCGGCCGTCCCTGCCGTCTCGCTCCGCGGCATCCGCCGCAGCTTCGGCGAGGTGGTCGCGATCCGGGAGCTCGACCTCGACATCGCGGAGGGCGAGTTCTTCACCCTGCTCGGCCCGTCGGGCTCCGGCAAGACGACGACGTTACGGGTGATCGCCGGCTTCGAGCAGCCCGATGCGGGACGCGTCGAGCTCGCGGGCGTCGACGTCACACGGGTGGCGCCGGCGGAGCGCGACGTCAACACGGTCTTCCAGGACTACGCCCTCTTCCCGCACATGACGGTGGAGGAGAACGTCGAGTACGGGCTGCGCGTGAAGGGCGTCGCGCGCCGCGAGCGGCGGCGGCGCGCGCACGAGGTGCTCGAGCGCGTGCGGCTGCCCGGTCTCGGCGCGCGCCGGCCCGTCCAGCTCTCGGGCGGGCAGCGGCAGCGCGTCGCGCTCGCACGCGCGATCGTCAACTCGCCGTCGGTGCTCCTCCTGGACGAGCCGCTGGGCGCGCTCGACCTGAAGCTGCGCCAGGAGATGCAGATCTTCCTCAAGGAGCTGCAGCGCGAGCTCGGCATCACCTTCGTCTACGTCACGCACGACCAGGAGGAGGCGCTCACGATGAGCGACCGCCTCGCGGTCTTCAACGACGGCGGCATCGAGCAGATCGGCTCGCCGGCCGACGTCTACGAGCATCCGGCCACCGAGTTCGTCGCCGGCTTCGTCGGCGTCTCGAACGTGCTCGAGCGCGACGGCCGGCGCATCACGATCCGCCCCGAGAAGATCCGCATGAGCGAGGACGACGGATCCGGCGAGGGCGAGCGCGGCATCGTCCGCGAGGTCGTCTACGCGGGCATGGTCACCCGCTACGTCGTCGACCTCGACTCCGGCGGCGAGCTCGTCGTCGTCCGGCAGAACCTCGAGACGTCGTCGCAGCAGGCGCTCGAGGAGCGCGGCAAGCACGTCCGGCTCGCTTGGCGGCCGGAGCACACCTACGAGTTACCGAAGGAGGGTTCGTGATCCGGATCAAGAGGGCGCACGTGCTCGCGGCCGCCGTCGCGGCCGCGCTGTGCGTGCCTGCGGCAGGCATCGGGTCGGGCAACGGCCTGCCGACGAAGATCGGCAAGGGCGAGGGCCAGCTCAACCTGATCGCCTGGGAGGGCTACACGCAGCAGCAGTGGGTGAAGCCGTTCGAGCAGGCGACCGGCTGCCAGGTGAGCGCGAAGTACGCGGGCTCCTCCGACGAGATGGTGACGCTCATGCGCCAGGGCGGCGGGTCGCAGTACGACGGCGTCTCCGCCTCCGGCGACGCGAGCCTCCGCCTCATCTACGGCAAGGACGTGCAGCCGGTGAACCCGGCGCTCATCCCCGACTGGAAGAGCTTCATCCCGGCGCTGAAGTCGCCGCCCCACAACACGATCGACGGCGTCCACTACGGCATCTCGCTCCAGTGGGGCCCGAACACCCTGCTCTACAACACGAAGAAGGTGAAGCCGGCGCCGACGAGCTGGGCGTCGATCTACAGCCCCAAGTACAAGGGCAAGATCACGGTGCCGGACAACCCGATCCAGATCGCCGACGCCGCGCTCTACCTCTCGAAGGCGAAGCCGTCGCTCGGGATCACCGATCCGTACGAGCTGACCCAGACGCAGTTCAACGCGACGATCGACCTGCTCAAGCAGCAGAAGCCGCTGATCAAGAAGTACTGGGCGCTCGCGTCGGACGAGATCGACCTCTTCAAGAACGGCGACGCCGTGATCGGCGCGACCTGGCCGTACCAGACGAACACGCTCCAGGCGGCGAAGGTCCCCGTGAAGGACCTCATCCCGAAGGAGGGCGCGACGGGCTGGGCAGACACGTGGATGATGTCGGCGCACGCGAAGCATCCGAACTGCATGTACAAGTGGATGGCCTGGGTCTCGACGCCGAAGGTGCAGGCGGAGCAGGCGATCTACTTCGGTGAGACGCCCGCGAACCCGAAGGCGTGCCCGATCATGAACAAGCTGTCGCCCGGCTCCGCGCAGCAATACCACTGCGGCGCGTCGGCGAAGTACTTCGACTCCATCAAGTTCTGGAAGACGCCGATCGCGACCTGCGACAACGGCAAGAACGACTGCATGGACTACACGAAGTGGCAGCAGGCCTGGACGCAGCTCCGAGGCTGAGCCCGAGACCGCCGGGCCGCCCTGCGCGGGCGGCCCGGCTCCGTCTCACCGGCCTCTTCTGGCGGCATCCCTGGGCGAAGGCGCTGCTCCTGCTCGCGCCGCCTCTGCTCGCGTTCCTGCTCGTCTACGTCGCGTCGCTCGTCGCGCTCTTCGTCTCGTCGTTCTGGACGATCAACCCGCTGACGACCGAGATCCAGCACATCTGGAAC
>Ga0070741_10011316_pt1 | contig 16512 bp, 14 predicted proteins | sample Coa_R1_4_FD_66440 | JGI IMG/M metagenome (GOLD analysis project Ga0070741, IMG submission 66440) | Surface soil microbial communities from Centralia Pennsylvania, which are recovering from an underground coalmine fire - Coalmine... | ecosystem: Environmental > Terrestrial > Soil > Unclassified ...
AAGATGGTGTGTGGGGACGCGCATGCACCGGCCGGCCGGCGACCAGTCGAAATGGTGTCGACGGAAGGCTTCACTATCGGACGTGGGTCATGATCGTCATCCAACCTGATGACATACTATTCTTGCGTCAGCGCGGTTCCATTTCCCTGCGGGCGTCCGCTGCGTGAGGCCTTCTCCCGAAATGAGTTCCTCAGACATGGTGCGCAGCTTGGCGCGGACGCAAGCGGCGTGTAGTCCGCGTGTTCCTTGATCGCCTTCTGAATGGCTCTTTGCACGCCCCCCGAATATGATGCCAGATGTTCACGCCAAGCAATGATGGGGGCTGTTCGAGGAGCGCTTATGAAAGTGGCGCTCCGTGCGAAAGGTCGTCGAGCAAGACGGTTATCAACGCTTCTTCGAACGCGGCGCCGTGGGCGCGCATTGATTGCGACAGGAGCGGATCCCACGGCGTCTCGAGCACTCTCTGGATGTGGATTCGCTCCGAGTCGCCGGAAGAGGTGGCGAGGCTTGCCTCGTAATCCTCTAGCCCATCCTCCACGGCACCGCGCGCGGATGCCGTTGAGCAAGGTAACGACGTGAGCGAGGCCAGCTTCATCAAAATCAGCTCGGACGGCGATTCGCCATCCTGCGTCTGCAAGTCGCGCGATCGACGCGACCTCGTCATCAGAGGGGGTTCCAGACGTACATAACAATCGGATCCGGGTGCCGCTTTGTGCAAGATCAGCGGCAGCAGACAACACGGATGGATTCTCAGTGACAAAGATCCACGCGTTCCGATCTGGCGGTTCGGGCCATGAGCAGCTCGTGAGAACGCGCGGTGGCAATGTGATCGGTGATTCATCGGGGACCGCCCAACTTGCGGGGGCGCGGCGGTCGGCCGCCCTAGAGTGCGTCTCATAAACGCCTCGCGAGGATCTGAATGCAGGCGAGCTGAATGAAGCCGAGGAAGTTGCCGGGCTTGATTTCGTAGCGCGTGTGGACGCGCCGATTGCGGAGCAGCCACGCAAAGAGGCGTTCGACATGCCAGCGCCTGCGATAGCGACGGAGCGGGCGGCCATCCTGGGTCTTGTTGGTGTGCGTCGGATGATGCGGAGCGATGAGCTCGACGCCGCGTTTGCGAAGGCGCTCGTCGAGGGAATTGCTGTCGTACGCGGTGTCGCCGATCAGCCGTCGCGGAAGCTGCATCGGGCATGGCGGCTATCCCTTCTACACGCAGCCCGCCATCCGTGCGCTTCCGCCCGGCGTGCGCTGCCGCTGGCTCGAGAAGAAGTCGCGCTTCTGGCCCGACGCGCGCATCCGTCCCGACGTCGGTCTCAACGGCTGGTGCCGGATGAAGCTCGAGCGCGCCGCAAGCCGCTGGAGCGTGTCCCTCACGTACGTCGACTGGGTCGGGCGCGAGCGCCTGCGCGCGCAGCTGGTTCGCGAAGACGGCGAGACGATCCGATTCGAGAGCGTATCGGAGTCGAGCGTGGCGAACCCAGGCTCGCCGCTCGAATGGAACCCGCTGCAGTGCGCCGAGTGATCTTTGGCTCTCATGCGCCCCTCGCAAGGAAGGCGGTCCGCAGGACGCCACGATAGCGGAGGAAGTACACGATGCCGGAGCCCACGCTCGCGGCCACCGCGAACCACACCAGCCGGCCGGCGGGGAACCAGAGCCGGATCAGATGGCCGCGGTCCGCGAGGCAGATCAGGACCACGCACGCATGGGTGGCCGCCTTCACCTTTCCCGGCCAGCGGCCGCTCACTTCCCGTCGCTGCGCGGCGGCCAACAGTCGCACGAACATCAGCCCGAACTCGCGCACGAACAAGATCAGGAACGCCACCAGCGGCACCATGCCCGCGGACAGGAGGCAGGCGAATGCCGTGAGGTGCGTGACTCCGTCGGCGAACGCGTCGAAGTGCGCGCCGGCCGGCGTCTGCTGGCGGAGCAGGGTGGCCGCCTTGCCGTCGGCCTGATCGAGGACTTCCAGCAGCAGATAGACGAAGAAGGCGGCGAGGTCGAGCTGTCCGAGGAACAGCCCGGCAAACACGCCGCAGCCGATCAACCGCGCGAGCGTGATGGTGTTGGGCAGGTTCATGCGGGATGCGCCCACGCGACGTGCGCGGGCTCGATCTTGGCCAGCTCGGCGGCAGAGAGCGCCAGCATGCGCCCGATGGTCACCTGGAGGAGCGTCGCCGCCGGCAGCGGATAGGCGTCTCCACCCGGCGGCGCATAGCGCAGCACGTGGCTCGCCTCGATGAGCGGGCTGGCGCTGCCGGTGATCAGGATCCGCGTCGTGTCCGGAAGCGAGCGGCTGACTTGAACCAGCTCGGCGGTGTGACCGCGATCGGAGAACAGCACCACCGCGTCGTCGCGAAGGATGCGCCCCATCCCGCCGTGCAGCAGATCGCCGCCGTGCACGAAGCTCGCCGGCAGCGTCAGCGTCGCCAGGTCCTCCGCCAGCAGGCTCGCGGCGCACGCCGACTTGCCCAGCCCGGTGGACCAGATGTGCCGGGCGCGCACCAGCGACGCCGCGGTCTGCTCGAGCGTCCGCGCGAAGCCGGGATGCGCGAGCGCACGCAGCGCTCCTGAAGCGCGATCGAGAAACTGCGTCAGGTCCATCGTCTCCTCTGAAGCTTGTGCTGGAGGTTGCGCATGGCGGCGCCGAGGATCGAGAGCGGCTGATTGTCGACGACCGACGGCCGATAGGCGCACATCACGCTGCAGCCGGCTTCGCAGCCCTTGGCCGTCCGGTAGTGCGCGCGCACGTCGGCGGTGGTGTATTCGGCGATCGGCTTGTCGATTCGGCCGCGCTGCGTCGGGCACAGTTGCACCCGTCCGTCCTCGTCGACGTAGAGGTAGCGCGCGCCCGCGCGGCAGCGCCATTCGGGCTGCTCGCCGCGAAGCAGCGCCAGCCCGTAGTCGAACTCGACGAAGTGGGGCGAGCCGAAGCGCTCCTCGTAGTAGCGGTAGAGCGTGACGTAGTCGTCGCCGCGGATGGCCGCGCCGCCCTTGTCGTCGTGAACCAGGCCGACGGTGAGCGGCAGACCCAGCGCGGCGACGGTGTCGACCATGGCGCGGAAGTCTTCGCGGGTGCGCTCGCACAGGACCAGGTTGACCACCACGCGGAAGCGGGCGCGGTCGCGCAGCCGCTCGAGCCGTCCGCGCATGGTCTTGAGCGACTTCTGGATGTAGAGCGTCGCGTCGGGCCGGAGCGCGTCGACGCTCACCTGCATGTGGAACAGCCCGGCGCGGCCGAGCTCGTCGACGAGTTCGTCGGTGAGCAAGACGCCGTTGGTGATCACCGAGACCTGGCTCGCGCGCGCGGCGTATTCGACCAGCCGCGCGAGGTCGGGATGCATGAGCGGCTCGCCGCCGTGCAGGCACAGGTGGAACGCGCCCAGGCGATGAAGCGCGTCGATGCGCCGGCACAGCTCGGCATAGGGGACCGGCGGCGAGCTCGAGTCGTACTCCGAGCAGTAGCCGCAGCTCAGGTTGCAGCGGCGGGTGACCACCAGCTGACAATAGAGTGGTCCTCCGCTGGCGAGCGTGCGCGCCAGGCGGGTCGAGAGTCGCGCCAGCCGGCCGAGCCTCACGCCGCGCTCCGCCGCGCCGGCTCGCCGCGCGCCTGCGCGTACACGTCGAGATAGCGGTCGGCGACGCGCGCGAGCGAGAAGCGATCGAGCCCCTCGCCGGAGCGCGCGGTCAGCTCGGCGCGCAGCCGGCCGTCGAGCAGCAGGCGGCGAACGCAGCCGACCCAGTCGGCGCGATCGTCCGCGAGCAGCCCGGTCCGCTCGTGCTCCACCAGCTCGCGCACGCCGCTCGCCCGCATGGCCACCACCGGCAGCCCGCTCGCGCGCGCCTCGAGCGCGGCGAGACCGAACGCCTCCTTCACGTTGGCGTGGATGAAGAGCTGCGATTGCGCGAACAGCCGCCGCAGCTCGCCGTGCGAGACGGTGCCGGGGAAACGAACGCGATCGGCGAGCCCGGCGCGCGCGATGAAGCGCTCGAGCCGCGCACGGTGCGGGCCGTCTCCGGCGAGCACGAAGCGCGGCTCGAGGTGCGCCGGCAGGCCGGCCAGGATCTGCGGGATCGCGTGCACCAGCTCATGCGGCGCCTTGCGCACGTAGTAGCGCATGGCGCTCACCACCTGCAGCCCGTCGACGCGCCGGGGCACGCGCCAGGCCGAGAGATCGATTCCGTTGGGCACCACCGCAGCCGGGCGCGAGAACACCTGCTCCATCTCGCGCCGGGTGAGCGCGCTGACCGCGGTCACCTGATCGGGCGCCACGTCGAGCCGGCGCACCAGCGCGCCCGCGAGCGCGGCCACGCGCGGGCCGAGCACGTTGTGGCTCGAGAGCACGCTGGCGATGCCGAGCCGCCGCGCCACCCAGACGGCGGCGTAGGCGAGCGGCGAATAGCTGCCGTGGCCGTGCACCACGTCGAAGCACTGCGCCCGGAAGATGCGCTCGAGCTGCCCGAGCGCGCGCGGACTGACGGTGACGCGATAGTAGGGGATGCGCGAGACGTCGAGCCGATGGACGCGCACGCCGTCGAGGCTCGGCGCGCCGGGGATGCTGGTGAGGACGTGGACCTCGTGTCCGCGGCGGGTGAGCTCGACGGCGAGGTCGCGGATCTGGTGCTCGACGCCGCCCACCATCGGAAAGTACCAATCCGAGACCAGCGCGATCTTGTGTCCCACGTTCACCCCTGGACCGCGTCAGCAGGTCGCGTGCCGGACGAGGCCGGCCGCACGATACGATAGTTGCGCGATCGCGGTGGTGGGAAATCGTCCCTCAGCCGTCAGAGATTTGCCGCCGCACCACCGGCAGGCCGCCCGGCAGCGTGAAGGTCAGGCCCCGCCGCACCGGCCGGCCCACGTAACCCGGCAACAGCGACAGCGACGACGTGGCGAGCACCTCGTCGAGCACCACCCGCATCTGGTGCAGCGCGAAGCTCATGCCGATACAGCGGCGACTGCCGCCGCCGAACGGGAAGTACTGGTGCGCGCCCGGCTTGTCGTCGAGGAAGCGCTCGGGCCGAAAGCGCGTCGCGTCCGGCCACCAGCGCGGATCGCGCTGCGCCAGCCAGGCCACCGGCGTGACCACTACGCCGGCCGGATAGCTGCGGCCCCCGATGGTCATCGACTTTGCGAGCTGGCGGCCGACGACGTTGAAGACGGGATGGAGCCGCTGGGTCTCGCGGATGATCGCGTCGAGACAGGCGTCGCGGTCCGCGCCGGCGCGCCCGCGCAACGCTCGCTCGACGCCGGGATTTGCCAGCACGTCGTGGATGGTCCAGGTGAGCGCGGCGGCGGTGGTCTCGTGGCCGGCGACCAGGAGGGTCATGATCTCGTCGCGCAGCTCGCGATCCGAGAGCGGCGCGCCGGCTTCGTCGCGCGCGCCCAGGAGCAGCGAGAGGATGTCGTCGCCGCCGGCCGCGCGCCGGCGCGCTTCGATCTGCGCGAACAGGAGCGCGTCGATTTCCTCGAGGCGGCGGCGGAAGCGCATCCACGGAGAGAGGCGCCCCAGCCGCTCCTGCAGCCCGCGCAGCCGCACGCTGCCGTCCGCGCGAATCAAGAGGAGCAGGCTCGGGTGCTCGCCGATGGAGAGCACCGACTTCAGCAAGCCGCCGAGCCGTCCGAGCTCGTCCGCGTCGGCGATGCCGAACACCGTGCGCAAGATGGTCTCGAGCGCGATGTCCTGCATCTCCGGGTGAAGCGCAAACGCTCGCTCGAACGGCCAGCGCCGGATCGCCGCGCGGGTGATCTGCCTGATCGTGCCGGCGTAGGAGCGCATCCGCTCGCCGTGAAAGGGCGGCAGGAGCAGCTTGCGCTGGCGCAGATGGCGCGGCCCGTCGAGCAGCAGCACCGAGTGGTCCCCGAGCAGCGGCTTCAGGTTCTGATTGCCCGCGCCGCCGAGCAGGATCTCGGGATCGCCGGTGAAGATCTCGCGAACCTCGTTCGGGTTCGAGAACAGGACCGCGGGCGGGAAGCCCGACAGCCGCAGCGTGAAGGTGTCGCCGTACTTGCGGCGGCAGTGCTCGAGCAGCTGCGTGGGACGAAACATCCACAGCAGCGTCTGGACCGCGCGCGGGAGCGGTGGTCCTGGAGGCAGCGATTCCACGAGCCGCGCAGTGTATCCTCAATCGAGCAGCAAATTGGGGGGAGGATGAGATGGAAGAGCTTCCGACGGTGCCCGGTTCGCGGGTGACCACGGTGTCTCGCGGGGCCGCCGGCTTTGCGCTGCTCGCCACCGATCGCGCCGGCGGGATCTATGCGACCGCGGGCCGTCCCGGGACGAGTTGGTGGGGTTGGGGCAGCGTCTCGGAGGGCAAGACGACGCCCGGCGCGCCGATCACGGCCGTCCCTTGGCGAAATCACGTCGCCGTGTTCGTCGCCGATCCCGGCGGTGGAGTCTTCACCGCCGCCGGCGATCCGCAAACCGGCTGGGGACCCTGGGGCAGCGTGTCGCAAGGCCAAACCACGCCGGGCGCGCCGGTCACCGTAGTCCCGTGGGGGAATGGCTTCGCCGTGTTTATCGCCGATCCCGGCGGCCAGGTTTTTACCGCGGTAGGCGATCCGAATGGCTTTGGGCCTTGGGGCAGCTGTTCAGCGCCACACCAAACAATACCTGGCGCGCCGGTCACCGCAGTTCCGTGGGGAAACCACATTGCTTTGTTGATGGCGAGCCCCACTGGCGAGGTCATTGCGAGCGTCGGAGATCCGCAAAAAGGCTTTCCGCGTTGGTCCACGGTATCGCAAGGCGCCACCAAACCCGGCGCGCTCGTCACGGCACTCCCGTGGGGACAGCGCATCGCCGTCTTTATCGCCGATCCAGGCGGTGGGATTTTTACCAATGCCAGCGTTGGTCAGGGCTGGGGATCTTGGGCCAGCGTGTCGGGAGGCCAAAGCACGCCCGGAGCGCCGGTCACTGCGGTCCCTTGGAAAAATGGCTTTGCGCTGTTTGTGTCCAATCCGGGCGGCGAAGTCTTTAGCACTGAAGGTGATCCTCAAACGGGCTTCAAACGTTGGTTGACCGTATCGCAAGGCCGCACCATGCCCGGCGCGCCGGTCACCGCGGCGCTCTCGGGAGACGTCGGTGTTTTTGTCGCCGATCCGGGCGGCGGAATCTTCGCCGCCGAAGGAAGTCCAGACGCGGGCTATGGTCCGTGGAAGCCGGTCGCGCAATTCGCTCCCGCGCCGGCCGCGTTTCAATTGGGAGTGCTTCCTCCGGAGCCGACGCCGGCGATTCCCGAGGGCGACGACATCATTCTCTACCTTCACGGCGGCCCCGGCTCTCGACTGGAAGAGGCCTCGGATTTAGTAGGCCAGCTTCACGCCGAAGGTCTCAAGCTCAATCCACCCAAGCGCTACGCCGTCATTGTGTTCGATCAACCCAGTCAGGGCTATTCGTCGATGCTGGACCCTGACCAGATCGTTCCGAGCCACGATGTGATTGGGGACCATTATCCGACGCTGCTCTTCAGTGAGGATTTCATCGCGGCGTTCGTGAACGCGCTCGACAAGATCGTCCCCATCACCCATCGAAACATCTTCATCATCGGCGGAAGCACCGGCGGTGGTTTGGCGTTGCGGATGGGATCGCGAGAGTACCGGGGCCATTCGTCAGAGACCTGGTTGAAGGGAATCGTCGCGTGGAGCGCCGCGAGCGTGTGGAGAACCTACGCGCACGATGTGATAAGGGGGGTCGCGCTAAACACGGGTTTTGGGAGGGCCAAAGAGTCAGAGTACTATGAAATCAACACCGGCCCGTTCGAGCGCCCGATCCTCTACAGCCGGCGCCCGGATTTCTTCGATCAAGCATTTGGTGGGATCACGATTCCTTCCATTGGTGATGGACCCATTGTTGGTCCTGGCTTCATTCAGCCAAATCCCGAGGAATGGTACCGTGGCGACCGGGACGCCTATTACCCGACGGTCAACCCGGCCAAAGAGTGGCCTTGCAAATGGGACTATATCGCCGGCACGCGCCTCGACTACGAGGAGGTCTACAATCCGGCGTTTCGCCGTTGGCATTGGAGGATGGGCACCGAGGAATTGCTCTTCAGCTTCTTCAATAACGATTGGGAGGGGCCCGCCAGCGACCCGAATGACTCGCCGCCTACGGCTTCCGTCTATACGACCATTACGAAGCCTCTCCTTCTGGTCGCGGCCGAAGACGACGATTGGGATGAGGGACCCAATAACCATTTTGAGAACCGATATTCGCGAACCATCGATCTGGCCAATGCGCTGGTGCAATGGGCTCCAACGACTGCTCGGGGCAAAACGCTGCTCTTGCCCAATACCGGCCACTCCATTCACAACGAACGCCCGATTCTGTTCGCGCGGCAGATCGTAGAATTTCTTTCGACCATTGATCAGTACGCGAAAGGCCCGTTTCAGGCGCTTCCGGTGTTCCCTCTAGGGTTCTTGCTGGAGGAGGATCAGAACTGTCTCAAGAGACCTTCTCAACTTTCACAGTATCCGCGCCCGCCGCGTGAGCTGCTCGAAAACCCGGACTCCGCGGCGATGTTGATTCAACCGGCGAGACTGGGTGGTACTTTCAGCGACGGCGGGTCGCCGGGTAAATACGGCCTGCGGCTCATCCAGGCGCTGCGCGACGTGGCGGCGAAAAAAGATCCGCTCGTCGCCATGGGGAACGCGGCCGCGCGCTACTATCGTGGCGATCCGACCTGGGCTGCGTTTGCCGATCTCGCCGTGACGGGGCGAGAGGCTTACGACGCGCTTCGCAATCACCCGCCGACCGATCTCGCGATCAACGACATGGCGTTTGGAATCTTGGTGGCGGCTGGGATCACTGCGCCTGTCGCCAACCGGCTCGCCGACGCCATCCTCAGCGCAAAGACTCGAGCCTACAAAGTCGCGTGGGTGCTGCGCGACCCGGATCGGGCGGAGGGCGTTCGCTTGCGCCCGGCTTGGGGTTGGATTGCGGTCTCGGGAGAGGACGACCCGCCCGCGCGGCCCGTCAATGTTTCGAGCGGTCTCCCGATTTACGGAGCGGACACTGTTACGCAAGTCTCCGCGCACCCGCAATTCGAGCTCGGAGTCTCGGTGACGCCGGATCCAGAGAACCCAAAGTACTATCCAGTGAGTTTTCAGATCCGCTATACGATTGCCAGTCCTCCCATCATCCGGACCAAGGGTCTCAACGTCGGGAACATCTCGAGGCGTTCTGCAGGATGGTGATGTTGCGCGCGTACTCGACCTGCGCCGCGTTCGAGTTCACGCCGGTCACAGCGTCGCGAACGCCAGGTTGACCAGCGACGTATAGGTGCCGAGCTCGTTGTCGTTGTCGGCGATCTGGTCGCGCTGCCTGGCCTGGTCACGCTGCTCCTGCGGCATTTTGTCGTAGCCGTGCGCGTCGGCCTCGCGCGCCTTGACCTGCAGCACGGCGGTGAGCGCTGCGACCGCGGCGTCGCAACGATGCTACTGTGCCCGCGGAGCGAACGATGAATGCATTTCGCAAAGCAGTCGAAGCGCGAGACCTGGCCGCGGTGACGATGCTGCTCGCGCCCGACGGGGCGAAGTGAATCGACTTGTCGCGCCGGCTCAGGGCGTGGGCGGCGGGCACCCGACGGTAAAGTTCCACGCGGTGCCGGTCGTGCCTTCACAGTTGGGATTGACGACCACGGTGACCTTGGTGGTCGTGCCCGCGAAACTGAGCGGCTGCTGTCCGTTGCCGCTTACGCAGCCGGTATCGAACAGCTGCGTCCCTTCATAGCTCACGATCATTTGATCCTTGATCGTGTACATCTCCCAGCTGAACGTGAACGTGCCGCTCATCTGGCCCATCTCGACTTGATGCGTCTCCGGCGTGTCGCCGCCCTGGTGCGTGTTGGCGTCGCAGACGTCCTGGCACGCGCCGGCCGGCATGAACTGCGGCTCGCAATCGAACGCCGGCGGATCGGCGTCGAACTCGGGCCCGGCGGAATTGCCGCCGAACCAATCGGACGCGCCCTTGCTCTGGAAGTGGCAAGTCGTGCTCGTCGGATCTTCGCACGGACAATCTCTTGGATCGCCCGACGCCGCCGCCCACTTTTGAAACATGAGCGGCACGTGGCTCGAGTCCCACGCCAGCGTATCGCTCAACTTCAAGTCGACGACGTCGGCGGGAAAGATCTGTGCAGTGCTGTCATAGCTCATCGGCGCCGGCGTGCAGTAGCCGAGCGGCAGCCCGTTCTGGTCCATCGTGATCGTCTGCATCGTGCCGTCGACGAGCGTGTGGGTGACGGTCAAGTCCACGCAGATCGGCTGATCGAGGTTGGTGTCGCAGCGATTGACGCTGGCGACGCGCTTCGCCGCCGCGTTCGGGATGAACATGTTCATCGACACGTCGCCGGTGTCGTCGACGCACTTGTGCATCTTGTCCGTGCCCTGCGTGACCACGCTGCCCTTGGCGACGCCGAGGATGTCGTATTTCGCGCAGCCGTATTTCGTCGGATCCGCGGCGCAGCACTTGATCGCCTTGATGTGTTTGTCGTTCGACTTGTGCCAGTCGGCTTCGGTCGCGCTCGAGTATTGCGGCATGTAGTGGTGAGCGTCGACGGTGGTGCGCGGCGTGATTTGCTTGACCAGGCTGACGTCGGTGGTCCAGTCGATCCAGAGTTTTTCCGTCTCGGTACCTTTGCCGGAGATGCGGTGGCACTCGGTGCACTCCTGATCATTGACGTTGCCGTTGTCGTCTTTGACCTTCGCCGTGCGAATGGCGACCGGGCTCGGCCAGCCCGGCAGCGACGCAAGGTCGACGAGCTGATATGGATCGGGCGTATCGACCTTGTCTTTGTCGAAGTCGTCCGTTCCGCCGCGATCCTTGACCGTCGGCACCGCGTTGGCGTCCTTCACTTGATCGACATACGGCGTGTGCATCCACGCATCGTTGTCGTGACAAACCACGCACCGCAGCTCGCTACCGCCGGTCGGCGAGGGCGTAAATTTCAGCTCCTCGGGCTTGAGCCAGAACTTGTTCGCCTCTTTGCCCGCGCGGAGCTCGGCCACGTCCATCGTGTTCGAGGAGTCGGCCATCGGCGAGGGAACGTTGGTCCCGTCGAGGTCCGCGCTGCCCGCCAGCGCTTGAAAGAAGCACGTGTCTCCCGTCTTGGCGTTGGACGCGACCACGGCCACGTCCTGATAGAGCTTGTTGGTGACGAAATCGGCGACCGGTTTGTAGCGGCGGCAGATGACGCGCACCTCGGTATCGGTATTGCTGGTCGGGATCTTGACGAGCCGCGCGCCCTCGACACACTGCCCCTTGCCGCCGCCGAGCCCGAGCCACGGCGGGTTGTCACACGTGGTCGCGGTCGTGACCGAGGCGGGCGCGGTGCCGGCGGGCAAACCGACGCTGAGCACCGTGCCCGTTACGCCACCATCGGGCGCGCCGTCCTGACACGACCAATGCAGCGGCAATTTGCCGAGCTTGGCCTGGCAATCCTTGCCGTAGGCGGTAAGCGTAGTCGCCGGCTCCGGCGTATCGGGGGTGCAGCCCGCGACCGCCATCATTAATGAGGCTGCAATCGAGCGGGCGGCCCCCATCGCGATCCTCCCCATCAGTTCACGCACGCGACGGCCAGGTTCTTGAGCGCGGCGCCGGCGCAGAAGGTGACGTCGCGTCCGCCGAGGGAGAACAGGCAGCAGCTCGGGCTCTGCGCGTCGCTCGCGCAGTCGGCGGCGCGGTGGCAGAGACGCGCGGTGCCGGGATCGGCGTTGCACGATGACGGCAGCTGCGTCGTGCACGAGTCGGCGCACTCGGCGATCGCGGTGCCGTTACAGAGCGGCGCGCTGCCGCCGCTCGGCAGCAGCGTGGCGCAGCACAGCGTGGCGCTGCCGCTTCGACAGTTGTCGGGTCCGTCGCACGCGATGGTGAGGCCGCCGTCGGCGCACGAGCTCGCGCACGCGTAGCTGACGCCGCCGGCGCTCGGCGTGCCGCAGCAGACCGCGCCGGCCGCGCACGTCAATTCGCCGCAGCTCACGCCGGCGAAGTCGGGCGGCGCGGTCCCGTCGGGCGGCGCGGTGAGATCCGGCGCGCGCGCGAAGTCGTAGCCCGACGTGAGGTCGAAGACGATCGAGGAGGCGTCCTGGCCGCCGCCGTTGTTCTCCGCTTCGCCGCTGCAGCCGGCGCACGCCGCGAGCAACGCCACCACCCACACGCGACCCATGAGCTCCCCCTGCCCGCGATCATACTACGCGCCGCGTGCATGCGACAAATTGCCGCACGTGCGTCGAGCGACCGGCCCCATGACGACCATCAATCGCTATTGCGGCATCTTGTTCATCGCCACGACCACCTTGGGCTGGCGATTCGCACGGTGAATCCCTAGACGCAGCGATGTGTCACTTCATTACGGCGACCATTCCGGCGAGCGCCGATCGCGGCGGGGTCGCAGCCGTGTTCGCGGGTTTGGCGCCGCGTCGTGAGCGTGCTCCCCCGCAACACCATCGGTCAACCGGACGCCCGGTTGGCCGATTTTTTTTGCCGTCGTATCCTCGCCACCATGATGAAGCTCGTAGTGGTCGCGGCGTCGATCCTGTGGGCCGCGATCGCGGCCGCGAAGACGCCCGTGATGGCATCGTTCAACGCTGGCGCGTACTCGATCGACCTCCCGAAGGGCTGGACGACCGTTGCGGACGCCTCGAAAGGCGTGGTCGTCGCGCAGCAGGATCCGAGTCGCAAGGACGCGGCTCAGCTCCTCGTGATCGTGATCGCCGACGGCAAGACCACGCCCGACCAGGCGCTCGATCGGATCGTGACGAACACGGTGACGGATCTGAAGATCGTCAAGCGCGACGCGTTTCCGAACACGACCGGCAGGCAGCTGGTCGCCGACGGCGTCGTCGCTGCGATCAAGGTGCGGCTCGGCGCGATCGCGATCGGCAGCGACCAAGGCGTCATGGTGGCGATGTTGATCTCGAAGGTCGGAGACTTCGAGGCGCTGGGCGGCCTCGGCCTGGTCACCACCACGCTCGCCAGCCTGAAGCCGGCAGGCTCCGCCACAACGCGAGAGTCGTCGCCGGCGAAGTCGACGGAGATCATGGAGCCGACGTACGATAGTTATCAGAATCTGATCGTGCCGACTCCGCGGCGCGCGATCACGCAAGCCGATCTACGCGGCGAATGGAAGAACACCGGCAGATCGCTCAAGGGCTACGCCAACACGTCGACCGGCGGCTACGCCGGCTATAGCGCGATCGTCGCCGAGCAGGAGTGGATCGTCGATGCCGAGGGCGGGCTCGTGTCGAAGTACAACGGCGTGCACGCGAGCAACACCGGCGGTGGCACGTTCCAGGTGAACGGCGACACGACCGGCACGCTGGTGATCGCGAGCGATCGCGTGATCACCGTCGTGAGGAAGGGCTCCGCGAAGACGTTCTACCTGCTGCGCGGATGGTTCGTCGGCCCGGAGCTCACGGTGATGCGCCTCAACGGTCCGTACTACGATGCCAAGGACATCAACGAGGGCGCGCGCCAGGACCGCACCGCCGGAAACATCGACGAGCTCTGGGTTCGCAAGACGCGTTGACGTCAACCCCGCCGTCGAGGTGCGGCTGATGAAGTAGAATCGTCCGATGCGGCTCGTCCTCGGCCTCGCGCTCACCATCGCCCTCGCCGAGCCGGCGCAGGCGCGCGACAGCTCGACGCCGCGAGACTCCGGCGAGGGCGAGGGGAAGCCGTTCGGTCGGCGGCTCGATCCGGCGACCGCGTACCAACTGCGCGACGACACGATCATCCTCTTGCGCCGCACCGCCTGCTACGGCTCGTGCCCGCAATATTCAGTCGGCGTTCGCGGCGACGGCACCGTGCACTTCTACGGCGCCGGCTACACGCAGACGCTCGGCTACGCGACCGCGCGCATCGGTCGCGACGCCGTCGCCGCGCTCTTGAAGACGCTGCGCACGCACGAGTTCCTCTCGCTCGCCGATCGCTACCCCGCGCACAGGACCGATCATTCGAGCGCGGTCACGATCCTGGAACAGGGCGACGCCGCCAAGGTGGTCGAGCACAACCTGAGCAACGACGACGCGCCCGCGATCGCGAAGATCGAGGAGGCGATCGATCACGCCGCCGGCACTGCGCGCTGGATCGGCGACACGTCGCGCAAGCCGTTCAACCCCGGCGTGCCGCCGCCGCTCGCCGACGAGGATCTGAAGCGTCTCACCGAAACGTCGCTCGCCGGCATCGCCGCGCAGTGCAAGAGCCCGCGCCTCGACCGCCTGAGCGTCATCCTCTCGATCGACGACTTCGGCCGCGCGCGCGTGACGAGCTGGTCGGCGCACGGCCACGATCTCGACGCCATCGAGTGCGTGAAGCGCGAATTCGCGCGCCTCAGGTTTCCCATCTCCGACGTGTCGCGCGCGGGCCAGCTGGTGGTGTTCGGGCGCTGATGCGCGGAACGCGGGCGCCGTTCGTCGTCGTCGTCGTCGCCATTTTTGGTACGGCGCTGGCGGTCGCGCCATGGCTACACGACCGCTACCGCGCGCCCAAGCTGCTCGTGCTGTCGCTCGCCGGCGCGGCCGCGGCGTGGTCGGTGTCGCGCCGCTGGCGTCCCCGGCCCGTCGATGCGGCGCTCGCGGCGTACTTCGCGCTCGGGCTTTTGTCGGCGGCGTGGAACGATCGCGTCTGGACGCTGGGCGCGTCGTGGTTCGCCGTCGAGGCCGCCGGCGCGCTGCTGCTGATCGCCGCCAGCGAGGCACAGGTGAGCGAGCGCCGGCAAGACGCGCTGCAGGCGTGCATCGTGGCGGCGGCGTCGCTGGTCGCGGCCGTCACGCTGCTCGAGTCGCTCGGGATCTTTTCGTGGCCGGCGGCGGCGCGTCCGGGAGCGACCCTGGGCAACCGCAACTTCGTCGCCGCGTACGTCGCCATCGCGCTGCCGGTCGCCCTGGCGCGCGTGCTCTGGTCGCCGAGCGCAGGACGCTGCGGACAGCTATTGGTGCTCGCGATCGCGCTGCTGCTCACGCACGCGCGTGGGGCGTGGCTGAGCGTGCTCGTGGCGCTCGCGATCGCGACGGCGGCGGGCGCGTGGCTGCTCGGTCGCGTGCGAGCGCGCCCGCGAATGCGTGGTCTGCTCGCGGCCGGCGGCAGCCTGGCGCTCGCCGCGTTGCTGATCGCGGCGGTGCCGTGGCGCGGGCTGGCGTGGCGGGAGTCCGGCTGGTCGAGCGCGCAGCGCCTGTTCGCCGTCGAGGAAGGCACCGGCCGGCTGCGAGCACAGGAGCTTCGCGTCGGCCTCGCCATCGCGCTCGCGCACCCGATCCTCGGCGCCGGCCCGCGTCAGTGGCACGACGCGCTCGACGAGCACGCGCACGCCGCGCGCGACCATCACGTCGAAGGTGGCTACGGCAGCCCGGTACCACAATCGACGTACGCGCGGGTCGCGGCCGAGCAGGGATGGCTCGGCCTGATCGCGTTCATGCTGGTGATCGCGCTGCTCGCGCGCGACGCGTGGCGGCGGCTGAGCGCACCTGATGCGCCGGTCGCGCGCCTGGCCGGCGCACTGACCGCGCTCGTGGTCGCGTGCGTGCACGGAGTATTCGAGGCGCCGCTCGCCAACGCCGAGACGCTGGTGGTGATCGCGGTGCTGGCCGGCACGCTGCGCCCGTCGAGCGACGAGCGGCCTTGGACGCGCGCCGCCCTCGCCGGCCGCGTCGGTCTGGTCGCGGCCGGTTGCGCCTGCGCGCTGATCGGCGCGATGCGCTTCGCCACCGCGGTGCCCGCCCATGCGTCTCCCGACGATCTACGCGCCGAGCTGCGCTGGTTCCCGATGCCCGAGGTAGCCGAGGACCTCGGCACCTGGCTCGCCGAGGAGCGCACCTGCGAAGAGGCGGAGCCGGTGCTCGAACAGGCGGCGCGCTGGTCGCCGCATCACACGACGGTGCTCTATCACCTCGCGCTGTGCGCATCGCTGCACGATCGCGACCAGGCGCGCGCGCTGTTTCAGCGCATCCTGGCGATCGAGCCGCACGACCAGGCGAAGGTCGAGCGTCTCGCCGCGGCCAACGGCGTCGATCTCTGATTCGCTACTTGCAGACGGGCATCGTCGTGCCGGCGGAGTCGACCACCTCGGCTTGGGTCACCGGCGCGTTTCCCCGCGACAGCGCCGACATCGTCATCTTCAAGCTGCGCGCGTCGGGACCGGCGCTGTAGGTGATGCGCTCGCCGACGCCGCTGTTGGTAAAGCGGGTGACGTCGCCGACCGGATCGAGGTCCACCGACTTGACGGCGCCCTGTCCCGATCCGGTGACCTGCCAATCTCCGATCATGCTGCCCAGCCCGTCGACGGTGCCGCCCTTCGACGCCAGGCTCGACAGCACGCCGCCCGTGGTCAGGCTCGACGTCGACGAGGCCGGGCCCTGCAGCCGCTGATCCCAGCCGACGCCGGTGCGCCCGGTGAGGCGGCGATTGACATAGGTCTGCATCTCGCCCGGCACGAAGAAGCCGCCTCGCTGCATCAGCTTCTCGATGGTGAGATCGATGATGAACCCGGTGGTGGGCCGCGTCGGGCTCAGGCCGTGGCCGGTC
>Ga0070741_10011317_pt1 | contig 16509 bp, 15 predicted proteins | sample Coa_R1_4_FD_66440 | JGI IMG/M metagenome (GOLD analysis project Ga0070741, IMG submission 66440) | Surface soil microbial communities from Centralia Pennsylvania, which are recovering from an underground coalmine fire - Coalmine... | ecosystem: Environmental > Terrestrial > Soil > Unclassified ...
CGCCGACACCCGGGCCTCGGCCGGTTCCTGGCGGGCGGGGAAGCTGGCGGCCGGCGCCGGCCTGGCGGCGGTCGAGGCGCTGCGGCGGGGCGAGGGCGACGCCGCCTTCCTGGCCGTGCGGCCCCCTGGGCATCACGCCCTGGCCGCCCGACCGATGGGCTTCTGCCTCATCAACAACATCGCGGTGGTGGCGGCCAATTTGGCCGAGGCCGGCGAGCGCGTCCTCGTCCTCGACTGGGACGCCCACCACGGCAACGGCACCGAGGCCATCTTCTGGGACGAGCCCCGCGTCCTCTACGTCTCCACCCACCAGTACGGCGGCTTCTATCCGGGGACGGGCGCCCTCGACGACGTCGGCGGCCCCGCGGCCCGGGGGGCGACGCTCAACCTCCCGTTCCCGGCCGGCGCCACGGGCGACGTCTACCTGCGGGCCCTCGACGAGGTCGTCGCCCCGGCGGCGGAGCGCTTCGACCCGACGTGGGTGCTGGTCTCGGCCGGCTACGACGGCCACCGGGACGATCCGCTCACCGATCTCGGCCTCTCCGCCGGCGACTTCGCCGACATCGCCCGGCGCGTGGCCCGCTTCGCCCCGGCGCGGGGGCGGCTCGTCCTGTTCCTCGAGGGCGGCTACGACCTCGAGGCCCTCACGACGTCGGTCGGCGCCAGCCTGGCCGCCGTCCTCGACGCCCCCTACCGGCCGGAGCAGGCGACGTCCGGCGGCCCTGGGGCCAACGTCGTCACGGCCGCCCGGGACCTCCGACAGCGGCTGGCCGACATCGCCTCCGATTCCTAGGACGGCACCCGCCGACCGTGGTCCGGTGCTCGTCAGTGAATGGACGGGCCCACCGTGGGGTGCGACCGGTCGCGGTACGTCATGCGTCCACGGCCGTTCGTACTGCCGGATGCCGGATGCCGGGGCGCCGGGAACCGCCGGAACCGCCCGGTCGCAAGGCCGCCGAAAGGGGTCAGAACGGGGGGACCCGATGACGGGCGGCCCAAGGAGGGCGGTCGAGGTGCCGATTCCAGGAGGCAGACCTTGAATCCCCACGCCAAGGAAGGTCACGTGCTCGACCTGTCCGAGCTGCTCCGTCACGTCACCGAGCATCGGGCCTCCGACCTTCACCTCAAGGCCGGCAGCCGCCCCTTCGTCCGCATCGACGGCCACCTGACGGAGACCGAGTTCGACGTCCTCGGCCCGGCCGACACCGAGCGGCTGGCCTACGCCGTCCTGCCCCCCGCCCGGGCCGACGAATTCGCCCGCCACGGCGAGGCCGACTTCGCCTACGGCTCCGGCGACGACGGCGGCGCCGGGCGGTTCCGGGTCAACGTCTTCCGGCAACGCAACACCGTCGCCCTGGTGCTGCGCCGGGTCCTCCCGGGGACGCCGTCCTTCGACGCCCTCGGCCTCCCGCCGGCCGTCCGCCGGCTGACCGAGGAACCCCGCGGCCTCGTCCTCGTCACCGGCCCGACGGGCTCCGGCAAGACGACGACCATCGCCGCCATGATCGACTCGATCAACGAGTCGCAGGCGAAGCACATCGTGACCATCGAGGACCCGATCGAGGTCCTCCACGCCGACAAGCGCTCGCTCGTCAACCAGCGGGAGATCGGCACCGACACCGAGGACTACGCCAGTGCCCTGAAGCGGGTTCTCCGCCAGGACCCCGACGTCATCTTCATCGGCGAGATGCGCGACCCCGAGACCGTCGGCGCCGCGCTCTCCGCCGCCAACACCGGCCACCTCGTGTTCTCCACCCTGCACACCGTCAACGCCACCGAGACTGTGAACCGGATCGTCGACTTCTTCCCCCCTCACCAGCAGCGCCAGGCCCGTTTGTCGCTGGCCGGGTGCCTGCGGGGGGTGATCAGCCAGCGGCTGCTGGAGCGGGTCGACGGGAAGGGCCGGATCCCGGCCGTCGAGGTGCTCGTGGCCACCGGCCGGGCCTTCGACAAGATCGTCGATCCCGACGAGACCCACGAACTCGAGCAGATCATCGCCGAAGGCGAGTACTACGGCATGCAGACGTTCGACCAGAGCCTCTTCGGCCTGTACAAGAACGGGCTCATCGGCCTGCGCGACGCGCTCGCCGCCGCCAGCCACCCGCACGACCTGCGGATCGCCCTCCAGCAGGCCGGGCTGCCGGTCGGCAGCTCGTAGCCGCCGACCGGGCCCGGACGCGCCACCACCGCCTCCGGCCCTCCCGTTCGGACCGGCTGGGGACGGTCCGTCACGGCGATTCCGATCAAGGCGGTGGTGGCTCCTACGGTTGCTTTCCCGTAGGAGGCACGTCCATCACGATACGGATCTCCGGACTCCGGCAACATCCCGCCACCCGGCATCTTCGAGGTGGGGCTGCCCTCACCACGAAGATTTATTCGATGGACGGGTCTTTGCGGGGCTCGGCCACAATGGGGAGATGACCGCCGTTCCCGAGAGGCTGCGCCCGCTGCTGGCGCCAGAGTCGCCGCTCCAGGATCTGGCGCGCCGCTTCGCCGCCGCCGGCTACGAGATCCATCTTGTCGGCGGGTCCGTCCGTGACGCCCTCCTCGGCGAGATCAAGCCCGACACCGATTACGACCTCACCACCGACGCCCGGCCCGAGGCGGTGCTGGAGCTGGTGCGGGGGTGGGCCGATCACGTGTGGCTCCAGGGCCAGGCCTTTGGCACCATCGGCGCCGCCCGGGGCGACATGCGGGTGGAGATCACCACCTATCGGGCCGAGGTCTACCGGCCCGACAGCCGCAAACCGCAGGTCTCGTTCTCCGACTCGCTCGACACGGATCTCTCCCGGCGGGACTTCACCGTCAACGCCATGGCCATCTCGCTGCCCGAGCTCAAGCTGGCCGATCCCTACGGCGGGCTCGACGACCTCCTCGTCCACCAGCGGCTCCGCACCCCGCTCGACCCGGAGACGTCGTTCCTCGACGACCCGCTGCGGATGATGCGGGCGGCCCGCTTCATGGCCGGCCTCCGCCTCGAGCCCGACCCGGCGTTGGTGACGGCGGCCACCGCGCTGGCCGGCCGCCTCGAGGTGGTGAGCGCGGAGCGGATCCGCGACGAGCTGTCGAAGTTGCTGGTCGTGCCCGACCCGTCGATCGGGCTGTGGTTCCTGGTGCAGACCGGCCTGGCCTGTGAGTTCCTGCCCGAGCTGCCGGGGCTGGCTTTGGAGCAGGACCCGATCCACCAGCACAAGGACGTGCTGGCGCACACCATCGCCGTCGTGGCCAAGACCCGTCCGGAACTCGTCGTGCGCCTGGCGGCGCTCCTCCACGACATCGGGAAGCCCAAGACACGGTCCTTCGGGCCCGAGGGCGTGAGCTTCCACCTCCACGACGTCGTCGGGGCCCGCATGACCGAGGAACGGCTGCGGGCGCTCAAGTACCCCAAGGAGACGATCGACGCCGTCACGCAGCTGGTGTTGCTGCACCTGCGGTTCCACACCTACAAGATGGGCTGGACCGACAAGGCCATCCGCCGCTACGTCCGCGATGCCGGCCCGCTGCTCGAGCAGCTCAACGAGCTCGTCCGCTGCGACTGCACGACCCGTAACCAGGCCAAGGCCCGGGCGCTGGGCCGGCGGATGGACGAGCTGGAGGCCCGCATCGCCGACCTGGCCGAGCGGGAGGAGCTGGCCTCGATCCGGCCCCCGCTCGACGGCCACCGGGTCATGGAGCTCCTCGGGGTGCCGCCGGGGCGGGTGGTCGGCGACGCCCTCGCCTTCCTGCTCGAGGCCCGCCTCGACGAGGGCCCGATCAGCGAGGAGGAGGCCGAGGCCCGCCTTCTCGCCTGGGCCCAAGACCGCGGAATCAGCCGGGGCTGATTCCGCCAGTGTCGGCGGAAACGCCGACCCCCGGCGACGGACTCCGCAGCGCGATCCACCCGTCCCAACCGGCGTTCGTTTTCCGCTCCCCAGCGGTAAAGGAACGCCAGTTTGTGCGGGCGGGCCGGCCTGGCCGTTCTGGCGTTCCTTTTCGGCTCCCCAGCGGTAAAGGAACGCCAGTTTGTACTGGGGGGCCGGCCGACGCCGGTTGGACCGGCAGGGCACCGGTGCCGGTTCAGGGCGGGCCTCGGGCCCCGCGGCGACCGGGGCCGGCAGCGCCGAACGACGCTACCGGGCCGATCGTGGGACCGGGTCTCTATGCTCCGATCAGCTTCGGCTCGGGGATGGCGAAGTCGGGCCAGCGCTTGCGGCTCTTCTTCGACAGCTTGCGCATGAGCTCGATGGCGCCCGGGTCGTCGTCGCCCGGGCGGCCTTCGATCGAGCCGTCCTCCAGCATCTTCATGATGATCTCCCGGCCGAGGTCGGTCCGGATGATGGTGAGCGTCCAGTCGTTGTACTTGCCGATCCCGCCGGTGGAGATGTCGGCGTGCTCGGCGGCGAAGTCGGGGCACATCTTGCAGCCCTCGCGGGTCCACTGGTGGCACTCCTTGAGCGGCACCTCGTGGTAGTCGCCGTTCTTCATCCAGATCTGGAAGACGCCCTTGATGTTCATCTTCTTCATGTCCTGCTTCTTCAGGCCGTACTTGGCCTCGAAGAGCTCCTCGAAGATCGCGTCGTCGAAGGTCTTCGAGCACAGCAGCCCGATGTTGAGGGCGAAGCGACGGGCGACCTTGCCGGCCTTGCGCAGGCTCATGACCGGCGGCACCGACGACTGGCAGCTCATGCCGACGAGGGCGATCTTCTCCGCCCCGCCCTCCACCGCCTCGGCGTAGGCCATGGTGTTGGCGCAGTAGGTGTAGCGGCTGCCGGCCGCTTCCAGGATCTGCTCCTTCGTCCGGGCCACCCCCGGGATGGCCTTCCAGGTGGAGCCGTCGCCCTCCAGGTAGGAGACGAGGGCGGCATCGATGTAGCCGTGCTCGAGGGCCCAGATGAGGATGGCCGACACGAGGCCGCCGTCCTGGCCGAGCTCGTGAACCTTCTCGTCCGACGCCCGGGTGAGGATGACGTCCTTGGTGATGCCCTCGACCTCGACGGCCGACCGCGGCCGGCCGAAGAGGAACTGGTCGACCTCCGGCTCCCAGGCCCGGAAGCGGGGACAGGCCCTGGTGCAGGAGGTGCAGCCCCGATCGCCGTGTCCGCAGCCGCCCGGACCGAGCTCGTCCTCGAGGTGGAACGGTTTGTAGACGTCGTCGGTGTCCTTGTAGCCGAGGACGTCGTGGGGGCAGGCCACCACGCAGCCGGCGCAGCCCGTACACAGCCCGCTGGTCACGACCTCCTGATAGAGATGCTTCCAATGCAGCTTTTCCGGCGGCATGCCCGCAGTGTGGCACGCGCCGGTCAGCCGATACCCTCTGAGGCGATGACCGTCGCCGCCGTGCCCGTCGTGCTCGCCCACCAGGGTGGTTGGGACGAGATGCTCTTCGTCCTCGTCCCGCTCCTGGTGTTCCTCACGCTCCAGAAGCTCAACCGCCGCAAGATGCGCGAAGAGGATGAGGACGCCAAACCGCCGCCTTCTCAGCAATAACACGTATCACTTTCGTAACCGCGCCTCCTGACGCCGACGGCCGGCGTCACGCCGGGTGACGTCGTGCGTTCCATTGGAAGCCGGAGTCGCACCCCCCGCCCTCCGGTCTCACCCCTCGGTGCCGGAGGCGTCAGCATGCGCAGTTTCCTTGGTCGGGCCGCCCAGCGCGGGCGGCGAGTCGGGATCGGCCTCAGTGTCGCGGTCCTCGCCGGGCTGACGAGCCTGGTCGGCACCGTCCCGTCTGCCCGTTCCGCCGCCCTTCCGCCGGCGACCTCGGGCTACTGGCTGGTCGGCACCGACGGCGGGATCTTCGCCTTCGGGCAGGCCGGCTTCTTCGGCTCGACGGGCGCCATCAGGCTCAACCAGCCGATCGTCGGCATGGCCGCCACGCCGGACGGGCGCGGCTACTGGATGGTGGCGTCCGACGGCGGCATCTTCGCCTTCGGCGACGCCGCCTTCTACGGCTCGATGGGCGGCAAGCCGCTCAACCAGCCGATCGTCGGCATCGCTCCCACCCGCTCCGGCCACGGCTACTGGCTGGTGGCTTCGGACGGCGGCATCTTCGCCTTCGGCGACGCCCCCTTCTACGGCTCGATGGGGGCCACCCACCTGAACAAGCCGATCGTGGGCATCGCCTCGACGTCCGACGGCCATGGCTACTGGATGGTGGCGTCCGACGGCGGCATCTTCGCCTTCGGCGACGCCGGCTTCTTCGGCTCGACCGGGGCCGTCAACCTGGCCAAGCGCATCGAGTCGATGGCGCCCACGCCCGACGGCCAGGGCTACTGGCTGGTGGCCGGCGACGGCGGTGTGTTCTCGTTCGGCGACGCCGGGTTCTTCGGCTCCGCGGCGGGGTCGACCGACAAGCGGGTCGTCGACATCGCCCCCTCGGCCTCGGGCCAGGGCTACTACCTCACCGCCTCCAGCGGCGCCGTCTTCGCCTACGGCGACGCCAAGTACCTCGGCGGCGCTTCGGACCAGCACCTGTCGCACGGCATCATCGGCATGGTCGCCCTCAACAACGGGGCCCCGCCGGTGGCCGGCGATGACACGCTCACCGTCGAAGAGGACGGCGTGGGGACCGTCGACGTCCTCGTCAACGACCAGGACCCCGAGGGCGGCCCGCTGACGATCACCGGCGTGTCGTCCCCGGCCCACGGCGCCGCCACGTTCGCCATCGGCACGGTCGGCTACCGGCCGGCCCCGAACTACCACGGCATCGACTCGTTCACCTACACCGTGACCGACCCGAGCGGGAACACGGCCACGGCGACGGTCAACGTGACCGTCCGGGCCGTCAACGACCTGCCCCAGGCCAACGACGACACCGTGACCGTGGGCCTCGGCGGCCCGGCCACCATCAACGTCCTGGGCAACGACACGGGCCTCGGCGACGGCGTGCTGTCGCTCAGCATCGAGACGGCGCCGACGCAGATCCACAACGGCACGGCGGCCGTGTCGGGCGACGGCCACTCGATCATCTTCACCCCGAGCCACAAGGGGACGGACACGCTGCGGTACCGGGTCACCGACAACAACGGCGACAACTCCGAAGCTCTCGTGCACATCACCGTGACCGGCGCCGACATCGCCCCGAAGGGGGTCGACATCACCGTCCCCTGTATCGCCAGCGGCTGCGAGACAGACCTCTCGGGGGCCCAGGGCATCAACCTCGGCGACAACGGAACGATCACGCTGGACCAGGAGCAGAACGGGTCGGCGACCACCGTCGACGGGACGTTCACCCGCAACGGCACCACGGTCTCGTTCACGCCCGCCAACCCCTCGGTGACGAGCGGTTCGATCAAGTACACGATCACCGACGACAACTTCGGGACCGCCCCCGTCCAGACCGATTCGGGGACCCTGACGTTCAAACTCAACGCCCTGCCGACGGCGACCAATGACGGCACGACGGTGGCGGCCGGGCAGGTGATCGACTTCACCTTGACCGCCCAGGATCCGGACGGGAACCCGCTGACCTACGTCATCGAGGGTGCGACCTTCAGCGACGGGGTGAACCCGCCGACCACGGCGGCCTCCCTCTTCCACCTGACCGACACCCACGCCGGGCAGGTCCACTTCGACGGCGGAGGCCCCGGGACGTACACCGTGAGCTTCCACGTCAACGACGGCCAGGCCCAGTCGAACACGGCGACGTACGTCGTCACCGTCTCCCCCTAGTCGGCTTCGTGGGGTCACGGCCGGCGGCCTACGCTGACCGGCCGTGACCCGCATCTCCGACCTGCTCCGCGAGGGCCGCTGCTTCTCGTTCGAATTCTTCCCTCCGAAGACGGAGGAGGCCGAGGCCCAGCTCCAGCGGACGCTCCAGGAGCTGGCGCCGCTTCGCCCGTCGTTCGTGTCGATCACCTACGGCGCCGGCGGCACGACCCGGGAGCGGACGCACGATCTCGTCGTCGACATCCTCCGGTCGACCGACATGACGCCCATGGCCCACCTGTGCTGCGCCGGCCACGTCGAGGGTGAGCTGCGGGCCATCCTCGGCCGCTACCGCGACGAGGGGGTGGAGAACATCCTGGCCCTGCGGGGCGACCCGCCGGCCGAGCTGAAGCTGCCGCCCGGCGATCTCTTCCACGCCGTCGACCTCGTGCAGCTGGCCCGGGACATCGGCCCGTTCTCGGTCGGCGTGGCCGCCCATCCCGAGGGCCATCCGGCCTCGCCCGATCTGGTCACCGACCGCCGGCACCTGGCCGCCAAGCTGGCCGTCGCCGACTTCGCCATCACGCAGTTCTTCTTCCGGCCCGCCGACTACCTCCGCCTGGTCGACGACCTGCAGGCCCTCGGCGTCGACCGCCCCGTGCTGCCGGGGATCATGCCGGTGACGAACTACTCGCAGGTCGCCCGGTTCGCCGCCCTGTCCGGCGCCGAGTTCCCCGCCGACCTCGCCGCCCGGCTGGAGGCCGTGGCCGAGAATCCGGCCGACGTCCGGCGGATCGGCGTCGAAGTCGCCTCCCAGCTGTGCCGCGACCTGCTCGACGCCGGCGCCCCGGGCCTGCACTTCTACACCCTCAACCGCAGCCCGGCGACGAGGGAGATCTTCGCCAACCTCGGCCTGTCGGCGGCCCGCTGACCGAGCCTCACCGTGGCGACCCGCCGCTCGCTCCGGGACGAGGACCTCGACGCCGTCATCGGCGCCGTCCTCCGGGCCACCCAGGCCTTCGTCGGCCTGGCCCTGCGCTCGCTGTCGGCCGCCGGCGCCTCGATCACCCTGCCCCAGTACCGGATGCTGGTCACGCTCGACACCAAGGGCGACCAGAACGTACGGAAACTCGCGGCCGAGCTCGGCGTCGACCGGTCGACCGCCACCCGGATGTGCAACCGGCTCGTCGACGCCGGGCTGATCGACCGGACCACCGACCCGTCCGACCGGCGGGCCGTGGTCATCTCCCTGACCGCCCCGGGGCGGTCGGTCGCGACCGCCGTCGCGGAGGCCCGGCGGGAGAACGTCGCCCGGCTGCTGCAGTCGGTGCCGCCCTCCCGGCGGGTGCAACTGGTCGATCTTTTGGGGGAATTCGCCGAGTTGGCGGAGCGGGACCCCGAAGAGTGATTGGCGAGCCCGCATGTACACTGCAACCACTGGTCCCCGGTCGCCCGTGGGGAGTGTCGATGCAGGGATACGACGTCGAGTCGCTGTGGCTGCAGTCGGGTGCCCACCCCGACTCGGCGGACGGTTGCCTGATGGAGTGGGTGGCGCTGATGTCCGGGCTGCCCAAGACCGATCGGCCGAGCTGCATCGACCAGTTGGTGACGTCGGTGGCCATCCACCTGAACGACACTCTCGACGACATGGCCCGGCAACGCCTCAAGACGTTCATCCCGCGCCTCCTCCGGGCACGCCGGGGCCCGGCCGACGAGCGGATCGCGGTGCGGCTGGCGATCTGGGCGGCCCGATCCATCGCCGGGTCGACTCCGCCCAAGCTGCGCGGACTGCATGACGAGACGGTGGAAGCCGCCGCCGGCTACCTGGTGGGGACCGTCGACGAGGACAGCTGCCGGCAACTGGCCGCCACCTGCGCCGAGGCCGGAGCGAAGACGAAGAACATCGCCCTCTACGTGGCCGCCGACGCCGCCCATGCCGCCTGTGCCTGGGCCGACGACCCGCTGCCCGGGGCCTCCAACGCCGTCGCCGGCGCCCTCCACTGGGTGCTCGGCCACGGTGACCCCCTGACCTGGTTCGACGGGCTCCTGGCCGCCCATTCCGCGGCGTGGGCCGTCGAAGTTGGCGCGATGCCCGCCGTTATGAGCGAGGATGTGGTGTGCTCTCTCGGCTGAAGAACATGTTCAAGGTGGCGGACCTGCGCGGGAAGGTCCTGTTCACCCTCTTCATCGTCGCCATCTTCCGGCTGGGCTGCCACATCCCCTGCCCGTATGTGGACTTCAGCGCCATCCAGCAGGTGCAGAACCAGGCCAAGCTCGGCGGGGCGGTGGCCTTCCTCGACCTGTTCTCGGGCGGGGCGCTGACCAGCGTGGCGGTGTTCGCGCTGGGGATCATGCCCTACATCACCGCCTCCATCATCATGCAGCTGCTGGCGGTCGTGATCCCCAAGCTCGAGGAATGGCAGAACGAGGGTCAGGTCGGGCAGAAGAAGATCACCCAGTGGACCCGCTACATGACCGTGGCGCTGGCCCTCATGCAGTCGACGGGGATCATCTTCTCCCTCCACCAGGGCGGCGGGTTCCTCGGCACGAACCAGCTCCAGGGCATCGACCTCATCCCGCACTTCAACGCCCCCCGCGTGCTGCTGATGATCACCACCCTCACGGCCGGCACCGCCATGATCATGTGGCTCGGCGAGGTCATCACCCAGCGGGGCATCGGCAACGGGATGTCGATCATCATCACGATCTCGGTGATGTCCCGCCTCCCCGCCCAGGGCTCGCAGATCCTGGCCAGCGGCAACGCCTTCCAGTTCGCCCTGGTCCTGCTGATGGGCGTCGGACTGATCGTGGGGATCGTGTTCGTGGAATCCGGGCAGCGGAAGATCCCGGTCCAGTTCGCCAAACGCGTCGTGGGCCGGCGCATGTACGGCGGCGGGAGCACCTACATCCCGATGAAGGTCAACCAGGGCGGCGTCATCCCGCCGATCTTCGCCAGCTCGGTGCTCTACTTCCCGGCCATGCTGGTCACGGTCATCCCCTGGCACTGGGCCACGGACTTCATCCAGAACAAGCTCATCCGCGGCGACAGCATGGTCTACATCGGGTCCTACGCCATCCTGATCATCTTCTTCTGCTACTTCTACAACTCGATCACGTTCAACCCGCAGCAGCAGGCGGACATCATCCGCAAGCAGGGCGGCTTCATTCCCGGCATCCGCCCCGGGCCGCCGACCGAGCGGTATCTGGCCAAGACCCTCAACCGGCTCACGCTGCCCGGGTCGATCTTCCTCACGGCCATCGCCGTCATCCCGCTGCTGGTGTTCGCCACCGCCAAGATCAGCGGCTTCCCCTTCGGCGGCACGTCCATCCTGATCATCGTCGGCGTCGCGCTGGAGACGATGAAACAGATCGACAGCCAGCTGATGATGCGGAACTACGAGGGCTTCCTGCGCTAGCGAACGCGGTCACCGCATGACGCCGGTGTGGCCGAGGGAGAAGCGGCCCGGCTGGGGCCACACGGCGAGGCCGTGGGGCTTGTTGGGGACCCGCACCTTGCCAATGAGGTGGCCGTCGCCGGTGTCGATGGCGTAGACGGTGGCGTTGTAGCGCCCCGAGAGCCAGAGGACCTTGCCGTCGGGAGACACCCCGCCCATGTCGGGGCTGCCGCCACCGGGAATCGTCCACGTCGCCACGACGGCCCGCCGGGCGAAGTCGACCAGCGTCACCGTCCCGCTGCCGCGGTTGGTCACGTAGAGGTCCTTGGCGTCCCGGCTGACGTAGAGGCCGTGGCAATCCTTCCCGGTCTTGAGGAAGCCCACCTCCGTGAAGGTCGCGGCGTCGATCTCGTGGACGCCGCCGAGGTTCTTGTCGGCCACGTAGAAGATGCGCCCGGCGGGGTCGAGCTTGATGTCCTGGGGGCTGCTGCCCTTCATGTCGAGGTAGCCGACGACGGCGTGGCGGTGGACGTCGACCTTCACCAGCCGCCCGGCGAACTCGCAGGTGGCGATCAGGTAGCTCCCGTCGGCGGAGAAGTCGACGTGGTCGACTCCGGCGCAGTCCACCGGGACCTGCTCCTTCAGGTCGAAGGTGTGGGGATCGCGGAAGTCGAGCCGCTGCTGGGCCTCGGCCACCACGATCGCCTCGGTCCCGTCGAGCGTGAAGTACATGTTGTAGGGGTCGGCGACGGGGATGTTCTGGCCTTCCCGCTTCCCGGTCCAGGGGTTGATGGCCGTCAGGCTGTCGTTCAGGTCGTTGGTGGCGTAGAGCGTCTTCAGGTCCCAGGCCGGGACGACGTGCTGGGGGTCGAGACCGGTCGTGTAGCGGTCGATCACCTTCATCTTGACCGGGTCGATGACGTCGACCCCGTCGCCGGCGCTCTCGGGAACGTAGAGCCGGTAGGGCTGCCCCTCGACCGCCCGACTGAGCACATTCGGGCCGTCGGCGGCGTAGATGTTGGCCGGATCCGTGATGGGCGGCGGCGCCGTCGACGGCGGGGGCGGGGTCTTCCCGGCGGCCGACAACCGGCGGGCGGACTCCGAGTGGCTGCAGGCGGGGAGGAGCGCGAGGAGGCCTGCCATCGCCAGGGCGGCGGGGCGGCACCGGCGGCGGGCCCTCGAGAACCGCATGGCCCAAGCCTGCCCCATCCGTCGCCCCGAAGCGGCGATCGAAGGTCAGGACATCTCAAGCGGCGACCGGTCGGCGCCCGGCGCCGATCCGGGGTCCGGGATCGCTGTCAGCCGGCGGTGACGAGCACGTCGTCGAGCGCGCCGCTCTTGGCTCGCGTCACCACGGTGCGCAGCTGGGCGACACTCATCTGGATGCGCTGCCCGAAGTCGTCGGTGATCATGATGCGCTGGTCGTCGCCGGCGGCGGGGTCGACGAACAGCTCGACGCAGCCACAGTGGCAGTGGCAGCAGAACCGCATGACTGGTACGAGGTCGGCGTCGGGCACGGTGCTGTTCCTCCTCGGGTCGATTGCACACGACAGTCGGACGTCGCCTGCCCGCGGTTCCCGGCCTCCGGCCGGGTCGGACCAGGGTCCAGCTGACAGGACGATAAGAGGACTCTTAAGGTTTGCGAGGTCCGAGGGGCTTTTCGTCCGGTTCAGGAACTTTGCGCTCCTTCGGGGCGACTGCCCGCCCGCCGACGCTCAGTGGATACCGTAGAGACGGAAAGGGCTGCGATGAAGAAGAGCCTGGGGTTGTTGCTGACCGGTTCTGTTGTGCTGGTCTTGGCCGGCGCCGGGCCGGCGTGGGCCCACGCCGAGTTCCAGAACCCGACCGTTCCCGCCGACTCGCACCAGGAGCTGGTGCTCAACGTGCCAGCCGAGCGGCCATCGGCGGAGAACGCCCGAATCGAGATCACGCTGCCCGCCGGGTTCGACGCCCACTCCTGCACCGCCGACGAGGGCTGGTCGTGCCGGGTCGACAACGACACGGACTCGGAGCACCCGGGCCTGCCCCAGGTCAGCTTCACCCGGAACCATTGCGTGGCGGAGAGCAGCTACAAGTGCCGCATGGAGAAGGCCGATGCCGACGCCGTGTTCCCGGCGGCCTTCGCCCCGGCCGGTTTCATCGGGGTGCTCCACGAACCCGGGGAGGCGGGGGGCGACGCCGACCACGACGAGGGCGGCGGCCCGGGGCAGTCGTTCCACTTCGTGGTCCACACGCCGGCCAAGGCGGGCGACTACCAGGTGAAGGTCGTCCAGCGCTACAACACCGGGGAAATCGTCAAGTGGGACGGGCCGGCCGGCTCGAAGACGCCGGCGCCCATCCTCCGCGTCCAGTAGATCGGCGGCTCGGCCGCCAGGAGTCATGACGGACTACCGGCTGGTCGATTCGAACGAGATCGTACGGACAGGGTTCCTCACCTTGTCCGAGGAGACGTTCGGGTCGACCGCCGGTGAGCGCCTCACCCGGTGGACCGTCGGGCACCCCGGGGTCGTGGCGGCCGTACCGGTGCTCGACGGGCGGGACGGGCCGAGCGCCCTCCTCGTCCGGCAGTTCCGCCCCTCCGTCCGCCGCCCCCTGCTCGAGATCCCCGCCGGGAAGCTCGACGTCCCGGGCGAGGACCCCGACGCGGCCATGATCCGGGAACTGGCCGAGGAGGTCGGGCACCGCCCCGGCCGGCTCGTCAAGGTGGCCGAGGTCTTCAACGCCCCCGACTTCACCAACCAGCGGACGCACCTGTATCTCGCCTTTGACCTCGAGCCGTGTCAGACGCCCGAGCAGCTCTACGAGGAGCAGGACATGACGGTCGAGCGGGTGGCCCTCACCGACGTGCCCGCCCTCGTGGCGGCCGGGGAGCTGGCCGATGCCCGGACGATCATCGGCCTGCTGCTGGCGGAGCGGCACCTGTCGCCCGGTGGAGTCAGCCCGTCGTCGGGATCGTGAAGTAAAGCGCCCCGAAGAGAAAAGGCCCAGGGCAGGCAGATGTGCCGGCGACCTGGGCCTTCTCGTCGAGCGGAGGGAGTGGGATTTGAACCCACGGAACCCGGAGGCTCAACGGTTTTCGAGACCGTCCGATTCGGCCGCTCTCGCATCCCTCCGCCGGCCAGGATACGCGAACGGCGGCCGGGCCTGGGAGGTGACCGTCAGGGCGCCTCTTGATCCGCTGACCGGGAAGCGCCGCCAAGTGTCACGGACTGGCCCGCCCCTGGAACCAGCATTCCAGTGCTGGTCCGCCAACCTGCGCTCCTGAGGAACAGGGGGTGTTCCTCAGGAACGCCGAAACGGGCGGCCACCTTGTTCGTCGGGAATCTGCGCTCCTGGAGAACGACAGCACCGCGCAGCTCGGCGGGATGCTTCAGCGGCGGGCGGCGAAGAACCGCCGGAGGAGGACGCCGGCCTCCTCGGCCCGAACGCCGGGGACGACCGCCATCTCGTGGTTGAGCCGGGGGTCGGCGGCCAGGTTGTAGAGGCTCCCGCAGGCGCCGGCCTTCGGGTCGGGCGCGCCGAAGACGACGGTGCCGATCCGGGCGGCCAGCGCCGCCCCGGCGCACATCGGGCAGGGCTCGATGGTGGCCACCAGGAGGCAGCCGTCCAGGCGCCAGTGGCCGAGGCCGGCGGCGGCGTCGCGCAGGGCGAGCAGCTCGGCGTGGGCGGTGGGGTCGCGGGACAGCTCCCGCTCGTTGTGGCGGCGGGCGACGACGCGGCCGTCGGCCGTGGCCACGACGGCGCCGACGGGGACGTCGCCGTGGCCGGCGGCGGCCGCCGCCTCCTCCAGCGCCAGGGCCATGAGTCCGCGGAGATCGGTGGTCACAGCGCCGAACCGTAATCAACGGCCGTCACAGCCGCCGCACAGGTCATCAGTCGCAAATCGCCCAAAGTGGCGTAAAGTGGACAACTCGGGCGGGCAGGGGAGCAAGTGGCGCTTCCCTGTCGAAACAGCGAAGGAAACGGCGATCGACGACTCCGCGGCGTACGAGAGCTCGAAGGAAACCCCGACCGCACTGACGAATGAAGCCTCAGCGGTTTCGTCGGGCGGGGTTGGGGCCGTCCGGCGGCTCCGCCGCCTGAACGGGCGGGCCCGGGCGCTCAGCATCGTCGCCGTGATCGCCCTCTTCCTGAGCGGCGCCGGCTACTCGGTGCGCAGCTTCGCCGCCGGTCCCCAGCACCTCTCCGCCGCCCATGTCGACCGTAATGGTCCGGCAACGCAGGCCGGCGACGGCATGGCGGTGTCCACCGCCTCGACCACCGGGACGACGGCGGCCGCCGGGTCGGTGCCCACGACCGCCGCCGCCCCGCCCGCTACCACTCCGCCCGCCCCACCGGCGGTCGATCGGCCCATCGTCGCCCCGGTCACCATGCCCCGGATCCGTTCCGCCGGGGGCCGGTTCGCCCGGACCGCCTATTCGGCTGCACCCCGGGAGGGGGGCGTGTGGGCGGTCGTGGTCGGGATCGACGATTACCCGGGCTCCGATGCCGATCTCAAGGCCGCCGTGGCGGACGCCCGGGACGTCGACAGCGCCCTGGCCGCCTACGGCGTGCCCCTCAGCCACCGGCTCGTCCTCCTCAACGGCCAGGCCACCGGCGACAACATCCGCGGCGCGCTGGGCTGGATGACGGCCCGGGCGACGGCCGACTCGACGGCGGTGTTCTTCTACTCCGGCCATGTCCGCAAGGTGAGCGGCGACCCCGCCCACGATGGGAAGTCCATCGACGAGGCCATCGTCGGATCCGACGGCGACAACGTCTACAGCGGCCAGGTGGCGGGCATCCTGCGAGGACTCGAGGCCCGGACCGCCTGGCTCGCCATCGCCGCCTGCTACGGCGGTGGCTTCGACAACGCGCTCGCTCCGGGACGGGTCCTCACCGCCGCCGCCGGGGAGAACGACGTGGCCTACGAGAACTCCAGCCTCGGCCACAGCTACATGGTGGAGTACATGGTCCACCGGGCGATGCTGGAGGGGAAGGCCGCCGGCTCGGTGCAGGACGCCTTCGTCTGGGCCAAGGCCCAGATCGCCCACGACTACCCCAACCGGCAGCCGATCATGATCGACCGCTCCCGGGGGCCGGTCGTGCTCGGCCGGCCCGTCCCCGCTCCCCCGGACAACCGCCAGGCGCCGGCCGCCGCCCAGCCGCCGCCGTCGAAGCCCCAGCCGAGCCCGTCGGAGCCGCCGCCCACCGCGCCGGAACCCAAGCCCGGTCAGAGCCCCTGTGCCCACGTCCTCACCGTCTCGGTCTGTCCGGAGAAGAAGTCGAGTGGGCCGTCCACGTACGGCGGCGCCGGACACCGGAGTTTGGCCCGGCCCCGGGCGGCCGCGGCCCCGGGCTGAGGGAGATCAGCGGCGGCCGGGGCTCTCCGCCCCGGGCCGCCGGCCGGCGGAGAGAGTGGGATTTGAACCCACGGGGGGTTGCCCCCCACACGCTCTCCAGGCGTGCCGGTTCGGCCGCTCCCGCATCTCTCCGTGGTTTCGTGGCC
>Ga0070741_10011319_pt1 | contig 16507 bp, 15 predicted proteins | sample Coa_R1_4_FD_66440 | JGI IMG/M metagenome (GOLD analysis project Ga0070741, IMG submission 66440) | Surface soil microbial communities from Centralia Pennsylvania, which are recovering from an underground coalmine fire - Coalmine... | ecosystem: Environmental > Terrestrial > Soil > Unclassified ...
CCGCTGACCACCGAGCCGCTCGACGAGCGCCCGGTATTGCGTCCCGAAGCGCGACTCCCAGCGGTGCAGGTAGCAAACCTCCTGCACGTTCGCCTGGATCAGCTCCTTCAGGCAACCGAAGCACGGCTGCAGCGTCGTATACAGCGTGCAACCCTCGACCGCGACGCCAAAGCGCGCCGCCGCCAGCAGGGCGTTTTGCTCCGCGTGCACGCAGATGCACACGTCGTACCCCTGTCCGGAGGGATAATCCTCCGGTCGGGCGCAGCGCTCGCAGCCGCCGTCCTCGCAGTTGCGCATCGCCACCGGCGTCCCGTTGTACCCCGTGCTCAGGATGCGCCGGTCGCGCACGATCACCGCCCCCACGCGCCGTCCCGTGCAGTTCGCGCGCGACCGCACGGTCATCGCGATGCGCATGAAGTACTCGTCCGGCTCAGGCCGTGGCATGCGGCTCTCGCGCCCGGCCCGCGCCGCGCTCGAGCATGTCGGCGGCCAGGCGCAGGGCCCCCGCGAGCTGCGCGTCCTCCCCGAGTTCGGAGAGCGCGATGCGCGGCTTCGCGGGCAGGCACCCGAGCGCGAGGTCGCGCACTGGCCCCAGCAGCCGCTCTCCCTGCGCCGTCGCGACGCCCCCGCCGAGCACGACCGCCTCCGGGTCGAGCAGCGCGCATGCCTGCACGATCGCCATCGCGAGGAACTCCTGCACCTCCTGCACCGCCGCGCGCGCCCGCGCGTCGCCCGATTCCGCCGCGTCGAACAGGTCCCCCGGCCCGGCGCTCGCGCCGAGGATCTCCCGTGCCCGCGCGGCGAGCGCCCGACCGCCGGCGACGCTCTCGAGGCAGTCGTCCCAGCCGGGCCGTCGCAGCTGCTCGCGCGTCATCGCGAAGAACGCGATCTCTCCGGCGAGGAAGTGCGCGCCGTGCAGCAGCCGGCCGTCGGCCACGACTCCGGCGCCGATGCCGGTGCCAAGCGCGATGAACACGTAGTCCCGCAGGCCCTGCGCCGCGCCCCGCCACCCCTCGCCGAGCGCCGCCGCGTTCGCGTCGTTCTCGACCGCGACGGGGGTGCGCCCGCCGCTGAGCATCGCCGCGACCGGCACGTCGCCCCAGCCGGGCAGGTTCGCCGGCGTCGAGACCACCCCGCGCGCCGGGTCGACGCTCCCCGGCATCACGACGCCGATCGCCGCCACTTCCGCACCCACCCAGACGCCGCGCGCCAGGTCGTCGATCGTCCGGCGCACCTTCGCGAGCACCTCCTCGGGCGCGCCGCCGGGGAACGGCACCGCCCGCCGCGCCTCGACCTCGCCCTCCGCGTTCGATACGGCCACGCGCAGGTTCGTCGCGCCGATATCGACGCCGGCCAGGAACGTGTGCCCCATGCTGCCTCCGGGACGCGAGCGGGATGCGCGCATCGTACGGAGGGGGACTCGCGCGCTCAAGTCAACAGGACATAACGATCGCCAACCGGTGGACGCCCGATGCTAAAGTACGGGCACGGATTCGAGGGCGCGTCGTGGTCGACGTCTATCTGCTCACGCTCGCCATCTCGCTCACGCTGGGCGTGCTCGCGACGCTCGTCCTGCAGGCGATTTCGCGCACCCAGACCTTCTTCGGCCTGTTCCACGTCCGAGGCACGCAGGAGCGCCCGCGGTGGGGCGGCGTCGTCTTCCTCGCGTCGTTCGCGCTGACGCCGTTCATCGCGTCGGCGTTCTCCCACCACGCGAGCGAGTTCTTTACGCCCAAGTCGGGCAGCTTCCTCGGCTTCCTCGCCGCGACGTCCCTCGTCTTCCTCGTCGGCTTCGTCGATGACGTGCGGCTCACCAGCCCTTACCTCCGCTCGCTCGTGTTCATCGCCGGCGGCGTCGCCGTGTACGCCGCCGGTTATCGCATCGACGACACCGGCCTGCCGTGGGGCCCGGACGTGCACTTCGGCGTGCTGGGCATCGTCGCCACCGTGCTCTGGGTCTACGTGACCACGAACGCGATCAACTGGATCGACGGGCGCGACGGCGTGTCGCTCGGCGTCGCCGTCCTGGCGGCGGTGACGATGGCGCAGATCGCGTCGCACTCCAGCCACCCGGCCGTCGCGCTGCTGCTCGTCGCACTCGCGGGCGCCGGCCTGGGGTTCCTGCCGTTCAACCTCCCGCCCGCGTCGGTGTACGTCGGCGATTCCGGCGCCTACGTGCTCGGGTTCGTGATCGGCACCCTCTCGATCCGCGCCGCCACCGGCCCCACCGACCAGGTCGCGATCGCCGTCCCACTCGTCGCGCTCGGCTTCCCGCTGCTCGATGCCGCGCTCGCCGTCACCCGCCGAGTCCTCCAGCACCGCCATCCGATGATCGGCGACCAGGACCACATCCACCACCGCCTTGAGCACGCGGGGGCCGGCCCCCGCGGCCTCGTCGCCATCATCTACAGCATCGCTGTCGTCTTCTCCGCGGGCGCGATGCTCCTGCACTACGTCGAGACCACGTGGGCCGAGGCGGTGGTGTTCGCGGGCGTCCTCGCCGTCGTCGGCGTGACGCTCACGCGGCTCGGCTACATCGTCACCATCTGGAACAGCCACAGCATCGTCTGGCTGCGCCAGCGCGTCTACGCCTTCGCGCCCGGCAGCCGGGACGACGAGTAGCCGCGGCGCTCCCTCCGCCCGCGCAGCGCGGCGCGCACCGCGTGCGATGCCAGCAGCACCGCGCAGCGCGCCGCGATCGCCGCCCCCGTAAGCGCGTCGCGCACCGGATTTCCCCGCAGGTGCTTGCGGTAATAGCGCCACATGCTCCGGTGGCGCGCGATGACGATGCGGGGCGACGTGCTCATGCTGATCCCGATCGTGTGATAGACCACAGCGTCCGCGACGTACACGACGCGATAGCCCGCATCGCGGATCCGCCGGCAGAGGTCCACGTCTTCGTTGAACAGGAAGAAGCCCGCGTCCCAGCCGCCGACCTCTTCGAGCACGCCCCGCGGCGTCATCAGCGCCGCGCCGCTGACCCAGTCCACGTCCCGCACCGATGCGTGGTCGAAGTCGGTCATCAGGTACCGGGACGACAGGCGGTTGGCCGGCAGCAGCCTCGTCAGCAGCGAGTAGCGGTTGAACAGCGCCGTCCCGTAGCCCGGGAACGCGCGGCAGCTGAGCTGCAGCGCGCCGTCGTCGTCCAGCAGTTTCGGCGCCGCCACGCCGGCATCCGGGTGCGCGCGCAGGTACGCGACGAGCGGCGCCAGCGCGTCCGACTCGACGTGCGTGTCGGCGTTCAGCGCCATGACGTACGCGCCGGACGACGCCGCGACTCCGTCGTTGATCGCGCGCGAAAGCCCGCCGTTCGTCGCCCGTCGCACGACGCGGGCCCAGGGATGCTCGCGCTCCACGAGGTCCGCCGTACCGTCGTCCGATGCGTTGTCGACGACGATCGCCTCGAACGTCACGCCCGTCACGTGCGCGCGCAGCGACGTCAGGCAGCGGCCGACGTCCGCAGCCGAGTTGTGCGTGACGACAACGACCGAGACGTTCGGCATCACCGCGGCTCCTCGAACGTCTGCGCGTACACCTCGTACGTCTCGTCCGCCGCGCGGCGCCACGTGAACTCCGCCGCGCGCGCCAATCCGCGCTCGGAGAGCTCGCGCCGTGCGCCGGCGTCGCCGAGAAGCCCGCGCAGGCCGTCCCGGATCGCGTCGACCGATGCCGGGTCAACGAGCAGCGCCGCGTCGCCCGCCACCTCCGCCGTCGCCGAGACGGCCGATGTGAGTACCGGCGTCCCGCACGCCATCGCCTCGAGCACGCAGAGCCCGAAGCCTTCGTACAGCGACGGGTAGGCGAAGACGTCCGCGCCCGCGTACAACGCGGGCAGGTCGTCGTCCGGCACATACCCCAGGAACCGCACCTGCTGTTCCAGCCCCAGCACCCGTACCGTCTCGGCGTCCTCCTCGTACTTCCACGCCGGCTGCCCGACGATGGCGAACTGCGGCGTGACCCCTTCGGCGCGCAGCGCCGCGAGCGCCTCGAGCACGCGCCGCCGGTTCTTCCCCGGCTCCAGGCTCCCGACGCTGAGCACGTACGGTGGCTCGATGCCGTAGCCTCGCGCGATGCCCAGCGCTTCATCGCGCGCCATCGGCCGATAGCGCGCCGCCGGCGCCTCGTGCACGACGCGCACCTTCCCGCGCCCGGCCGGCAGCAGCCGCTCGATGTCCTCGCGCACGGCGTGCGACGGCGCGATGATCGCGTCCGCGACCCGCGCGCCGAGCTGCGTGATCGTCTGCATGTACAGCCGCCGCGCCGGCGGATAGCGCTGCGGGATGCGCAGGAACGTCAGGTCGTGCACGGTCACCACGCGGCGCGCGCGCATCGGCCGCACCGGCACCCCGTGGTGCGTCCCGTGCAGCACGTCGATCCCGAGCGCCCCCACGCGCCCGGGCAGCGCCGCCTGCTCCCAGAGCAGCCGCCGCGCCCGCGTCGGCGCCTGCACCCGCTCGATGCGCCAGTTCGGCTTGGCGCCCAACGCGTCGAACCACGGCCCGCGCGTGAACACCGCGTATCCGTCGCGCGCCGGGCGCTCCGCCATCGCGCGCACGAGCTCGATGGCGTAGACGCCAGCGCCCGCGGGCTTCGCTGGCACCGAGGTCGCGTCGATCGCGACCCTCACAGGTCGCGCACCTGCAGCGTGCGGCCCATCCGCCCGCGGTAGTAGTCGAGCGTCCCGCGCCACATCGCCCGCAGCAGCCGCCAGCGCCCCGTCGCCGCGAGCCGCGCGCTCGTCGCGATGCGCGTCGCCCAGAAGTACGCCGTAAACCAGGCGTACGCCAGGCGCGAGCGCCGGTGCTTGCGGACCAGGTAGAGCCGGTTGCGCGTCGCGTAGTACTGCTTGAACGGCGTTATCCAGCCGCCGCCGCTCGACCCGCTCTCGCGGTGGTAGACGACCGCCGATGGCTCGTAGCGCACCCGGTATCCGCACGCCTGCGCGCGCCGGATGAAGTCCGTCTCCTCGTAGTACATGAAGAACGTCTCGTCGAGCGGGCCCGCGTCGCGGAATGCCCGCAGCGGCACCAGCGCGCAGCAGAAGCTCGCGGTCTGGAGGTCTTCGCGCCGCACGCTCGTCGCCGGCCCGTCCGGCCGCCCCGCGTACGTGCGACGGAAGACGCCGAGACGCCAGTCGAACCCGCCCGCGTGCGTGCTGATCAGCCGCCGGTCGTCGTAATACAGGATCTTCGGCACGACGAGCGTCCGTGCGTCGGCCGCCGCGATCATCGCACCCAGGAAGTCCGGCGTCAGCGCGACGTCGTTGTTGAGGAACAGCACGAAGTCGTCCTCGCGCGCCGCGCACGCCTTCACCCCGATGTTCGCCCCGCGCGCGAAGCCGACGTTCTCGCCGCAGCGGATGATCTCGGCGTCCGGCAGCGTCCGCGCGATCGTCTCCACCGACCCGTCGTCCGACCCGGCGTCGACCACGGTCAGGTGCCGGTTCTCATAGCGCACGGCCGCCAGCGACGCGAGAAACTCGTCGATGAACGCCGCGCTGTTGTAGTTCACCACGACGATCCCGACCGAGGGCGCGTCACTCATCGGCCGGCACCCGCGCCCGCTCCCGCGCGACGAACGCCGCCAGCGCCTCCTGCCACGGCCGCAGCGTCACGCCGAGCGCCGCCGCCCGCGTGTTCGCCAGCACGGAATAGCGCGGCTTGCGCGGGCCCGCGTATCCCCCGGCCCGCAGCTCCGCCGTCGTCACGCGCTCGACGGGCGCATCGATCCGGCTCAGCCGCAGGATCTCCGCCGCCCAGTCATACCGCGAAGCCTCGCCCTCGTTCGTCAGGTGGTACACCCCGGCTGGCGCCTGCCGTTCGAGCAGCGCGCGCAATGCCGTCGCCAGGTCCGCGTCTGCCGTCGGCGTCGCCACCTCGTCGGTCACGAAGCGCAGCGTCCGCCCGGCGCGCGCCGCCGCCCGCACCTTCTCGATGAAGTTGGCCTCGCCCTCGCCGTAGAGCCATGCAACCCGCACCACGAGCGTGTCGGCATGCGCGGCCCGCGCACGCCGCTCGCCTTCGAGCTTCGAGCGCCCGTAGGCGTTGACCGCCGACGGCTCGTCGTCCTCGGCGTAGGGCGCGCCCGTTTCGCCGTCGAACACCTCGTTCGTGCTGATCGCGACCAGCCGGGCCCCGGCCGCCGAGCACGCCCGCGCGACGTTCTCCGCCCCGCCCGCATTGACCGCGACCGCCAGCTCCGGCTCGCGCTCGCACCGCGTGGTGTCGGTCAGCGCCGCGCAGTGCACGACCGCCTCGGGTCGCGCGCGTTCGACCGCCGCGCGCACCGCCTCCGCATCGCAGACGTCGAGTTGCGCCCGGGCGAGCGCCGTGACGTCGTGGCCCGCCAGCGCGCGCCGCAACTCGCGCCCGAGCTGCCCACCCGCCCCCGTGATGAGGATCTGCATCGTCCCGAGTGTACCGCGGTGCGCCCGCCGCCCGGCGCGTCGGGGCGGCGCCCCGAGTGCATCCTCGAGTCAGCGCGGACGCGCGGGCGGCGAGCCGGGGTCAGCCGCCGTACGCGCGCGCCTGCGCCAGCCGCTCGCCGTACTGCCGCGCGTAGTAGCGCTGGTACTCGCCCGACTTGATCGGCTCCCACCACGCGCGGTTGTCGACGTACCAGCGCACGGTGCGCTCGATCGTCCGCTCGAAGTCGTGCTCCGGCGCCCAGCCGAGCGCACGCAGCTTCGACCAGTCCATGTAGTAGCAGGGATCGTGCCCCTCGCGGTCGGGCACGAATCGGATCAGGTCGTACGGCTTGTCGAGCAGGTCGAGGATCGCTTTTGCCACCTCGATGTTCGTCCGGTGGTTGTCCGCCTGGATGTTGTACGCCTCGCCCGCCTCGCCGCGCTCCAGCAGCAGCAGCAACGCCCGCACGCAGTCCTCCACGTACAGCCGGTCGCGCTCCTGCAGCCCCTCGCCATACACCGGCAGCGGCTCGCCTTCGAGCGCGTTCGTCACGAACAGCGGGATCGCCTTCTCCGGGTACTGGTACGGCCCCACGTTGTTCGCCGGGCGCGCCACCACCACCGGCATCCCGAACGTCTCGGCGAATGCGTAGCACATCATGTCTCCGGCGGCCTTGCTGACCGCGTACGGGCTGCGCGGCCGGAAGGCGTCGTCCTCGCGCCGCGGGTCGTCGCGCGTCGCCGGCCCGTACACCTCGTCCGTCGAGACGTGCAGCACCCGCGCGACGCCGTGCTCGCGCGCCGCGCTCAGCACGTGGTGCGCCCCGCGCACGTTCGTCTCGATGAAGTCCGTGGCGTCCTGGATGGAGCGGTCCACGTGCGACTCCGCGGCGAAGTTGATCACCGCGTCGCACCCCCGCATCGCCTCCGTGACCGCCGCCGCGTCCGCCACGCTCCCGCGCACGAACCGGTAGCGCGCGTCGTCGGCGATGTCGCGCAGGTTCTCCAGGTTGCCGGCGTAGGTCAGCGCGTCGAAGTTCACCAGCTCGACGTCGCGTTCGCGCAGGACGTAGCGGATGAAGTTGCTGCCGATGAATCCGGCGCCCCCGGCGACGAACAGCCGTCGCATCACGGTAGCCTCGCCCGGCTGTAGTCGCCGAGCACGAGCTGGTAGCCGCGCGGCTTCGCCCCGTCGCTCCGCAGGTCGACGTTGCGCCCGATCAGGCTGTTCTCGATCCGCGCCGGCACGCGCTCGATCGTCGTCTCTTCCATCACCACGCTGTCCGAGATCTCGCTCTCGATCACCCGGCAGTCGCGCCCGATCGACGTGAACGGCCCGACGTACGCGTCCCGTACGACGGTCCGCTCGCCGACGATCGCCGGCCCGCTGATCACGCTGTTCTCGATGACGCAGCCCTCTTCCAGCACGACGCGTCCGTGCAGCCGCGACCGGTCATCGACACTCCCGCGCCGCTCGCTGGCCCGCAGGGTCTCGAGGATCGCCCGGTTCGCCGCCAGCAGGTCGTCGTGCTTCCCCGTGTCGATCCACTCGCCCTCGACGATGTCCGCCCGCACCGTGCAGCCGTCGTCGAGCAGCCGCTGGATCGTGTCGGTGATCTCGAGCTCGCCGCGCGCCGAGGGCTGCACGCGGGCGATCGCGCCGAAGACGCGCGGCGTGAACATGTAGATGCCGATGACGGCGAGGTCGCTCGGCGGCACCTGCGGTTTCTCGACGACCCGCACCAGGCGCTCGCCTTCGAACTCCGCCACCCCCAGCTCCCGCGGGTCGTCGACGTGCTTGAGCAGGATCGAGGCCTCCGCGTCGGACGCCGCGAACGCCTGCACGAACGGCGCGATGCCGTGCGTGAGAAAGTTGTCCCCCAGGTACGTCACGAAGCGCGAGTCGCCCATCGCCTCCTGTCCGAGCGCGATCGCCTGCGCGATGCCGCCCGGCTCCGGCTGCACGAGGTACCGGATGCGCGCCCCGAACCGCGCGCCGTCGCCGGTCTCGCGGCGCACCTGCTCCCCCGTCTCCGGCGAGATGATGATCCAGATGTCCTTGATGCCGGACGCGACCAGGTCCTCGATGGCGTAGAACAGGATCGGTTTGTTGGCGATCGGCACGAGCTGCTTGGCGCCGGTATAGGTCAGCGGCCGCAGCCGGTTCCCCTTGCCGCCGCTCAGCACCAGCCCCTTTAGCTCACGTTCCATAACGGCGCAGTCTACCACTGCGGATCGAAGCTCAGTAACCGTGTGGATCCCCATCTCGGGCCCGCGATGCCCCGCATCCCTGCAAACGCGCGCGGAAGCTTGATCTTGCATACTCCCGCGCCTACGCTCGTGCGCGGCCGCCCAGCGAACGGAGGACAGGATGGACCTGAAGGGCAAGACGGCGATCGTCACCGGCTCCGCCGTCGGCGTCGGACGCGCGACGGCGATCGACCTGGCCCGCCGCGGCGCCAACGTCGTCGTCAACTACTCCCGTTCGGAGGACGACGCCCGCGAGGCCGTGCGCCTCGTCGAGGAGGCCGGCGGCCAGGCGCTGCTCGTCAAGGCCGACGTCTCGCGCGACGAGCTCGCGCGCGACATGGTCAGGCAGGCGGTCGATGCATTCGGCGGCCTGCACGTGCTCGTCAACAACGCCGCGACCACGCACTTCGTGCCCATGGCGGACCTCGAGGGCATGAAGAGCGAGTACTGGGACGACATCTACGCCGTCAACGTCAAGGGCACGTTCTTCTGCGCCCGCGCCGCCGCGCCGGCGATCAGGGCGAGCGGCGGCGGCGCTATCGTCAACGTCGCCTCCGTCGCCGGCGTCCGCGCCGTCGGCAGCTCGATCGCCTACGCTGCCTCGAAGGCGGCCGTGATCAACATGACCGTCGCGCTCGCCCGCGTGCTCGGCCCGGAGATCCGCGTGAACTGCGTCGCCCCCGGCTTCATCGATACGCGCTGGCTGCGCAACGGCCTGGGTGAAGAGGTCTTCGCCGCGGCGAAGGCTCGCGAGGAGCGCGTCGCGCCCCTGCACGCGGTCTGCACGCCGGAATCCGTCTCGCAGGTCATCCTGAGCCTGATCGAGGGGGCCGACCTCGTCACGGGCCAGACCCTTGTCGTCGACGGCGGCGTCGGCATCGCCGGCTAGCGCCAGCGGCGCCCGGCGACGCGCGCTCCTGCGCTGTCCGCGGTCTGTTGCTGTTTGTCTGTTGTCTGCGGGCTGCTCCGTCCACGCATAGCGGCGCGACCGCGGCTGCCTGTTGTAGCGCGCCCGCGCCGCGCCCTGCCACAATGCATTCGAGGCCCTGCCGCACCGGCCGCGTGCGACCGTCGTTCAGCGCCATCGTCAAGGAGTTGCGAATGGCCTGGGAGTACAAGGTCGTCTACGTGGATTTCAGGGGCAGGATTTCATCGGAAGGGGTGGAGTACATCCGCCAGAGCGGCGAGCATCGGACCGGGTTCGTCCGCGGCTACCTCGATAAGCTCGGCGAGGATGGCTGGGAACTGACCGGCGTGCTCCCCCTCGTTCGTCCGGAGAGCAGCTACTTCATGCTGAAGCGGCCCGCTGACAAGGCGGCCGCGCAGGCGTCAGAAGGTTAGTGCAGTCCGGCGCTGAGGCGGCGTAAGCGGCCGTCCGGCGGCAGGGCCTCCCCGGCGACTCAGGCGGCGCGCGCCGGCTCGGCGCCCGTCGCCAACGCCAGCGCGGCGACGAGTTCCTGGTCCAGCCCCGCGTCCGCGCGCAGCCTCGCGATCGCCTCCGGCGGCGTCAGCTGCGGGTCCGCGCCGGGCGCCGTGGTCCGCGCATACGCCTCGGCGACGGCCAGGATGCGCGCGGCCCGCGCGTCCGTCCCCGACAGCGCCGTCAGCGGATGATGGTGCGCGTCCACGGCCCGCACCGCGTCGTCCAGCCCCGGCGCCGAGGCGACGAACAGCCGCCCCAGCTTCAGGTAGATATCGTCGTAGCGCTCGTCCAGCCCCCAGACGTTGTCCGGGTGCTCGTCGGGGTCGTCCTTCGGGAAGATTCCCAGCGCGTGGGACATCGCGCCGACGCGCAGCACGCGCAGTTCCGTCTCGTCCATGCCCAGCTGCTCGCCGATCTGCACCGCCGCCCGCAGGATGAACGCCGTCAGCGTCCGCATCCGCGTCCCTTCTTCCGCGAGCTGCGCCGCGACGACGTTCGCGAGCGTCTCGAGGATCCCGAAGCGCATCTGCCGCGGCCCGTCCTGCGCGCCCTCGTCCACGAGCTCCGAGCCCATGCGCGTCTGCCCGCCCCCCGCCGCTTTCGCCTGGTACATCGCCGTGTCCGCGCGGTTGAGCAGCGCCCCCGCGTCCGCGCCGTCCTGCGGGAAGGTCGCGATGCCGATGCTCGTCGTCACCGCGACCGTGTCCTGCCCCGGGTAGTGCCACTCCGCTGCCGCCAGCGCGTCGTGGATGCGCTGCGCCACCCCGTACGCCGATTCCGGCCCCGTCTCCGGCAGCAGCACCACGAACTCGTCCCCCGACTGCCGCGCCACGATGTCCACCTCGCGGCACGCGCCCCGCACGAGGCGGCTGAAGTTGATCAGCAGGTCGTCGCCCGCCTGGTGGCCCAGCGAGTCGTTGAACACCTTGAAGTTGTCGATATCCATCATCAGCACCGAGCACACGGCGCCGTAGCGGTCGCTCCGCTGCACCTCCTCCTGCACGCGCTGCTGGAGCGCGCGCTGGTTCGGCAGTCCCGTCAGCGCGTCGCGCTCCGCCATCGTCCGCATCGCCGCGTACAGCCGGTTGTTCGCCAGCGCCAGCGCGAGCGGTTCCGCCATCCGCTGCATCAGGGCGACGTGCTTCGGCCCGAATGCCCCGCGCGTCATCGAGACGACGTTGAACGACCCGAGCAGGGTCTCTTTCGAGACCAGGGGCACGGTGATGCCGCATACGGCGCCGCGGTCCAGCAGGTACTGCCGCTCCACGTAGTCGTGCTCAATCGACTCCAGGTCCTCGAACAGCCGCGGCTCCTCCGACGCCTGGAGCGAGGTCGACGCGTCGATGTCGAATGGGTCGGCGTGCACGTCGCTGTCCTCCCAGACGCCGCGCAGCACGCGCAGGCGCGTCCGGTCCTCGCTGTAGACCGCGATCGACGCCTGGTCGAACGCGATGAGCCCGCGCGCCGCGCGCATGAACTCTACGTACGCCTGGTCGATCTCCAGGCTCGCGTTCGCGGCCCGCTCCACCTTCGCCAGCGCCTCCAACTCACGGTTGCGCTGCGCCAGTTCCTGCGTGTTCTCGCGCACGCGCTCCTCGAGCGCGGAATTCAGCCGCTGCAGGTCGCTGCGGGACTGCGCCAGCTCCAGCGATGTCGCCCGCATCGTCTCGCGCTGCCGCGTCAGTACGCGCTCGATCACGCAGCCGATCGTAAAGAACGTCAGCAACCCGACCCCGATGACGGTCGACGTCGCGAGCATGTACGCCGCGTCGCGCCCTTCGCCCGTGCCGAACGGGTCGTAGCCGTCGATCACGCCCCACGTGCGAAGCGAGACCAGTACCGCGAAGCCGCCGATCACCAGCGCCCCGCCGAGGTAGGCGTCGCGGCGCCGCGACGCAAAGGCCGCCCCGAACAGCACGAAGATCAGTCCCAGCGGGCCCACCCAGGTCAGTCCGCCGGAGAACCAGTACCCGCCGAGGCCCGCCACGCACGCCGACAGCAGGCTCGCTCGGTCGATGCGCTCCATCGTCGCCGGGTCGTCGGTCCGTGCGTGCGCCACGATGCAGAGGACCGCGAACGCGAGCCACGCGCCGAGCGTCGCCTGGTACCCCCATGGGATCGCGACGTCCGCCAGCACCTGGACGCCCCAGATGACGACCAGGCAGACGAACCCCACGCCCGCCCGCAGCGCGAGCATCACGCGCGAGACGTATTCGGCCTCCGTAGCGCCCCCGGTCTGCGACGCGCGCGGCGGTGCCGCCCCCCCGGACTCTGCACTCGCGATCACGAAAAAGTATCGGCAGCGGCGCTGCCCGGTTGCTCCCCGGCCGGAGCGCGATTTTCGCCGCCTGGGCCGCGGTTGCTAGAATCGTCCGATGGCCGGCACGGAAGAGCTTCTCGAATCCCCCGAAGCCCCCGGAGAGGGGTCCGAGTACCCGCTCCCCGAGCAGCCGGCGCCGCTGCCCCAGGTCCCCTCGTACATCGCGATCATCCGCATCGCCGCCGTCCTCGGCATGGGCCTCTCGCTCTCGTTCGGGCTCTTCATCATGCTCATCGGGCTCCGGGGCGTCCTCATCGGCGTCCCCATCGCCCTGCTCTCGGTCGTCTTCTACGGCGCCATGCGGCTGGCCGAGCGCATTCTCCTCCCTCCGGAAGCCCTCGAAAGCTGACCGCGGTCGCCGGCCGGGCCCCGGCCCCCTAATCCCCGTCCTGCCACGCCCGGAGGATCGCCGCGCTCTCGGGCGTCGGCCGCAGCCGCAGCGCTTCGGCGATGACCCGCGGCCGCCGCCCCCGGTGCAACTGCTCATCGAGCAGCGCCAGCAGCGGCGGCCGGTTCGTGCCCGCCAGCAACAGGGCCAGGTAGTGGTACAGCTCGTCCGAGATCTTCGCGTGCATCAGCTCGCCGATCGCGCGATAGCACGCCTCCATCTCCAGCCGCACGATCGCGTCGGCGAGCGTCGTCGCCAGCGTCTCGTTGCCGCCCCGCGCCGCGCGCCGCAGCGCCTCCGTCGCGTACCGCTCGACGATCCCCCGTGGCGCCTCCGCGAACAGCTCGAAGACGCCGGCGATCAGCGGGTCCGCCGGGTCGGCGCGCAGCAGCCACTGGTAGATGAGCGCGTGCTGCTCCAGCCCGGCGAGCAGCTGGAACGCCGTGTTCGCGGGCTCGCCGTCGCCCGCCCGGTCCTCCAGCATCTCGATGGCGAAGTAGGGCAGCAGCTCCGGCGCCAGGTCCGCGAGCGTCATCAACCCCTGCGCGCGCAGCCGCCAGGCGATGTCCTCGCCGAAGGCGACCTCGTGAGCGTCGCAGGCGAGCACGGCCACGTCGGCATCCCGCCGGTCGCCGATCGCCCGCAGGATCGTGAGGGCGTGCGCGCGCATCGCCGCGCCCTGGTCGCGCTTCAGCCCGTCCGCGTGCAGCTCGAAGAACAGCGCCCGCAGCGCCTCGCGCGCCTCGGCCGCCGGCCGCGCCGCGAGCGCCGCGAGCGCCGCCTCCCGCTCGATGCGGCCGCCCTCCGCGAGCAGCTCGATCGCGAGTCCCTGTGCCTTCTTGGGGTCGCTCTGCGCCAGCACGCCGAGCCGCGCCGCCGCCGCGCCGCCCGCGCCCTTCCGCCTCGTCGCCATGCGCCGATTATGCCCGAGCGCGCCGGTCAACGTGCCCGGGAAGCCCCTCCCAGCGCCGCGCGCAGGGCGTCGCGCATCGCCCGCAGGTCGCTCTCGGCGAGCGCCGTCTTCCGCGGCGCGTCGAGGAACGCGGCGTTGCTCCAGATCGGCCACTCGGGCTTCGGGTCGTCGGCGTAGCGAGGGATCAGGTGCCAGTGCAGGTGCGGCACGCTGTTCCCGAGCATCTCATAGTTGAGCTTCCGCGGCCGGAAGGCGTGGAACACCGCCTCCGCGACGGTCGCCATATCGGCGAGGAACTGCGCCCGCTCCTGCGCCGGCAGCAGATGCAGCTCGCCCACGCAGCGCCGCGCGACGAACAGCGTGTAGCCGCGGTAGATCTGGTTGTCCGCGAGCACGGCCCAGCCACTCGCCAGCGCGGCGACGAAGTACGGGTTGTCCGCGGTGTAGCCGGGGACGTAGCGCTCGCAGATCTCGCAGCCGGCGCTCAGCGGGCGGGCACTTCCAGCAGCGGGATCACCTCATCGCCGGCGTGGCTTACCGGCTTGTACGTGCCCGCTTCGATCTCGGCGATGATCTTCTCGCCCTCTTCGATCAGCGCGTCCATGAACTCCGGCTCGTCGACCGTACGGACGACCTCCCCCTTCCGGAAGATCACGCCGCGCCCCTTGCCGCCGGCGATGCCGAGGTCCGCCATCCGCGCCTCGCCCGGCCCGTTGACGACGCAGCCCATCACCGCGACGGTGAGGATCTTGCCGCGCCGCACGAAGTGTTCCTCGACCTTGTTCGCCAGCGGGATCAGGTCGATCTCGATGCGCCCGCACGTCGGGCACGCGACCAGCGTCGCGCCGCGCTTGCGCAGGTTCAGCGTGTTGAGGATGTCCCAGCACACCGGCACTTCCTCGACCGGGTCCGCCGCCAGGGACACCCGGATCGTGTCGCCGATCCCCTCCGACAGCAGGATGCCGATGCCGATCGCGCTCCGCACGGACCCCGCGCGCGGCGTCCCTGCCTCCGTCACGCCGAGATGCAGCGGGTACGGCACCATCGGCGCGATGCGGCGATATGCCTCCACCATCGTCGGCACGTCGAACGCCTTCATCGAGATCTTGATGTCGTCGAAGTCGGCGTCGTTCAGGACCTTGATCTCCCAGAGCGCCGCTTCGACCATGCGCTCCGGCAGCGTCGGCGGCATCTCGCCGTCGGCGAGCGCCCTGATCGGCGGCAGCGAGCCCGCGTTCACGCCGACGCGGATCGGCATGCCGCGCTCCTTCGCCTCCTTCGCCACGAGCGTCACCTTCTCCGCGTCGCGGATGTTCCCCGGATTGAGCCGCAGCGCGTCGAAGCCGGACCGGATCGCCGCCAGCGCCCAGCGATAGTCGAAATGGATGTCCGCGATGATCGGCAGCGGCTTCTGCCGCACGATCTCCGGCAGCGCCTCCGCCGCCTCCTTGTCGGGGACAGCGATCCGCACGACATCGCAGCCGGCGTCCTTCAGGCGGTGCAGTTGCTCGACCGTGGCCTTGACGTCCGCCGTGTCCGTCGAGCACATCGACTGCACGGCGATCGGCGCGTCTCCTCCGATCTGGACGTCTCCTACGTGGACCGGTTTGGACTTCCGTCGTGCGCTCATCATCGCAGCAGGCTGTCTCCTCTGAATACGCGCAGCACGTCGAAATAGGTTATCACGGCCGCCAGCACCAGGATCATAACCAGTCCGGTGAGGTGCACCAGCGCCTCCTTCTCCGGCGCGATGCGCTTCCCCCGGCGCACGAACTCCACGAACACGAAGAACAGCCGCCCGCCGTCGAACATCGGCAGCGGCAGGATGTTCAGCACCGCCAGGTTCATGCTGAGGAGCGCCGAGAACTCGATGAGCGACTGCCACCCGGCCTGCTCGACGACCTCGCCCGTCGCCTGCGCGATCCCCACGGGCCCCGTCACCTGCGGCGCCGTGTAGCCCCGGATCCACGTCCAGACCTGGTTCCGCGCCAGGATCAGCGACTCGAAGCTCATGCGCACGCCGCGCGGGATCGCCACCCACGGCGGTGACCAGCGCGAGTGTGTGTAGGGGATGAAGTTGTACTTCGGGATCGGCACGTCGTAGCAGTGGGCCGGCGACCCCGGCTTCACCTCGCGCTGCAGCCGCTCGCGTTCCTTCTGCGCACTCGCTTCGAGCTTCTGGCGCTCTTCCGGCGTCCAGGCGACGTTCTGTCCATACCGCGGCCCCACGGTGATGCCGATCGGGCCCTGGTCGTGCGTGAGGCCGCACTCGTCCGTGTACGTCGGCGGGTTCCAGCGCGAGTACACGTTCGCCGTCACCGTCTCGGCGCCGCTCCGCGCGTCTTCGCGCAGCAGCGTCAGGTCGATGTGCGATCCCTGGTACAGCCGCAGCAGGTAGGACGCGTCCTCGACGCTCGACGCCTTGCGCCCGTTGACCTTCGTGATGACGTCTCCCGCCTGCAGCCCCGCGTGCTCCGCCGGGCTTCCGGGGGCGACTTCCTCGATCCGCGCGCCGCCGATCGAGACCGTGTGCGGGATCATCTGGCTCGCGCTGAACAGCGCGATCGCCAGCACGAGGTTCATTGCCGCCCCGGACCCGAGGATGATCGCCCGCTTCCACTTCACCTGCGCCGCGAGGCTCTGCGGGTCCCCGGGGTCCTCCTCGCCCAGCATCCGCACGAAGCCGCCGAGCGGCAGCGCGTTCAGGGAGTACTCGGTGTCGCGCCACGTCACGGCCCAGAGGCGGGGCGGGTAGCCGAGGCCGGCTTCGAGCACCTTCACGCCGAACAGCTTCGCCGTCACGTAGT
>Ga0070741_10011321_pt1 | contig 16507 bp, 13 predicted proteins | sample Coa_R1_4_FD_66440 | JGI IMG/M metagenome (GOLD analysis project Ga0070741, IMG submission 66440) | Surface soil microbial communities from Centralia Pennsylvania, which are recovering from an underground coalmine fire - Coalmine... | ecosystem: Environmental > Terrestrial > Soil > Unclassified ...
GCCGACGTAGCAGAGGCGGCGTTCTTCTTCGAGCTCCTCTGCATCTTCGCTCGACCGCGAATGGGGGAACAATCCTTCCTCGAGACCGGCGAGGACGACGACCGGGAACTCGAGACCTTTAGCGCTGTGCAGCGTCATCATCCAGACGTGGGCGTCTTTCGCGCCGTCCTCCTCGTCTGCGTCCGACAACAGCGAGAGCCGGTCGACGAACCCGCCGAGCGACGGCTCAGGCTCGCGGCTTTCGTACTCGCGTGCTGCCGACACGAGCTCGGCGAGGTTCTCGATGCGGCTCTCGGCGTCCTCGGTTCGGTCCTCGCGCAGATCCTGCAGATAGCCGCTCTGGTCGAGCATCTTGCCGAGCGCGATCGACACCGGCTCAGTCCGCGCCATCTCGGTCAGGTTGACGATCAGATCGCGGAACGTCGCCAGCGAGGCCGCGGCGCGGTTCGGGAACGCGCGCATATCGAGGCCGCGGACGACGCGCGCCCACATCGAGTTGGCCGAGAGCGTGGGTTGCAGGCCCGCCGAGAGCAGGGGCAGATCGTCCGGAAGGTCTCCGCCCGGTTCGACCTTTTCGACCGCTTCGATCACGCCTTTGCCGATCCCGCGCGCCGGGACATTGATGACGCGCCGCAAGCTGACATCGTCGTGCGGATTGATGATCAACCGCAGATACGCCAGCGCGTCCTTGATTTCCTTGCGCTCGTAGAATCGAACGCCGCCGACGATCTTGTAGGTGATCCCCTCGCGCATCAGCGCGTCTTCGATCGTTCTCGACTGCGCGTTCGTGCGATAGAGAACCGCCACCGTCGCATCGACATCGTCTGCCAGGGCCGTCCGCGCGGTCCGCGTGATGAAATCCGCTTCTTCGAGCTCGTCGCCGCCGCGGAAGTAAACGATCCGGTGACCGCCTTTGCGATCGGTCCAGAGGTGCTTGTCTTTGCGGTTGCGGTTCTGGCTGATGACAGCCGACGCGGCGTCGAGAATCACCTGCGTCGAGCGGTAATTGCGTTCGAGCTTGACCGTCTTCGCTTCGGGAAAGTCGTGCTCGAAGTCGAGGATGTTCCGCAGATCGGCGCCGCGCCATTTGTAGATCGATTGATCCGGGTCGCCGACGACCGCGAGGTTGCGGTGGATCTCGGCGAGACGACGAATCAGCAGGTACTGCGGCCGATTCGTGTCCTGGTATTCGTCGACCATCACAAACCGGAACTGCTGTGCGTACTTCGTTCGAACCTTCTCTGACTGCTCGAACACCTCGACCGTCTTCAACAGCAGGTCGTCGAAGTCGAGCGCGCTGCTGTTCTTGAGCGCCTTCAGGTAGTAGTCGTAGATCTTGGCGATCTGCTCGTCCTTGCGATTCCAGCCGGCGTTCGCCGCAATCGTTTCGGGACCTTCCATGCGGTTCTTCGCGTGGCTGATGCGCGACAGCGCCGCGCGCGGCTGGACGAAGCTGTCGTCGATGTGCAGCTCTTTCAGGGCCTGTTTGACCACGGTCAGCTGGTCGGACGAGTCGTAGATGACGAAATCGCGCGACAGGCCGATTGCGGGCGCTTCGCGACGAAGCAGCCGCGCACACAGCGAGTGGAACGTCGACACCCACATCCGGCTGCAATCGGAACCGAGCAGCGATTCGACGCGCGCGCGCATCTCTTCCGCCGCTTTGTTGGTAAACGTGACCGCGAGAATTTCGTGCGGCTGTGCGTGGCCGTCGCCGACGAGGTACGCGATACGGCTCGTGATGACGCGCGTCTTGCCCGATCCGGCGCCGGCGAGAATGAGAAGCGGTCCGTCGATCTGCAGGACCGCTTCGCGTTGTTCAGGATTGAGGGTGTCGAGGAACTGCAAGCATCACTATTCTACCGTGACGCTCTTCGCGAGGTTGCGAGGTTGATCGACGTCGCAACCGCGACGAACCGCGATGTCGTACGCGAGCAGCTGCAGCGGGATCGTCATGACAATCGGCGTCAGCAGCTCTGGCGTTTTGGGCAATTCGACGATGAAGTCGTTCTTCGGATCGAGGATCGCCGACAGTTTGTCGTTGCGCGTCGTCAACGCGATGACCGATCCACCGCGCGCCTTCACCTCTTGCATGTTGCCAATCATCTTCTCGAACACGAAATCGTCCGGTGCAATCGCGACGACCGGCATGCGTTCGTCGATCAACGCGATCGGCCCGTGCTTCATCTCACCGGCCGGGTAGCCTTCGGCGTGGATGTAGGAGATTTCTTTCAGCTTCAGCGCGCCTTCGAGGGCAATCGGGTAGTTGATCCCGCGTCCCAGGTACAAAAAGTCGGTCCGTGTGTGGAACCGGCCGGCGACTTCTTCGACCGTGTCGGCGACTTTGAGCGCCTGCTCGAGGAATTGCGGCAGCTGCAGCAAGGCGTCTACGTGCGGGCGCGACGCCTCCGGCGACAACGTACCGCGCACCTGGCCAAGCCGTAGCGCGAGCAGATACAGCGCCACGAGCTGTGAGGTGAACGCCTTGGTCGAAGCGACGCCGATTTCCGGTCCGGCGTGCGTGTAGATCGTCCCGTCGGTTTCGCGCGTGGCCATGCTGCCGACGACGTTGCAGATGGCGATGCTGCTGGCGCCTTCGTGTTTTGCTTCGCGGAGCGCTGCCAGCGTGTCGGCCGTCTCGCCTGATTGGGTGATCACTACGGCCAGCGTCTTGTTCGACACGATCGGTTTGCGATACCGATATTCGGATCCGTAGTCGACGTCGACGTGGACGCGAGCCAGTTGCTCGATCATGAATTTGCCGACGAGGCCCGCGTGCCAGGACGTGCCGCACGCGAGGATCGTCACGCGGTCGACGGCCGCGAGCGTCTCGTCGCTGATCTTCATCTCCTCGAGGAAGACCTTGCCGGTATCCTGCGAGACGCGACCGAGGATCGTTTCGCGCGCGGCGGTCGGCTGCTCGAAAATTTCCTTGAGCATGAAGTGCTTGTAGCCGGCCTTCTCCGCCATGATCGGATCCCACAGGACCCGCTGCGTCGCCTTCGAGACCGGGCGGCCGAAGAAATCGGTGAACTCGACGCCGGTCCTCGTGATGATCGCCATTTCCTCGTCGCCGAGGAACACGACGTCGCGCGTGTGGCTGAGGATGGCCGGGATATCGGACGCGACGAAGAACTCGCCGTCACCGAGCCCGACGACGATCGGCGGTCCGTTGCGAACCGTGACGATCTTTTCGGGATCGTCGGCCGATATCAGCACCAGCGCGAACAGTCCGCGCATCAGCAGGAGCGCGCGGCGGACCGCGTTCTCGAGCCCGTCGTCTTTCATCTCGCGCTCGACGAGATGCGCGACGATCTCCGTGTCAGTTTCCGTGACGAACTTGTGCCCCTGCAGCTGCAGTTCGTGCTTCAGATCCAGGTAGTTCTCGATGATGCCGTTGTGGACGACGACGATCTTGCCGGTGCAGTCGCGGTGCGGATGCGCGTTCTCTTCGGTGGGGCGTCCGTGCGTCGCCCACCGCGTGTGTCCCACGCCGTATTCGCCGGTGATGGGCGACAACCGAATCACGCTTTCGAGGTTCGAGAGCTTGCCGGCGCTGCGCCGCAGATCGACGCAGCCATCTTTCACCACGGCGACGCCGGCCGAGTCGTAGCCACGATACTCAAGCCGTCGCAGTCCGTCGATCAGAACCGGGACGACGTCTTTTGGTCCGATGTACCCGATGATGCCGCACATAAATCAAAGCCTCTAGAGCCCAGCCTCTAGCCTCCGCGCTTTTTCCTGTTTTTTACCCAGCCGTCGATGTTGCGCTGCTTGCCCGCCGAGACCGCGAGCGATTCCGGAGGAACATCCTCGCGGATGGTCGCGCCGCTGCCCACGTAGGCGCCTTTACCGACGGTCACCGGCGCAACGAGCTGCGTATCGCTGCCGATGAACGCGCCGTCTTCGATGACCGTCTGATTCTTTTTCTCGCCGTCGTAATTGCACGTGATCGTGCCGGCGCCGATGTTGACCTTCTCACCGACCGTCGCGTCGCCCAGATACGCCAGGTGCCCCGCTTTCGAGCCCTTGCCGAACACGGTCTTCTTCAACTCGACGAAGTTGCCGATGTGCGCGCCCTCGCGGACGTCCGCGCCGTTGCGCAGGTGCGCGAACGGGCCAAGGCTCGCACGCGCGTCGACGCGTGAGCTGGTGATCAGACAGTGATCGAGGATCACGACGTGATCGCCGATCACCGAATCGACGATGCGCACGCCGCTGTGGATCTCGCAGCCGCTGCCGATCGTCGTCTGGCCGGAGAGCGTCACGTTGGGATGAATGATCGTGTCGGCTCCAACCGCCACATCGCGATCGATGTAGGCGGTGGCGGGATCTTCGATCGTCACGCCCGAGGTCATGAGCGCCGCGGCCTTCTGCTCGCGCGCCACCTTTGTCAGCGACGCAAGCTCGCTGCGGCTGTTGATGCCTCGAATTTCGTCGGCGTTGTCGACCGTCACCGTTCCCACGTAGGAGCCCCGCTTCTGAAAAATCGCGACGAGATCCGGCAGGTAATATTCGCGCTGCGCGTTCTCGGCCGCGATGCTGCGAACCGCGTCGAAAAGCCCCTCGAGAGCAAAGGCGTAAATCCCCGAGTTGATCTCGTGGATCTGCCGTTCGGCCGAGGTAGCGTCCTTCTCCTCGACAATACGTGCAATCTGCTCGCCGACCCGGACTATTCGGCCATAGCCATGCGGGTCGTCGACGACCGCAGTGACGACAGTGGCGGCGGCATGCGTGGATTCGTGCCGATCGCGCAGTGTTTTCAGCGTTTGCGCTGACAGCAGCGGGACGTCCCCGGACAACAGGATCAATGTCCCTGCCTTGCCGGTCAGCGCCGATTCGGCCGTCAGCAGGGCATGCGCCGTCCCAAGTTGTGGTTCCTGCACCACAAAAGTGAGCCCATTCTGCCGCGCGAGCGCGCGTTCCACATTCGCCGCCTGGTGCCCGACGACGACCGTGGTCGACGCCGGCGCGAGGGTGGCTGCCGTGTGCAGCACGTGTTCAATCAGAGGGATGCCGGCGATGTTGTGCAGGACTTTTGGACGCACCGATTTCATGCGCGTCCCTTTGCCGGCGGCGAGGACGACGACGTGGGTCTCGGCCACGTAGCAATTATCGCGCTGTTCGTGCCTTCAACGGTTTCTTGATCGCCGCGGCCGGCCGCGGGACCGCCGGTGCTTCAAGCGCCGCGCGAAACGCATCGTCGTCTCTGAGCGGTTCGAGATCGGGGTCGGTCCGCGCGAGCGAGCGGTTTTCGGGGTTCAGCGCGATCGCGCGTTCGAGGTGCGCGACCGCTTCTGCGTGCTCGCGCCGCTGCGCGTGAGCGACGGCCAGCATGTAAAGCGCGTGATCGTTGTCCGGATCCTCGTCGCGTACGAGACGAAGATGCGAGATGGCCTGATCGTAGTGGCCGCCGTTGATCGCCAGGGTTGCCGCGTATAGCCGTTCGTCGATGCTTTGGGGAGAGATTTCTTTGGGCGTCGCCTGCCGCTGGCAAATGTTGAGGTACAGCCGAACGCGCTCGAGGAGCTCCTTCTCGTCGGGATACTGCCGCAGCACCGACTCGAAGAGCGACGTCGCTTCATCGTACGCATGACGCTGCAACGCCGCCATGCCTCGCTCGTAGATGGCCACAGCCTCGAAATACGTCGAGCGGCGCTCTGGCGTGGCAGGCGATGCCGACCGCGGACGCAGCTCAGCCGAACCGAGCGACGCACCTGCAGCGTGCTGGCTGGGTGAAGAAGCTTTCGCGGGTCGGGGCTGAGGCCGCCGTTGCTTGGCCATAAACGCCGCTGCGGGCGAGAAGTGACGCCGGAAGCGGCGGGTAAGTTAACAGAAAGCGTTTTTGCCGGTCAAGGTAGCCCGCGTGAGGGCCCTCGAATATTTGGTCTGTAGACCTATTTACGTACCTTTTCGACGGCCGCGTAGAGGTCGTTTGCCGACAGCCCCATCGCATCTGCGAGCGTCGCAATCATTTTGCGTCTGGATCTGGCCAAGTCTGCCGGGCCAGCGATCTCAAATTCTGCTATATGACCAATTTCAACGGCAATCGTGAACTCACCTTTGCCGCTGGCGAGACTGTTTACAAGGGTTGATATTGGTCCTCTGACCAATTGTTCGTGTGTCTTCGTGACCTCACGTCCGATGACGCCGAACTTGTCCCCTATTTTTTCTGTTATTTCACCAATAGTTGATCGGATGCGATGAGGCGACTCGTAGAAAACTGCCACTCCAGGAGTTGTAGCGAGTACAGAGAACCATCTTTTTCTGGCAGATGGCTTAGTTGGAGGGAATCCGAGGAACGTGAATGAATCGGTCAAAAGACCGGATGCGGACAGCATGGCCACGGCCGCGTTGGGTCCGGGGATTGGTTCGACACGAACACCAGCCTCTAGCGCGGCCCGCACGAGGCCGACGCCAGGGTCGGCGATGGTGGGCGTGCCCGCGTCCGACACCAATGCCACGCGCTCGCCCGCAACCAGGCGCGCGACGATGGCGCCCGCCTTTGTTGCTTCGTTGTGCTCGTGAAGGCTGGTCGTGGGGGTGGTGATCCCGTGGCGCAGGAGGAGATGCGCCGTGTGCCGCGTGTCTTCCGCGGCGATGAGATCGACTTCGCGCAGCACCCGAAGCGCGCGAATAGTGATGTCGTCGAGATTGCCGATCGGTGTCGCGACGACGAACAACGTGCCGGCCATGAGTCCGACGCGTTTATTGTACCATTGGCGGATCGTGCAGAGGCCTAGCTCTGCCGAGGAGGATGTGCCGCTCTACTGACGTTTTGCAGACATACGCATGATTGCTTCTGAGCCCCTTCCGCACTTTGTCGACGATCTACTCGGTTACCTTCACGAGACGCATCCGACGCACGCGACGCTGGACGGCGTGCACGCGCACGACGATCTGCTCGAGGACCTGAGTCGTCATGCGATCGATGCCGAGGGCCACGCGCTCACCGGCTACCTGCGCCGGCTCGACGAGATCGATCGCGAGACGCTGAACCCGATCGAGCGTCTCGAGCATCGCATGCTGCGCGACCAGATCCAGTCGCGCGTGTTCGATCTCGAAGTCGTGCGCACGTGGGAGCGCAACCCTCAGTATTACGCCGACACGCTTGCATCGAGCCTCGCCGGCCAGGCCCTGTTCTCTCATGCGCCGGCGACGGAACGCGCCCGTCGCGCCCTGTCGAAACTGCGACAGGCCCCGCGCCTGATTCAAGCCGCGCGCGACAACATCAAGGACCCGCCCGGCATTTTCGTCAAGGTCGGCATCGAGACGATGCGCGGCGCCTTGAAGTTCATCGACCAAGACCTCCCGCGCGCGTTTCGTGATGTCGACGATCTGCATCTGCTCGGCGACCTCGCTGACGCGCAGGCCGAAGCGTCACAGGCCGTCGGCGCGTACATCGAATTCCTGGACCAGGAAGTCTCCGCGAAGGCGCGCGGCACGTTCCGCCTCGGACGCGAAAAGTTCGAACAGAAGCTGCGCCTCGACGAGGGCTTGACGCTGCCGATCGAGCGGCTCCTGGCGATCGCGATGCGCGAGCTGAAGAACGCGCAGGAGGCCTTCCGCACGATCGCCGGACGCATGAACGGCGGCGATCCGCTGGCGACGTGGGAGAAGACCAAAGCGGAGCACCCCAAGGCCGGCGAACTCGTGACCGTCGGCCGCGATCAACTCGCCGAGCTCGCGACGTTTCTCGAGCGGCAGTCGATCATCACGCTGCCGAAGGGCGAGAACATCACGGTCGCGCCGACGCCCGAGTTCTACCGCTGGTCCTTTGCCAGCATGTGGACGCCCGGTCCGTTCGAGACCAAGCCGTCACGCGCGTATTACTACCTCACCGACGTCGATCCGTCGTGGTCGAGCGACAAGCAGGACGAACACCTGCGCGACTACAACTACCCGACGTTGTGGTCGATCTCAATTCACGAGGTCTACCCGGGGCACTTCCTGCACTACCAGCATCTGCGTCGCGTCGAGTCGAAGGCGCGCAAGTCCATCATGTTCGCGCCCGCCTCCTTCGTCGAAGGCTGGGCACACTACTGCGAGCAGATGATGATCGAAGCGGGCTTCGGCCATCGCGACTACGCGATCCAGCTCGGACAGATTGCCGAGTCCTTGATCCGGCTCGCGCGCTTCGTCGTCTGCATCCGTCTGCACGCCGAGGACATGTCGGTGGAGCAGGGCGTCCGCTTCTTTCGCGAAGAGGCGTACATGGAAGAAGCGAGCGCACGGCGCGAAGCGGAGCGCGGCACCTTCGATCCGACGTATCTCGTGTACAGCGTCGGAAAGCTCGCGATGCTGAAGCTCCGCAACGATCTGAAGCAACAGCAAGGCAAAGCGTTTTCACTCAAGAATTTTCACGATACGGTCCTCGGCCAGGGCACGGCGCCATTCTGGCTCCATCGCCAGCTGCTGCTCGGCGACGAGGCCGGCGACGTGATTGAATAGCACTGATGCCGCTTTACGAGTACGAGTGCGACGCCTGCGGGCGTCGATTTGAAAAGATTCAGAAGTTTTCGGACGCGCCGCTCGAAGTGTGCGCGCTCTGCGGCAAGGGACCGATCCACAAGCTGATGTCATCGCCGGCGATCCAGTTCAAGGGCAGCGGCTGGTACATCACCGACTACGCCAAGAAGAGCTCCACCGATGCGGGCGAGTCGAAGGGCTCGGACAAGCCCGCCACCGAGACGAAGCCGGACACGAAGACCGAATCGAAGCCGGCGGCCGACTCGAAGCCGGCGACGAAAGGCGACTAGCGCTTTGCGAACTGCTCGAGGTTGACCGCGGCGAGGTAGGCGCCGAACTTGTCGGCGAGATCCGGTCGTCGCAGCGCGAAGTACACCACGGCTTTGAGGAATCCCAGCTTGTTCCCGGTGTCGTGCCGGACGCCCTTCGTTTCGCACGCGTAAATCGGCCGCGTCTTCAACAGCTCGCGCAGGCCATTGGTCAGCTGAATCTCGCCCGTGCGATCGCTTTTCGTCGCGGCGAGGCACGGGAAGATGTCGGGCGTGAGCACGTAGCGGCCGATGATCGCGAGATCGGACGGCGCCTCTTCCTTCGGCGGCTTCTCGACGAGATCGGTCACCCTGTAGATCCCGTCGCCGAGGTGGGCGGAGGCATCGAACGCGATGACGCCGTAGCTCGAGATCTCGTCGCGCGGGACGCGCTCGACGGCCAACACCGGTCCATCCAGTTTCTGGAACACATCGATCAGTTGTTTCGTCGCCGGCGGATCCGCGTCGATCACATCGTCGCCGAGAATCACCGCGAACGGTTCGTTGCCGACCAGCTCGCGCGCGACCAGCACGGCGTGACCGAGGCCGAGCGGCTCGCCCTGGCGCACGTACGCGAAGTTGATCATGTTCGAGATCTTGCGTACCTCTTCGAGCTGCGCGCGCTTGCCGCGTGCTTCGAGGAACGATTCGAGTTCGATCGAGACGTCGAAGTGATCCTCGATCGCATTCTTGCCGCGGCCGGTCACGAGGATGATGTTGTCGACGCCCGCCGCGACCGCTTCTTCGACGCCGTACTGAATGATCGGTTTGTCGACCAGCGGCAGCATTTCTTTCGGTTGCGCTTTTGTCGCGGGAAGGAATCGTGTGCCGAGGCCCGCGGCGGGGAAGACGGCCTTTCGGACGGTAGCCACGTCGGGATCGTAACGTACAATGGCAGGCTGAGGTTGCATGCTCGATCCCGCCTTCGTACGCGATCACCTCGAGGACGTGCGCACCGGACTGCGGAACCGTGGTCTCGACGTCGACAAGGCGCTCGAGGAGGTGGCGACGCTCGAGACCGCTCGTCGCCGCTTGATCCCAGAAATCGAGAGCTTGAAGCGGCAGCAGAACACGTCAGGTGACGAGATTGCACGCGCCCGGCGTCAGGGAAAAGAAAAGGAAGCGTTAGCGCTGCAAGAGGCGGGTAAACAGCGATCGACGCAAATCAAACAACTCGGATTTCAGTTGGATTCCGTGGAGCACCAGCGCGAGGCCGTGCTGATGAATCTGCCGAACCTTCCGCACGCGTCGGTCCCGGTGGGCAAGAGCGCGGCCGAGAACGTCGAAGTGCGGAAACACGGCGAGCCGCGGTCGTTCGACTTCACGCCGCAGCCGCACTGGGATCTCGGCCCAGGCCTTGGCATCATCGACTTCGAACGCGCGACGAAGATCTCGGGCGCGCGATTCTCGATCCTGAGCGGCGCCGGCGCGCGGCTCGAGCGCGCGCTGATCAATTTCATGCTCGATCTCCACACGACCGAGCACGGATATCGCGAAACCGAGCCGCCGTTTCTGGTCAACAAAGCGACGCTGACCGGCACGGGCCAGTTGCCGAAGTTCGAACAGGATCTCTTCAAGATTGCCGGCGACTGGGATTTGTATCTCGTGCCGACGGCCGAAGTGCCGCTGACAAATATCCATCGCGGCGAGATTCTCGACGGCAAAGATCTGCCGATCAAGTTCACGGCGTACACCCCGTGTTTCCGCAGCGAAGCGGGATCCTACGGGCAGGACGTCCGCGGACTGATCCGGCAGCATCAGTTCGACAAGGTTGAACTCGTCAAGTTGACGATGCCCGACCGGTCGTACGACGAGCTCGAATCGCTGACCGCGAACGCCGAGGAAGTGTTGAAGCGCCTCGAGCTGCCGTACCGCACGATGCTGCTGTGCACCGGCGACATGGGATTCTCGTCCGCGAAGACCTACGACATCGAAGTCTGGTTGCCGAGCCAGAAGGCGTATCGCGAGATTTCGTCCTGCAGCAACTGCGAAGCGTTTCAGGCGCGGCGCGCCGACATCAAGTTCCGCCCGGGCGGCGGCGCGAAAGTGCAGTTCGTCCACACGCTCAACGGATCGGGGCTCGCCGTCGGTCGAACCCTGATTGCAATCCTCGAGAATTATCAGGAGAAGGACGGATCGATCACGATCCCGCAGGCGCTTCGCCCGTACATGGGCGGTCTCGAGGCGATCCGTCGGTAAGATCACCGGTCCTGCCGCCGCAGCCGTTTTCGCGGCGGCGTCCCTGTCGGCACAAACGCTGCCGACGCTCACCGCGCCCGTCAGCGACCTCGCACAAATCATCGATGCGACGAGCGCGGCCGCTCTTAACGCGCGCATCCGCGCGCTCCGCACCACCACGGGCGATGCGATCGCGATCGCGACGGTACCGACCTATGCACCGTTCGGATCGATTGAGGAATACGCAGCGAAATTGTTCGAGCGCGCGGGCATCGGCCAGAAGGATACCGACAACGGTCTATTGATCGTCGTGTCGCTGCGCGAGCACGCCGTCCGCATCGAGGTCGGATACGGTCTCGAGTCGATCGTCACCGACGGGTTCGCCGGCGAGATCATTCGCGAGCAGATGACGCCGGAGTTCCGCGCCGGGCGCTACGGGCCCGGTCTCGTCGCCGGGACCGCCCGCATCATCGATCGCATCGCCGAGGTGCGCGGCTTCTCGATCGACACACCGCAGCCGGCAGTTCCGAACGAGCGTCTCTCGATGACGCTCGGCGTCATCCTCTTCTTCGCGATCTGCGGCCTCGTCCTTGGGGCCATTCTGCTGGCGATCTGGATTCTCGCCAGGAAAACGGGCGGCATCCGCAGCACGCCGCTCGAGGGCGGTCCGCTCGGCAGCGGACAGGGCGCCACGCCGACCCGGTCGCACGGCTCGCACGCAAACGAAGACGACTCGCGCTCCAGTTCGAGCTCAGGTTTCGACGGATTCGGCGGCGGTTCGAGCGGCGGCGGCGGCGCGTCAGGTTCGTGGTGACAGCGCCGTGATGTCCTCAATCAACTGATCGATCTGGTGGGGCTGTGTGCCGTTGTACACGCCGCGCAGCCGGCGATCCGCGTCTACCAGCAATACCTTTTCGGTATGCAGAAACGTATCGCTCCGGTCGTCGTCTGCAAAATACGACTGACGCGCGAGGCGATAGATCTGATCGCGGTCGCCGGTCACCAGCCACCAGCGCGCGGGATCGATGTGTCGTTCGAGTCCGAACTCGCGCAGGACCGCCGGCGAATCGGTTTCCGGCGTCACCGTGTACGAGACGAGCACGACGTTCGGGTTCGATCGAAACGCACGCTGTACGCGTAACAACTGCGCGACGAGCACGGGACAGACCGCGGCGCACTTCGTGTAGATGAAACTCGCGACGTGGATTTTGCCGTCGAGATCGTCTTGGGAGACGCGCGCGCCGGTCTGACGCGTCAGCGCGAATGATCCGACGCGATGCTCGACGGGCGACCACTGCGGATCGAAATTCTTCGACTCGTAATAAGGGACGCATGGTGTGGCGTTTACGAGTCCGTAGTGGCGGCCGTTCTTGACGTCGTAATTGATGTAGAGCTCGCCCGACTCGGTCCACGCCTGCTGGCGTCCCTCTTCGTGGCCCTTTCGATAGTGGCGCAGCTCGTACGGCCGTCCGCTCTCGTACCACGTTCGATACGCGCCGTCATACTGGCCGTCGCGATAGTCGATTTGCGACCGGAGCTTTCCGTTCGGCCATCGCGCCCGCACCGATTCCGAGCGCGCGGGTGACGTCGAGAGCGCCAGCGTCGTCGCCGTCAGAAGGAGAAGAAGCGTTTTCATCGTTAGCCTCCCGTCACCGTGCCGGGCGTCCCGTAGAAACAGCCGGCGATGTACGGCGGAGCGGCGGTGATGTGGTAGTGGTAGATCCCCGACGAAAAATCAGCGGTCGCGCCGATGTGGCCGTTGCAGCCGTCGAGACCGGTCGGTGTCGCGCCGCCGCTGTCCTGCGGACCGTAGACGGGGAATCCGTCGAGCAACACGCCGATAAACGCGGTCTTGCTATTCGACGTCAGCCACAGCGGCTCGACGTGATAGTGATACTGATTCGACGGGGTCGGGTGACCGTTGAAACGATCGAACGAGAGGATCTCGTTGCCCAGCGGCACGCGCCCTGCCGCGTACTGGTTGAACAGTGCCACGCCGTTTACCGAAACACCCATCGGGCCGAGCGGTGTGTCGCTCGGCGTCGCCTTCGCCGGCGACAGCGGGATGCGGAACGTCAGGTTCTGCGTTGCAATGCGTCCAGGCGCGAGCGTCATCCCGGCTTGCGGCGCTTCGTAGTTCGCGTTGCCGACCCCAAAGTACGGACTGGGATGATCGGGCACGTCGGTCGCTGTGATGATGACGGTCTGCCCGTCGAGCGACACCCGCGTGCCGTTTCCGAACTTCGTGTAGATCGCCGGCAACGACGTCGCTACCGCTGCGGTCGTTGTCGGCGACGTCGGTGTGGTGGTTGCCGTCGAACCGCCGCACACCGTCACGACCGCGGACGCGAACAGCGCGCTTCCGAGCTGGACGTAATGTCGTGTTGTCATGCCCACTACGATGCATTTCGTCCGTTAGCGCGCGGTGTGGCGACTGTTAGCCGAAGGTAAATGTTTGGTAAATGCCGTCGGTGTCGCACTAGCATGACCGGCGGACGTGACGAACACTCATCTACTCATCGTCGATGACGATGTGAAGTTGTGCCGGTTGGTGAAGGAATACCTGGAGCCGCTCGGCTACGTCGTCGATGCGGTGCACGACGGCGTGGAGGGACTCGCGCAGGCGAAGTCCGGCCGATACGGCGCCGTGATTCTCGACGTGATGCTGCCGAAGATGAACGGTCTCGAGGTGCTGCAGGCACTTCGACGCGAATCGGCCGTCCCCGTGTTGATGCTGACCGCGCTCGGCGACGAGGCGGATCGCATTGCCGGACTCGAGCTCGGCGCCGACGACTATCTGCCGAAGACCTTCTCGACACGCGAATTGCTCGCGCGGCTGCGCGCGGTGTTGCGCCGTTCGACGTTGACCGACCGACTATCAGCCGCGTCGCAGGCCAACGTCGTGGCCGTCGGATCGCTGCGCATCGATCCCGCGTCCCACCGCGCGCATGTCGGCGACGTCGAACTGACGTTGACCCCGGTCGAATACGAAATCCTCCTGTCGCTCGCCCGTGCCGTCGGCCGAGTGAAGACACGCGAGCAGCTGCTGCTCGAAGTCGCCGAGCGTGATTTCGAAGCCTTCGATCGATCGATCGACGTGCACATCTCGTCGCTGCGCAAGAAATTGGGTGATGATGCGTGGCAGCCGCAGTTCATCGAAACGGTTCGAGGGATCGGCTATCGCATGCGCGCGTCGAAGGACGACTGGCGATGACGCGCCGCACGTCGCTGTCGACGAAGATCCTGCTGCTCGCCGTCACCAACATCCTCGCGCTCGCCGTCGCCGCCGTCGTCTTTCTCTACGTCCAACTCGGCGGCGATTTCGATTCGTTCTTGCTGACGCCGGCGCGCGAGCGCATTCTTGCCGTCGCCCGCGCGTTTGCACTCGAGGTGTCTGAAACGACGCCCGATCAACTCGAACGATTGACCGACCGTTACGCGTCCGCGTACGGCGTGCGAGTGGTCCTCGTCACGAACGACGGTCAGCAATTGACGGGCGCGGGCGATCCGATTCCCGAAACCGTTCGCGCCCGCGTCGTCGACCCCGACGTCGCAGGGCCGCGGGGGTTTGGTCGCGGCCGCCGTCCGCCGCCGCCGGACGATCCGGCAGGACTCGGTCCGGGCGCTGACGAGCCGCCCGAGGGGCCCGTTCGTATGCCTGGCGCGCCGCCGTTCCTGATCGCGGCCGATGGGCCGATGAAGTACTGGATTGCCGTTCGGATTCCGGTGCGCGAACGCGGCCAACGCGACACCCGGCGCGGCACATTGCTGTTTGCGTCGTCGTCCCTGCTCGGCAACCCGTTTTACTTTCAGCCGCTGCCGTGGATCGCCGTCGTCGTGTTTGCGCTCGCGGTGACGATCGCATGTTGGCTTCCTTTCGTGCGCGGCTTGACGCGGTCGGTCAGCGACATTACGGCCGTGAGCCGTGAAATCGCGGAAGGTCGATTCGATGTCGCGGTGCCCTCGGATCGCCGCGACGAACTGGGCATCCTGGCCGACGCGATCCGCGAGATGGCCGCGCAGCTCAAGACGCTCGTCGAGAGCCAGAAGCGGTTCTTGAGCGATGCGGCGCACGAACTCCGGTCGCCGCTGGCGCGGATCACGATGGCGACCGGTCTGCTCGAGCGGGATGCCACGGCGGCGACACGGCGTCACGTCGACGATCTGCTCGAAGAAGTGGAACTGATGACGCACCTGACTGACGACCTGCTGGCATTCGCGCGCGCCGAACGGATCAACGCGGTGCACCTCGCGCCGGTCAGCGTCGCCGACGCGGTGCAGCAGGCGATTCGGCTCGAGGCGAAAGGCACGGAGGTGCGCGTGGACGTCGACCCATCACTGCGCGTCGTCGCTGACGCGGCGCTGCTCGGCCGAGCGCTGTCGAATGTGCTGCGCAACGCGGTCGGCCATGCCGCATTGCACGGTCCGATCACGGTGTCGGCGCGCGAGGACGGCCAGCATGCGTACATCAGCGTCGCCGACGAAGGGCCCGGCGTGCCCGACGCAGAGATGCCGCGGATGTTCGTGCCGTTTCATCGGCTCGAATCGTCGCGCGATCGTCGCAGCGGCGGCGTCGGTCTCGGGTTGGCGATCGTCCAGAGCGCGATGGTCGCGTGCGGCGGTTTGGTGTCGTGCCGCAATCTGTCGCCGAAGGGATTCGAGGTCACCCTTCGGCTGCCGGTCAGCGCGCGATCACAATCAACCGCTTGAACTCGGCGAGGTCGCGCAGGGTGGCAAACAGCGGATCGGTCGCCGCTTGCCGCGCGAGGTTCGGGTGGAGGCGAATCGCTTCGCGCAGCGGCACGAGCGCCTGTAGCGGCCGTCCCGCTTGCGCGTATCGTTGCGCGAGCGCGTAGTGCAGCGTGTCGCTGTTCGGCTGGATCTCCAACGCCTTCACCTGTTCGGCAATCGCCTCGTCGAACTTGCCGCTCGTCGCGAGTGCAGCCGCGCGATCGGTGAGCGTTCGGGGAATGCCGAGATTGATGTTCAGCAATCGCCGGAGTTCCTTGAACGGATCCACGGCATCGTCGACGCGTAGATCGACGATGCGATCGACGACGATGTTCGAGCCGGGAGGCACCGGCCGCACTACCAGGAGACCGGCCGACTGCATGCCGCGCGTGTCGCCGCCGGCCGCCTGACCCGCATCGAGCGCATCCATCAACCGCTCGGCCATCGTCCCTTTCCCTTGTTCATACGCGCGCGCCATATTTTTCAGGACGTCCTCGCTCGCGAGCGTGTTGCCCTGCACCGAGAAATTCTTGCCGGTGATGTGGCCGGCATAACCGCCGAGATGGATGGGATCGGTGGTGTCGAAGTTTCGATCGATCACGTGTTTGCCGGTGTAGACGGCGGAGCGGCCCGTGATGTCGATGACCGCAAGCTGCCGCGTGTCGCGTCCGGGATCTTCATCGGTCAGCCGCTTGATGACGTCCGCGGGGCTGAGCCCCTGCTTGAGCAACTCGATCGCCTTGGGTCCATACAGCCGATTAGCCGCCGCTTGCGTCGCCACGGCGCCGATGCCAGGGATCGCGTACGGCACCGCGGCCCCC
>Ga0070741_10011322_pt1 | contig 16505 bp, 19 predicted proteins | sample Coa_R1_4_FD_66440 | JGI IMG/M metagenome (GOLD analysis project Ga0070741, IMG submission 66440) | Surface soil microbial communities from Centralia Pennsylvania, which are recovering from an underground coalmine fire - Coalmine... | ecosystem: Environmental > Terrestrial > Soil > Unclassified ...
CGCTTGAAGAAGCCGCCCGGGATCTTCCCGGCGGCGTACATCCGCTCCTCGACGTCGACGGTGAGCGGGAAGAAGTCCGCGCCCTCGCGCGGCTCCGGCCTGCCCTGCGCCGTCCCGAGGACGACCGTCTGCCCGCTCGAGACGACGACGGCGCCGTCGGCCTGCTTCGCGAGCTTTCCGGTCTCGAACCGGATCTCACGTCCGCCGATGTCGACGGACACGGAAACCGGCACCCCGGCGGGGTGCTCAGCTTCGACAATGCTCATTCTTCTATTCCTCCACTGTGCTTAGCCCCGTGAGGGGCGTTCGTGAAGGGTGGAGATTGGGTCAGCGTCCCGCTTGGGGCCGGCGCGCTCGCCCAAGCTCCACCCTCCTTGGATTGATCGGAGCTACCGGCGCAGGCCGAGCTCCTTGATGAGGGCGCGATAGCCCTCGAGGTCCTTGCGCTGCAGGTAGTTCAGGAACCTGCGGCGGCGGCCGACGAGCTTGAGCAGTCCACGGCGCGAGTAGTGATCGTGCTTGTGGGTGCGCAGGTGGTCGGTCAGCGTGTTGATCCGCTGGGTCAGCATCGCGATCTGCACCGTCGGCGAGCCTGTGTCTGTCTCGTGCTTGCCGAACTTCTCTACGTGCCCCAGCTTCTCTTCCTTGGTGAGGGTCAACCTCGTCCTCCTCTGTCGATGAAGCCCTGGTCCAAGCCGCCGCGAAGGAAGAACGCGCGCGGCCGAGGCCGGGTCGAGCAGTAGGGTAGCGAATTCCCGATGAATACGCCGTTTCAGGCCCGGTGCGACGAGCTGGCGGTGCGCCACGGCATCCCGGCGCTCGCCGCCGCGATGTCGGTGGACGGCTCCGTGGAGGTCGCCACCGCCGGCTGCGAGCCGGGCACGCGCTTCCGCGTCGCATCGATCACGAAGCCCTTCACCGCGCTCCTTGCGCTCTCGCTGCTCGACCTCGATGAGGCGACCGGCGTCTGGCCCTCCGACGTGCGCGTGCGGCATCTCCTCTCCCACACCTCGGGGTTCGACTGCGAGCTTCCGGAGCGCGACCTCGCACGGTTCGGAGACGGCGACGAGGCGCTCGCCTCGGCCGTGGCGGAGCTGCCGGCCGTCGACCGGCTCGTCGGCTGCGACGACATCTGGTCGTACGCAAACACCGGCTACTGGCTCCTGGGCCACCTCTGCGCCGTCAAGGCCGGTGTGACCTTCGAAGAGGCACTGGAGCGCGCGGTGATCGCGCCGTTCGCGCTCTCGGCGACGTCGTTCGGCGAGCCGGACGTCGACGGGACCGGTCAGGGCGCCGACGAGGGCCCCTACCCGCGCGCGCGCCGCCCGTCCGGCGGCCTCGTCTCGACGGTGACCGACGTGCTCGCGTTCGGCACGCGACTCCTTACCGAACCCTCCTTCGTCCGGATGGCCGTTCCGCATGGCAAGCCCATCGGCCGCGTGTACGGGCTCGGGCTCTTCGGCGAGCGGCTCGGCGAGGTCGAGGCGTGGGGCCACTCGGGCTCCTACGGAGGATTCGAGACGTCGCTGCTCACGATCCCCGCGCGTGGAGCCGTCTTCGTGGGCCTGACGAGCTCGAGCAACGGGCAGGCCGCCCTCGACGAGCTGACGGACGGGTTCTTCGAGCGCGTCGTCGGCCGCCGACGGCGGGTCGCGCCGTTCATCGAGCTACCGGCTGAGGTCATGGGGGCGTTCGCCGGCTCGTATGCCTGCAGCGACGCGCAATACGAGGTCGTGCCGGCGGAAGGCGGGCTGCTCGTGCGCGTCGGCGGTGAGGAGCTGCTCGTGCGGCCGATCGCCGAGCGGACGTTTCGCCTGGTCGACGGCCGCGACCGCATGGACTTCCCCCGCGACGGCTTCGCACGATTCGGCAGCCGGCTCGCACGGCGTGTCACACGGGCCGGATAGCGCTTCTCGTCTCCGACACGTCGCGTGCGATCTGCCTGACGAGCTCCTGCTCGCTCGCAAACGCACGCTCGTCGCGCAGGCGCTGCCACAGCTCGACGACGAGCCGGGCGTCGTAGAGGTCGCCTTCCCAGTCGAGCAGGTAGGCCTCGACGCGTCGCTCGGTGCCTCCGTAGTGCGGGTTGACGCCGATCGACACGGCGGCACGCCGATCATCGACGGCGCCGGCGTAGATCCCGAAGCCGGGGACGAGCACGCTCGCCTCGACGGCAATGTTGGCGGTCGGGAAGCCGAGCGTCCCACCGCGCTGGTCGCCCGTGACGACAAGGCCGTCGACCTCGAGCGGACGACCGAGGAGGCGCGCAGCCGGCACGACCTCGCCTGCGAGCGCATGCTGACGGATGCGCGTCGACGAGACGCCTTCGACGAGCGGCACTTGCCGCGCATCGATCCCGAGCGCGCGGAGCAGCTCGACGTCACCTTCGCGGCGCCTGCCGAAGCGGAAGCCCGTGCCCACTACGACAACCTGCGTGCCGATGCGCAGGAGCACCTCGCGTGCGAACTCGGCCGGCGGCAGAGCGGCGAGCGCCGGCGTGAATTCGACGACGAGGACGTCTTCGATCCCGCACTCGAGGAGCAGCTCGACACGCCGCTCGAGCGTCGCGAGCAACTCGACGCGGTTGCCGAGCACCGCTCGCGGGTGCGGGTCGAACGTGACGACGGTCGGGCGGAGGCCCGCGTCGACGGCCGCGCGCACGACGGCTCGGTGACCGAGGTGCACGCCGTCGAACGTGCCCATCGCAACTGCGCGCGGGACGAGCTCGAGCTCCTCCGGCGTACGGGTGACCGTCACGCCGGCGCCTCGAGCGCGAGCACCTTTTCCCGGTCGGCGCTCGCCACCCGCTCGAGAGCCTCCGCCGGCAGGCGGCTGAGTGCGTCGGCGACCGGCAGGAGCGTCGCGTCGTCGACGGGACGCGCCTCCGCGACTACGAATGGGCCGACTGCGGTGCGCCTGAGCGTCGTGCAATGGCCTCCGGCCGCCCGGGCAATCGACCGCACGTACGTGCCCGAGCTGACATGCAATGCGATGCGCACCGACATCGTCGCGTAGGCAACAACTTCCAGCGAGTGGACGATCGAGCGGCGCACGGGCATCTCGACGTCGACCCCGCGCCGCGCCAGCCTGTAGGCGCGTTCGCCGTCGATCTTCACGGCCGATGCCGCCGGCACCGGCAGCTCGATCTCGCCGCGCAGCCGATCGAGCATCGCGTCGAGCTCGGATCGCGTCGGCGGCTCGTGCCGCTCGAGAACGGCTCCCTCCGGGTCGCCGGTCGACGTGATCGCGGTCAGGTCGATGTCGGTGACGTAGCGCTTGTCGAGCCCGACGAAGCACGGCGCGAGGCGAGTCGCCGCACCGGAGAGCAGCACGAGAAGCCCGGTCGCAAAAGGGTCGAGCGTGCCTGCGTGACCGGTGCGCGCGCCGGTGCGCCGCCTGAGCGCGGCGACGAGCGCAAAGGACGACGGGCCGGCCGGCTTGTCCACCAGCGCAATCCCGACGGGTTTACGTGCGCGAGGCGGCGGCATGCTCGAACTCGCGCCTGATGAACTCGACGATCTCGGGGATCGGATCGTCCGACGAGAACCCCGCCGCCTGACGGTGCCCGCCCCCATTCTGCTTGCGCGCGATCGCCGACACGTCGAACTCGTCCTGGCTCGAGCGCAGCGAGATGCGCTTCGTCGGGCCTTCCTCGCCCGGCGGCTCGCGGATCAGGGCGACGACGTCCGACCCTTCGACGCCGCGCAGGTGGTCGATGATCCCCTCCGAGTACGGCGCTTCTGCGCCGACTTCCTCGAAGTCGCTCTTCAGCAGATACGAGATCACGAGCCGCCCGCCCTCGTACAGCTGCGCGCGTTCGAGCGCGCGCGCCAGCAGCTTGAGCTTCGCGAACTGCACGGTCTCGTAAACGCGCCGAAAGATGCCGTGCACGTCCGCGCCCGCCTCGACGAGCTCGGCGGCGAGACGCAGCGCTTTCGGAGTCGTGTTCGTGTACTGAAAGCGGCCCGTGTCCGTGACGAGCGCGACATACAGCGCTTCCGCGATGCGCGGTGTGAGCTCGACGTCCAGCTCGCGCAGCACGTCCCGCACGATCTCCGCAGTGGACGACGCGTCCGCGACGATCAAGTTCACGTCGCCGAAGCGCGTGTTGTCGTGGTGGTGGTCGATGTCGATCACCGACGCAGTGCGCGCGATCGCATCGGGCTCGGGCGCAATGCGGCGATCGCTCGCGCAGTCGACGGCGACGAGCACGCGCTCGCCGACGTCCGCCGGCAGCTCGCGCACGAGCTCGCTCAGGTCGAGGAAGCCGTACTCGGCCGGCAGCGGGCCCTCGCCCGCGAGGTACATCACGGCATCCTTGCCGACAGCGCGCAGGCCGAGCGTCGTCGCAAGCAGCGACCCGAGCGCATCCCCGTCCGGGTTCTCGTGCGTCACGACCAGAAACCGGTCGTGCGTGCGAAGCGCGTCCACCGCGGCGAGAAGTTCAGTCGTCTGCGTCGTTTCCGTCATCGTCGGGAGCCGGCTCCGGGAGCTCTGCCGCAAGCTCGTCGATCAGCTTCGTCATCTCGACCCCGCGCTCGACCGCATCATCGTAGGCAAACGCCAGGGTCGGCGTCCGGCGAAGGCTGAGCTCGCGCCCGATGCGCGCCTGGAGAACACCGTGCGCGGAGGCAAGCCCGTCGAGGCTCGCGCGCCGCGTCTTCTCGTTTCCGAGGACGGACACGTACACGGTCGCCTCGCGGAGATCGGTCGTGACCTCGACGCCCGTCACGGTGACGAGGCCGATCCGCGGGTCTTTCAGGTCCCCCACCGCGTCGGCGACCACAGCCCGCACGGCTTCGTTCACCCTCCGCATCCGTCCACTCATTTGTGCTCCGGCGCCGGCCAAGCCGGCACCTGCGCGAGCTGTTCGCCTCCGTCAAGCCTACGGCTCATGCCAGCAACCTAATCGCCTCGGTCACTCGGGCTGATCAGGACGCGGTCGCAGCGTGCCATGACCCAGTCGCCAGAGTCGAGCCAGCGTTCCGCGCCGTCCGCGAGCTGCTCGGCATCATGCGCGGATCGTGCGACGCACGCGACGGTCAGCGTCGCGCGCTGCCAGAGATCGTGGTGGTCGACCTCCGCGACCGCCGCGCCGAAGCGATTGCGCAGGTTGTCCTTCGCCGAGCGGACGAAGTGCCGCTTTCCCTTCAGCGACCCGGCTTCCGGGAAGTGCAGCTCGACGGTGAGGATCGCGACGAAGCCGGACGCCAATTACGTGCTTGGCTCGTCGAGCGACGTCCGCTCGACCTCGCGCGTCTCGAACACCTCGAAGACGTCGCCCTCCCGCAGGTCGTTGAAGCCGTCGAGCAGGATGCCGCACTCGAAGCCCTCAGTGACCTCGCGCACGTCGTCCTTGAAGCGGCGAAGCGCGGCGACCGTCGTCTCGTGCAGCCGAGTGCCTTCGCGGAAGATGCGGATGTTCGCCCCGCGCCGGACGACACCGTTCGTGACCATGCAGCCGGCGATCGTGCCGATGCGCGATGCCTTGAACAGAGCGCGCACCTCGACCTCCCCGAGGATGGCCTCGGTCTCGACCGGGGAGAGCATGCCGACGAGCGCCTGCTCGATCTCCTCGGTGAGCTGGTAGATGACGCGGTAGAGCCTGATCTCGACGCCGGCACGTTCGGCGACACCACGCACCTCGGCGGACGGCCGCACGTTGAAGCCGACGATCATCGCGTTCGACGCGGCGGCGAGGTTGACGTCGTTCTCGGTGATCGCGCCGACGCCCGTGTGGATCACGCCCACGCGCACCTCGGGGTGCTGGATCTTCCCGAGCTCCGAGACGATCGCCTCGACCGAGCCTTGCACGTCGCCCTTGATCACGATGTTCAGGTCCTGCACGGCGCCCGCCTGCATCTGCTCGAACAGCTTGTCGAGCGACACGCCGCCGGTCCGCTGCTTTGCCATCGCCTCGCGACGCAGGCGCTCCCCGCGCTGCTGCGCGACGTCCCGCGCGCGGCGCTCGTTCTCGACCACACGGCCGAGCTCGCCCGCAGGCGGAGGCCGATCGAAGCCGAGGATCTCGACGGGCTCGCCCGGCAGCGCCTCCTGGATTCGCTCGCCCCGGTAGTCGTAGAGCGCACGCACGCGGCCCCACGCATCGCCGGCGACGATCGCGTCGCCGACCTTGATCGTGCCGCGGTGAATGAGCATGGTTGCCACCGGCCCGCGGCCGACGTCGAGCCGCGACTCGATGATCGGCCCGGACGCCTCGGTCGCGGGGTTGGCGCGCAGGTCGAGCTCCGCGTCCGCGACGAGCAGGATGCGCTCGAGCAGGTCGTCGAGATTCTCTCCCTGCTTCGCCGAGACGCGCGCGACCTGAACGTCGCCGCCCCACTCCTCGGGCTGCAGGCCCTCGTTCGCGAGCTCGCCGAGCACGCGATCGGGGTTTGCGTCCGGCAGGTCGATCTTGTTGACCGCGACGACGACCGGTACCTCCGCCGCGCGCGCGTGCGAGATCGACTCGCGCGTCTGCGGCATCACACCGTCGTCGGCGGCGACGACGAGCACGGCGATGTCGGTGACCTTGGCGCCGCGGGCCCGCATCGCGGTGAACGCCTCATGGCCCGGCGTGTCCAGGAACGTGATGCGCCGTCCACCGAACTCCGCCTGGTAGGCGCCGATGTGCTGTGTGATTCCGCCGGCCTCGGTGGCGACGACCGATGTCTTGCGGATCGCGTCGAGCAATGTGGTCTTGCCGTGGTCGACGTGGCCCATGATCGTGACGACCGGCGGCCGCGCGCGCAGCGTGTCTTCGGCGTCTTCGAACGCCTCGGGCTCGGCGTCGTCGTCGCCCGCATGCTTGATCGTGATCTCGCGCCCGAGCTCGGCGGCGATCAGCTCGACCTCGTCGTCGGTCAGCGACTGTGTCGCCGTCTTCATCGTGCCGAGGTTCATCATCAGCTTGATGATCTGAGACATCGAGACGCCGAGCGCCTGTGAGAAGTCGCGAAGCGTGACCCCCGACTCGACCGTCGCGGGCCCGGTGGGCGGCGCGACTTCGCGCGGCTGCCTGGGCGTGCGGTCCGCAGGGCGGTCGCTCGGGCGTTGGCGCTGCCCGGCGCCGGGCCGGCCGCCGCCGCCTTCGATCACGACGCGACGCCGGCCCTTGGGGCCGCCGCCGCGCGGTCTGATCGGTCTGTTCGGTTTGCCGTTTGCCATAGCTCGAGTCAACCAGTGTAGAGACGGGAGAGCTCGGGGTCGACGAGGACGGTGGTGCGCAGGACGCGGTTGAACGCCCTGCGCGAGCGCGCGCGCTCGAAGCACTGCAGCCGTCGGCAGGTGTACGCACCCCGCCCGGCGCCTCCACCGGGCACGAGCGCTCCGCCGGCGCCGTGGAATCGCTGCAGCTCGTGCTGCGGTGCCTTGCGGCCGCAGCCCGCGCACGTGCGCACCGGATTACTCGTCGTGGCCCTCGACCTGCACGTGCTCGATCGGCACGCCGCCGTCCGGATCGTCCTCGACGCGCTGCAGCACCGCCGCTCCGCTTTCGAGCGTCTCGTCCTCGCCTGCGACGGGCGCGTCGCCGGGCCCCGCCGGGAACCCCTCGGGCTCGAGGTCGCCGAATGCCGCAGCGTCCTCCGTGACCGGTTCCGGTGCCGAGACGAGCGCCTCGAGCTCGGGCTCCGACTCGGCGACGATCGCGTTGTCCTCGTCATCGGTCTCGTGCAGCGCGAGCTCCTGGTGCGCGGGCACGCCGCAGTACTTCGAGCCGGGCAGCGATGCGTTCGGGCAGCGCTTGCCGTTCGAGAGCACCGCTGCGCAGCGGCCCGAGAAATCGCCCTCCTCGCCCTCTTCGCCACCGAACGCTGCCTCGGCCTCCTGCTGGGCGAACTCGGTGTCGGAAGTGATGTCGATCTTCCACCCCGTGAGACGCGCCGCGAGGCGCGCGTTCATGCCTTCCTTGCCGATCGCGAGCGCAAGCTGGTCGTCGGGGACGACGACGGTCGCTTCGCGGCCCTCGTCGTCGAGGTACACCTCGCGCACACGTGCGGGAGAGAGCGCCTTCGCAACGAAGCGCGCCGGCTCGTTGTTCCACGGGATGATGTCGATCTTCTCGCCACGGAGCTCCGAGACGACCATGCGCACACGAGAGCCGCGCGGCCCGACGCAGGCTCCGACGGGGTCGACGCCCTGCGCGTGCGACTCGACGGCGATCTTCGAGCGGTAGCCCGGCTCGCGCGCGACGCCGCGGATCTCGACGAGCCCGTCGGCGATCTCCGGGACCTCGAGCTCGAACAGCGTCTTGATCAGCTCGGGATCGCGACGGCTCAAGATCACCTGCGGCCCCTTCGTGCCGGTGCGGACGTCGCGAATGACCGCCTTGATCCGCGAGCCCTGCTCGTAGCGCTCGCCGTCGACCTGCTCGGGACCGGGCAGGAGCGCCTCGACCTTGCCGAGGTCGACCAGGATGTTCCGCCGGTCGCCGGTCTGCTGCACGATGCCGGTGACGACCTCGCCGACCCGGTCGATGTACTCGTCGTACATCATCTCGCGCTCCGCCTCGCGAATGCGCTGCAGGATCACCTGCTTCGCAGTCTGAGCAGCGATGCGACCGAAGTTGTCGGGCGTGACGTCCTCGCGCTGGATCAGGTCGTCGGGAACCTCCGACCAGTCGAGCTCGAGGTCCTCGTCGGCGAGCAGCGTGTGGTTCTTCTCGCCGGTCTCCTCTTCAATGCGCTCGAGCTCGTCGAGTGCGCGCTCGCGCGCCTCGTCGAGCAGGCGAACCTCGAGGTCTTCGGGAATCTCGATCGAGTACACGCGGAAGTCGCCCCGGTCGTCGAGCTCGACCGTCGCGTGCCGCGACGCCCCAGGCGTCTTCTTGTAGGCCGCGAGCAGCGCGTCCTCGAGCGCCGCTACAAGCGTGCCGCTCTCGATTCCCTTCTCCCGCTCGATCTCGCGAACCGCGTCAACGATCTCCTGGCTCATGATCCCCGCTCCCGGCGCCGGCAAAGCCGCCGCCTCCGCTTTTTGATGACCTCCGTCAAGCCTACGGTCATGATTCCCCTTCGTCGATCAGATTGGCCCGCACGATCTCGTCGTACGGTATGTCTGCCGCAGCGGCGCCGGTCTGGATGCGAACGATCCGCTCGCCTGCATTCAGCACCTCGCCGCGGGCGCGGCCTGTCTGGGTCTTCACGCGCACTTTTCGGCCGACTGCGCGCTCGAAGTGCGCCTTCGTTCGCAGCGGCCGGTCGAAGCCGGGTGACGAAACTTCGACCGTGTACTCGTCGAGATAGGGGCGCAGCGCGTGCGTGACGCGCTCGCAGAGCGCGTGGTCGACGCCCTGCGGGTGGTCGACGTACACGCAAAAGCGCTCCTTGCCGGTCAGCTCCAACGCGAGCACCTCCACGCCCGGCAGGGCCGATTCGACCGTCCGTGCGACCTCGCGCTGCAATCGACGCTCCTTTTCGAGTGGTGGAACCGCCACTTTCGAAAGACACCCCTATCTACGAAAAGTGGGCGCCGCGCGCCCACCTCGAAACTGCTCGAAATGTGGTGGCGGAACGGTAGCAGACTACGGACTTTCCGGACTTTTCTCGTAGGTCCCGGCTACAGCACGATCGTCACCGGCCCGTCGTTCACGAGCTCGACGGCCATCCGTGCGCCGAAGACGCCCGTCTCGACGTGGACCGAGAGCGCGCGCAGCGCATCGACGAAGCGCTCGTAGAGCGCCTCCGCCTCGGCGGGCGGCGCCGCGCCGGAGAACGACGGCCGGTTGCCCGAGCTCGTGTCGGCGATCAGCGTGAACTGACTCACGACGAGCGCCTCACCGCGCGTGTCGAGGAGAGAGCGGTCGAACTTGCCGTCGTCATTCGCGAAGACGCGCAGGTTCGCCACCTTCGCAGCGAGCCGCGTGGCGTCTTTGTCGTCGTCGCCCCGCGAGACGCCGAGCAGCACGCAGAGCCCAGGGCCGATCGACCCGCCGGGCGTGACGGATGCGCGCAAGACACGCTGGACGACGGCCTTCACCCGCCGAGGTCGAGGATGCGCGAGGAGTACGTCTCGGAGCTCGGCTTCATCGAGCTCGCGAGCTTGTAATGCCCGTTCGCCTCGCTCGTCCGTCCGAGCTGCTCGAGCGCGCGGCCGAGGGCATAGTGCGCATAGTGGTCAGTCGGGGCGAGCTCCTCGACGATCACGCGAAACTCGCGCTCGGCGTCCTGCCAGCGCGCGAGCCTGAAGTAGGCGATGCCGAGCGCTTCGCGGATCGACGCCTTGTGCGGCTCGAGCCGCTTCGCCCGCTCGAGCGGCACCGTCGCCTGCGCGGTCATTCCGGTGCGGAGCCGCTTCTGCCCTTCGCGAAACAGGTCGTAGGCGTCGGTCATGCGCTGAGGTACGGGAAGTTCTCGCGCACCAGGTCGGCCGGTGCGGTGAGGTCTCGGGTCGCTCCGATCTGGATAGCAGACACGGACGTCCCGGCGTCGATCGCGAGCTGGAACACGTCGCCGAGCTCGTGCGGAGGCCGTCCGGGAAGCGGTCGCAGGTGCTGCTCGACCGGCGAGCCGAGGTACCAGAGCGGCGCACCGGTCAGGCCGCCCGCGTCGCCCGGCGCGATCACGCGCACGACCCGTCCGTCCTCGACGTGCACGCGCGTATGGTCGGGCCGGCCGGGCTGGCGGCGAACTGCGATCGCTCCGTCGGCGCCGTGCGCCGCGGCCAGGAAGCGCTGGACGTCGCCGGCGGCATAGTGCGTGTCCGCGGCGGTGACGAGGAACGGCGGCGCCGCTTCTGCGCGCGCCACCGCGTCCGCCGATCCGAGCGGCTCCGGCTGCAGGACGAAGCGCAGGTCGTACGGCAGCGGTTCGAGCAGCGCCTCCACCTGCTCCCGGAGATGCCCGACGACCACCACGATCGGCCCGCAGCCGGCCGCTGCGAGGGTGTGGACGAGGGTGACGACGACGGGCAGCCCGTCGATCGGGAGAACCGGCTTGGGCCAGAGCTCGGTGAGCGGGCGGAGTCGCGTTCCCTCCCCGGCAGCCATCACCACCGCGTCTATGTGAGCAGCCTCTCGACCTCGTCGAGGACCGCTGCCGCGATCTGCTGCTTCGACGACTTGGAGACGACGCGCTCACCGCCGCGCGACACGAGAACGACCTCGTTGTCGACGGCGTCGAAACCGATGTCGCTGCGTCCGACGTCGTTGTAGACGACGAGGTCCGCGTTCTTCCCGTCGAGCATTTCGCGCTTGCGCGCAAGGCCGGCTGCGCCGTGCTCCGCACCGAACGCGACAAGCACCTGCCCCGCCGTCTTGCGCTCGCCCAGAGCGGCTGCGATGTCGCTCGTCGGCTCGAGCTCGAGCGACCAGCGATCGTCGTCCTTCGCGCGCTTCGTCGCGATCGGCTCCACCGGCCGGTAGTCGGCGACTGCGGCGGCGAGCAGCATGACGTCCACGTCGACGAGTGCCAGCGCCGCGTCGTGCATTGCCTCCGCGGTCGGGGTCGGGAGCACCTCGACACCCATGGGAGCCGGCACCGCGAGGTTCGCCGCGAGGAGAACGACCTCCGCCCCGCGTCTCCGTGCTTCATCGGCGAGTGCGACGCCCATGCGCCCGGACGACCGGTTGCCGACGAAACGCACGCTGTCGACCGGCTCGCGCGTCCCGCCGGCGGTGACGAGCACGCGTCGACCGCTGAGCGCGCCCGGCGCGAGCAGCGCCTCGACACGCGCGAAGATCTCTTCCGGCTCGGCGAGCCGGCCGACGCCCCATTCGCCCTCCGCCATCTCCCCCTCGTCCGGCCCGACGAGCTCGACACCGCGCGCAACAAGTGTCTCGACATTTGCGCGCGTCGCGGCGTGGACCCACATTCGTGGGTTCATCGCCGGCGCGACGAGGATCGGGCCGCGGTGAGCGAGCGCGGCATCCGTGAGCGTGTTGTCGGCGATGCCGTGCGCGAGCTTCGCGAGCGTGTTCGCGGTGCACGGCGCGACCACGAGCAGCTCGGCTCGCGTCAGGTGCGCATAGACGTCGTCGTTTGCGGGCCTCCGCGCGAGCGCGAGGAACGTCTCCTCGGCGACGAAGCGACGTGCCCCCGGCGTGACGAGCGGGACGACGTCGTGGCCGGCTTTGACGAGCAAGCGCGTGAGCTCGCACGCCTTGTAGGCGGCGATCCCTCCGGTGACGCCCAACAGAATCCGGGCCATGCCCGAAGCCTGCCTACTTCTTGGACGTCGAGGAGTACTCGTAGACGATCTTGCCCTCGGCGGTCTCCTCGAGGGCCATCGTCAAGTAGTTCTTCGAGCGCGACTCGATCAGCGGCGGCGCGAACTCGTCGAACGTCCCCTCACCGAGCTGGTGGTGGTAGTTGTTGATCTGCCGTGCGCGCTTGGCCGCGACGATCACGAGTGCGTACCGTGAGTCGACCTGGTCGAGGAGCTCGTCGATGCGGGGGTGAATCATGGCCGCGCCATGGTAGCGGCACCGTCGAGCCGCCGGGCGACGATCTCGGCCAGGGCGACGGCTGCTCGCTCCCGCTCGTCGTTCACGACGACATGGTCGAACTCGTCCTGCTGCTCGAGCTGCCGCCGGGCGGTCGCAAGCCGCTCCTCGATCACGCCCGAGCTCTCAGTCGCTCGCTCGCGAAGCCGCCGTTCGAGCTCCGCAACCGGAGCCGTGACGAAGATCGTCACCGCTCCCGCCACCCGGGCCTTGACGCGGAGCGCACCGTCGGTCTCGAGCTCCAGGAGCGGCGCCTTACCCTCCCCGCGCAGCCGATCGATCTCCGAATGGAGCGTGCCGTAGCGGTTCCCCACGTAGTCCACCCACTCGAGGAACTCGCCGGCGACGACCCGGCGGTCGAACTCTTCACGGTCGAGGAACCAGTAGTGGACGCCGTTCTCCTCGCCGGGGCGCTGCGCGCGTGTCGTCGCCGAGACGGCGAGCGCGAGCTCGGGGAAGCGCGGCAGCACCAGCTGGATGAGCGTGCCCTTCCCCGCACCGGAGGGACCGGTGACGACGAAGACCGGACGGTCCGCGTTGCTACCGGTCGTTGAAGAGGGCAATCAGCTCGTGCCGTTGACGGTCGGACAGGCCACCGACCGTCTTCGACTGGCTGATGCGGCACTGATTCAAAAGACGCGCTGCCTTCACGCGACCGAACTTCGGCACCGCCATCAACATGTCGAAGACCTTCGCGGTCGAGACGTACTCGGGCGGCTGGCCGAGGATCTGCTCGATGGACACGGTCCCGGACTTCAGGTCCTTCTTCAACTGCGCGCGCTTGACGCGGATGTCGTTCGCTCTCTTCAGTGCTTCCATCCGCTGATCGAGTGAGCGGACAGGCGCCTGCACTTGAGTCTGGGGCCGCACCATGGACGCAGCATCCTACCAACCTGGACGCCGCGTGCAACTGGCATCCGTCGGCGCTAGTTGGCCACCTTGGCAACGGAATCGAGTGCGACGTCGCGTACGTCATCGATGGACTCGACGCCGAGCAGCGCGAGCTCGCTCGCGATCTCCGCCCGCACGCGGGTCGGTGCGTCGGGGTCCGCGAACAACACGGTCCCGAGAGCGACGTGTGTCGCGCCGCACGCGACGAGCTCGAGCACGTCGCGTCCACTCGTTACGCCTCCCATCCCGATGATCGGAACACTCGTCGCGCGTCGCGCGGCGTACACCGCGGCGAGCGCGACCGGTTTCAGCGCCGGTCCCGAATAGCCGCCCGAACCGCGCGCGAGCGTCGGACGCAGTCGCGCGTCGAGCGCGATGCCGCGGAGCGTGTTCACCATCGAGAGGCCGTCGGCGCCTGCCGCCTCGAGCGCTCGGGCCAGCTCGCCCATGTCCCACGAGTGCGGAGAAACCTTGGCGTAGAGCGGGTTTGCGGTCACTTTCCGACAGGCACGCACGATCTCGGCGGCACTCTCCGGGGCCTCGTCGACATTCGGGCAGCTGAGGTTCAGTTCGATCGTCACGTCGTCGAGTTGCGCGCACGTCTCCGCGTACTCCTCGGCGGAGAACCCGCCAACCGACACCCAGAGTGGAACGCCGAGCGCGCGCAGTGCCGGCAGCGTGTCGCGCACGAAGACTTCGCGACCCGGGTTCGCGAGGCCGATCGCGTTCAGCATCCCCAGGTCCGTCTCGGCGATGCGTACCGGCGCGTTCCCCTGCCGCGGCTCGGGTGTGATCGTCTTGCTCACGAACGCGTCGAGTGAGCGTGCAACGTCCGGCGCGGTCAGCGCGTCGAGGCAGCCGCTGGCGTTCAAGAGAAGCACAGGACCGGTCCTTTCACACAGAGGCGCTCGAGGACGCCGTCGATCTCGACGACGCAGCCGTGACAGCCGCCATGCCCACACGCCATCGGCGCCTCCCAGGCAAGCTGCGCGTCGGGCGCGAGCGCACGCACCGCTTCGAGCATCGGCTCGGGACCGCACGCGAGCACGTCGCGTCCGTCCGGCATGGCGTCGGTGACGAGCACGGGATCGATCACGACCTCGGCGTTCGGAACGAGCGCTGCAGCTTCGGCGTGCAGCTCGCTGCGAAAACCGATGACCGCCGGCGGTCGCTCGAGCGCCTCCGAGAGATAGGGAAGCGGTGCGACGCCGATCCCGCCGCCGACGAGGAGCGGCTTCGCGACGTCGAGTCGGAAGCCGTTGCCGAGCGGGCCGAACACGTGAATGCGATCGCCGGGCGCGAGTTCCGCGAGCGCGCGCGTGCCGGGTCCGACCGAATCGACGAGGAAGCCGAGCTCGCCGCGCGGCGCGACGCACACGGACATTGGCCGAGGCAGGACCCGGCCGGGCGCCTCGAGCATGAAGAACTGCCCGGGACTGCCGGGCGCAAGGGCGCCGCGGTCGATACGGACGAGCGCATACGGCCCGACCTCCTCGACCGCGAGGACGCTACGAAGCTCGCGCCTCGGTCTCGACATCTATCCGCTCCTGCAGCGACAGCGCCGTCTCGACCCTCGCGTTCGCGATCGCGTGGACGGCGGCGGTCGCAGCGGCGATCGTCGTGATGCACGGCACCCGGGCCCCCAGCGCCGCTTCCCGGATGAGGTAGCCGTCGGAGCGCGGCTCCGGGCCGCCGTCGGGCGTGTTGACGACCAGGTTGCAGCGCCCCCGGCGAATCAGGTCGACGACGCTCGGCGCGGTGCCGGGCTCGCTGACCTTCCGCACCTCGTGCACGTCGAGGCCCGCGCCGCGCAGCGTCCGCGCCGTGCCGCCGGTTGCGTACAGCCCGAAGCCGAGCCCCGCGAACGCCGCGGCGACGGGAATGCTGCTCGCCTTGTCGTCGTCGCGCACCGAGAGGAACACGGCGCCGTCGCGCGGCAGCGGCCGGCCGGCCGCTCGCTCCGCCTTTGCGAATGCGGTCGGCAGGTCGGCGGCGCTCGTCATCACCTCACCGGTCGAGCGCATCTCCGGACCGAGCACGGGGTCGGCGCCGGGGAAGCGCGCGAACGGCAGGACCGCGGCCTTGACGCTCACCTGGCGCGGCGGCCGTTCGGCAGGCAGATCGAGGTCGGCGAGCTTCGCGCCGGCGGCGAGCCTGCACGCCGCCTCGACGAGGTTGACGCCGATCGCCTTCGAGGCGAACGGAACGGTGCGGGACGCGCGCGGGTTCACCTCGAGCACGAACACCTGGTCGTCGCAGACCGCGAGCTGCACGTTGACGAGCCCGACCACCCCCAGCGCGGGGCCGAGCCTGCGCACGATGGAATGAATCTCAGCCGTCGACTCCGGCGTCAGCGCCTGCGCAGGCAGCACGCACGCCGAGTCGCCCGAGTGCACTCCCGCCTCTTCGACGTGCTGCATGACGGCCGCGACGTACGTCGAGTTTCCGTCGCAGAGGGCGTCGACGTCGATCTCGATCGCGTTCTCGAGGAAGCGGTCGACGAGCGTCGGGCCCTGCACGCCGGCGAACGCCTCGCGCACCATGTCCGCGTCGTGGCACACGCGCATCGCGCGGCCGCCAAGCACGTACGAGGGGCGTACAAGGACCGGGTACCCGATGCGGTCGGAGATCTCGACCGCCGCCGCACCCGACGCTGCGATCCCCCACTCCGGGCACGCGATCGCCAGCTCGCGCAACAGGCCGCCGAACCGCTCGCGGTCCTCCGCGAGGTCGACCGCCTCGAACGGCGTGCCGAGGATCGAGAACCCCGCATTCTCGATCGCACGCGCGAGCTTGAGCGGCGTCTGTCCGCCGAACTGGATGACAACGCCCTCGGGCCGTTCGCGCTCGCAGACGGCGAGCACGCCCGCCGCGTCGAGCGGCTCGAAGTACAGGCGGTCGGAGGTGTCGTAGTCCGTCGACACGGTCTCCGGGTTGCAGTTGACCATCACCGCCTCGTAGCCGAGCGCACGGAACGTCTGCACCGCGTGCACGCAGCAGTAGTCGAACTCGATTCCCTGGCCGATGCGGTTCGGGCCCGAGCCGAGAATGACAACGCGGGGCGCGGTGCCCGAGGGCGGTGACTCGTCGCGCTCGCCCCAGGTCGCATAGAAGTAGTTCGAGGCAGCCTCGACCTCGCCGGCACACGAGTCGATGCGCCGGTAGACCGGCG